>ERZ839741.1664-NODE-1664-length-22946-cov-6.207199_pt1 | contig 22946 bp, 22 predicted proteins | sample MGYA00519880_ERZ839741 | MGnify/ENA primary metagenome ERZ839741 (study PRJEB31850, sample SAMEA3708851) | human gut metagenome | biome: human gut; feature: human-associated habitat; material: faeces | place: China | collected 2014 ...
ACTGTCCGCGTTTCTCTTTCTTTTTTCTGCAATTTGGAACGAAAGCGGAAATGACGCTTGCGCTGACGGTTAAAATAAGGTAAGATGAAGCCAACCAGCAAGCCCTTTGGAAACCGTTGTAAAAGTGGAGGTACTCATTATGAAGTGGATCATTGTTCCTATCCTCGTTGCGCTGCTCCTGATTTTGGTTGTCAGCAATATCGTCATTGTTCAGCAGTCCCGGGCCTATGTGGTGGAGCGGCTGGGCGCGTTCCGCACCGTTTGGAATGTGGGCCTGCATCTGAAGGTGCCTTTTATCGAGCGCGTTGCCAAAAAGGTGAGCTTGAAGGAGCAGGTGGCGGACTTTGCCCCCCAGCCTGTGATCACCAAGGATAACGTCACCATGCAGATCGACACGGTCATCTACTTCCAGATCACCGATCCCAAGCTCTACACCTACGGTGTGGAGCACCCCATGAACGCCATCGAGAATCTGACGGCCACTACCCTGCGAAACATCATCGGCGATATGGAACTGGACCAGTCCCTTACCAGCCGTGATACCATCAACTCCCGGATGCGCTCCATTCTGGACGAGGCCACGGACCCCTGGGGCATCAAAGTTAACCGGGTGGAGCTGAAAAACATCATCCCGCCCAAAGAGATCCAGAACGCCATGGAAAAGCAGATGAAGGCGGAGCGGGAGCGCCGTGAATCCATCCTTCAGGCCGAGGGCCAGAAGCAGAGTCAGATCCTGGTGGCGGAGGGCGAGAAGCAGTCTGCCATCCTGCGGGCCGACGCCGCCAAGCAGGCAAAGATCATGGAGGCCGAGGCGGAAAAGACCGCTAAGATCCTGGCGGCTGAGGCAGAGAGTGAGGCCATTATGAAGGTCCAGCAGGCCACGGCGGATGCCCTGAAGCTGCTGAACGAGGCTGCGCCCAACGATCAGGTGGTGAAGCTGAAGGCGCTGGAGACCATGACCAAGGTGGCGGACGGCAAGGCCACCAAGATCATCATCCCCAGCGAATTGCAGGGCTTGGCGGGTTTGGCGGCCAGCGCCAAGACCGTGTTCGAGTCCGAAGAACCCAAGGCATAAACAGTGAAGCAAAGCAGTCCCGCGGCTTTTGGGCCACGGGACTGCTTTTATCAAAACTGACCTTATCAAATTTATGAGAACTGGCATTTGCCACAAAGTCAATTGCATGCTATGATAGGTTCAACAAACAACTTAGGAGTGCTTTTTATGAATCGGAATGAGAAGAATGTCAATAAGCTGACCATGCTGGGCATGATGACGGCATTGGTGTTTGTCAGCAACTATCTGCGAATCACCATGCCCATCGCCATCGGTGGCCGTACCTCCTTTACTCTGGCCAATATCATGTGCTGCCTGTCCGGCTTGCTGTTGGGGCCTGTGGGCGGCTTTGCCTCCGGCCTTGGCTCCGCCATCTATGACCTGACCAACCCGGCCTACGCTCCGGAGTGCTGGATCACCTTCCTCACCAAGGGCGTTATGGGTATGGTAGCCGGTCTGGCCATGAAGGACCGGGAGACGCCTGCTTACGGGCGCTGCACCGTCTCTGCGGCTCTGGGCTGCGTGGCCTACTACATTCTCTATTTCTTCAAGTCCTTTGCGTATGACGGCCTGCTGATGGGTGGTCTCACCGCTTCCGTGGCGGCGGCGGCTCTGCCTCTGAAGATCCCCGCTTCCCTGTTCAACGGCGCGGTGGCCATCATTCTGGCACCCCCGCTGTGTGTGGCTCTGCGGCGGTCCCTGAAGCGGACGCATATTCAGCTTCCCTGATTTTCGGCCTCCCTTGTCCCGGTCCCTTTGTGAAGTATCACATGGGGGCCGGGCTTGTTTTTTTGCTCAGAAAGAGTATAATAAAATTCCGATTTGATGTTGGAAAGAGGAGAACTGAATGAACGAATATCTGGATTTGTTCGGAACCTTTGCCAAGGTGGGCGTGATGACCTTCGGCGGAGGATATGCCATGCTGCCCATTCTCCAGCGGGAGGTGGTGGAGCATAAGGGCTGGGCCACAGAGGAGGAGCTGATGGATTATTTCGCCATCGGCCAGTGCACCCCCGGCGTCATCGCCGTCAATACCGCCACCTTTATCGGTCAGAAGCACCGGGGCTGGTTAGGAGGCATCGTGGCCACGCTGGGCGTGGTGTTTCCTTCTTTGGTCATTATTTCGATCCTGGCGGGATTGATCACGAATTTCTCCCATTTGGCCTGGGTACAGAACGCCTTTGCCGGGATCCAGGTATGCGTGTGTGTCCTGATCTTCAACGCCGTGCTGAAGCTGCTGAAAAAATCTGTGGTGGATAAGCGGACGGCGGCCATTTTCCTGATCGTCATGGCGGGAAGCTTGTTCCTGCATATTTCTCCGGTATGGTTTGTGGTGGTCTCCGCTGTGGTGGGGATTTTGCTGAAAAACCTGGAAGGGAGGGCTGCGAAATGACCTATCTGCGTCTTTTCTGGGAATTTTTCAAGACGGGGCTGTTCGCCGTGGGCGGCGGTATGGCCACCGTGCCGTTCCTGAAAAACATCGGCCTTGCTACTGGCTGGTACAGCCAGACGGACCTGATGAATATGCTGGCAGTCTCCGAGTCCACTCCCGGCCCCATCGGCATCAACATGGCCACCTATGTGGGCTTCACCGTGGCGGGCATCCCCGGAGCGGTCATCGCCACCATCGGTGAGGTGACGCCCTCTATCATCGTCATCTTGATCGTGGCGGCCATGCTGACCAAGTTCAGGAACAGTAACTATGTGGAGAACGCCTTTTACGGCCTGCGGCCCGCCTCCAGCGGCCTGATCGGTGCGGCTTGTGCCGGCGTTGTTTTGCAGGTGCTTCTGCGCGTCACCAGCACTGCAGTCCCGGATTCTCTTTTTATGCGGTTTTCCTGGGACGGTACGGTAAGCTGGATGGGTCTGGCGCTGGCGGCGGTGCTGTTGGTGCTGACTAACTGGGTGAAGCTTACGAAAAAGTGGCATCCCATTGTGTTCATCGGCCTTTCCGCAGCGGTAGGCGTGGTGTTCCGGTTCGGCGGTGTGTAAAAGATGATAGAAGTGCCTGAGATCTCAAATCTCAGGCACTTTTTTGCGTCCTTTGTTCAGAGCGGCTGCGCGGACAGACCACACAGTTCCCGCAGGACCTCCACCGCCTCATCCATGATCTGGGAGAGGGTCAGGTCCCGGACGCCGACCACGATCTTGCCGCAGTTGGAATTCACCGGCAGCAGTACCTTCTGGGCCCGGCTCTGGCCCACGGCCACCGCCATAGCAGGGGTGATCTCCCCCATGAGGGCGTCCGCCATCAGAATGCCGATGGGCCCGGCGATGATGTTCGCATCCCGGCAGGCCACCAGAACCGGGTTTTCTCCGGTGGCGCCCCGCTGGGCCCCAGCCTTCATCATGGCGGCAGTGGCGATGGCATTGGTACCTACCGCCAACAGCTCCAAGGGAAGTCCCGCCGCCCGGATCCGTTCTACCAGCAGCGCCCCTGTGCGGCCGCTCTGGCCGTCGATCACAACGAGCTTCATCGTGTTTCCTCCTTTAAAGCCAGCGTGCAGCGGCCCCGGGTGTCTGTTTCGTGAAAATAAGTCTGCTCCAGAGGGATCCAGCGGTCAAAAAACTGCTGACCCCACTCCGGACCGTTGCGGTCCAGTATCCGGCTCCGCTGGGTTTCCGGGGAAATGTCCAAAAAGACGGACAGATCGTAATAACGGGCCAATTCCGGGTGAAAGCTGTAGCTGCCTTCCACGATATTCAGCCGCCCCGGCAGGACGGTCACCGGCTCCCGGAGGGACAGGGTGCGGCAGTTGAAGGGACGGTAAACGGCGGCTTTGTTCCGACTGATAGGAATCAGAATCTCCGATTCCAACCGCTCCCGGTCCAGATTGCCGCCGGGCTGGGCGTAGCGCACGGCGGTCCGCTGCTCCGGACGGAGGAAGAAATCGTCGGCATGGAACAGCGCCGTATCGGGATAAATCGCCGTCAGCAGATCTGCCAGAGTGCTTTTGCCGCTGGCGGCGCCGCCCTCAATGGCCAGCAGGACCCGAGGGTTTTCCGCCAAGGCCCGGTCAATGGCCGCCAGAAGCGGCAGCAGGCGGACATAAGTGCGGTGCAGCACCCGGTAAGCTGGACGGTAGGCGGCCCGGTATTCCTCGGAGTGGCGGCAGGCGGGAAAACCGTTTTTTCGCCAGTCATCCAGCTCCGCATCGGCCTCTGCCGGGGAATAGGGCAGAGCGCCGGAGCGGATCAGCCGCCGCAGGACCGTCAGCTTTTCCTGCAAGGCATCCGCATCCCCGTGGGACATAGCGGCAGACCGGGCAAACATGCGAGATAGCGTTTCGGGGGTCAGACCATCTGCCAGAACGCCCAGCTGCACCCGGGACCAGGGACCGTCCAGCGCTTCAATCTCCCGGCTGCACGGTCCGGCTTCCGCAGCCTCCCTCCGGATACCCTCTGCGGCGGCGGAGGTGTCCGTGATCAGATGCTCGCAGCCAAAGACGCTTTGATAGAGGGCTTTGCGCAGATCCTGAAGCTGGGACGCGGGATGCCCGGTATATTGCTCCAAAAGGAATTGTTCGGTAGACGCAGGACTCATAAGTGCCTCCTTGCACGATCATTTGCCTTTTTATCATAGCATCCGACATCTGGACCTGCAACCGCTTTTTGGGACAAGATTCCGCTTGCTTGGGAAAATAATACCCTTTGATGACAAAAAAATATATCTCTTCGACAAAATCCGACAAAAAAGCAGCCGAAAATTTTGTATGATAGAGCCGTATTCCGAAATTGCAATTCATTCGGAAAAGAAAGGATACTATATGAACCATACACTGACGAAAGAATACCTGCTTCTGTTCAACGCATTGACAGATACCGAAGAAACGCTCCGACAGCTCCGGGAGGATCTGATCGCCGTTCAGCGGCAGGCGGAGGAACTGTTTCTGTCCGATACGCCGCAGGACGGTGAGATAGAAGCGGAGACTCCGTAAATAAGACCCGTGACAGGCGGCAGCCGGTGTGCTATAATGAAGAAACTATTTTTCAGGAGGTTTCTATGCTGCACATCGGCTGTCATTTATCATCCTCCAAGGGCTTTCTGGCTATGGGCCGGCAGGCGTTGGAACTGGGGGCGGACACCTTTCAGTTTTTCACCCGGAATCCCAGGGGGAGCAAGGCCAAGGAACTGGACCCTGCGGACGCGGCGGCGCTGGTGGCGCTCATGAAGGATCACTGCTTCGCACCGATCATCGCCCATGCCCCGTACACCCTGAATCTCTGCGGCGCGGAGGAACAAAACCGTCTTTTCGCACGGGACACCATGGCGGACGATCTGCGCCGTATGGAGCACATACCGGGGCAGCTTTACAATTTCCACCCCGGCAGCCATGTGGGACAGGGGATCGAAGCCGGGATCACCTATATCGCGGAAGGACTCAACGCCATCCTGACCCCGGAGCAGTCCACCACGATGCTGCTGGAGACCATGGCCGGAAAGGGCAGCGAGGTAGGCGGACGCTTTGAGGAGCTACGGGAAATTTTGGATCGGGTGGAGCTGACGGGGAAGATGGGCGTCTGTCTGGACACCTGCCACGTTTCCGACGCCGGGTATGACATCGTTCATGACCTGGACGGCGTTTTGGTGGAATTTGACCGGGTCATCGGACTGGACCGGCTGCGGGCCGTTCATTTGAATGACAGCCTGAACCCCTGCGGTGCCCACAAGGACCGCCACGCCCGGATCGGGGAGGGCTGCATTGGACAGGAGGCGCTGGCCCGGGTGGTGAATCATCCGGCGCTGAAAAATCTGCCCTTCTGCCTGGAAACACCCAATGAGCTGCCCGGCTATGCCAAAGAGATCGCCCTGATGCGAAGCCTCACGGAATGAATTTGGATAAATGGTATTGAGATAGAGGAACGTCCGACACAAATGTGTCGGGCGTTTTTTCATTGGATGGTCATTTTTCGGACCCGTGGCGCATAAGGTTGTCCCAAGAGGTGAAGCAAATGGAACGAAAGAGGTTTGCAAGGCTCTCTCAGCGGTTGGGCGCGCTGCTGCTGGCGGGTGTGACACTGTGGACCGTCTATGCCACGGCGGGCAGCGTTGACGCCGCCGGAGCGTGGATGGCCGTGAAGAGGGAATTGCCACTGGCGCTGCTCCAGTGGCAGTTAGGGGACATGGGGCAGAGGGACGGCCTTTCGGCGCCGTCCGTGCTGATGCTGAGTCAGGCGCCGATCTTGCTTTCCGCCCGCGGGGAGATCTCCGACCTGCGGCGTCAGGCGGCGGAGGAACCGGAGGACGAACGCCCCGCCCCTGTGACCCAGCCGGTGCGGGAGGAGTCCCAGCCCGCTCCGGTGACAGCTGGGGCAGACAACGGCGTGACGGCAAAGACCCTGATCCCCACAGACCCCAGCGGCTATACCGTCTGCGGGAAGGTCTACATCCGAAACACCACCCAATATACCCTCTCCAACGAGGAGCTGCTGAAGCCCTTCGCGGCGGAGCTGACCGGCGAAGCGCCGCAGATCCTGATTCTGCACAGCCACGGCAGCGAGGGCTATACCCCGGCGGTGGATGACGGCATCGTCTGGTCCGGGGACCACCGCACCACGGACTCCCGGTACAATGTGGTTCGCATGGGGGACGCCATGGCAGAGGTATTTGCTCAGGCGGGGATCTCCGTGCTCCATGACCGGACCCTGTATGACTATCCGGAGTACGCCGGGGCTTATGACCGGTCTCTGGCGGGGATCGACCGGTATTTGAAGGAATATCCGTCCATCCGCTTCGTGCTGGATGTCCACCGGGACGCTATCGAGGCGTCCGACGGCAGTCAGGTGAAAGTGGTGTCGGAGATCGAGGGACAGGGGACGGCGGCGCAGCTCTCCCTCATCATGGGCAGCGACGGCGGCGGACTGAGCCATCCCGACTGGATGGAAAATCTGCGGCTGGCGGTGGCGGTGCAGGAGCAGGCGCTGACGGACTATCCCACGCTGATGCGGCCTCTGCTTCTGCGGAATTCCCGGTACAATCAACACGCCACCACAGGTTCTCTGCTGGTGGAGGTGGGAACAGCCGGAAACGCCCCGGAGGAGGCGGAGCTGGCCGCCCGCCTGTTTGCGGCAGAGCTGGCAAAAACGCTGGAGGAACGAAGCAAGTAGGGAACTGCCCGGCAACAGCCGGGCAGTTTTTGCGGAATAACAAGGGCGCGCACAGCACTTTTCACATATATTGTTAATAATTTGAAAAGATTCCGACAAAAAGTTGCGATGCTAAGGTGAAAAATGGTATGATAAATCCATCAAGTGATCATCAGAGAAGGAGGCGGTGCGTTTGTTTGCAGGACTGCGGAAGAAGTGGCGGGACCAGATCGGCCAGACGAAAACGATATTGGGTGAAAAGGTGAGGGAGGCGCTGGCCTCCGTGGTGCCCATTACCCTGATCGTGCTGATCTTGTGTTTTACCGCGGCTCCGGTCCCAACGGACGTGCTGCTGGCGTTCTTGGTAGGCGCCGTGCTGCTGATCGTGGGTATGGGCTTGTTTACTCTGGGTGCGGATACCGCCATGCTCCCCATTGGTGAGCGGGTGGGCGCACAGATGACCAAATCTCGGAAGCTGTGGGTGGTGGTGTGCGTCAGCTTGCTCATCGGCATCATCGTCACTATTTCCGAGCCGGATCTTCAGGTTTTGGCGGGGCAGGTGCCGGGGATCCCCAACGCCGTCCTGATCGGGGCGGTGGCCGTGGGCGTGGGGATCTTTCTGGTGGTAGCGCTGCTGCGCATCCTGTTCCAGATCCCGCTGAACGGCCTGCTCATCGCGTCCTACATCGTGATCTTCACCTTGGCGGCCTTTGCCCCCAAGGATTTTCTGGCGGTGGCCTTTGACTCCGGCGGTGTGACCACCGGGCCTATGACCGTGCCTTTCATCATGGCGCTGGGCTTGGGTGTGTCCTCCACCCGAAGCGACGGCAAGGCTGGCGAGGACAGCTTCGGTCTGGTGGCGCTGTGCTCTGTGGGGCCGGTGTTGGCGGTGCTGACGCTGGCACTGGCATACCCGGCAGCGGGAAGCTATGTGCCCTCCGTAGTGCCGGAGGCCGGGGACAGCCGGGAGCTGTGGCGGCTGTTCGCCCAAGGCCTTCCAGTCTATGCGAAGGAAATGGGGGCGGCGCTGGCGCCTATTGCGGCCTTTTTCGCCGTGTTTCAGGTGACGTCTCTGCATTTGTCTCGAAAAAATGTGTTGAAAATCACTGTGGGACTCCTGTATACTTATATCGGTTTGGTTTTGTTTATGACCGGTGTGAATGTGGGCTTTTTACCCGCCGGCAGCTATTTGGGCCGCCAGATCGCGGCTTTGGAGCAAAGCTGGGTCCTGATCCCCATCGGTATGCTGATGGGCTGGTTCATCGTGCAGGCGGAGCCTGCCGTCCATGTGCTGAACCGGCAGGTGGAGGAGCTGACCTCCGGGGCTATCCCCAGCAAGGCCATGAGCACCAGCCTGTCCATCGGCGTAGCGGTGTCCATTGGTCTCGCCATGCTGCGGGTGCTGACGGGCATTTCTATTTTTGTCCTGCTGGTGCCGGGATACCTGTGCGCCATCGGCTTATCCTTCATGGTGCCGAAGATCTTCACCGCCATCGCCTTCGATTCCGGCGGCGTGGCCTCTGGTCCCATGACGGCCACGTTTCTGCTGCCCTTTGCTATGGGGGCCTGTGAGACCCTGGGCGGCAATGTGGTAACAGACGCTTTCGGCGTAGTGGCCATGGTGGCCATGACGCCGCTTATCACCATCCAACTGCTGGGCCTTGTCTATCAGCTCAAGCTGAAGAAGGCCGCGGCGGAAGCACCTGCCGCGCCTGCACCGGAGATGCCGACGGCGGACGACGAGATCATCGAACTGTAAGGGGGGAAGTTATATGTCTGCTGATCTGATCCTTACCATCACGGACCGGAGCCGGGGCGGAGACTTCTCCGCTTGGTTCCGGGAACAGGGGGCAACGCTGGTGCTCACGGCTCTTGGCCGTGGCACCGCCACCACTGAGGTTTTAGACTGTCTGGGGCTGGAGGCTACGGAAAAGGCAGTGCTGCTGTGTATGCTGCCCAGCCGGAAGGGGCTGCTCCGGAAAGCAGCCAAGGACCTCTGGCTGGATGTTCCGGGCCGAGGCGTTATGATGGCGGTGCCGGTGTCCAGCATCGGCGGCGTGTCTGCCAAAAATTATTTGTTACAGGGGGAGGCGGAGGACCGCATGGAAAAGAAATTGACCCACGAGCTGATCGTTGTGATCGCCAATCAGGGCGCTACGGATCAGGTTATGGACGCAGCCCGGGCGGCTGGGGCTACCGGCGGCACGGCGGTCCACGCAAAGGGGACCGGAACGGAGCTGGCGAAGAAATTCTTCGGCGTGTCGCTGGCGTCGGAGAAGGAACTGATCTTTATTCTCGCCTCGGCGGAGACCCGGAAGCCCATCATGAAGGCCATTATGGAAAAGGCCGGAATGCAGACCGAGGCTCAGGCGCTGGCGTTCTCTCTGCCGGTCACAGACCTGGCGGGCCTGCGGCAGTTCAACGTGGAATAAGCGCTGAAAGGGAGTTGCCTGTCGGAAAAATTTGCCGACATATAGCGCCTTGGAAAACTTTTTGAGAAAAAACGCAAAAAAGGCTTGACAAAGCGGCGGAACTCATGTAATATATACACGTTCCGCTTCGGACGATTAGCTCAGCTGGCTAGAGCACCTGCTTGACGTGCAGGGGGTCACAGGTTCGAGTCCTGTATCGTCCACCAAACAAATCCCTTAGAGCCGCAAGGCTTTGAGGGATTTTTTGCTGCACTGAAATGGTGTTTACCCTTCATCTTACCCTTTACAGAAAATCTTTGCGACCGGATTTTCCGCGTATTGGTGGATCGTGGTGCACAGTTCCTGTCCGATCCGGATACGGCCTGCGGTTAACAGGCAGAGCTCTTACAAGGCTGCCTGAGATAGAAACGCCCGGTATACCGCCAGTCCGTCCACCGTGCCCGTTTGGCAGTCCGCTGTCAGCCGTTCCGGGTGCCATTGGATCCCCCAAACCGGCAAGGTTTTGTGTCGGAAGGCCTCTACTACGCCGTCCTCCGCCCGTTGCAAAACCTCCAAACCGGTTCCCAGGCGGCCAATGATCTGGTGGTGGCAACTGTTGACCATACAGCGCTCTCCGTATAGCTCCCGCAGAAAGGACGGTGCATTTTGGACGCTGTGGAGCCGGTCAACGCCTTCTATGGCGCTGTGCCCCGGCCAGTCCTGCACCAGATCGCCGCCGAAAAACACATTGATGGTCTGCATTCCCCGGCATATACCCAGGACCGGCTTGCCAAGGGCCGTAAAATCCGCCAGCAGCTCCAGTTCCAGCGCGTCCCGTTCCGGCTCCAGATCCCGGCAGGCTGTGTTTTTCTGGCCGTAACGCCAGGATTCCATGTCCCCGCCGCCGGGCAGCAGCAAGCAGTCGCAGTCCGCCGGCCGGCTCCCGAAGCAGGGAATCCCTCCGGCACGTTCCACCGCCAGTGTATAGTTTTGGTAAGCTGCGGCATCACCAAGAATATAGACCCGCAGGGCCATAGCACTTCCTCCTTCTTCATCCGCACGGGTAAGATATGCTCATTCTATGCTGTGTTCCTTCGCTGCGCAAGTATTTCTCTTGCAATAGCTGTGAAAATATGTCATAATATCTAACGCAGACCCCTTGGGGGTTGGACTTGACCGTCTGCGGGGGGGGCAAATAGGATCGCTTGGAGATGTACCCAAGTGGCTGAAGGGTCCGGATTCGAAATCCGGTAGGCGCCGCAAGGCGTGCGGGGGTTCAAATCCCTCCATCTCCGCCAAGAAGAAACAGGACATTCTTATATGAATGTCCTGTTTCTTTTTTTATAACGTTTTTTGAAAGTAAATAAGTACAATACAGATCGCTCTCATTTACTGTGCGATCTTGCTTTCCGCGCTGCCGACTACCATTTTGGTCAGGGCGAACAGGGCGATGACGTTGGGAATGACCATGAGGTTGTTGAACATGTCCGTCAGCTCCCAGACCAGATCGTTGCTCATTATGGTGCCCATCAGGATGAACACCAGGGCGATGAGGGTATAGACCACGGTGCAGACCTTTGGGTCCTTCTTGCCGAAAAGCCAGATGGCGTTGATCTTGCCGAACAGGTTCCAGCTCAGAACCGTGGAGAAGGCGAAGAAGAACAGGCAGATTGCCACAAACTTGGCACCGAGGCTGGCTCCCATCACGGAGCCGAAGGCGGTCTGGGCCAGATTGGTCTTGCTGAGCACGGAGGTCACATCCCCCACATAGCCGTTTGCCAGAGGGCCATCGGCGGTGTAGAGGGTGCAGATGATGACCAGCGCGTTGAGGGTCAGCACCACGAAGGTGTCGATGAACACGCCCACCATCGCCACAACGCCCTGCTCGTGAGGATCCTTCACGTTGGCCTGAGCGTGGGCATGGGGGGTGGAGCCCATACCGGCCTCGTTGGAGAACAGACCACGCTTGGCGCCCTGAGAGATGGCCTGCTTGATGGCGTAGCCGAAAGAACCGCCCACGATGGCCTGAGGCTCAAGGGCGTACTTGAAGATCATGCCGAAGGTGGCGGGGACGTACCGGATGCGGAAGATCAGGATGACCAGACCGCCCAGCAGGAAGATTGCCGCCATAATGGGGACGATTTTTTCCGTAACGGCGGCCAGCCGCTGAACGCCGCCCAGGAAAATCACGGCACAGATCACCACCAGCGCCACGCCCACGATCCAGGAGGGGATGCCGAAAGCGGTCTGGAAGCACTCGCCGATGGAGTTGGACTGCACCATGCAGCCCATGAAGCCCAGAGCCAGGATGATGGCCACGGCGAAGAAGGTGGCCAGGAACTTGCCGAAGCCGCCCTTGAAAGCGGTGGTGATGTAGTAGACAGGGCCGCCGTGGATGGTGCCGTCTGCTGCCTTGATCCGGGTCTTGATGGCCAGCGTGGCTTCAGCATAGATGGTGGCCATGCCGAAGAAGGCAATGACCCACATCCAGAAGATGGCGCCGGGGCCGCCGGTCAGAATAGCGCCGGATGCGCCTACGATGTTGCCGGTGCCCACCTGGGCGGCAATGGCAGTGGCCAATGCCTGGAAGGAGCTCATGCCGCTGTCATGCTTTTTGCCGTTGAGAGTCAGGTTGCCGAACACTCTGCGCATACCCTCACCGAAGCAGCGGACCTGAACAAAGCGGGTCTTGATGCTGTACCACAGGCCGACAGCCACCAGCAGAAAGACCAGAATGTAGTTGGACAGGTACGTGTTGACGCTGCATACAGCGGGATAAAGCGCAGCGTCCAGTTTTGCGACGATCGATTCCATAGTTTTTTCCTCCTGCACACGGTTTCACCGACGGCGGGATCTTTGCCGCGGTGATAAAAAAACGGAGCGGCTGGCAATGCAGCCGCTCCGAAGAACGCAGTACAGGAGATCGACGCAGCCCCGCCGCAAACGGTGAAGCCTGCGGCCTGCCTGACGGATCTCTCCGCCCTGCCTGCCGCTGCGTCAGATCACTCTGTCCTTTTACCTGAGAGATTCAGCGGTCATGCCGCCTTTCACCTTCGGTACCCGGTGAGCCGGGATTCTCCAGAGCCGCATCCACCCATAGTCCTGTCCGCACGGCGGACACCTGAGAGTTTTACTCCTTCGGTAGACTTACGTCGTTTTCCTATGGGCTTCCATTGCCGGTATTCCGTTGTTGAAGATAGCCGTATCCTATCATATGCGCCGCGGAATGTCAACTGTCCGCGCATGGTGGAATGCCTGAAATATTTGAGGTTTTCCAGAGAAATTTGTGCATACGGGAGAAAAAAGCGGTCCCTCTTTTCGGAAGGACCGCTTTTCGGTATGCGGTTGATCAGAAATCTGCGCTGCCCACAGTGCGGGGATGCAGCTCCACGTCACGGATGTTGTTCACACCGGTGAGATACATCACCATCCGCTCGAAGCCCAAGCCGTAGCCTGCGTGACGGCAGGAGCCGTAGCGCCGCAGGTCGCAGTAATACTTGTAATCCTCCGGATTCATGCCCAGCTCCTTGATGCGGGCTTCCAGCACATCCAGACGCTCCTCACGCTGGCTGCCGCCGATGATCTCGCCAATGCCGGGCACCAGGCAGTCCGCCGCGGCCACGGTTTTGCCGTCATCGTTCAGGCGCATATAGAAAGCCTTGATGTCCTTGGGATAGTCGGTGACGAATACAGGCCGCTTGAAGATGTGCTCCGTCAGGTAGCGCTCATGCTCGGTCTGCAGGTCGATACCCCACTCCACGGGATAGTCGAACTTCTCACCGCTCTTTTTCAGCAGGTCCACCGCTTCCGTGTAGCTCACCCGGCCGAAGTCGGAGGAGGCCACATGCTCCAGACGCTCCCGCAGGCCCTTATCCACGAACTGGTTGAAGAAGTCCATCTCCTGAGGGCACTGCTCCATCACATAGCGGATGATATACTTGATCATGTCCTCGGCGGTATCCATATAGCCGTTCAGATCGGTGAAGGCCATCTCAGGCTCCACCATCCAGAACTCGGCGGCGTGACGCTGGGTGTTGGAATTCTCCGCACGGAAGGTAGGACCAAAGGTATAGACATTGCCGAAGGCCATGGCGAAGTTCTCGGCGTTCAGCTGACCGGACACCGTCAGGCTGGTCTTCTTGCCGAAGAAGTCCTGACTGTAATCCACCTGACCGTCCTCCGTCTTGGGGACGTTGTTCAGGTCCAGCGTGGTCACCTGGAACATCTCGCCGGCGCCCTCGCAGTCGCTGGCGGTGATGATGGGGGTCTGGGCGTAGACAAAGCCGCGATCCTGGAAGAACTTGTGGATGGCATAGGCTGCCGCGCTCCGCACCCGGAAGGTAGCGGAGAACAGGTTCGTCCGGGGACGCAGGTGCTGGATAGTCCGCAGGAACTCTACGCTGTGGCGCTTTTTCTGCAGGGGATAGTCCGGAGTGGAGATGCCCTCCACGGCGATCTCGGTGGCCTTCAACTCCAGAGGCTGCTTGGCATCCGGTGTCAGGGTCACAACGCCGGTGACGATCAGAGCCGCGCCTACGTTCTGGGCGGCGATGTCCTTATAGTTAGAAAGGGCCTCTGCCTCCATCACCACCTGAAGATTGCGGAAGCAGGAGCCGTCGTTCAGCTCGATGAAGCCGAAACCCTTCAGATCCCGGATGGTGCGGACCCAGCCGCCCACGGAAACGGTCTGGCCGGAGAGCGCCTCACTGTCTGCAAAAATTTTCGCGATTTTTGTGTAACTCATAGTTTGATCCGTCCTTTGTGTTGTTGGTACAATTATAAGCATAATACTCCTATTTTTTGTTCTTTACAAGAGGGAACCGCCATTCTTCCAGCAGAATCAGGGATTTTACGGCGAAAACATAAATTCCTCTTGAATTTTGGCCATTCATCCGATATAATGAACAACGTTAATGCCGGTGTGATGGAATTGGTAGACGTGACGGACTCAAAATCCGTTGGTAGCGATACCGTGTGGGTTCGAGTCCCACCACCGGCACCAAATAGAAACACCATCCGTCAGGGTGGTGTTCCTTTTTTGCTATGCAAAAGTGTAGCAAAATAAGAAATGTGCCACTCCCTCGCCCCTGCGGGGCAACCGGAAATGGTGCACGAAAACTTCATGCACATTTCGTTTGCGGTATGCGCTGTCCGTATGCGGCAGATCTTATGGGAAAACGGGAGGAAACCGCAGCGGTCAAGGTGGCCCATGGAATTCTGTATAGATATTTTTCGCCAATATGTGTATAGTATAAAGACATATGATGCGCTCTGTTCTGCACCGCAGAATGGACGAACACAGGAAAGGTAACGTAATTTATGAATCGGAAAAACCATCTGCTGGCGATCCTTGCGGCTGTCAGCTTCATCCTTGCCACCCTTACCGGCTGCGGCGGCAAAACAGAGCCGGACATCCCACAGCCGACGCAGGAACCTATCGAATACGCCAATCTGACGGACGAGGAATCCCGCGCTTTGCTCTCCCGGCTGCTTGGGGACGCGGGCATAGACGAGACCCGGATCCGCGGCCTTTTTGACCGGGTGGACCAGTTCAACGCCAGTGTTAAGAGTGAATGGCTGACGAACGGCTTTGAGCGCGCTGTCCCCACCGACACCAAGTACGATCCCTATGAGATGCAGGATCTGTGGGCGGAGAAAAACGGTGACTTCCCCGGCTATAACTGCCGCATTACGGCATTCAGCCTGTTCGGTGAGTTCGTCACCGTCGGAGCGGATCAGCCGAAGACTCAGGGAGAGGATACGCTTTTTCTGGATTTGGAAACGCTGACCGAAGATCCCGCCGTTCTCTGCGGAGACAGCACTGCCAAATTCTGCGCGCTGTTTGCGCCGGTGCCCGCCGCAGACAGTACGGATGTGGACGAGCAGGCCCAGACGCTTCAGGCGGGCTGGGCCGCCCGGGGCGTCGCATTCTCGGACAGCCCCGCCCGGCTGATCTCCGTTGTCCTGCATGACAGGTTCTCGGACACGGAGAATACGCTGTTTGTGGGGCATGTTGGGGTGCTGCTGCCTGTGGAGGATGGGAGCTTCTGTCTGATCGAGAAGGTTGCCTTCCAGGAACCGTACCGGCTGGTAAAGTTACAAAATCGGGCGGAACTGCGCGATTATCTGATGGCAAAGTACGATACCTCCTGGGGACAGGATACCACCCGGCCCTTCATCATGGAAAATGACAGCCTGATGGCGGAGTAAGCGGCGGCACGGGACTGCGGATACCGTATCAGCAATCATACAGTAAAAATAATTGGTTTCCTTGAAAAACCGGCAGACGTGCGGAGCGTCTGCCGGTTTTTGTGTGCAGAACGTTGCACCGGGGCACATGTTTCTGTTGATGGCCGCATAGATTGGACAAGCAAAGGAGGAATCGCTATGCAGCTTTGGAAAAATACGGCTTTGACCTCGGTGGCGGCGTTGCTGGGGCTGTTTCTGCTGCCCTTGGCCGTAGCCCGGGAACCAGCGGAGGTGCCGGAGTATACGGAATTACCCCGGACGGAGCAGACGGCTCCGGTCCAGCCTGCGGTAAAGGCTGTTTATGACGCAGACCGGACCCTGCGGGTGCTGGACGGAGAGACTGTGCGGGAAATGACGCTGGCGGACTATCTGGTGGGCGTCACGGCGGCGGAGATGCCGGCGTCCTTTGCAGAGGAGGCGCTGAAGGCGCAGGCGGTGGCAGCCCGTACCTATACCCTTTACAAGCTGACAGCCGGCAGCAACCACGGGGACACGGCGGACATCTGCACGGACTCTACCTGCTGTCAGGCGTATATCGCCATGGAGCAGGCCCGGGCCAACTGGGGGGCACAGGCGGACGCTTATGAGAAAAAGGTCTGTGATGCAGTGACATCTACCGATGGGGAGGCCATCCTTTACGGCGGCGTTCCGATTCTGGCGGTGTTCCATTCCAGTTCTGCGGGGCTGACCCGGGCTGCGGGGCAGGTGTGGCAGAACGATCTGCCCTACCTGAAGCCGGTGGATTCCCCCGAAGCCAAGGAGACCATCCCCAATTATTACAGCCGCGTAGACTTTACCCCGGCGGCGCTGAAGGAAAAGCTGCTGGCGAAGATCCCCTCTGCCGATCTCTCCGGGGACAAGAAAAGCTGGCTGAAAGATCCTATCCGGGACAGCGCCGGCAGCGTGGAGACGGTGGAGGTGGGGGGCGTGACGGTCCGGGGCGGTACGGTGCGCACCGCACTGGGGCTGCGCTCCGCCTGCTTTGAATGGGAATTGCAGGACGGCAATTTTGTGTTTTACGTCACCGGCTACGGCCACGGCGTGGGCCTCAGTCAATACGGCGCGGACGCCATGGCGGAGAGCGGCGCGGACTATCAGACCATCCTGACCCACTACTATACCGGCGTGACGGTGGAGGTCTTCAACGGCTGAGTCACGGACTTTACAAGACAGAAGCAAATGTGGTAAAATATTTTATTAAAAAACTGCCGCAAAGGGGGAACTGCTGATGAAAAAGCGATGGGCCATGGGTCTGCTGTGCTGCTTGCTGCTGTTTCAATTGGCTTTTCCGGCCAAAGCGGCGGGCAGTGTGTATTTCGTGGCGGCAGAGGAAAGCGTTCTGCCGGTGACAGATGCCACCATGCCCTTCTGGGCCAACGGCTATCTGTATGTACCGGCCTCTGTATTCACCAATCTGGGGATCTCTGTCATCAACAATACCGCAAAAAAGATGACGGTGCTGGAAAAGGACCGCCGGGCCATGCTGTTTGACTGGGCCAAAGGTACGGCGCAGGACAGCAGTGGCAGTCTGTTCACCCCCGGCGTCATTCAGTCCGGCGGACTGGTGTTTGTCCCGGCGTCTACCGTCGCAAACTTTTTCGGCCTGCAATATTCCGTGACAGATGTGACCAACGGCTATCTGGTGTGGCTGCGGTCTCCGGATTTCGGCATGAGCGCCAAGGATTTTGCCAATGCGGCGACCTACAATATGGAAGAGCGCTACAACGCGTATAACAGGGATGCCACGTCCAGTACCACGCCCAATGTACCGGTTACACCCTCCGCACCGACGCGGGGGGCCAGAATCCATCTGTGTCTGGAAGCGGATCAGCGGACCTCCGGGCTGCTGGACGCCTTGGACCGTGCTAACGGCTGGGCCACCTTCTACTGTACGCCGGACTTTTTGGAGTCCAACGGCGAGCTGCTGCGGCGGATGGCTGCCTCCGGTCATGCGGTGGGCATTCTGGCGGAGAGCGGCGAGGACACGGCGGAGCAGCTGCGGCGGGGCAATGAAGCCCTGTACCGGGCCACGCTGGGCAAGACCCGGCTGGCCTATGTGCCGGATGCAGACGAAGCAGAACTGCAAGCCTTGGGGGAGGACGGTTGGCGGTGCCTGACGCCCTCACTGGACCGGGCGCATTACAAGCTGGAAAGCAGCTCCAATGCCTCTGCACTGATGAAGCGTGTGTCGGCCCGGCGGGGGGATGTGTCCGTCTGGCTGGGGACCACTGCCTCTGCCGCGGGCCTGCGGGAATTTGTGATCTCCGCTCAGGGAGCGGGCCACTACTGCCGGGCGATGACGGAAATCGGCTGACCGGCGGCTGAAATGGCGCAAGATTTACAAAACGTTCAACACCCTGACGAAGTTTAGGGTAATATAAAGTAGAGAAGAACATAAGAAACGGGACCGGAAGGCCCTGCAGAACGGAGGAGACCCTATGGGACGCAACATTCTGGTTGTAGAAGACGATAAGAATATCTCCGACCTGATCCACATGTATCTGGTAAAGGAAGGCTTTGATGTCCGCATCGCTGGGGACGGCGGCAAAGCACTGGAGGAGTTCCAGAAGAAGGAACCGGACCTGATCCTGTTGGACATCATGCTGCCTGTGATGGATGGCTGGGCGGTCTGCGCCAAGATCCGGGAGACCAGCAAGGTGCCCATCATCATGCTGACGGCCAAGAGCGAGGTCTTTGATCGGATTCAGGGCCTTGAAATGGGCGCGGATGACTACATCGTCAAGCCCTTTGAGATGAAGGAGCTGATCGCCCGGATCAATGCCGTTCTGCGGCGGACGGAGATCCCCAACGACACCAGCAAGAAACTCCATTTCGACAAGCTGACCATTGATCTGGATTCCTATGAGCTGATCGTGGACGGCAAAAAGATCGACACGCCCCCCAAGGAGCTGGAACTGCTGTACCATCTGGCCTCCACCCCCAACCGGGTCTACACCCGCAACCAGCTTTTGGACGAGGTGTGGGGCTTCGACTATTTTGGCGACAGCCGCACCGTGGACGTGCATATCAAGCGCCTGCGAGAAAAGGTAGAGGGCGTCAGCGACCAGTGGGCGCTGAAAACCGTCTGGGGCGTGGGCTATAAGTTCGAGACCGTTGGCGGCCAGACGGCAGACAAGGCGAAGTAATATGAAGGATTGGTTCCGCGAGCGGTTTCACGGGCTCTATTGGCGGCAGATGGCCGTCACCGTGGGCATGGTGTTCCTGACGCTGGTGCTGTTGGGCGTGTCCTTTTTTTCCCTGAGCTATTCCTATGCCCGGGGGCAGAAAACCGATGAGCTGATGGTCCGGGCGATGGCGGTGAGCAAGCTGTCCGTGCGGTATCTGGAGACCGGCCGCTATCTCTCTATGGAGGAATTGCAGAAGGACGAGCAGTTCCGTCAGCTGGCGGCCACTGCCGCCGTGATCTCCGAAATGGATATTCTGGTGTGCGATATGGATGGCCATGTCCTCCTGTCCACGGATGCCACTATGGAGGGCCGGCCCGTCACCATTCCGTCATCGGTGATGGACAAGGTCTCCGCAGACGGCACCTGGGCCGGGCGGAGCCGTCTGGACCAGATCTATGCCAGCAAGCAGTTTGTGGGCGGCGTGTCCGTGGTGAACCCGACCACCGGGGAGGTCCTGGGGGCGGTGTTCACCGTCTGCGCCTCGGATTCCGTTGATAATCTGTGGCGGGCCTTTGCGGGACTGCTGATGATGACGGGCTTCGTGGTGCTGATGATCTCCTTTATGGCGTCCTCCATTACCACCATGCGGCAGATCAAGCCCATCCGGGAGATGGCTGCTGCCACCCGGCAGTATGCCGACGGTGATTTTGATGTTCGCATGAATGACTACGGCCGGGAGGACGAGATCGGCGAGCTGGCGGCTTCCTTTAATAATATGGCAGAGTCCTTGCAGCAGACGGAGCGTCAGCGCCGGGAGTTCATCGCCAACATCTCCCACGAGCTGAAAACCCCTATGACCACCATCGCCGGGTATACGGACGGCATTTTGGACGGTACCATCCCGCCTGAGAATGAAAAGCAGTATCTGCGGATCATCGCCAACGAGAGCCGCCGTCTCAGCCGCCTTGTGCGGCGGATGCTGGATGTCAGCCAGCTGCAGGCTATCGATCCCCTGCGCAACGGCAATCATTTCGATGTGTGCGAGTCTATGCGCCGGGTACTGATCTCCATGGAGAAGAAGATCAATGACCGGCATCTGGATGTGGAAGCGGACATCCCCGATGAGCCGATTTTGGTGCTGGGCGACAACGATATGATCACCCAGGTCATTTACAACCTGCTGGAAAATGCCGCCAAATTTGCGCGGGAGGGCTCCACCCTCTATTTGGGTGTGGCCATGATGGACGGCAAGGCCCGGATCACTGTCCGGAACGTGGGCGAGACCATCCCGGCGGAGGAGCTGCCGCTGCTGTTTGAGCGGTTCCACAAAAGTGACAAGTCCCGCAGCGAGGATAAGGATGGTTATGGCTTGGGCCTGTATATCGTCAAGACCATTTTGCAGCAGCACAAGGAAGAAATCAATGTCACCAGCGAGAATGGCGTGACCACCTTCACGTTTTCTCTGCGGGTGGAGTAAAGAGGTACTATGAGCGAGCGCAGGACCCTGCAGACGCGGGGAGAAGTCATCGAGGAATACAGCAGAGATTTCCCCGCGGAGATCGTGGAGATCTATTCCCGGCCTTTGCCGGGGGCCGTGGAGCCTGTACCCACAGAGCCAACACCCAGACCTCGGAGGAAAAAGCGCCGGGTGTGGAAGGGGCTGTTGATTCTTCTGGCCGTAGCGGCGGTAATCGCTTTGCTGGCGGCGGGGGTGCGGTGGCTGATATGGGAATTGCAAATGCCTGATGACTGGGGCGAGGACGATTATTACTACTATGATCAGGATCAGGAGGATGAGGACGCTCCCATTACCATTCCCACTGTGGAACCGGATGCAGACGCCCGTCTGGAACTGGCGAAGGACCGCAGCCATGCGCTTTCGGCTCAGGAGGTTTACCGGAAGGTAAGCGGCGCCGTGGTCACGGTGGCGGTGGACCTGGACGGTGGCCGGATGTCTGTGGGTACCGGCGTGATCTTCCGGGAGGATGGCTATATCCTCACCAACCACCATGTAGTGGCCGGGGGCAAGACCTGCACGGTGCTGCTGCCCGGAGGACGGCCCTATGCGACGAAGTATATCGCCAGCGACGCCGGGTATGATCTGGCGGTGCTGAAGATCAATGCGGAGGAGGCTCTTCCCTTTGCGGAATTCGGAAATTCCAACGCTTTGTCCGTAGGCGACCCTGTGTACGCCATCGGTACGCCCCTGGACATTGAGATGGGCGGCACCTTCACGGATGGTATCGTTTCCTCCGTCAACCGGGAGATCCAGCTTACCAGCCGGACCTCCATGCCGCTGATCCAGACCAATGCGGCGCTGAACAACGGCAACTCCGGCGGCCCGCTCATCGACAGTTACGGGCAGGTAGTGGGTATCAACTTTATGAAGCTGTATGCCCGATATTCCACGGTGGAGGGTCTTGGCTTTGCCATTCCCTCCGTGCAGGCGGAGCGGGTGGTCAATGATCTGCTGATCTACGGCGAGCCTCAGCCGGAGCCGCTGCTGGGCGTTTCCGTTCTGCAAGTGCCGGACCAGCTGGCGGAGCACCTGTGGGGCATTCAGGTGAAGGAGGTCACGGCGGGCGGCGCGGCGGACCGGGCCGGCGTCCGGGCCGGGGATTATCTTCTGGCGGCGGACGGCAAGGAGACCCTCAGCAGTGCGGATCTGCTGCGGGCCCGGTGGCAGCATCATGTGGGCGACGAGATGACGTTGACCCTCTGGCGCCGCGGCGAGATCCTGACGGTGACGCTGGAACTGACCGAGGCCGTGGAAAAGTGATCCCCTCTAAATGAAACGAATGGACCCCCGGCGGCTGAGTTCAGCCGCCGGGGGTTTTATGATCCTTTTGGGGGAAAATCAGCGAAAGACCGGAGAGCAGCAGGTAGATACCGAAGGGGCGGCGCAGCAGGTCCACATCCACCGCTGTGGCGATCCATGCTCCTGCAAGTGCCGCCGGGACAGCCACGGGGACGGCGGCCTTCCATGTGGGTGTATCCAGATATCCCTTCTGCCAGTGGCACAGCAGGGCGGAAATGGCTGTGGGCAGGAAGAACAGCAGGTTGATGCCCTGGGCCATTCGCTGGTCCACGCCTAAAAACAGTGTCATCACCAACAGCAGCAGCGTTCCGCCACCCACGCCCCACGCGGAGATCACCGCAGCCCCCAGCCCGCAGAGAAAGGGGAGCAGCCAGTCCGTCACAGCAGATACCTCACCCCCGCGTAAAAGAGAAAGGCGGCGAAGATCCACTTCAAAACTTTGGTGGACACTCTGCCGTAGAGCTTTCCACCCAGCCATCCTCCCAGCAGCCCACCCGCCAGATAGGGCAGGGCAGAGGCCCAATTCATCCCGCCCCGCCAGAGGTACATGGCGGCGGACACGGCGCACACCGGGAAAATGACCGCCACACAGGTGGCATAGAGCTGCCGGGACTTCAGATTGCCCCAACGGGAGAGAATGGGGAGAAATACCATACCGCCGCCCCCACCGAATAGACCGTTGGCAAGACCAGCTGCACCGCCGGCGATCCGGGCGGGCCATTTTGGAGCCATCACGCCACCTTCCTTTCGCGTATGTACGGACCTCCGCCGGTGGGTCAAAGGATTTTCGGCCCGGCGGCGGAGGGGAGGGAGCCGTTATTTCAGCTCAAAGCTCTGGCAGTCGGTGCACTTGATCTCGGTGGGGTTAGCCTCGTGAGTGCCGACCCGAATGGAGGTCAGGCCGCAGTAATTGGAGTCCTGGCAGTGGTGCGCGCAGTTGTTGACGGTGCAGCTGATGCTCTGATTGGGGGTGCACTGGCAGCCGCCGTTGGTGCAGTCCTTCATGATTCGTTCCTCCTGCATGAGAAAAATTTTGGCTTACGCCGTCAGGTAGTATGTCCCCGGACCTGAACTTTATACGGCGGCGAACATAAAAAACAGGCGTTCCTGGAGGGAACGCCTGAGACTGTCGATAAAGTGGTAAATTCTCCGCAACGGTAAGGAAGGGTGTGCGCGGGAAACCCAAGAAGGGTGTCCTG
>ERZ839741.1672-NODE-1672-length-22893-cov-4.445748_pt1 | contig 22893 bp, 26 predicted proteins | sample MGYA00519880_ERZ839741 | MGnify/ENA primary metagenome ERZ839741 (study PRJEB31850, sample SAMEA3708851) | human gut metagenome | biome: human gut; feature: human-associated habitat; material: faeces | place: China | collected 2014 ...
ATCCGGCTCCGAAGCTACCTTCCTACGTCTCGTATTCCTTAAGTGTCTCTCAGCCGATGGATCACTCTCTCTGGTATGGACGAACTTACGTGTACTCCTCTTCATCAATGCCTTTACGTATAAACTACTGAATATGATAGCCATCGAATCCCCATTTGTCAAGGATTTTAGGGATTTTTCAGAAACTCTTAAGGGTTACACCAATCCGAAACACTTCATGATATAGAGCCATCCCGTCAGGGTAAATGCGCTGCACATAGTCGTCAGCATAACTACACTCGAAGACACAACTCCTTCATGTCCCATATTCTTAGCCATAACATAACTGCTGACTGTTGTTGCCGATCCGAGCATGACTAAGATTGCGATCAGTTTCTCTCTCCGAAACCCAATTGCCACTGCAAGCGGCATGAACACTGCTACAAATCCCACTAATTTGATAAACGCAGCGATCACGGTCGGTTTAATCTTGCCAAATGCTTTCTTAATGTCAAATGTAGCTCCCATCGCCATCAGTCCCATCGGTGTTGCTACGCCGCCGATACTGCTGACGGCCTTATGTAAGATCACCGGCATCGGAAGTTTCAGTGCCGACCATAACAGACCTGCCACAATACCGATGATGATTGGATTCGTAATGATACCGATCAGTGTCTTCTTGATCAGTGCTTTATCCATGCCTTTTTGTCCCGGCTTGAAAAATGACAGTACAACCACCGCCATAATATTATAAAGCGGCACACTTCCAATGATCATAAGCGGTGCCTGACCGGAATTACCATAGATATTCTGGATAAATGCGATCCCCAGAAGTGCCGCACTACTTCTGTACGCTCCCTGGATAAATTCTCCCTGAATACTTCTGTCTTTCAACAGGCAGGAGATTCCGATTGCGATCGTGATACTGATCAATGTAATAATAAAACAGAAGATTACAAATTTCGTATCCCACGCCTCTTTAATGTCTACAACTGCCAGATCGCCAAATAATAATACCGGAAGCGGAACACGGAACACGAATTTGTTCACCTTATTAGCAAATTCCTCATCCATCCACCCAATCTTATTGAAGAACAGTCCCAGTATCATCATTAAGAAAATGGGGACTGTTGCATTTAAACTGAATACCAGATTGTCCATTTCTTTATTTCCTCTCTTGTTCCTTTACTCTTATGCAAATATCTTCTTATATATATTATAGTCCTCTTCTTTAAATACGTTGAAAATCACTCTTTCCAGTTTTGAAGAAGACAGATACTTGTCCACCGTCTTCACCGCAATCTCTGCCGCCAGTTTATTCGGGAAATGGAATTCTCCCGTTGAGATACAGCAAAATGCAATCGACTTAAGTCCTTCTTTTTCCGCCAGTTTCATACAATTCAGATAACACGACTTTAATTCTTCTTCCTGCTTTTCTGTCACCTGCATGCCAACAATCGGACCTACGGTATGGATGACATGTTTCGCCGGGAGATTATATCCTTTTGTAATCTTCGCTTTTCCGGTCGGTTCTTCATGTCCTTGTGCTTCCATAATCTGTGCACATTCATTACGAAGCTGGATACCTGCTGCCGAATGGATCGCATTGTCGATGCATCCATGACACGGCACAAAACATCCAAGCATCTGGCTGTTCGCCGCATTTACGATCGCATCTACGGAAAGTCTTGTAATATCTCCCCGCCAGAGAGATATCTTATCCACATTCTTGATCGTCTCACATGGGAATTGTCCACCGATAGTCGGAAGTTGTCCCCATTCTACAATTCCTTTCTGTTCTGCTTCTTCCTTTAGCAGTTCATCCTGGATCCTGGTATACTCCGGATCTGCCTCGCCCGGCCAGCGGACATTCATAAGACTTCTTAGAAGTCTTCTTCTCCCGGTATAATCTACCGGATCTGCAAGTGATGCATAACCTGTATTTTCTTTTTTCAGATAGTCGATCAGTATTCTTACTCGTTCTTCCCGGTTCATATGTTCTAATACGCCTTCTTTCTTGATTCTTACTTATTTAGAAATCTTATTTATTCTCATCGTTGTTATATATATTTCTTAATTTCAGAATATGCCTCGAACAACTGCTCATACGATGTTCTGCAGTTCGCCGGACTTGTAGACGGCAATCCAATTGCCATAATCCCAGTCTTAGGATAGCAAAACTTCTTATATAGTTGAAATGCTTTCGTTCCTGTCGTAAAAATGGCCTTAATATCTGCACATTCAAGGATCTGGCTCAGATCATTCGGCTGTGGATTACGGATACTGCTGTCATCTGCTCCTTGAATATCACACCCCGCCAGCACATCCCAGACTGCAATACCATTTCTTAATGCAAATGCGATCTTGCCTTCTCTCGTCTCCGGATACGCTTCGCCACAGACATCGGATACAACTTTCCAGAATCTGTTTCTTGGGTGTCCATAGTAGAATCCGACTTCTCTGGATTTCGGCGATGGCATAGTTCCGAGCATCAGAATCTTAGAATGTTCATTATAGATTGGCTCAAAATTGTGGATAATGTGTTGTGTTTCCATGTCTGAATTAACTCCTCTGTTTTCTATTGTATTCCATACATCTACGGAAAAAGACATTATTTTTATGATAGCATGCCCCATATAATATTTCCAGTATGCTATCCGTATGTAATGTAAAACACCTATAATCAATCCGATTACTGCTCTAAAAGATACAGGATGTAAAATATAACCTTTCTCATACCTGTTACATTTACATCCTGTTCATTCACTCTGTTACATTTCTATATCTTCTGTATCAAATGTTCCGAATACTTCATTATAAAAATCTGTTACTCATTTACATCTATCCTTTTTTGGTCTTTCCACTTTATTATAAATCCAGCAAGCAGGAATATCACACCCGCCCCGGCAAATATACAGCCCATCCAGAAATATGACTTTAACCCTATATCTACCGTACGCCCCAGCATCTTGTCCGATAAGAAGCCCATAGTCCGGCTTCCCATAACTCCTATAAGTCCGGCAAAAATTCCTCCACAAATCAAACTTTCCACTCCGAGTGAAAATAATCCTCTGTGTCTTGGATACCCAAGCAATACCGTCAGGATTGCACAGAGCAGAACTGCTGCTCCCGATACGGCCCGGCAGGTCGTTGATACCAGCGTCGTATATAATCTGGCAACTTTCCCCTGTATCGTACTGGTATCTTTCATATTACCATACAGATTAGATGCATAACTATTCAGTACATCCTGAACGTCATCCATCTCATCTTTTAACTGCTGCTTCATAAGTTTCAGCATATCTTCCGTTAACTCTGGATTTGAATCCTTAATTTCTTTCATGCTGTCTTCCAGTAACTGATTCAGTTCTTTGGAAATATCTACATCCTTATATCCCGTTCCTTTTGAAAGATCATTCACCATTTCATCCATGACCTTTTCTGTAATTTTCTGTACTTCCTCGTTCTTCTCAATCTTGTTCTGTATCTTCGCAATCCACTGTGTATCATCTGCTCCTGCATAGCCAAATACTGCATCCATCATTCTGTGAGAGATTGCCGTATCAATCCCTGCCTGACTGATTGCTTTAACAAGTACCTGCTTTGCAAGCAGACTTCCTCCAAGTACCGACACACTTATAATGAAGAGGATACCGATCAGTACACTTAATATTCTTTTACCAATTCCCATGATTTCTTCCTTTCTTTATGATTCATTAATTCGCCGTAACTAATCTGTATACTTCTATTAAAAACGCATCTGCATGAATTGTCAATTTATATTTTTTAATATATTTATCTTATTTTTCTATTTCTGCATATCACTTCTTTCTTTACATTGTTCGGCAAGTAATTGTTTGTTATAATAATGTGAGATATTATGATCAATAACATACGGGCAAAGGAATAATTTTCATGAATGAAACGAACTTATCTTTAAAATATCTGATCGATCAATTACATAAAGAACAGACCCTGACCAAAGAAGAATGGATCACACTGATCGAGGGACACACTCCGGAACTTTCCGAATATCTCTTTTCCCTGGCCCGCGAAGAACGCCACCGTTATTATGGACACGATGTCTACGTCCGCGGTCTGATCGAATTTACCAATTATTGTAAAAACGACTGTCTGTACTGCGGTATACGGAAAAGCAACGGCAACGCACACCGGTACCGCCTGTCAGAAGCCGATATCCTAAAGTGCTGTAAGGAAGGTTATGAACTTGGATTCCGCACCTTTGTCCTGCAGGGCGGCGAAGACGGATATTATACAGATGAACGCATCATCCATTTGATCCGGATAATTAAAGAACGCTATCCCGACTGTGCCATTACACTTTCCATCGGGGAAAAATCCAAAGATAGCTATCAGGCTTACTATGATGCCGGCGCCGACCGCTATCTTCTGCGGCATGAAACTTATAACCACGAACATTACAGAAAGCTTCATCCACCGAACCTTAGTCCTGAACACAGGCAGCAATGTCTGCGGGATTTAAAGGACATCGGTTATCAGATTGGCTGCGGATTCATGGTTGGCTCTCCTTACCAGACTTCGGAACACCTTGCAGAAGACATGCTCTTCATGAAAGAACTGAATCCACACATGATCGGAATCGGTCCGTTTATCCCACATCATGACACTCCGTTTGCCGGAGAATCTGCGGGAACACTGGAACTTACTTTATATATGCTCGGCCTGATCCGGCTGATGATCCCGAAGGTTTTACTTCCTGCCACAACCGCACTTGGAACCATCCACCCAAAGGGGCGTGAACTTGGAATCCTGGCAGGCGCCAATGTCGTAATGCCGAACCTTTCACCAACGGAAGTACGGAAAGATTATCTTCTATATGATAATAAGATCTGTACCGGTGATGAATCCGCCCAGTGCAGACACTGTCTGGAAATGCGGATGAAATCCATAGGCTATCAGGTTGTAACAGACCGTGGCGATTCTTTGAATATTTAGGTAACATCAACTTTTTATACAGTCAGCTTTTATATACAGCTGTCAGAAAGTGAGGAACATATCATGAGTTTAAACAGCACACCTTCTTCAGAACGTATACATATCGGGATCTTCGGCAGACGCAATGCCGGAAAATCAAGTCTTATTAATGCTCTCACCGGGCAGAATCTTGCGATTGTCTCCGATGTGCGCGGAACAACGACCGATCCTGTATTCAAATCCATGGAGCTGCTTCCACTGGGCCCTATCGTCATGATCGACACTCCGGGGCTCGACGATGAAGGCGAACTTGGAAAACTCCGCATTCAGAAAGCTTATCAGGTCCTGAACAAGACCGACATCGCTGTGCTCGTGATCGATGGCACCTCAGGAATTACGCCGCAGGACAATGCGATCCTTACACGCATACAGGATAAGAATATTCCCCTCTTACTCGTCCTTAATAAAGCCGATCTGGTATCGGAACATACACATCAGGAAATGATCGTGTCCACTCATCTGAAATATAAGATTCCTTTAGAGCATATCCTGTGGACCAATACAACTGAAAATCTTCATATTCATGAGTTGAAAGAACGTCTCGGAACTTTAGTCCCTGCGGAAGAATCTTCCAGATTCATCGTCCGGGATCTTGTAACCCCCGGAGATTTCATTGTACTTGTTGTTCCGATCGATTCTGCCGCGCCAAAGGGAAGGCTGATTCTCCCACAGCAGCAGACGATCCGCGATCTTCTGGATGCCGGAACTACTGCAATCGTTGTAAAGGAAACAGAACTCAAAAGTACGCTGGATTCACTCGGGAAAAAGCCTGCACTGGTGATTACCGACAGTCAGGCATTTAAAGAGGTTGACAAAGATACTCCTTCCGATATCCCACTTACTTCTTTCTCCATTCTTTTTGCAAGATATAAGGGGAATCTGGAAACCGTCGTCCACGGCGCAAGAGCACTGGACACGCTGGAAGACGGAGATACGATCCTGATCAGCGAAGGCTGTACACACCACCGCCAGTGTGACGATATCGGTACTGTCAATCTGCCACGCTGGGTTCGCGAATATACGGGAAAAGATATAGATTTTGAATTTACCAGTGGAACTGAATTTCCACTGAAGCTGAACCATTATAAAATGATCATTCACTGCGGTGGCTGTATGCTGAATGAGCGCGAAATGAAATACCGCCTGAAATGCGCCGGTGACGCCTCTGTACCAATCACCAATTACGGAACTGCGATTGCTTATATGAAAGGGATACTTGAACGCAGTATTGAGATATTCCCACAGTTACGAAAATAAACAAAGTAATGAATAACAAAAGGAGATTTTTATGCAGATCAGAAAAGCGACAATGAATGACCTTCCGGACATCCTTGCAATCTATGCTTATGCCCGGAAATATATGAAAGAACACGGCAATCCGGACCAGTGGCGGGACAGTTATCCTCCGGTTTCACTTACCACACAGGATATCCAGTCCGACTGCTTATATGTCTGCATCATTCAGATAGAAGAAGATGAGCAAATCGGAGGCGTATTCTATTTTCACAGGGAAGAAGACCCTGATTACCAGACAATTGACGGTTCCTGGTTAAATGACAGACCCTATGCCGTTGTTCACAGAGTTGCCACGGCACCTGGTACAAAGGGCGTAGCTACCTTCTGTCTGAACTGGGCTTATGAACAGTTCCCAAATATTAAAATTGATACACACGATGATAATATTCCCATGCAGCATCTGCTCGCCAAATTAGGCTTCACCTGCTGCGGGCATACTACACTGCAAAACGGTGATATCCGCCTGATCTATCAAAAAGCTGACTAAATAGAACCCGGCAACCGGTGTAGAGAATACAATCTGTGTCTGTGTCTTTCCGAAATGCTGGAGCTGTCCGATGAATCCATCCAACTCAATCGTACTCGGGAATGCCACCTTCATAAGCATAGAATAATTGCCCGTCACACAATTGCACTCAATCACATTCGGAATGCTTTCTATAAACGGATAAAACTCCGGCTTCTGCACCGGTTCTAATTCCATATTCATACGCCCTTTCCTGTATTTCTCTTCATTTTCCGTATTACTTTTTTGTTTTTCTTCTGATTTTTCTATAATTGCATTTTCTCACTCTGCGCTTAATAAATATACGTTTGTACTCATAAAAATGCAATTTTCAATATCATCGGACATGATTACACGATCACAATGGCCGCAGAAGCCGGACAGTTAGAACTCAATGCATTTGAGCCGGTAATCTTCTATACCTTATTCGAGTCCATCGAAACGCTTGGTCACTCCGCACAAACTCTGACCGACAACTGTATTCTTGGAATTACTGCCAATGAAAAACACTGCAAAGATCTGGTAAATGCAAGTGCCGGTATTGCAACTGCACTTTGCCCGTCTATCGGATATGCTGCCTCTGCCGCACTCGCCAAAGAATCCCTCAAGACCAATGTACCAGTCCGTACACTCGCAGTTACAAAAGGTTATGTGACAGAAGCTGAAGCTGACAAACTTCTGGATCCATATACTATGACGGGCAAAAGATTAGAAAAATCTTCTTGTTATAACTACAAGAAGGCGGCAACACTTGGAATTTAATGCACCCTTCCAAGTATCTCCCCAATCGGTGCCGCTATCGTAAGCTTTGCACCTACTTCTCTGGCTGTTGCACTCTTATTGATCACCACAAGATGTTTCCCGCGGAAATAATCAATAAATCCTGCCGCGGGATACACAATCAAAGACGTGCCTCCTATGATTAGCGTATCTGCTTCACTGATCGCTTTGATACTCCTGCTGATCACATCCGAATCCAGTCCTTCCTCATAGAGTACTACATCCGGTTTGATCATTCCGCCACAAGTGCATCTTGGAATTCCGGATGCATTTTTTACATATGCCGCATCATAGAATTTGTGGCATTTCATACAATAGTTCCGGTGAATACTTCCGTGCAGTTCCAGTACATTCTTACTTCCGGCCGCCTGATGAAGTCCGTCAATATTCTGTGTAATCACGGCCGTTAATTTACCCGCCTCTTCCAATTCTGCAAGTTTCAAGTGTGCAGCATTCGGTTTGGCATCCAGAAACATCATCTTCTCCTTATAAAATTCATAAACCCCTTCTGGGTTCCGTACAAAGAAACTATGACTTACGATCTGCTCCGGCGAATATTTATACTTTTGTTGATATAACCCGTCCGCACTTCGGAAATCCGGGATATTGCTCTCTGTAGAAACCCCTGCTCCTCCGAAGAATACGATTCTTTTACTGTCATCAATAATGTTCTGTAATTGTTCTACTTCTTTCTCGTACATATCTGTTCCTCCTGAATCTTTATATTTTTATTCCTTACGAATGCATGGCGATGCAAAAAAACTGCCCACAGCCTCCAAAGGCTGCATGACAGTCATTTTCCTTCTTACTTTTTATTCTCTTTTCTGATCCATGCAGCCACTTCATGCAAGTCCGCCAGTTCTGCCGTAATTCCTTCTTTTGCCTCTTTTGACACAACTGCTATGTCCGGCACATAGATCGTATATCCGCCCGCTGCCTTTCCTGCCAGAAGTCCCGGTGCACTGTCCTCCAGTACCAGGCATTCCTTTGGATCCTGCCTAATCAGCTCTGCTGCTTTCAGGAAAATGTCCGGCTCCGGCTTCCCACGCTCCACCATATCTCCGTAAATCGCATTCGAAATCAGATGTTCTATACCGGACATATGTATCAGCCTGCTCGCACGCTTTCTTTCTGTGGATGTCGCAACCACAGCCGGAATCTCATGTTCTTTTAAATATTCTAATAAATCCTGCAGTCCTTCTTTATGCGGAACAGATTCTTTTGTCACTTCGTCGAAATACTCATGCTTCATTGCACGCGCTGTATCGTAATCCAGTCTGTCTCCAAAATATGCTGCAAATTTTTTTCGGATCGCCTGTGGATTTCTTCCCCGAAAAGAATCTGTCAATGCTACCGGAATATCCACGCCCAGCTTTTTACCTGCGTAAATCCATCCTTTGGTAGAAAGACGTTCTGTATCGAACATCGTTCCATCCATATCAAAGATTACACCTTTTACCATATACTTTATGACTCCTTATTCTCACTGTAACCGGTAAAGAATTCGGATAACGCATCCAATGTCTTCACAAGCACCGGAAGCTCGGTATCATCCAGTTTATCCAGAATGGCCTGTGTCATCTGTCTGTGATAATCTTCATGATGGTGGTAAGCCTTCACACCTTTTTCTGTCAGCTTGACAAGAACGACTCTTCTGTCTTCTTCGCTGCGATGACGCTCTACATATCTTTTGTTTACCAGACTGTTCATGGCAGTCGTAAGGGATCCTACGGTAATATTAAGCTTTCTGGCAATCGAAGACATATTATTCCCGTCGCCAAGTCCGACTGCCTCGATCACATGCATATCATTATTTGTAAGATCTTTGAACTCATCCGTAATGATTGCCTTTTCTTCCAGTTCCCATATTTCATTGATCAGACTGACCAGTGTCTGATTGATCATCTTATATGCGTCATCCATTCCCATCTTCTGTAATTTCCTTCACTTTAACTCTTCATTCTTTACTCTTATTTTTTATTATACCCTTTCTGGTATCAGAGAATCAATAACTTCTTTTACAGTTTCCAGATGAGTTGCCTGATATGCATACGCTCCACAGAAAAGTAACGCATCATCTATCTTTCCTTTTGCCGCATTGATCAGTGCCTGAGTGATACAATACGGCGTGGTTCCCGGATTACAATGCTTCAGACACTGAAAACAATGCGCCGGTGCAATACGCCCCAGTTCTTTTACTTTTTTCATAAATGGATTCAAGATTGCACGTCCCGGCATTCCCACCGGACTTTTTACGATCACGATGTCTTCTTTTCTTGCATTCAGGTAGGCTTCTTTATAGCGGATATCTGCATCGCATTCTTCTGTTGTAACGAATCTTGTCGCCACCTGTATGGCATCTGCTCCGAGGGAAAATGCACGCGCTGCGCTTTCACTGTCATGAATTCCTCCCCCCATCGCAACAGGAATCTTTTTTCCATATTTTTCCGAAAATGTATGAATGACCTGCATGATGGCTATGATTTCTTTTTCGTAGGAAGTTCGGCATTTTACATAGTCTTCTGCCCCAGCATCTATACCATACGCTTCCAGCTGCTCTTCATGAAATCCAAGATGTCCCCCTGCGAGCGGTCCTTCGATCACAACCAGATCCGGGATTCTGTGGTATTTTTTGTCCCAATATTTTAATATCACATTTGCCGATTTTGCAGTCGATACGATCGGTGCGAGTAAGATGTCGGACTCACCCACATATTTCGGAAGATCCGTCGGAAGTCCCGCTCCCGATACGATCAGATCTGCTCCTGCTTCTACCACCGCATGCACATATTCTTCATAGTGCTCCATGGCAACCATCAGATTGAATCCAATGATTCCGTCCGATGCAATCTTTCTTGCTTTCTCATACTCTGATTTTATCGCTCTTAAATTCGCTTTTAATGGATCTTTTATAAAATCTTCTTCTCTAAAACCAGGCTGAGCGGCAGAGATGATCCCTATGCCGCCCTCCTTTGCAACTGCTCCAGCAAGATTTCCAAGGCTGATACCAACTCCCATACCACCTTGAATGACTGGAACTTTTGCTGTCTTTGTTCCTATTTTCAGTGGTTGTATTTTCATATATTTTCCTCACTCTATTATAGAATCTGTTCGTCCATAAACATTGCCTGTAAAATACATCGTTTTCTTATGATATATAGCAGTGATTTACTCTGCTCCATATTACATATTTCTGAAACGCTCATATCTATGTTCTATTAACTCCTGCTCTGACAAACTTTTATATTTCATCAGAAATTCTTCGATTGCCTCATCCATCTGCATGATCACAACATCCATATTCTGAACGATATATTCCTCCGGCTCTGCAAAGACACGCTCTACAATTCCCTGTGCCTTCAGATTCTCTGCCGTCAATTTCATCACTTCTGCTGCTTCTTTGGCCTTGGAACTGTCTTTCCAGAGGATACTTGCGAATCCTTCCGGTGAGAGGATGGAATAGATGGAATTTTCCAACATCCATACTTCATCTGAAGTGGCCATCGCAAGTGCTCCGCCACTTCCGCCTTCTCCAATGATGATTGAAACAACCGGAACCCTTAATCCGGACATCTCATAGATATTTCTGGCAATGGCTTCTCCCTGTCCGCGTTCTTCTGCTTCGAGTCCACAGAATGCTCCCGGTGTATCAACCAGACAGATGACCGGACGAGAGAATTTCTCTGCCTGTTTCATAAGTCTTAAGGCTTTTCTGTATCCCTCCGGCTGTGGCATACCAAAGTTTCTTTCGATATTTTCCTTCGTATTTCTTCCCTTTGCCTGTGCAATCACTGTTACCGGCGTGCCATGGAATCTTGCAACGCCACCGATGATAGCTTTGTCATCTGCGAAATACCGGTCTCCGTGGAATTCTACAAAATCTGTAAAGAGTGCGTCAATGTAATCACTGCCTACCGGCCGGTCTTTGCGTCTGGAAAGTTCTACTCTCTGCCATGCGGTCATATTCATCTTGCTGCCTGATGTCAGTTCCACATCACATTTTTTTCTATTAAATCCTGTTCCTTCTCCTACCTCATGAAGTGCCAGAATCTTAGAAAGTGTCTCTTTCATCTGAGGGCGCTCCACAATGGCATCCAGAAATCCATGTTCCAGTAAAAACTCTGCTCTCTGGAAACCATCCGGAAGCTTCTGTCCGATGGTCTGCTCGATCACTCTTGGGCCTGCGAACCCGATCAGAGCTTTTGGCTCTGCCAGGATCACATCACCGAGCATCGCAAAGCTTGCGGTTACTCCGCCAGTCGTGGGATCGGTCAGTACGCTGATGTAAAGAAGTCCGGCATCACTGTGGCGCTTCAGTGCTGCGGATGTCTTTGCCATCTGCATCAGAGAGACGATTCCCTCCTGCATACGGGCCCCTCCGGAGCAGGCAAATAAGATGACCGGAAGTCTTTCTTTCGTTGCCCGTTCTACCGCCCTTGCTATCTTCTCTCCAACTGCCTCTCCCATGCTGGCCATCAGGAATCTTCCATCACAGACTCCGATAACCGCCTCGCGGCCGTCAATCTTTGCTTTTCCTGTTACAACTGCTTCTGAAAGCCCTGTCTTTTCCTGTAATTTCTTCAGTTTTTCTTCGTATCCTTTGTATTCCAGAGGATTTCCTCCCTGAAGATCCGAATCCCATTCTTCAAAAGAACCTTCATCTGTGATCATCTCGATTCTGCGTCTTGCATGCACGCGGAAATATCCTCCGCACTTTGGACAGATATAATGATCTTTCTTTACATCCTCCGCAATGATCGCTCCCCCACATTTATTACATTTGCGAAGTAATCCTTCCGGAACTTCCGGTCGTCTGGTAAATGTAATATAATTCTTTCTTCCGACAGCAATTCTGGTCTTTTTAAATACGTTGTCCAGCTTCATCAGCAGTCACCTCTACAGCCTTTCAATAAATTCAATATCTATATTTCCCTCAATATAATCCGGATGATTGACAATCCCATACTGATAATCAACATTCGTATCGATTCCTTCTATAATGACTTCTCCAAGTGCACTCTGCATCTTACGGATCGCTTCCTGACGATTCTTCGCCCACACGATCAGCTTGGCCACCATGGAATCATAATACGGCGGAATCGTATAGCCGCTGTATATCGCAGAATCGATACGGATACCCTTTCCTCCCGGAAGATACATATCTGTGATCGTTCCCGGGGACGGACGGAATCCTTTCTCCGGATTCTCTGCATTGATCCTGCACTCGATCGCATGACCGGTCAGTCTGATATCTTCCTGTGTATAGGATAATTTCTGTCCAGATGCAATGCGGATCTGTTCTTTCACAAGATCTACACCTGTCACCCATTCTGTGACCGGATGTTCCACCTGGATTCTGGTATTCATTTCCATGAAATAAAAGTTCCCGGATTTTTCTAATAAGAATTCGATGGTTCCGGCATTCTCATAACCTGCCGCTTTGGCAGCTTTTACCGCAGCGTCACCCATCTTCTTTCTCAGTTCATCCGATAATGCAACAGACGGAGATTCCTCGATCAGCTTCTGATGATTGCGCTGAATAGAACAATCTCTTTCTCCCAGATGGATCACATTGCCATATTTATCCGCCAGGATCTGGAACTCAATGTGTCTTGGATTCTCTACAAAATGTTCAATGTACATCGTCGAATCGGCAAATGCCATCTCGGTCTCTTTCTGAGCCGTCTGGAATGCAGACTCGAACTCTTCCGGTGTCCAGGCGGTACGCATACCTTTGCCCCCGCCTCCTAAAGCTGCCTTAATGATAACCGGATAGCCAATCTCTCGGGCAAGTTCTGCACCGATCTTTGCATCGTAGACGGGTTCTTTGCTTCCCGGAATGACCGGTACTCCCGCTGCCATCATCGTATTTCTCGCAACCTGTTTATTTCCAAGACTTGCAATGACTTTTGAATCCGGCCCTATGAATGTAATATTGCACTGCTCGCACAGCTCTGCAAATTTACTATTCTCTGACAGGAATCCAAATCCCGGATGGATTGCATCTGCACCGCTTATGATCGTTGCACTGATGATATTTTCCATACTGAGATAGCTGTCCTTTGACGGAGCCGGCCCGATGCAGATGGCTTCGTCTGCAAGCTTGGTATGCAGTGCTTCTTTGTCTGCCTCGGAATAGACCGCTACGGTCTCAATTCCCATCTCACGGCAGGCGCGGATGATACGCACCGCGATCTCTCCTCTGTTTGCGATCAATACTTTTTTAATCATCTTTCTTTACACTCTCCTATGTTGCTCTTATCTATCCGACCATGAATGTAAGCTCTGCACTTACGACTACTTTTCCATCCACGCTCGCAACTGCCTCGCCGACACCGACAGGTCCTTTTCTGCGGATGATCTTCGTCTCCAAACGTACCTTGTCTCCCGGGACGATCTTTCCTTTGAATTTGCATTTATTGATACCGCCGAAATATGCAATCTTTCCTTTATTTTCTTCCAGGCTTAAGATTGCAACCGCACCGGCCTGTGCCAGTGCTTCGATCGTCAGCACGCCCGGCATTACAGGTTCTTCCGGGAAGTGTCCCGCAAAGAATTCTTCTCTGTAAGATACGCATTTATATCCCACTGCATATTCTCCCGGCACATAATCTTCGATGTAATCCAACAGAAGAAATGGATGACGGTGCGGAATGATTTCTTTGATCTGATTGATGTTCAAATGATTCATATTGTCCTCCTACACGATGCGAAATAACGGCTGTCCGTATTCCACGCCTTCCTGATTATTTACCAGAATCTCTGCAACCGTTCCGCTGTAATCGCTTTCGATCTCATTCATCAGCTTCATGGCTTCCACGATTCCGAGTGTCTGTCCTTTTTCTACTCTGTCTCCGACTTTTACGAAGCTTTCTGCATCTTCTGCAGGTGCTGAATAAAATGTTCCTACCAGCGGAGACTCTACAATATTTCCTGCGACTGCTTCTTCCGCAGCTGCTCCCAGTGTCTGTTCCCCTTCTGCATTCGTTTTTCCCATCTCAGCAGAAACCACTCCGGCAGAAGCTGTTCCGGTCATATTCACCGGTGCAGACACATTTTCCGTCACATAGCATGTATTTTCTTTCTTGCTCAAATGCAGTTTGATACCGTCTTCCTCATATTTAAAGCCTGTCAGATCTGACTTTGACACAGCATCTATGAGTTCGATCATTTTCTCCATTTCCATATGTCTTTGTCCCTCCTGCAATTCTCCGCTAGTCTTCATATCTCTTTAACAGTAACACCGCATTATGTCCGCCAAATCCAAGTGAATTTGTCAGTACATAATTGACTTCTTTTTCTACCGGCGCACCGATCGCATAGTTCAGGTCACACTCTTCATCCGGAGTTTCAGTTCCGACTGTCTGATGGATGAAGTTGTCCTGGATTGTCTTCACACAAGTGATAAATTCCACACCTCCGGCCGCACCGAGCAGATGGCCGATCATGGATTTTGTCGAGTTGATCACAACATCTTTTGCCGCATCGCCAAGAGCCAGTTTGATCGCACGTGTCTCGAACAGGTCATTGTGATGTGTACTGGTTCCGTGTGCGTTGATGTAATCCACCTGGGAAGGTTCGATTCCGCCTTCTTCCATCGCAAGTTCCATTGCTTTGGCTGCACCGCTTCCGTCTTCTGCAGGAGAAGTAATGTGATATGCATCTCCCGTAGAACCGTATCCGACAAGTTCGGCATAGATGACTGCACCACGTTGTTTTGCATGTTCCAGTTCTTCCAGAACAACTACACCTGCACCTTCTCCGAGAACGAATCCATCCCTGTCTTTATCAAATGGTCTGGATGCCTTCATCGGATCTGTAGAAGTCGAAAGTGCTGTCAGACTTGTGAATCCTGCGACTCCGGTCTCACAGATACATCCTTCTGCTCCACCCGCCAGCATCACTTCTGCGTCACCATACTGGATCGCACGGAATGCATCACCGATGCAGTTTGTTCCACTGGCACATGCTGTAACGACATTCGTACATTTTCCCTTCAGACCGAGCTGAATGGAAATATTTCCTGCTGCCATGTTCGAGATCATCATCGGAACCAGAAGCGGATTAACTCTTCCCGGTCCTTTAGTCCGGATTTTTTCGTATTCTTTTTCTACAGCCTGCAGGCTTCCGATACCGGAACCCACAATTACACCGACACGGAACGGATCTTCCTTTGACATATCAAGTCCGGCATCTTCGAATGCTTCTTTTGCCGCTGCCACCGCATACTGGGAAAATGGTTCCATTCTTCTTGCTGCCTTAAAATCCATTCTGTCTTTTGCCTGAAAATCTTTTACCTCTGCTGCAATCTTTACTTTATATTCTGTGGTGTCGAATTTGGTAATCTCTCCGATTCCCACTTTTCCTTCTTTGATACCGTCCCAGAACTCCTCTACGGTATTTCCGATCGGAGTCACTGCTCCAAGTCCTGTCACTACAACCCTTCTCTTCATATATCTTAATCTCCTTTACATCACCATACCGCCGTCTACATGCAATACCTGTCCGGTAATATATCCCGCATCCTCTGACGCAAGAAATGCAACCGCATTCGCCACATCTTCTGCTTTTCCGAATTTTCCAAGCGGAATCTGTGCGGCAGACGCTTCTTTTATCTTTTCCGGAAGTACTTCTGTCATGTCGGTCTCGATAAATCCCGGTGCAACTGCATTGACCGTGATTCCTCTGGATGCCACTTCTCTGGCTGCTGTTTTGGTCAGTCCGATCACACCTGCTTTGGACGCCGCATAATTTGCCTGTCCTGCATTACCGCTGACACCTACAACAGATGCCATATTTATGATGCGTCCGCTTCTCTGGCGGATCATCTGGCGGAGCGCAGCTCTTATTGTATGAAATGTTCCCTTCAAGTTTGTGTCCAATACCTTATCAAAATCTTCTTCTGACATCTTCATAAGGAGTCCATCCTTTGTGATTCCTGCATTATTAACCAGAATATCAATTCTTCCCTGCTCCTTGATCACCGTCTCGATGAATTCTTTACAGGCATCAAAATCGGCCACATTACATTGTATGATCACCGCTTTACCGCCTGCAGACTCAACTTCATTCTTTACTTCTTCGGCTCTTTCTCTGGAACCGTTATAGTTGATCACAACTGTTGCTCCTTTTGATGCAAGCTTTACAGCGATTGCTTTTCCGATTCCTCTGGACGCTCCGGTTACAACCGCAACTTTTCCTTCCATTGTCTGATCCATCTTTACGATTCCTCCATCCTGTTTCCACCATCTGCGAGTTCCTCACAGACTTTATCCACATCCTCCCACTGGGAAATGTGGAATACTTTCACACTTCGGTCGATTTTTCTTAAAAATCCTTCCAGTGTCTTGCCTGGTCCGATCTCAACAAATGTATCAACACCGTCTGCGATCATGCGTTCCATGCTCTGCATCCAGCGCACCGGTGAACTGATCTGTGTCGTAAGAAGTCCCGGAGTTTCTCTGATGTCTGTTACCTTCTCTGCTGTTACATTCGTTACATACGGAATTCTTAATTCGTGAAATCTGGTATGTTCCAGTTCTTCCGCCAGTTTCTCTCCTGCCGGAACCAGCATCTGAGAATGGAACGGTCCGCTGACATTTAACATAATGGTGCGTCTCGCTCCTGCTTCTTTTAACTTTGCAGCCGCTTCTTCTACAGCGTCTGTCTTACCGGTGATGACGATTTGTCCCGGACAGTTATAGTTTGCGACCGACACATCAGCAATCGGTTCGATCACTTTTTCGATTTCCTCTGCCGCCATAGAAATGACCGCACACATGGCTCCTTCTCCTGCCGGAACCGTGTTCTGCATCAGGATTCCTCTTTTTCTTACCAGGCGGATCGCATCCATATCGTTCATTCCTCCGGCAGCTGCGATCGCCGGGTATTCTCCCAGGCTTAATCCTGCTGTGATATCTGCTTTCAGTCCTTTACTTTCCGCAACTCTTGTCATTGCCAGACAGGTCGTGACCATTGCTGCCTGTGTATATTCCGTCAAATCCAGCCTGTCATTTTCTTCAAAGCAAAGTTCCTTCATATCCAGATCAAGTTCCTCACCTGCCTGGTCAAATATGTATCTTGCAATCTCACTGTTTTCATAAAAGTCGGCTCCCATGCCGGCTTTCTGAGCTCCCTGTCCGGGATAAATAAATGCAGTCTTACTCATAGAATCCTTTTCCTCCGATCAATGCATCTGTCTCATTCACCAGTTTCTGAACCAGCTCTTTACATGACATTCTTTCTTTTACCATACCTGCAATCTGTCCTGCCATTACACTTCCGTTCTTCACATCGCCTTCTACAACTGCTTTTCTAAGTCCGCCAAGTGTAAGCTTTTCTAATTCTTCAAATCCGGCTCCGGCGTTCTCCAGTTCCAGATATTTTCTCGTCATATCATTGCGAAGGGCTCTGACCGGATGTCCTGTGGTTCTTCCTGTTACTCTGGAATCAATATCCTTCGCTTTGATGATTCTTTCTTTGTAATTCTCATGTACCTGGGATTCATCTGTTACAACAAAATGTGTTCCCATCTGGACGCCTTTTGCTCCCAGCATGAATGCCGCAGCAATTCCTCTTCCATCGGCAATTCCTCCGGCTGCAATAACCGGAATACTGACTGCATCTACAATCTGTGGAACAAGTACCATCGTTGTACTCTCGCCGATATGTCCGCCGGCTTCACAACCTTCTGCTACCAGTGCATCCGCACCACAGCGTTCCATTCTTTTTGCCAGGGCCACAGAAGCAACGACCGGAATAACCTTTACGCCGGCTTCCTTCCACATCTTCATGTATTTCTCCGGATTACCCGCACCGGTGGTAACAACCTTTACGCCTTCTTCGACAATCACCTTTGCAACTTCATCTGCATAAGGACTCATCAGCATGATGTTGACACCGAATGGTTTGTCTGTCAGTTCTTTTGCCTTGCGTACCTGATCTCTTACCCAGTCTGCCGGAGCACTTGCTGCACCGATGAGTCCCAGTCCGCCGGCTTCGGATACACCTGCTGCCAGATGGTATTCTGCCACCCAGGCCATACCGCCCTGAATGATCGGGTATTCAATTCCTAATAATCTGGTTACTTCTGTCTGCATAATCTCTATACTCCCTGTCTTTTTATAATTTTCTTACTCTTTATGAGCGTTCACATACTCTACAACATCACCGACTGTTACGATCTTTTCCAGATCTTCCGACGGAATCTCGATTCCATATTCATCTTCCAGTGCCATTGTCAGTTCAAAAAGATCTAAGGAATCTGCTCCGAGGTCATCTTTGAATGATGCGTTTTCTGTGATTTTGCTTTCCTCTACTCCTAAGTTATCTGCTACCATTTTTTTAATCTGTTCTAACATATCTTTGTTCTCCTTTTATTTCTGTTTTTGTCTCTTTTTTAGCTCTGGTTCCTTTTTAATTCTTTTGCACTTATAAGAGTTGCTTATCTGAGGCTTCTTACCACTCCAGAATGCTGGCCCCCCAGGTGAGTCCTGCACCAAATCCTGCCAGGATAATCTTCTGTCCTCTGTTCAGTTTCCCGGCTCGGTTCAGTTCATCGAGAAGAATTGGAATACTTGCGGAAGATGTATTTCCGTATTCTTCCAGATTCATCGGAAATTTTTCTATCGGTTCACCCAGCCGCTTTGCGATTGCTTCTACAATTCTTCTGTTCGCCTGATGCAAGATATAAAAACTGATTTCTTCCTGTGCCGTGTCATTCTTTTCCAATACTTCTTTTATTGCCTGCGGCACGCTCTTTACAGCAAACATAAATACTTCTCTTCCATCCATCTGCATCAGATATTCTTTTTCTTCTGGCTTTGGCATATCTTCCGGTGATAATTCGCTTCTGTCATATCTGCTTTTACAGCGAAGTGCTTCTCCTCTAAAGCCATCGGAGTGTGTTACCGGAAGATAATATCCCGTATCTTCGCGCTTCAGCACTGCCGCTCCTGCGCCATCCCCGAACAGGATACACGTCCCGCGGTCCTTCCAGTTCGTCAGATTCGATAAACTCTCGCTGCCAATGATCAGTGCAGTCTGATACACGCCCGCATTCAGATAAGCCGCTGCCGTATTATAAGCAACCACAAATCCGGTGCATGCCGCACTCAGATCAAAACATGTCGCATGCTTTGCCCCAAGGTCTTTCTGCACTTCACAGGCTGTACAGGGAAGTATTACATTTGAAGAAATCGTAGACACGATGATCAGATCCACATCTTCTGCAGCAATTCCCGCATTTTCAAGTGCCTGCCTTCCGGCTTCGGCTGCCATGGATACCGTCGTCTCTTCTTTGATAATATGACGTCTCACGACTCCGGTTCTCTCCCGGATCCACTCATCACTGGTATCAACCAGTTTCGCAATGTCATTGTTGTCCATTGCAAATGATGGTACGCAAGATCCTGTCCCACATATTCTTCCAGTCATTATAAATACCTCTGATTTATTTTGATTCTAAATTATTTTGACTGTCAAAGTATATATCAAGAAATTTTGTTTGTCAAGTATTTTGAATATCAAAATATATTTTTATTTTTCCGGACGTCTGGTGTTTACCTGGAATTCATATAATTATGATAATATATTTTAACTTATAGCAGTTTCTCTTCCCATTCTTTTTCTTTGAAGCCGGTCAGAACGAAATTATCTCCGATTACTAATGGGCGTTTTACGAGCATTCCGTCGGTTGCCAGGAGTTTTAACTGGTCGTCTTCGGTCATTTCTTTTAATTTGTCTTTCAGGTTCATCTGTTTGTATATCATACCACTAGTATTGAAGAACTTTTTGAGTGGAAGTCCGCTCATTGTGTACCATTCTTTTAATTCTTCGTAAGTTGGATTTTCTTCTTTAATTGCTCGTTCTTCAAATTCTACGTTGTGTACTTCCAGCCACTTTAATGCTTTCATGCAGGTGCTGCATTTTCTGTATGCAAATACTTTCATCATAGATTCTCCTTTTCCATCTTTCTAATTTTTTACAATATCATTACTGACGTTTCATATCGTTCTTCTAACGTTTTATTTCTTCTACACTATGTCCTACTGCTTCTGCAATCATGTCTTCCCTTGCTCCTAATTCAAGCAACTTCATTGCTGTTTCATATTTTCCTTTTTCTTTTCCACGCTCTTCTCCTATTAACTCTCCCGCTTTGTAAATCTTATCCATCTCTTTACACATAATCTCCACTCCTTCCTGTGTCTCTTTCAATACTCTTACCCGCTCTGCCAATACTTTGCTATACATGTCTTCTGCCTTTGTACAATGAAAATCATGCATCAATCTGCCCAGATCTGTATTTTCTTTCATCCGGGCGTTAATATATATAATTTCGCTTTTATCATTATAATCTCTGCCGGTTTCTCTTACAGTCCGTTTGATATGTAAGATGGGTGCAACTTCATTTTCTACTTCCTCATCTACGATAAAAATAACCTTTGATTCCGGCAGTTTTTCAAAATCTTCTCCCGCAAACAGACTATGTGCGTCTATTATACTGCTGTGGTAGCGCAATCTTTTTGGGCCTGCTCCGGCTTTTTCCTGCTGTACTTCTATATCATATATTTCTTTTCTGCCATTCACAGCCACACAGTCAAGTACAGCCGATCTTCCCTGTAAATTCTTGTAATCTTTCTGAACAACGACTTCTGTTAATTCCAGATCATCATTTTCAGTAATAACTCTTAATACATATTCCGCACATTCCAGAATATTTAACACGTTCCGCATGAACATATCACTCATCATTGTCAGCTCTGCGACTAACTTCTCATAATATCGGAACCGTTCATTAACAAAACCTGTCTTTAACAAATTCGTATTATTCATAGGCTTCTCCTCTCAGTATAAACTTATCTTTACAGTATTTCAATGCGATAATAATTATATTATCAAGTATATTTGCAAATGATTTTAATCTTCCGTTTCCATCCTTCATAATGGAATCCCACATTTCGAATATCTGATAATTCAACATTTATTTGCTTATTCTTTTGTTATATATTTTGAAAAATTTTGATATATTTATCGATGTATTTCATGATTGGAACGAAATGTTCCTTAACTCAACGAATTATAATATAGAATGATATGTTATAATCATGAATGCACCAGTTTTATCTGATGCATTCACCTAATATGACTTTTTATTTTATCCAATCCTTTTTGCTTTAGAAACCATGCTGGATCTGATATACGTCATTCCTGTGACCAGATAAATGACAGCTACAACAAGAACCGCCAATATACCAGTATTCAAGAACATATTTGCTATTAATGTAAGCAACAATAATATCGGTATTACTTTGTTCAATACAATATACGTCTTATATGCACTTTTGTATATAATTTCTTTTTCTGCTTCATCACAGCTTTCCACCCACTGTTCCGTAAATTTGCTTGAAGTTGGATCACCTTTTTTCTCCGGATGTGCCGCCTGTATCGCTTTTACATAACGTACAGAAAGATAAATATCGTAGAAATAGCACAGTATAAATATAATGCAGGCGAATAAAAAATATCTGGATTTTCCTGATTCTATATACTTCAAAGAATATCCAAAGGATAAAATTATGATGCAGGCCACCTGTGACACCAAATTAACCCCACTGGTCCACGCTCCCCATTTTTCTTCTTCGTAATCCAGTTCATAGAATCTGTCCTCATCTGCATCCTTCATTTCTTTGTATACATTCTTTAACCGGTATAAACTGTATTCACCCACAACTACCGTAACAACCGCGATTATAATCAGAGCTGGAAATATATATTGCTGAATCGTTCCGTTAATCGTTCTGATTCCTGCATCTATTCCTTTTTTCATCAGTTCATAGATGACTACCGACACGCCTCCGGCGATTCCCCCGATTATCACTGCCGCGAGCATCTTCCACGTTGCGGTAAAATAACTACTTTTCTTTTCCTTCATCATTTATCTCCTCTTCATATATAAAAATATCTTCTACACTGACTTCACAAATCTTCGCAATCTTTAATGCGAGTGTTACTGACGGCGAATAGTCTCCTCTCTCTATCTGGCTGATCGTCTGTCTGGATACGCCTGCGAGCTTTCCCATCTCGGTCTGATTGACGCCAAGTCTTGATCTGTATTCCTTCAATCGGTTTAGTAAAGGCAAATGCTCATCTCCTTTATCAATCATATTTTGACAACTTTTCTTGTCATTTAAATTCTAGCAGATGACGACTATAGTTGTCAAGTTTCTATTTAATTCACTAGGCCAAATCCCCGAACCCTAATAAAAGCTTACAGTTCTCCATTTAATTATTATGGCATGCGAAACCTCAGGAATAAA
>ERZ839741.1687-NODE-1687-length-22746-cov-5.601869_pt1 | contig 22746 bp, 10 predicted proteins | sample MGYA00519880_ERZ839741 | MGnify/ENA primary metagenome ERZ839741 (study PRJEB31850, sample SAMEA3708851) | human gut metagenome | biome: human gut; feature: human-associated habitat; material: faeces | place: China | collected 2014 ...
GCAAAAGTAAGGAGGGAAAATGAACTGTAGAAGATGTACTTACTCAGGCGCTTACTTTAAGGGGATATTCGACTTTTAGCCCCCAAAAAGATCAATATTGTTATGTACAACCGTCCAACCTGCGGGTAAAGTGCGCAACTCGGATCTGGACAGCAAGCTGAAAAGAGGCACAAGTATGTAGGCAACCCTGTTATAGCACCGGAATCTGCTGTGTCGCATGAATCAACCGTAGTCCCCGTGAAAGGCATGGCTATACCGCCAAGGGCTGTGGATGAAGTCGCAATGCGGAAAGCCGTCCTTTCCCAGGCAGTTCTCAGGAAGTCTTAAGAAAGAGGGGATAAACATCTGATACGGACAACTCGCAATACGATACGCAACGATGAAAGTGGTGAACAAATCTGGCACTAACGGATGCGCCTCTTTTATATGATTATAATATTAACAAGAAATGCCCGCCATTGTTCTTAAATGCGAATTATAACTTCTTACTGTTGGAAGATTATCTATAAATCGGGCATGAGGGTAAGAGTGCTTACAAACAATTCGGCCCGCTTTATTGGGGGCTGCCAAACCTCGACCGGCACCTGTACCACCCGCGGATATAAATTCGGACCGGAGGTATGGATGGTATTCCGCACACCGGACCAACGTACCCTTGCGGACAGTCCCGAGCCCGGCAAGCCATAATTCCGTCGGGTCAATTGAACAACCGCCTCTCGGAATATGTTCATATCATGGGCCGGTCCCGTATGCAGCTATTTTCCGGGGTACATGACATTGAGGACATACCGCCTGATGCCGACATCCGAGGTTATGTTTAAATTTGTATATTAATTTATATTTTTATATATTTGCAACAGTTGTTGTCTAATTTACATCAGAATGACACGTGTTCGGAATATGGGAAGAATACTGTCCGCATTCCTCATGCTGGGAATTTCCTCCATGTGCGGAGCCCAGATATATAAATACTTGGGAATAGAGGACGGATTGAGTAACCGGAGGATTTACCGTATCCAAAAAGACGGGAGGGGATACATGTGGTTCCTCACCCAGGAGGGGATGGACCGTTATGACGGCAAGCGGATCAGGCATTACACTGTTCTTGACGGCAATCTGAAGGTGGCCCCGCAAGTCAATCTGAACTGGCTCTACACCGACACGGAGAACACGCTGTGGGTTGTGGGAAGGAAAGGCCGTATTTTCCATTACGACACCCTCCATGACCGTTTCCGGATGGTATACAGGATACCCGGTCTTCAGGATGACTTCGCCACGGGCATGCTCTGTTACGCCTATATGGACCGTGGAGACCGCATATGGCTCTGTCAGGGTGACCATATCATCCGCTATGACACCCGCACAGGCATTGCGCAGCGGCTGGTCTCCCGTTTAAGAGGTGATATAACCGCTATCAGCGAGACGGACGGTACAAACCTTTTCATCGGTACCGTGAACGGACTTTTTCCGGTACGGGAAAGGGACGGTGTCCTTGAGGCGCTTGCGGACACGGACAGCATCCGGACGCCGGTCAGCGAACTCTACTACCACCCCGGTTCGAAGAAACTGTTCGTGGGAACCTTCAGGAAGGGCATACTTGTATACGGAGTGTCCGCAGGCAGTACGCTGCGGAATGTGGCCGTCAACCGGATCACCCCTCTCAATGACCGGGAGCTGCTGATAGCCACGGGCGGAAGGGGGGTATACAGGATGGATATGGACTCGCTAGTGCCCAAACCCTATATAACCGCCGACTACGCCAGCCACAACGGCATGAACGGAGACAATATCAATGACATTTATGTGGATGGCGGGGACCGTATCTGGCTTGCCAACTACCCCGCCGGAGTCACAATCCGGAATAACCGCTACCAGAGCTATGAATGGTTCCGGCACTCACCGGGCAACAGCCGGTCGCTGGTTAACGATCAGGTGCATGATGTCATCGAAGACAGCGAAGGCGACTTGTGGTTCGCCACCAGCAACGGGATCAGCCTGCTGCAGCCTGCGGTAGGACGGTGGCGCTCCTTTCTCAGCCGGTCCGATGGGATACAGGATGGCGGGAACCATATCTTCCTGACGCTCTGCGAGGTCTCGCCGGGTGTCATCTGCGCCGGCGGGTACGCTTCGGGCCTGTACAGGATCGAAAAGAAAACCGGGAGGGTGGAATACTTTCCCCCCTCCTTTGCAGCAGAGGGGCGTCCAGACCAGTATATCAATGACATCGGAAAAGATTCCGGAGGATGTATATGGACAGGGGGCTGCCACAATCTCAAACGTTTCGATCCCCATGACGGCACAGTACGCCTGTACCCGGTCCCGGGCCCCATCACCGCCATACTGGAGAAGGCTCCGGAATGGATGTGGATCGGTACCGGCATGGGGTTGTACCTGCTTGACGGGCACGGGGGGACCTGCAGACATATCGCCTTTCCAGTCGAGGCGGTTCATGTCTATGCACTGTACCAGGCACCGGACGGGCTCCTGTATATCGGCACCGGCGGGGCGGGACTTCTCGTCTATGACAGCGTGGAGGACAGGTTCGTCCGCCAATACCAGACCGAGAACTGCGCCCTGATATCCAATAACATCCATACCATTGTCCCCCGTGCGGACGGCACCCTGCTACTGGGGACCGAAAACAGCGTGGCCCTGTTCCGGCGTGAGAGCGGCACTTTCAGAAACTGGACGGCAGAACAAGGGCTGGCAAGCGTATGCCTCAATGCCGGGGTATCCACTTTCCGGCACGGGGAAAGCTTCGTGTTCGGGAGTAACACCGGAGCCGTCATGTTCCCCTCCGACATGAGGATACCCGCCCCGCATTTTTCTCGGATGCTCCTGCGGGATTTCATGATCTCCTACCGCCCCGTCTATCCCGGGGACAAGGGATCCCCCTTGAGGGAGGATATTGACAATACCGTCAGGCTGGAACTTGCATATGACCAGAATACCTTCTCCCTGGAAGCTGTCTCCATCAACTACGACTATCCCTCGAACATCCTATATTCATGGAAATTGGAGGGGCTCTACGAGGGCTGGAGCCATCCGGTCCAGAGCGGGCGGATACAGTTCACGAGCCTGCCCCCAGGCAACTACACCTTGCGTATCCGTGCCGTCTCCAATGAGGAGAAATACAAGGTGTATGAGGAAAGAAGCCTCGGTCTGAGTGTCGCCCGGCCGCTGTGGGCGGGTACATGGGCCATTGCCGGATATGCGTCATTGTGTGTGTTGGCTGGGGTGGTGTCTTTTCGCGTTGCCATGTTGCGCAGGCAGAAAAGGATATCAGACGAAAAGACGTGCTTCTTCATACATACTGCCCATGATGTCCGTACTCCGCTTACGCTGATCAAGGCTCCGCTGGAAGAGGTGGTGGAGAAAGACATGGTGAAGGCGGAGGGGATGGACAATGTACGGATGGCCCTGAAAAGCGTGGACGGACTTCTGGGATTGGTCACCAGCCTGATAGATTTCGAGAGTACGGACAACTACACCTTGAGACTTCATGTCTCGGAATATGAGCTCAACAGTTATCTGGAGACGACCTGTGAGGCATTCCGCACATATGCCTCCATCAGGGACATCGATATCACCCGTGAGAGCGGCTTCCCTTACCTGAATGTCCGGTTTGACAAGGACAAAATGGACTCTATATTGAAGAATATACTGTCCAACGCACTGAAGTACACTCCACGGGGCGGGAGTATCCAGGTCCGTGCCTTCGCGGACCGGCATGTATGGGGTGTGGAAGTGGAAGACACGGGGATTGGCATTCCACCTGAGGAACGGAAGAAACTGTTCAGGAACCATTTCAGGGGCAGTAATGCCGTCAATCTGCAAGTGGCGGGAAACGGTGTCGGACTGATGATGGTACATAGGCTGGTAAGGCTGCACGGAGGCAGGGTCCGCGTTACCAGTACCGAGGGGAAGGGGACCATGGTATGTGTTATTTTTCCCCTGAGGAGCAGACGCCTTGACAAGGCATGCCCCGTTGCTTCGCCCAGGAAACAGGATACCGGGAAAACCCGCATGGGACCGGATTGCGGCCCCATGCGTGAGATCCTTCCAACAATGACCGGCGGGGACCGGCAGCGTATTCTTATTGTGGAGGACAATGACGATTTGCGGACCTACCTTGAGGGGCTGCTGAAAGAGGAATACCTGGTCCAAACCTGTTCCAACGGACGGGACGCGCTGCTTGTGGCGAGAGAATACAATCCGGACCTGATACTTTCGGACGTTATGATGCCTGAAATGGGAGGGGACGAACTTTGCGCGTCCGTCAAATCCGATATTGAGACATCCCATATCCCGGTCATGCTGCTGACCGCCTTGGGAGATGAGAAGGACATGCTGGAGGGGCTGGAAAACGGAGCTGACGCCTATATCACCAAACCGTTTAGCATAAACGTGCTCAGGACGAATATCAGGAACATACTGGCAAACCGGGCACTGCTCAAACGGGCATACGCCGGTCTTGAGGACGGAGTCGGACAGGTTCCGCCGGACTGCCACAATACCCGGGACTGGAAATTCATGGCCTCCGTAAGGGAATGCGTCATGAAGAATATCGACAACCCCGGTTTCTGTGTGGACATGCTCTGTGGCATGCAGAACATGAGCCGCACCGGATTTTTCAACAAGTTGAAGGCGCTCACCGGCCATGCCCCGGCTGACTATATCCGCTCCATGCGGCTGCAATATGCGGCACAACTGCTCAGGGAAAAAGACTGTTCGATAACGGAAATCTCGGATGACTCGGGGTTCTCCGATGTCAGATATTTCAGGGAGGTGTTCAGGAAGTACTATGGAATGAGCCCGAGTGAGTACAGGAATTCGATGAGAGGATAACATCACGGGCAGACAGACTCCAGGATATGGCAGGTCTTATTGTCGGAGATGGTGTATGTTTCGCTCCGCACCGACAAGCCGGGCACGGTTAACTCGTTCACCGTAATGATGAAGGCGAACAGCCGCCCTGCCCCAGTATTGAGGCTCGTGCCTGATAGGGATAGTAGAAATAATAGTGTTCGTCCAACAGCCCGCCTGTGAGCGGTGTCGGACTTTCAGTTTTCCATACGAGACCGCCCGTGTCGGCATCCCTCTCGGCTGTCAGTTTCACGTTGGAATAGACTGTTTGAGTGCCCCGCACCACGTATAGGCCGCAGGCCCCGCCTTCGGAAAACTTGGTTTGGCAGCCATTCTCCACAGTACGGGTGGTTTTGCGAACAGCCGACGTATATCCACCATCGGTAACGGAGAAAGTAAGTTGCTGCGCCTTGTCTTGGTTGCCCGGGAGCTCTTCTTGCGTACAGGCGGCAAGCGATAGGAGCACCGCCGCCGGAATCGAATGTAGAATGCTTTGCTACAGTTTCTTTCTTTTTAATGTGATTAAAAAGCGCACACGGCCAGAAACCTAACTTTATAAGTACTTATCATTACTTTCCAGAGTGGCATCTGGAAAGTGTATGGCATATGCATTGTTAGGGCTATAATATGCCTCCGTAGACGACCAGTAAGAGGTGGTATAAATTGGTGTCGGACCGCCGGCAGCGACGAGGGATGGGTTGACTATATAATTCCAAATTTCGGCATTCGGAAAATCTTTCATCATAATCTTATCATCAGTAAGTCGGGCTGGGGTTAGTCTGCCTGTGGGGTCAGTGTCTTTCGGTATACAGAAGACGACACCGGCGACCGTCTTGCCCGCTACGGATTGCGGCTTCGGGTCTGCGATGACCTGAGCTTTCCCATTGGGATAGCGTTTGCGCAGTCCGCCGTCCGAAGTGCTCCTGCCCGAATAGATGTAGTCCCCAGCCTTCACTTCATCGGCAGTGTAGTGTATTGTTTTAGCTACCGCCACATTCTCCTCGCCGCCATCAATCCAGGTGTTGCCCGGCACCGTCTGCACCACGTCTATTTCATTCGTTTTTCCTCCGTGACACCTTCGCCCGCCATGAGCGTGAACTCTACTTTTGCCATGCGGTGGTTGAAACGGAGGCTGACGGCTTGGTCATAACCTCCCACTACGGTGACGTATAGAAGGCCGAAGCCGGCATACCCACCACTTTGGTCGATATCGGCATTCGGAGTCCGTGCCGTGACACATGTCTCGGTAGTGCTCTTCCGGTAAATGGTGTTTTCAGCATCCTTTGGGACAGTATTGCCCGAGGCGTCCATTACGTACCTTTGGAGGCTGAGCATGCCATCCAGCATCACTCCTATCTCCTTGCCGCCGGCACGGGGGTGCGGTTGCGCCACCTCCGCTGTCAGTCGCAATGGGTACTTGCCATCGGGTAAACGTGTAGTAGATTCTCCCGTTTCCATCTTGCCGCAAGAGACGAGTAGCCCGCCCGCGAGCATCAACATCGGCTACCAGCCGCTGATGCGCATCCATCGTCCGGAATATCCTGTTCCTTTCACATCGTTATTTTTCTTTGTTTTATGTGGTTAGAAAGCGCACACGGCACGCACATTGAGTGCGCCGTCCTTTTCGCTGAGCTGTGCGAAGGCATTGTAGAAATACACGCTAAAAGCGCCATTCTTATTACTGGGGCTCTCCGAAGAAGACCAGAAACGTTTATGGTTATTGCGCGGTGACAATGCGTCACCGCCAACGGCGGAGATGGAGACTTCGACTATATCCCTCGTCTCTGTGTTGTCCCGTGTGTACGCAATATTATCGACATCCTTATAACATAGCATGTGCAGTTCCTTTACCGACGGCAAGAACCATCCGGTGCTGTTTGCCGGGGCTGGATTATTTGCGATAAATGTTTTCAGGACCTCAGCAGGATTGACCAAGGCATCGGTTTTGCCGTTTGTCTTGCAATATCCGTTATACGCCCACAGCACTTTCGTGTTCTGGTAACCGAGTATCCTGTTTATGTTGCCGGTCGCATCGAAACCAGTGGCAATGTTTACGTACTCATCCTTATCGACAGGATTGAAATCTGTTCCTCTTTGAAAATCCGCCACCCAGTCGTTAACGTTTTGCCACGAGACGTTGCCCGGAGCATCTTTAATCGACACGGCAAGGCCATGGGTGCAATTGGGATGTTCTTTCACCATAATCTTGTCGAAATCCAGAGACGCCGGCGTGATCCGTCCTTCAGGATTGGTCTCTGCCGGTGTCCAGAAGACGATGGCCGCCACGCTTGCCTTCTGCTCCTCGGTCAGGGTAGTACCCTTAGGCAGCAGGTTGCCGTCGGCGAGCAGGTAATCTCCCCGTTGCATCGTGTAGTCCTTTACAGTTGTCACCGCGCCGTCCACCTTGTATCTCTTGTAACTGCCGGTAGAAAGGCCGGACGGGGTTATGGTGAACTCCTTGCTTCCCTCGTCATAATGTCCTTCGATAGTCGGTGCGGGAGTCGCGTGATTCACCAAGTAGCGGTATGTACCATCGTTCACGCGCAGCGGCTGGGCAATGCCAGAGAATGTAGTGGCGGGTGACACGGCGTAATCAGGAATCCTCTCGTCGGTAAACTTGTATTTAACGGTATTCGGCATCTCGATGACGGCCAATGCCATACGATGGTTCATGGTGAAAGAGAGGTGGAGGGTGTTGTCTTCCCCTGTCGTTGCGGAGCCTTCGGCAGTCATCAAGTCGGAGGCGGTATATGCCGCATGAGTACTTTGGTCGTCCTGAGGCTGCCAAGCGGAAACCAACGGGGCGAAGAACTCCGTGTCGGTCAAGGCCGAGCCTGTGAGGGTTGCAGTCTTTCCGCTCATATCCGCTTGGTAGGGATAGTAGAGGTAGTAGTGCTCATCCGACAATCCCCCCACAAGTGTCGTGTTGTCCTTGGACTTCCACACGAGGTCGCCCGTGGCGGCATCCCTCTCTGCGGTCAGTTTCACGTTGGAATAGAGGGTTTGAGTGCCGCGCGTCACGTATCGCCGTCAGGCATGTTTTTCCTGCCGCTATGAACAACGGCGGGGGTATATGGTTATCCGGATGTTGCCGATGGAAAAAATCGGCTGGAAGAAGAAATAAATTTCTCGCAACGTTTCACAACAGCTTTGACCTGATGCTTTTCAACACACGCCACACCGTCATGCCTGAGAGCTTTATTCTCTTCCTAAGCAGATAGTTGGCAATCCGTTGCGCTCCCCATCTTCTTGTCTCACGCACAGATTAAGGATAATGGTTTCAATTTCAGGTGTTATCTTCATATTGGCAAGTCTTGATGGACGTTTAGACTTATCGGACAATTCCGACTTGCCTTGTTCTTTCTCGCAATTTATCCAACGGTATAACGTGGAACGGGTAATCCCGCACCGAAGGGCAGTTTTTGTCACAGAACCCGTTTCGACGTATAGCTCAAGCCATTTTTGGCGCATCCGTATATCTTCTTTCATGCTACGAAGATACGGATTAAGATTTGCCAACGAAAAGAAAAAGTGTAGCGTATCTATTGATACTTTGCAATTAAATACTACTCCGCTTTTCAGCCATCTCCTTAATACCAGCCTGTCAATCTACACATTGTTGAGAAGCCATTCATGATTAATATGATCAAAACAACCCTTAATGTCACCTTCCAGTATCCATTGTGGTAAACAGTCTCTACTCAACCATCTATGAAGTGCGTCTATTGCATCTGCAGTACTTCTAAACTTTCTGAACCCATATGAGTTCGCATCCGCTTCACTTTCAGTTATAAGTTCTAAAGCCATAAGATATATCCTGCACGGCTCTGTCCTTCATGGTTGGTATTCCCAAAGATCTTGTCTTGCCATTTGCTTTGGCTATGTTGACCTTCCTCAGCGGGAAGGCCTTATATCCTCTCCTTTTCAATAAACATATAGCTTCTATTTTCTTGGCATCAGTGTCCCACTTCATATGGTCAACCCCTGCCGTACGTTTACCTTTATTGGAAGTTACTTTCCTTATCGCCAATGCCTTGGCTTCGTAGGAAGTGGCAAGTAGGTACCGTAAGGCCTTTACCTTGTTGTACCTCTTTTCTTTGTGGGCCTTTGCTATTCGGACCTGCAGTTTTCTCACCTTACGCTCATATTTGGAAGAATCGATATCTTTTCATGTCGTGTTTCGTACGGTTAAAGATGCACACTCGGCTTTTGCCTTGCTCATTTGCAGTTTCTTCATTTTATTAAAGTTCTACAATCGTTTCACAAAGAATTACCCTGCGGAAGTCTGCCTGATTTCGCATGGGGTGATGTTTAAACCTCTATCCTCCGCATTACACAGAATCATTCACTTTCTCCGCAATCCTTTACCCGCACCACATTCGGCTTTTCTTGCAATTGGCTTACCTGCCTGACATAGACAGGAGAAATACGGGTTTACCAAGTTCCGTACAAGTAACTGACGCCCGACTTAGAGCCCGCCCCTCCACCGCCAGTATGATGTCCGTGTAGCCTTACATTCCCAAAAGACTATCCTGACTACCCACCTTTTGGCTATAGCTTATAAATATCCGTAAGCTATTTCTTTATTACGATGGTGTAGCGATTCACATATGTTACTCATATCAGTCAGCCTAACAGCCTATACATTGGATATTTCTGTAAAGGACTGCATTGTCAAGAGGGCTTCGCACTAAACCATGACTGGTAAAGCACGCCTCTTTAGACTACTATTGACAGAACAATAGGTTCAGGCACAGTGCTGAACAATTACTTGTACGACTTCTTGTCGCACGGAATACCTAAAGATACAAAAAGGCCAACTAATTCGCAATAATTTGGCTATGAATTAGTTGGCTAATTTTATATTATTTAATAAATACCCCTATTCAGTTCGATTAATGGAGCTGAACTATAAATTTGGACGTTTGCCTTCTTATACAAGATTGACATTCATTGTTTCCGCTATTGTTTTGTTTTCAATCAGCATTCAACTGTATCAACATGAACAGTCGTTTGAAAACTTGAAACTCATTTTCCAAAAACATAAATAATCAACAGATTATTAAAGGTAATCAGTTGGACTATACATTATCTCAGAAAATATATCTATTTGACCTTCATTATATCTTTCAACAGTCCCAACGGCTCATCTGTAGTGATAAAGTCGACTTTATCCCAAAAGTATTGCATGTCCTCTTTTTTATTAACCGTCCATACATTCACTTTTAGCCCCAAGGCATGGCAACTTTCAATCCAATCGGTATAACGGTAAAATTCAGAGAAGTGATAATCCGGTCCGGCACTACCCAATTCTTTCAGTTGTTGTGGAGATAAGTCCCCTTTCAGATAATATACAGGAGTGCTTGTGGGAGCCTGACGGATCAGTTCCTTTAATGCGTGAGACGAAAAGGTGATATATATCATCCGGGGTTCGAGTCCCATCTTCTTTATCATCGAAACGATCTCTTCAACAGCTTTTATCTCCCGTTCGGGTTTACTATGAGCTTTCAACTCCAGCACCAGCTTCAAAGATGTTTTCCGCTTAGCTGTTTCCAGAAGCTCTTTTAAGGAGGGTACGCATTCTCCATTCGCTAACCATAACCCGGTTAATTCCTTCAGAGTGGACTCTTCAACCTTATGCCCTTGAATAATCCCATCATGGCTAACCACCAAACCATTATCTTTTGTCAGCCAGACATCAAACTCCGAACCATAACATCCTATAGAATCCGCTTTCAACAAAGATGTAATGCTATTCTGTGCTGATCCTTGGGTTTTCCAGAAACCACGATGGGCAATCACCCGTGTTTGTGCCGAAGTATTGGCAATCATAAACATAATTGCCAATAAACACATTACCTTTTTCATTTTGTCCTTTCCTCTAATTGTTAGTTATATAAGAGCTGATTCTCTAGTATCCCGGATTCTGCACTAGATTGGGATTTACTTCTATCTGATCTTGTGGAATAGCAAGCCAATAGTTCTTGGGAGCGGTAAAATTACGAACGCCGGTTTCTTTCATGTCCGTAAGTTTATAAAAACTATCAGCGGTTTTTCCGGATAATGTCCAGGATTTCTGATAACGCATCATTTCAGTATGGGCAATTTTCCAACGGCGCATATCATGGAAACGTCTGCCTTCCATAGCCAATTCAATGGAGCGTTCATCATGTAATATTTCGCGCAACTTCTCTCCTGAAGGAATACCACCGGCTTTTGCCCATGAATCTGCAAAGGTAGGTAATCCGCAACGTTCACGTACTTTATTCAAATAGGACAGACTGGCAGTACTCAGTGTGCCGCTATATTCGAAATCCGCTTCTGCATAACTCAGATAGAGTTCGGCCAGACGCATATAAGGAAAGCACCAACGGTTGTAGGTTATTTGATCGGTAGTCCTATTATAGGTATCATATTTAGACACCCATTTCTGACAATAATAACCGTTGTCCGTTTGATACTCATCCTTGGCATTGCCATTATTCTGCTGCATTTCACCACGTCTGCATTTGAGCACTATTGTCTTTCCCTGCACGTCATAATTTCCACGATCAAAGCCAATAGAGGCATAAAAGCGCGGATCACGATTCCTGTGAAAACGTACCGTACTATCACCTGGTGCAATGGAATACGGATCAAGCTTCTTAGTCTCGGGATCATCTGCCCAAGGTAGACCGTTCTTGGTATAATACCTACTCACACAATCCCACGTCGGGAATAAGGACCCTCTAAAACCTTTGGTCGAATAACTTGTAAATTCAACACGAGGAGCCATATTCTTGATACAGTAGGAAATAGTTCCCTGTTCAGCAAAGCCAAACAGGACTTCATTCCAGTTAAATCCGCTACCACTGATCCCATCACCGACAAAGGCTTCATGATAGTTTTTCTTCCCTTGCTCCAAGTCATTGGTCGAATTTCCATAAAGTTTGTAACCGTTCTCTTCGCAAAGGTCTATGGCCTCTTTGGCAGCATCCATCGCTCTCTTCCACTTTTCCCGGTCATAAGTCTGGTTAATCAGAAAAGTGCCGTCGGGGTTTTTAAAGTCGGAATAAAACTCACTATTCCCATTGACTAACGGCGAGGCGGCATAAAGCAACAGCCGAGCCTTGAAAGCCAAGGCAGCAGAAGAGGTAGCCCTGTTTCTCTTACTTGAATCCCATACGCCAGGAAGTAATCTAGCTGCTTCCGAATATTTATTGGCAATGAAATCGACACATGTATCATAAGGAGAACGGGAGGTCATCATCTCGGCCGGAGAACTTTCCATTGGTATTTCCTTGTCAATAATAACTATCGGTCCATAGTACTCCAGCATGATCTGATGATAATACCCGATCAAAAACAGCGCTTCACCTTTCCACCAGCTCAGGTTTTCGGGGGTAATGTCCGATACCCTATCCAGATTATTAAGCACATTATAGCAATTGCGGATACTTTCCCATACTGCTTTCTTCACAGCACCCTGCGGATAAGATTTTGCTGTATTGCTCCATAATGAGTAATAAGTCGTTGTTGGGGATTCTTCCCCATAAACCAGACTGCGGAAATGAAACCAGCGCGTTGTTCCTCCTTTGCTCGTTATGATTTCGTTTCCTCCGGTAAAATCAGGAAATTGTTGGGGATGGAAATAGTTAGGGATATTCGCGTAGCAAGACAGTACCATTCCTTCAGCCTGATATTGTGTCCGGTAGATATCATCCACGGTAGCAGTACCTTGCGGAACCACATCAAGAAAATCACATGATGCCATCATTAAACAGCCGATTGCCGACAGGCATAACTTTGTATATATATTTTTCATAACTTATTCTGTTCTTAATTAATAATGAAACTGAATTCCGATCTTGGCCGTGCGCTGTAGCGGATATTTCAAACCATTCCCACTTCCCATTTCAGGATCCCAGGTACTGAACGGAGAGAATGTCAGCAAATTAGTACCTGCTGCATACACACGCAGCCACGGGAAGAAGGAATAGCCCAGTTCGGCATTCTTCAGGCGCAGGAAAGCTGCGTTACGTAGGTAATAAGTGCTGGTTTGCGCATTGTTCGTGATAAATTCGGGTGATAATCGGGGATAGGCGGCACCGGCTACATTATTGCTTTCCGACCAGTGGTCATCAACGATATACTGTGCAATGTTATATCCTTTATGGCCCGCTTCGCTGAACGGATGAATATCGCTCATCATTAAACTGACTTTGGCCACTCCCTGGAAAAACAGAGACAAATCCCACTTTTTATACTTCAACGTTCCTCCAAAACCATAGATAATCTCCGGAATTTCAGGATTGCCGATAATCGTCCTGTCATAACCATTCACCACGTTATCACCATTCAGATCTTTATATTTAATATCTCCCACCGTATAATTTCCGAACGACTGTTTGGGAGATCTGTCTATTTCCTCCTGAGAAGTAAACAATCCGTCAGACACATATCCCATAATACTGTTTATCGGGTGTCCGATTCTTGAAGAATAGGGTTCTACATTCACCGGTTCGTCTATCTCCGTAATCTCATTATGCGCATAGGTCAGACTACCGTTCAGGCGGAGCACCCAATCTTTGCCAATTACTTTGCTGTATGCTACACTCATATCCACACCCTTATTCTTTACCGAGCCAATGTTGGCATAAGGCAGCATACCTGTCACTCCCATTGTTGAAGGGACGGACGAACGTTGCATAAAAATTCCACTACGGTCTTCCTTGAAATAATCAATGGTTATATCCATAGATTCAAGAAGGGTCATATCGACACCTAAATTCAGCTTTTTCGATTTCTCCCATGTAGCGTTCGCATTACCATAAATATTTACAAGCGGCCCATTCACGCGGGTACCGCTACCAGTCCACCAATCCAAATTATTATTCATACTGACTTCTGTTACATAGGGAAAGCGAGTGGCAAGCGCATCATTTCCGGTCAATCCATAAGTAGCTCGGATTTTCAGAGTGGAAACTGTTTTTTTTAACGGTTGGAAAAACTTTTCATTAGAAATAGTCCATCCTAGGGCAATCGCAGGGAAGAATCCGAAACGATGCCCGCTTCTGAAATTCTCCGAGCCATTATAACCAAAGGTAGCCTCAAGCAGGTAACGCTGACCAAAACTGTAGGTCAGACGTCCGGCCATCCCTTGCCCACGGTAAGGAAGAAGATCTTTTTCAGCTCCGCCGTCCTTCACTTTCTTGGTTTCTTTCATGTGGTAAACAAGGGTAGCTCCCACATCATGTCCACCAAACTGGCGTGAGTAGTCCAGCGCTCCCTGTAAAGACCAGACACTCTCTGTCGGATCACGCCCGGAATTGCTCTTCAGATAAGGTTCTCCCGGCTCACCGATAGTCGAAGTCTTATAAAGGTAGTTTCCCTGATCATCCATCGTATAGTCATCAGATACTTTATAGTAGAAAGGTACAATCCAATGATCCAGCCAGTTAAAACTGTAATTATAGAAAGATGCCAGTCCGGTGAGTTTTAACCCTGGTGTGACAAACTTCAAGTCCTGTTCGAGATTGAAAGCGGTCGTCATATAGACATAATTTCGTTCCGTATAACCTTCACTCAATTTGGCGTAAGGATTCGGCTCTGATTTTCCCACATCCCACGGATCATTGCTACCGTAGCGGATGTATGTATCCCCTGGTTCAGCAGGAAGTGTAGCAGGAAAACGTACGGGATTCCCATGCATGGAATAGGCGAACAAATTCCGGGTACTTGTTTTGGGGGCATGGTGGTAGAACAACTGCGTATTCATATTTAGCCCCACTTTCGTCGTAGAGGTAACACGGGCTGTCACATTACTCTGAAACAGGTATTTCTTGTTGCGCATACCCACATCAAGCTTATCTTCCTTGGGTTGCCGGATGATACCATTTTCATAGAAGATTCCAGCATTCAGGAAGTAATCCACATTTTTGCTTCCGCCCTTGATGGAGATATTCAAATTCTGATTAACGGCGAAGTCTTTGAACAACATACTGTACCAGTCATTGTTTGGGAACAGGTAGGGATTTGCATTGGCACGTGTTTTATCTATCTTATCCCGGCTATAGAAAGGCTCATACTCTTGGTTATTGGCAATAGCCTGATTATAAACGGCTTCATTATACATATCCATGTAAGTCGGGCCATCTGCCATTTTCTGCACATAGGTAGGCATGGAGAAAGTATTATCAAAGCGGATATCTACAGACATTTTCTCGGAAAGCTGTCCTTGCTTGGTAGTAACGATGATAACTCCGTTAGCCCCCCGTGAGCCGTATAGGGACGTTGCCGTAGCATCTTTCAGCACAGAAAACGACGCGATAGATTCTGGAGGAATATTGTTCATCATCGTAGCGTTGATTTCCACACCGTCAAGTATGATCAGCGGTGAGGTATTCGAACCAAAAGTTGATATACCACGTATATAGAATTTCGCCTCATCAGAGCCTGGTTCACCCTGTGTTTGTACGGCGATGATACCTGGAACGTTCCCGGCAAATGAAGTACTAAGATTACTGGATGTCATCTTCAGGTCTTCCGGCTTCACTGCCTGCACAGCTCCCACGAGGGATTCTTTCTTTTGTTTGCCAAAACCGACCACGACCACTTCATCCAGCATCATACTCCTGTCCGGAGTCAAATTAACGGAAATGAACTTCTTATCTTTTACCACTACCGTTTTCTTCTGGTACCCAACATATGAAATGGTCAATGATGCGTTCTTTGCCAACTGTATAGTGAATATACCGTCCACATCTGTTATAACCCCGTTCTGCGTTCCACTTTCCAATACGGTAGCTCCAATAACAGGCTCTCCGTTTTCGTCTCCCACATATCCTTTCGTTTCTGCTTTTACTTCTTTTTGCTGGCTCTCGTCGATCTTTCTATTATCTGCCGCCGTTACAACGGAAACGGGAAATAATGTGAAGGCTAACCATAACAGGATGCAACAGCTTTCGCTGGTAAGGCATCCTTGTTTTACTTTACAGTTCATATATCAATAGATTTTTTGATTAGTAGTGTAGATTTTTCTCTGAAATACAGGGAGGTGTGTCGTAATGCACGATGTACCCTCTTTTTTATTCATTACTATACAACTCTGTTCATTTTCTTTTCTATTATTCATTGTGTGTGCAATTTATTTTATAATTATTTCTTTGACTTTATATAAATTACAGTACAAATTCTCAAACTAAGAATCGTTTATATATACGATAGGAAAACAACTCTCTCTTCCGCCCGAAGGCTGGCTGGCAAAAAAAAGTAAATACCTTGTCATACATCAAATTTAGTTGTTAATATATTTGCAAAATTACCCGGAACAACTCGGATAAAATATCAGAAAATGACCTGATATTATAAAATTTAAAGCAAAATACATATTACTAGTGCGATATGAAATCTTTAGGCAGTACTCCGAACTGTTTTTTAAAACAGCTTGAAAAATAGGAGGGGGTACTGAACCCTACCATGTAAGAGACTTCCACCACTCCATAGGTTCCTTCTTTCAGTATGGAAGCTGCCTGCTTCAAACGGAAAAGGCGGAGATATTCGTTCGGACTCATATTTAGGATTCCTTTCAATTTCCGGTAAAAGTTGGAACGTCCCATATTCATTGCATCCGCTATATCATCAATTTGCAGGTCCGTATTATCAAGATGGCGTAATATATACTCATTTAACTTGCTAATAAACATCTCATCGGCCTTTGTCTGCGCCATTGCATCTGCTTTGATAAAAGGAAATTCAATAAAGTGACGGCGTAATCTTTCCCGATTACTCAACAGATTTGCTACATTGGCACGAAGATACTCCATAGAAAACGGCTTTTCAATATACGCATCCGCCCCTTCTTCAAGTCCTTCGATTCTTGATTCCAGATTAGTTTTAGCTGTCAATAATATTACAGGAATATGACTATAGTCCAGATTTTGTTTCAGATGCTTGCATAATTCAACCCCGTCCATCAGAGGCATCATAATGTCACTTATTATCAGATCCACAGATTTCTGTTCAAGAACGTCCAACGCCTCGACCCCATTTTCCGCAATCAGTACATGATACAATGAAGACAATTGCCTGAACACAAAAGCAAGCATATCCTTATTATCTTCTACAACCAATATGGAAGCAACCTCTCTTTTATCTTTATCAGAAACTTCACGATCTTCATCATCATACCCAGGTTTCTTATGTTGTTCTTCCGAATCATCCGGAAGTGTCTGGTGTAATATTGGAATGGAAAGAATGAAACGGTTACAATCTAGCTCCCGGTCCATCACCAGCATACCTTGATGCAACTCTGCCAAGTAACGAGCCATAGCTAATCCGATGCCTGTGCCCGAGACAATATCTTTCCCGTCCCGGTATTGGACAAAAGCTTTAAAAATATTTTCACGCATTTCGATAGGGACTATATTCCCATCATTACTCATAGAGATAGTGAACACCTCATTCTTCTCATCAACAGACAAATGGAGATAAACGTATGTCCGGGCATATTTCAATGCATTAGCAAACAGATTACTGAGAATTTTGGTCAAAGCCTCTTTGTCAACAGAAGCCAACAATTCTTCCTCTGGAACTTCTACTTCAAGTTTAATTCCCCTTTGCTTTGCCAAAGTGGTGAAATACTTATAAACAGAGTGGACGATAGTACCGATATTATATTCTTTCGGATTCAATTTAAAACCTTTATTTTCCGCTTTACGGAAATCAAGTAATTGGTTTATCAGGTTCAGTAACCTCTCCACGTTCTGATCCATAATTTCCAATTCCATCCTTACATTTTCGGAGAGTTCCCTATCAGCAAGTACATTCTCCAATGGGCACTTTATCAGTGTTAAAGGAGTACGGATTTCGTGTGCCACATTTGTAAAGAAATCTATCTTAGTGGTGTAGAGTTCCTGCTCCTTTTCCTGTTCGAACTTCTCCATCTCTTTACGCTGCTTTTCAATAGTACGCTTCCTTAAATAAAAGAAGAGGGCGAAAAATGTACCGAGTATCAATAGGATATAAATCAGGTATGCCCATACGGATAAATAAAACGGGGGCAATATCCTGATCCCCAATGTGCGTACATCTGGATTCCATACACCATCACTATTCGCACCTTTCACGCGTAACATGTATGTCCCATAAGGTAAATTGGAATACGTAATAGGGCCCTTACCCGCTGTATGCCATTCGGAATCATACCCTTCCAGTCTATATAGCAGTGTATTCATGCTCGGTGACTGATAACTTATCGCAGCTATCCTGAAGGAGAACGAATTCTGATTTGACTGAAGTTCGATATGGTTTGACAAAGTGATACTTTGTTTCAATGGAGAGCCTTTTTCTCCGACTACCACCTTTTTATTAAAGAGCATAAAATCGGTAATCAAAACAGAGGGTAAAAAATCATTATCAATAAAGGAGGAGGGGGCAAAGGAGATGAAACCGTTAATACAGCCAAAATAAATCCGTCCATTCTTATCCTTATAGCTGGACTGGTAATTAAACTGGTTACTCAGCAACCCATTAGCAACTGTATACACTTTAAAACTGGAATTCTTCGGGTTAAAATGCACCAGCCCTTTATTGGTTGAAACCCAGAACAATCCCTTTTCATCTTCTTCAATCCGATAAATGACGTTGCTTGGCAGACCGATACCGTCATAACGGACAAAGGTGTTGGCGGAAGGCACAAAGCGGCAGAAGCCACCTCCTTGTGTGGTAAACCATAGCTGATTTTGACTGTCTTCAAAAATACTCAGCACCTTATTGGATGGAAGGGTGGACGAGTCTGCTTCCTCATGTACGAAATGTTCCCAACCACCTGTACGGACATTCTTTTTATAGACGCCATCGGCATAAGTTGCCAGCCATAAATTCCCCTGCTTATCCTCCTTTATATAATAAACAAACGTCCACCCAAGTTCGGGGACGCGTTTAAAACGTTCCGTATCTGGGTTGTACCGAAACAATCCTATTGTTGTTCCAAGATACAGATCGCCCGCAGTTATCCGGCAGATAGAAAAGATATCACTTGCAATATTATCATAGTGCTTTACAGCGTATGTCCTCAAATCAATACGCTTCAATCCTTTTGCAAAATTCCCAACCCACAGATAATCTCCGTCCAAATACAATCCGTGAACATTATGATAAATATCCGGATGAATGAACGGTTCGATTTTTCCAGTACTAGGATAATAATGGAAAAGCCCCTTATCTTCTGTACCTATCCAGAGTGTGCCGTCATGGGCGGCACAAAACTCCCGCACCCTTTTTCCCATTTTGTTTGATTCTTTCTGGGGATAGACTTTATCAAAGTAGGTATATTGCCGGGGGTAATAATTCACACCCCCAAAATAAGTCCCTATCCACATTCCGCCTTCACGGTCTTTGAGAATCGAATAGATGGCATTGTCAGAGATTGAATAGGGATCACCGTTGACGTTCTGCAAGTGGATGATTTTTGCCGTGTGCAGATTATAGATATAAAGTCCCGATTCGGTTCCTATCCATAATTCGTCATCTGAATAAAATGCAAGTTCCCTGATATAAATATCACCTCCCAATTCATCCTTGGAAAGAAGGGTACGGATAGTCTTATTAGTTAGGTTCACTTCTTTCAGTCCGAATACAGTTCCCACATACATGCAATTATAGGGTCCGGGGAGCAATTTATAGATGTATTCATCTCTGAAAGACACTTTTGAATCTTCTGGAAAAATCGGAGTTAAAGTTTTAAGCTTGTCTTTTGAATAATACAGATTTCCATCACGTATGTCCAACCAGCAGACATCGTCCGAATCAAAATAGAGTTGGCCGGAAGTTTTAAGGTTCAGAGTACCGGACCCGTCCGACTGATAATTAACCAACTGGCTATCCTGGGGATTGTAATAGAAGATTCCCCGCGTCTGAGTTACAACCCAGATACCTCCTTTCTGGTCCCCAGTTATCAGATTGACCGTACAGTCTATATCTATGTTTGGATTACTTATCAGAGTAAAATGCCTGACCTTTTCCATTTGTGGGCAATAGACATATAGGCCTACGTCTGTCCCAATCCATATTTGCCCAAGATTGTCTTCATACAAAGAAGTGATGAAATTATTGCCCAAGGTTCCGGATTCTTTCATGAAAGTCCGAAAAGAGATACCATCATACCGGTCAAGACCATCCTTCGTCCCAAACCACATAAATCCTTGTTTATCCTGAAGGATGGCATGGACCGTATTCTGGGATAATCCATTATTGATATCAAGTGAACGGAATGCATATTGTCCTTCATTCAGAACGGCAAGGGAATAAAGAGGCATCAAAGAAAGAAGTATTAATATAACTAAAATACGTAGTCTCTGCATTGTCTTAATTGTTAGTTTCATTAATTAACATACAACAGGATATAAGAATATCCTGAAAAGTGGATATCAGAGCTATTTCAACAGTATATTCTCAGTACGTCCCGGTGTCAGCAATTCCCAAAGGGATGCTACCGTCCAACCGGGAGCAAACATGTCATTATAATATCCTTTTCCATTCCTTCCATAATCCCAGTTGGTGTGCTGGATCACTTCCGGATAATAACCAACTTTTATCACTCCACACATATGTCCTTTATAAGGAAGTAACTGGCACATGGAAGTAGAAATGACTTCAGCAAAATCAGAGAAACGAGGTTCATTATACTCTTTGGAAAGCCAACGGAGCACATCGGCAAATTCAAAAATAAATACATCAATATGATTATTCTCCACCGAGACATTTCCCCAGCCGCGAGTTTTCAGACCGATATCACCCAACATCTGCCCGGGAGCAAACGGAACGTCCCAGACGTAATACCAGGACAAGGCAAAATAAGCCGCTTTTCGTGTCAGAGAGGCATAGTGGTTATGTTCCGTACCATTTGTTATCAATGATAAATAGTAAGTTGCCGTAGCGGTATAGAGGGAAGCTTCCTTATCCTCACAGTTTGCATCCAGCGTAGAGGAGAAATAGTCAGCCTTTGATATAAGCTCTTTTTCCAGATATTCCGCAGTACGCCGGGCAGCGGACAGATAGCGTTTGTCCTTAAAATATTTATATCCCATAACCAGAGGTAATGTAGCGGATGGAGTACTTCCTCCACTTCCGTCAACAACTGTAAAGTCATCATGGAATTTACGTGGAAAACTTCCATCTGGATTTTGCAGTTGCAAGAACATATCGAGCATTTTCTTTAAGCGTTGTTCCCAATCAGGATGGTGACGTTTATACTTCTGTTCATAATTCAGATAATGAAACATGGCATAAATTCCTTCCGACTGACGACGTATGCTATGCACTGGGCGTTCTTCTTTCACATCACTATCATTTTCCAGATTTACCCATTCACGCAAATAACCGGTTTCCGTAAAGCCATTTTCTAAGTAACTATCAAATATCTTTTTACTGCTAGCTGCAAGGTCATCACGTCCATTCTCATTGCCAAACTCCCATGCATTGAAAGCGTTTAGAAGTACGCGACCGACAAAACCTATCTCTGCTACATTCATGTTGGCACAGGCTGCCACTTTCATTTCAGGGCTGGAGTAATAGGCAAGAGCTTTGTCCCCAACAAAACTTTCCACAAAATAATTGCTCAGCACTCCTTTTATCTCTTCTGGAGAAAAAGGTATTTTCACAGGTTGGGGACGGTATGTATCATAACAATATTCCCAAGTATGGCAAATAAAATCTGAGTAGTCTGTAGCCTGCCCCTCGATAAATTCCCAGGTCAGGAGTACTGTTTCTCCTTTTTTTAGATATTGGAAAGATGTAACCTCCGGAGCCAGCGTCAACTTACGAATATAGGTTTTAGGAGCTTCTCGGTAAGGAAATCCAAAAGATAGTGTTGATGTTCCGTCATGGCTCTCAAAGCCGGTGAACCCTAGGGACGTTTTGCCCGAGAGGATGATTTCGCCTGTTTGGTGGGTAGCAAGGGCATCCCATTGAAAATCGTCCTTGCGTGCCACAGTCATATAACGTCCATCTTTCTGATTGAAGATACCGGTAAGGGGTGAGCTCAGACGATCCTCACGTACCAGCCAACTCTCTGATATATGAAATGAAGGAGCACCTTTAGGAGAACGTAAATTGCGACTATACCAGAATCCTGGTAGATAAAACATACAGTCATTATGTCGGAAGCCTGTTTTCAACTGTTGTTGATAATTAAAGTACACGTCTTCCAATGCCGTAATACTTACTACCATTACACATTTAACATTGTCACGTTCTATTCTCTCTGTAATGATTAATGGTATTTTTTCTTCAGACTCTAACAGATAGATTCCCTTATCATCAACGGCTCCTTGAAAAGCAAGGGAATAGTTTCGTGATTGATTACCGGGAACCTTCAAGGAGACTTGTGCAGATATTCTTTTATATATATCATTAACAGTCCTAGCATCAATAGTAATAGTACAGATCATCAGGCAACAAAGCATACATCTTAATTTTGTCATATAAATCAGATAATTTAGTTTATTAATATTCTTTTAATTTGCGTTCCAAAATTAGGATATTACGTATACAAAGAATGTGATTTTTTGAGCAATTATTATAAGATTTCAGTAGAATTCATAAGAAACAGCCCATTAAGTATTTATTTTTTTAATCCTCTATTAAGATCCCATTACAATATACACTTATATTTTTATTGGGATATTTAATACTACAAATGTAAATGTGTCAGAATGCGGGCACAACCTCAGGTCCCTAGCCTTTGTATTGACGAGACTTCTTTAAGCTGCGGAGAATTATATACTGTTGTCACTAATCGTGCGGGACGTGGTGGCAGAGGTACACTTGTGACCATGATACGTGGCACGAAGTCTGAAGACGTCATAAAGGTGCTTGAAATGATTCATGTCTCCAAGCGCA
>ERZ839741.1695-NODE-1695-length-22701-cov-6.240351_pt1 | contig 22701 bp, 20 predicted proteins | sample MGYA00519880_ERZ839741 | MGnify/ENA primary metagenome ERZ839741 (study PRJEB31850, sample SAMEA3708851) | human gut metagenome | biome: human gut; feature: human-associated habitat; material: faeces | place: China | collected 2014 ...
CCCGACATTATCGAGCATTTTGGCAACGCAGATGCCGTGCCGCAGCCGCCGGAGCAGTGCTTAAGCCGTAAGGCGGGAATTGTGCGGTGTTGCCTTAAGTCTATTCATGGGGAACCACCCCTCAGGCCGCTTTGCGGCCAGCACCCCTCAAAGGGGAGCCAAGTGCAATTTTCAAAGTTCTATTAGCTCCCATTGAGGGGTGGTTCCGCTGCCATGAATCCATAGCAAAGCGCCGCAATCCATTTGTAGGGGCCGATGCTCGTCATCGGCCCGCAGGGCGGGATGGGCGGCAAAAGATTGAGGCGAGCAAATAGGGTAATGTACCGCGGGACGATGCGAGCATCGTCCCCTACAGAACTTGCCGGGGTTTTGCAATCGGCCCTCTACCTTGCTACTCTTTTGCCACGTTTCCCCGCCTGTTCTCGCCTTTGGGCAAAAGAAAAGAGCGAGCCGCACGGCCCGCCCTTAAAAGGTTACTTACTGCTTGACAGTGCAGCGCTTGCGGTCACGGCCAACGCGCTCGAAATGAACGCGGCCATCAACCAGAGCGTACAGGGTGTCATCGCTGCCGATGCCGACGCCCTCACCCGGATGGATGTGGGTGCCGCGCTGACGGACCAGGATGTTGCCGGCCAGAACGAACTGACCGTCGCCGCGCTTGACGCCGAGGCGCTTGGACTCGGAATCACGGCCGTTCTTGGTAGAACCTACGCCTTTTTTATGTGCCATTGTGATTTACCTCCTTAGCCGTTGATCGCGGTGATTTCCACCTTGGTGTAGGGCTGACGATGACCCTTGCGGACCATGCTGCCCTTCTTGGGACGATAGGTCAGGATGTTGAGCTTCTTGCCCTTGCCGGTCTTGACGACCTTGGCAACAACGGAAGCGCCCTCAACAACGGGAGCGCCGACCTTGACAGAGCCCTCCTCGCCAACGGCGAGAACCTGATCGAAGGTGACTTCGCTGTTGTCCTCAGCGTTCAGCTTCTCGACATAAACAACGTCGCCGACCTTAACGCTGTACTGCTTGCCACCGGTTTTGATAACTGCGTACATGTGATAACCTCTTTCAATAAGTCTCGCTGGTCTGTAGGGCGGTGTGCCGAAAAATGCACACACTTATACAGCCCATACCATGCGGCTCTAGTATCTTACCATATAACCACCGCAGTTGTCAAGGGGGTTTCAAGCGTGGGAAGGTTAAAATTTCAGAATTTCTTTTGCCTTCCCCCAAGGGGCTGCGCCCGCTGGCGCGTGTCGGAGCGCAACCGCCGTAGGCGGCTCTTAGCGCGTAGACTGAAGGTGGCCCCGCAGGGCCGGATGAGGGGCAAGTCTGCGGTTGTATCCCATCAGTGGGCTGCAATGGCAAGGTTGCCCCTCATCAGTCCGCTTCGCGGACAGCTTCCCCCGAGGGGGAAGCCTTTAGCGGCTCTGCCGCTTTGCCACCTCGACCGTGTTCAGCATGAGCATGGCGCGGGTCATCGGGCCGACACCGCCGGGGACCGGGGTGATGTAGGCGGCCTTCTCGGCGGCCTCGGCAAAATTGACATCGCCGTGCAGCTTGCCGTCCGCACCGCGGTTGATGCCCACATCAATGACCACAGCGCCGGGCTTGACCATATCGCCGGTCACAAAGCCCTCGCGGCCAACGGCGGCCACCAGAATATCGGCGGCGGCGCAGACCTCTTTGAGGTTCACCGTCTTGGAGTGGCAGATCGTGACCGTGGCGTTCTTGGCCAGCAGCAGCAGCGCCGCCGGCTTGCCCACGATGTTGGAGCGGCCGATGACCACCGCGTTCTTGCCGGCGATCTCAGTGCCGGTGGACTCGATCATCCGGATGCAGCCCGCCGGGGTGCAGGGCAGATAGCACGGCTCGCCGATCTGCATCCGGCCGACATTGACGGGCGAAAAGCCGTCCACATCCTTCTCAGGCGGAATGGCGTCAATAACGGCCTTCTCGTCGATCTGGGCAGGCAGCGGCAGCTGCACCAGAATACCATGGACGGCGGCATCCTCCGCCAGCTTTTTCACCTCGGCCAGCAGCGCCTCCTGCGTGGTGTCGGCGGGCAGGTTGATGCTGCGGCTCTCAATGCCGCACTGCGCGCAGTCGTTGATCTTGCCGCGGACATAGACCTGACTGGCGGGGTTCTCGCCCACCAGAATGACCGCCAGGCAGGGGTTGATGCCCCGGCTTTTCAGCTCCCTGACCTTTTCTGCGGCCTCGGCCTTCGTGGCTGCGGCCAATGCCTTGCCGTCAATGATGGTTGCGCCCATGATACTTTCCCTCTTTCAAATATATTTTTTGTCCGCACAGGGCGGGCAAAGCGGTGTCAACTCTTACACCAGCAGCACCTATCGCCGTACTGCAAGCGGTTGCCGGTTATTCCTGCGGGCCCTCTATTTCTTCGATCTCCACGGTGTTCAAATCCAGCGCATCAAGACGCGCGTTCATAGCATCGGTGGCCTTGACGAATTCGGCGTGGGGCGCATTGGCAGGCAGGGTGTCCGGGGTGAACCGCTCCCCTGCCTCGGCCTGCTTTTTGATGTCCCTCACAGCCAGCGTGACGGTCAGCGTTTTTCCCTTGGCGCTGCGCAGGCCGATGACCATCAGCACAGCTGCCGCAAGCACCGAGCCGATGGCCACCAGCTGGCTGGCCCGCAGCCCCGTGCTGCCGACGAGCAGCGAGTCGGTGCGCAGCCCCTCGATCCAAGCGCGGCCGAGGCCGTACCAGATGATATACCCGAGGAAGATCTGCCCGTTGAAGCGCCGTTTTTTAAAGAACGCGGCCAGCGCAAAAAAGCCGACCAGACACCAGATGCTCTCATACAAAAATGTGGGATGCACCGGGGCCGTGGGGTCCACCGTCATGCCCGCAGGCAGCGTGACCTGCACGGATCGCAGATAAGCCTCGGTCCCCTCGCTGTACATGCCCCAGGGCAGCGTTGTGTTTGTGCCGAACGCCTCCTGATTGACGAAGTTGCCCCAGCGGCCGATACCCTGCCCGATGAGGAACCCCAGCGAGACAAGATCAAACAGCGGCAGCAGCGGCACCTTGCGCCATTTGGCGGCCAGCCCGCCAAAGATAAATGCGCCGAGGACCGCGCCGTAGATGGCGATGCCGCCCTTACGGATGTCGATCATCTCCCAGATGCTCTGGTAGGCAAAGGGCGCCATAGCCACATAGTAGATGCGGGCGCATACGATGGCCATCACAGTGCCGATGGCCACCACATCGACCAGCCGGTCGGAGTCAATGCCGTAGTCCACGGCATTGCGGAAGGCGTAGAGCATTGCCAGCAGCATACCCGCCGCAATGATAACGCCGTACCAATAGATATTGAACCCGCCGATGGACAGCGCCACCCGGTTCACGGTCAGGTCAAGGCCCAACCCGGGAAATTGCACATGATAGATCATTTTTACCTTTCCCCTCTTTACGCTTCTGCCGGGTCGATCTGCACATAGGCGCGGTTTTCCTCCCGCAGGGCCGTGCGCAGCAGAGCGTTTGCATCGTCCACCGTCAGCTCGGCCAGTGCAGCGATCTCGTCAGCCAGCGTGCGTCCCTTCAGGCAGGCCGCAGCGGCCTCCTCGGCAGCATCGTCCACGGCCTCGACATCGCCCAGCAGCTCTCCGTACATCTGGTTTTTCACCAGCATAAAGACCTCGGGGTCCACACCGTCACGGCGCATCCGCTCGATCTCTGCCTGCAGCAGATCCACGACCTCGCGCGGGGTATCGCTCTCACCGGTAAAGGCCACAGCGCAGGCACCGCGCACCGCGATGAAATCGCCCGAGAACTCCGGGTTGACAAGCGCCTCATCGTACAGGCGGCGGTAGAGCTTCGTCAGGCCGCCGACAACGAGATCCCCCAGCATATCCAGCAGCAGCTCCCGCTTTATATCCCCCTCGGCCAGCGGCTCCTCCCGGTAAGCCACACCGAAGCAGGGCTTTGTGACGGGCATTGTAAAGACGGCCTCCCTGTGGGGCAGCGGGCCGCTCTGCGCGGGGATCGCCCACTCGACCTCATGCGGGGCGCGGGCGCGGTAGAGCCCGTTGCGCTTGCAGGCATCGACCGCCTGCGCCAGCGTGATCTTGCCGGCCACGCTCAGCACCATGTTGGAGGGCGCGTAGAACGCCTTGGTGCAGCTGTAAAGCATCTGCGGCGTCAGCTCGGCAATGCTCTCGACCGTGCCGGCGATGTCGTCCCGCAGCGGGTGGTCCGCATACAGGCAGCGGAACAGTGCGTTCAGCAGCCGCCAGTCGGGGCTGTCATCGTACATCTTGATCTCCTGCCCGATGATGCCCTGCTCCTTGGCGATGGTGGCCTTGGTAAACCACGGCTTGCCGACCATGCCCAGCAAAATGTCAAGGTTTTCGTCAATCTTCTGCGTGGCGGAGAAGAGATAGCAGGTGCGGTCATAGGTGGTAAAGGCGTTGGCCGAGGCACCGGTCTTGGCATAAAAATTGAAAGAGTCGCCCTTGGGCGTCTCGCACATCTTATGCTCCAGAAAATGCGCCGTGCCGGCGGGCAGCGTGACCTGTTTGCCGTCCAGCTTGAATGCGCGGTGGATCGAGCCGAAGCCGGTGGCGTAGATGGCGTGTACGCTGCTGTAGCCCGGCATCGTGCGGCAAAGCACGGTCAGGCCGCTGGGCAGTACAACACTTTCACAGCTTACGGCGGCGGCAGCACGGCTCTGGGCCGCCTCAAAAGCGGCGTGGTCGTTATTCAACATCCTCGCTGCCTCCTTTCCCCTGCGTGCCCGGCTCGGCGGTCACGGCGTAACAGACGGAATAGTGGTAGCTCTGCAGCGTCTGGCGCACCTCGTCCAGACTGACGGCGCCGGTCAGAACCTTGCCGTACTCCGGCGGGTAGAGCGGCTCGCCGCGGGTAATCTGGCCGTAGTACCAGTTTTCAAGCGCAGCAAGGCTGTCCCCCAGCGCGTCCATGCTGGACAGCAGGCCGCGGCGGCAGTCATCGACCTCTTCCTGCGTGATGGGGCCGTTTTTCAGCCCCTCCAGCTCGGCAAAGATGGCGGCCTCGGCCTGCTGCTCCCTGCCCGGTTCGACGCCGGAGTCGATCATCATGACGCCGGTGGCCCGCTGGGCGGCAGAGCCGCAATAGTAACAGAGGGACTGCTTTTCCCGCACATTGCGGAACAGGCGGCTGGTCGCAGAGCCGCCCAGCACACTCATCGCAACGCGCAGGATGCTGACGCTGGGCGGGTTGGGGTGCTCCTCGCCGGTCGTGAACAGCATACACAGCTTGGCCTGCGTCAAACCGGGGATTTCCTCCTTAAAGTGGCGCAGCGGCGTGGCAGGCATCGCGGTGGGGGCAGCAAACGGCTGCGGATCGCGGTGCAGACCCTCCAGCTTTTTCAGCAGCAGGTCGGCCACGCGGGCTTCATCCACGCCCTGCACCATCACATCAATGGATGCGGTGGAGAGGATGCGGTCATACTCAGCCTTGAGGCTCTGGGGCGTCACATGGACCAGCTCGCCGGGGTAGCCGCCCAGCTCGATGCCGGCCGGGGTATCGCCGTAGAATTTACGGCGCGCCTGACGCACACAGTAAAGCCGCTTGGAGTTGAACTCCGCCTCAAGACGGCGGGCCTGCGTTTCGGTTTCGATGCGCACGGCCTCGGGGTCAAAGGCACCGTCCACAAGATACGGGTCAAAGATCGTGCCGAACACGATGTCGGCGTAGGCATCGGTCAGATTCTCCCCCGCCAGTGCGTAGGCGTCCTTGATGCCGCAGATGTCGGCGGAAAGCACGCGGTCGGTGCCCGCGCTGGCAAGGTCAACGCCGAGGTCCGCGCCGTACAGCTCGGCCAGGCGGCGGGACAGGGCGGTCATATCGGGGCAGGCCGCATAGCCGCGCTCCAAGACAAGGGCCAGCACGGCGGCATCGGTGGCAGATTCCCGCCGGGCCGGGAAACGCAGATGCAGCGTGATGCGGCAGCGGTTAAATTTAGCAGCATCCAGCGTTGTGATGTATACGCCGGGTGCGAGTTGTTTACGTTCCAAATCGTTATTCCTTTCAAACATCAATAGATATTGGTATTATACCGCTTTAACGACATAAAGTAAACAAAAAACTTGCAACAGATGCTATATATTGTTTATAATAGAGATTATGAAAGCCCGATTTGCAGGGCGGCCAGCCCTCTGGCCGCCGCGGGGTGAGGACCCCCCGCCCTACGCCCCCATGAAAAGGGGCATCCACCGTACACTTGCGGGCCGGGCATGCCCGGCCCCTACAAAGCAATTTTATATAGAGAGGTCATTTCTATGGATCGTTTCGCCCTGAAAGGCACTTTTTTGGACACCCCCACTCCCGATACCCTGCGGGTACGGGACGGATACCTGCTGTGTGAAAACGGCCTGTGTGCCGGATTTTCCGAAGCCGCCCCTGCCGGGGTCGAAATTCTCGACTATACGGGTAAAATCATTACCCCCGGTCTGGTCGATCTGCACCTGCACGCACCGCAGTACAGCTACTGCGGCACCGCCATGGATCTGGAGCTGCTGGACTGGCTGCAGCAGTACACCTACCCCGAGGAGGCGCACTACGCCGACCCGGCGTATGCAAAGCTTGGCTACGCCTACTTTGTGCGCGATTTGAAAAACAGCGCCACCACGCGCGCCTGCATCTTTGCAACGCTGCACACCGATGCCACGCTGGAGCTGATGCACCAGCTGCGCGATGCCGGGCTATCCGCCTTTGTCGGCAAGCTGGGCATGGACCGCAACAGCCCGGACAGCTACCGGGAGCCCGATGCGGCTGCCGGTCTGGCTGAGACCCGCCGCTGGCTGGATACCTGCCGGGCCGAGAACACCCTGCACGCAGGGGCCGTGCGGCCGATGATCACCCCGCGGTTCACCCCCAGCACCTCCGATGCCTATATGGCCGGGCTGGGCGCACTGGCAGCCGAATACGGCGTGCCTGCCCAGAGCCATCTGTCTGAGAATCCCGGCGAGATCGCATGGGTGGCCGAGCTTTGCCCTGACACAAGCTTCTACGGCGAAAGCTACAGCCGGTGCGGACTGTTCGGCGGCAGCGTGCCGACCGTCATGGCCCACTGCATCTACTGCCCCGATGCGGAGGACGCACTGATGAAGCAAAACCGCGTCATGATCGCCCACTGCCCCACCAGCAACGAGAATGTCATTGCCGGCATCGCCCCCGCCGCCCGGTATCTGCGCGGCGGCTGGCGCATCGGGCTGGGCAGCGATGTGGCGGGCGGCCACACGCTCGATCTGTTCACCGTAATGGCCACCGCCGTGCAGGTCAGCAAGCTGCGCTGGCGGTATGTTGACCAGCGCGAAAAGCCGCTGACGATGACCGAGGCGCTGTACATGGCTACGGTCGGCGGCGGTGATTTCTGGGCCGATTTCGGCGAGAAGGTCGGCCTGTTTGAGGAGGGCTACGCCCTTGACGCCCTTGTGCTGGACGATGATCCGCTGAAAAACATGCGTACCTTCACCCCCGCCGAGCGTCTGGAGCGGTACGCCTACCTTGGCAAGGGCGCACTGACCGCAAAGTTTGCGCAGGGCAAAAAGCTCCTGTAAGCCTTTATACAACACCAACGGCCCCCGTACACCACACTGTGTACGGGGGCCTACCCATATCCCTCTATATTGCTTTACAAAAGTGCTTAGTTGATGAATGCGTCATGGATGGCGGCAACAGCCTTGTCGGCATCGGCCTCGTCGATGATGACGCTGATCTTGATCTCACTGGTGGAGATCATCTTGATGTTGATGTTCTGGTTGAAGAGTGCCTCGAACATGGTGGAGGCAACGCCGGAGTGGCTCTGCATACCGGCGCCCACGATGGAGACCTTGGCGCAGCCCTTGTCAACATTGACATCGCCGCCGCCGATGCGGCTGGTGGCGTTCTTGAGGGCGGCCACAGCGCTCTCGGCATCGCCAAGGGGTACGGTGAAGCTCATATCCTTCTTGCCGTCACGGCCGGTGGTCTGCAGAATAATATCCACATTGATGTTCTTCTGGGCCAGCAGGCTGAAGATCTTGAACGACATACCCGGCACATCGGGCACATCCTTGACAGTCAGAACGGCAACATCGGTGTCCTTTGCTACACCCTTGATGAGCATACCTTCCACTTTGCATTCCTCCTTAACGACGGTGCCGGGCACCGGATTGATGCTGGAAATGACCTCCAGCTCGACATTGTACTTTTTAGCCAGCTCCACGCTGCGGTTGTTCAGCACCTGCGCACCCAGAGAAGCCAGCTCCAGCATTTCATCAAAGGTGATTTCCTTCAGCTTGGTGGCCTTGGGGATCTTGCGCGGGTCGGCGGTGTAGACGCCCTCCACATCGGTAAAGATCTGGCAGCGGTCCGCATGCAGCGCGGCCGCCAGTGCAACGGCGGAGGTATCGCTGCCGCCGCGGCCCAGCGTGGTAATATCATCGGAACGGTTCAGCCCCTGAAAGCCTGCCACAACGACAACGCGGTTGCGGGCCAGCTCACTCTCGACACGCTCGGTGTCCAGCCGCTTGATGCGCGCCTTGGAGTAGGCGCGGTCGGTGTTGAAGCCGGCCTGCCAGCCTGTCAGGCTGATGGCGGAGACGCCCAGCTCCTGCAGCGCCATGGCCAGCAGCGAGATCGAGATCTCCTCACCGGCCGCCAGCAGCATATCCATCTCGCGGTGGGACGGATCCGAGGTGATCTCGGCTGCCTTGGCGATCAGATCATCGGTGGTATCGCCCTGCGCCGAAACAACAACAACGACATCGTTGCCGGCGTTGCGGGTATTCATGACGATGCGTGCCACATTGAAGATGCGGTTCCGGTCTTTGACCGAGGAGCCGCCGAATTTTTGTACGATCAAGCCCATTGGTAGTATCCCCTCTCCCCTGTTCCTTCGTATATCAGCTCACCACTGCGCCGACATTGTCGGCCAGCAGACGATGCACGGTAAAATGATGCAGCGGGCCGTCCGCCGCAAGCGCCGCCTCGGCACGGGCAAAGAACTCTGTATCGTCCTTATGCACAACGGCCATAATGGTCGGCCCTGCGCCCGAGATGTACACAGCCTGCGCACCCAGATCCTGTGCCAGCTCAAACACCTCATCGCCGCCCTCGATGAGCGGCAGACGGTATTTCTGGTGCAGCACATCCTTGGTTGCCACGCCCAGCAGCGCGTAGTTGCCCTCGCAGAAGGCGGCCGTTGCCAGCGCCGCGCGGGACAGATTGTAAACGGCATCCTTATGGCTGACCATTGCAGGCAGCGCCGCACGCGCTTTGCTGGTCAGCAGGCGGAAATCCGGCACAAAGGCCGCAAAGGCCAGTTCCGGGTCGATGTCCTTTTTGACGCTGTAGACCTGACCCTCATCAATGACGCTCGTCACAAAGCCACCCAGCATGGCGGGGGCCACATTGTCGGGGTGCCCTTCGATGGCGGTTGCCAGCGTCAGCATCTGGCGTTCGGTCAGCTTATCGCCCAGCAGGGCGTTGGCGCCCATGATGCCCGCCACGATGCAGGCCGAGCTGGAGCCGAGACCGCGCGCCATCGGGATATCATTGCGCTGGGTGATGCGCAGACCCCGCAGCGGGATGCCAAGCTGATCATACACGACCCGGGCTGAGCGGTAGACCAGATTGTTGCTGCCCGCCGGGACATGGGTGCCGTCCACCGAGGTGATCTGGATACGGTCGGATTCCTCAAAGGTGAACACATTGTGCATTGAGACGGCCAGGCCCAGAGAGTCGAACCCGGCCCCTACATTGGCGCTGGTCGCCGGGACTGTTACTGTTACCATATTCCCTGTTCCCTCTTACTCTTCCAGTTTTTTCATGGCCAGCGCGACCTTGCCGCCCAGCACCTCGATCTTCCGGGTGACGGCGGCAACCTCGGCAGCCGTGGCGGCGTCGATCAGGTAGGCGGCCTCGCCGTTTTCCTCAAAGACCAGATGGCCCGCACCGGCCACGCTGGGCAGCAGCGCACCCGCCACACCGGTTACCCGGATGTACCACGGGTAGGTATTTTTGTCCACCAACTGCCCCTCCGGCTTTTCGGCGGGCTTCCAGAAAAGGCTGTCATGGACCTTTGCACCGTCCTTCAGTGCATCAATCACATCGGCCACCACGGCGCTGGCGGTGGGCAGCTTGCCCGCGCCCTTGCCGTAAAAGACCACATCGCCGAGCATATCGCCCTTCATCAGCACGGCATTGAACACATCATCCACGCCTGCAAGCTGGTTTGCGTTGGAGACGAGCATCGGCTCCACGCCGGCGGCCATATTCCCGTTCTCGCCCTCGTCATACCAAGCGATGAGCTTGATGGCGCTGTCGAGCTTTTCCGCGGCCTTGATGTCGGCCACCGTGATGTCACGGATGCCGCGCGCCGGGATATTGTCGGGGTAGACATGGTGCCCACAGGCAAGGCTGGTCAGAATGGCAATCTTGCGGCAGGCATCGCGGCCGTCCACATCATCGCCGGGGTCCTTCGTCTCGGCATAGCCGAGCTGCTGGGCGATCTTGAGCGCCTCGTCAAAGCCCATGTTCTCGCGCTTCATCTTGGTGAGCATGAAGTTCGTGGTGCCGTTGACGATGCCGCGGATCTGGCTGATATGGTTGGCGGCCAGACACTGGTGCATCGGGGTGATGATCGGAGTGCCGCCGCCGACACTGGCCTCAAACAGGAACGCCGCATTGTGCGCCTTGGCAAGGGCAAGCAGCTCGGCGCCGTAGGTAGCGACCATCTCCTTGTTGGAGGTGCAGACGCTGCGGCCGCTTTCCAGACACTGCCGCACATACGGGTAGGCAAATTTTGTGCCGCCGATCGTCTCGACCACGACCCGGACCTCCGGGTCATTCAGGATGGTGTCGATGGACTTTGTAAACAGCGCCGCGTCCGGGGAATCGGAGAAATCCCGCACATCGAGGATGTACTTGACCTCTACCGGCTCACCGGCACGGCGGGCGATGGATGCCGCATTGCGGCGGCAGACCTCCAGCACGCCGGAGCCGACCGTGCCAAAGCCCATAATTGCAATTTTAGCCATTCTATCTTCCCCTGTTCTTACGCTTTGTATCCTGTAGGGGCCAGGTATTTACGGCCCCTACAGCTTTCCCGCCGCAGCGCAGCTTTGGCAGGGCAGCGGGCGAGGCGTGCCTCGCCCCTGCATCATGCCCCGCGGTGGATCTCCACCACGCAGGGCTGGTGGGACAGGCGGGTCAGCATCTCATCGACCGGCATCTGCATCGTGCCGGTGCGGACCGTGACCTCCACCTGCGCCGCGCCGTTCTCCGGGCGGGACTGGGTGATGGTGACGATCGAGGCACCCGCCGCCGAAATGCCCGAGAGCAGGCTCTGCAGCGCGCCGGTCTTGTCGAGCAGCGTGGCCACAACGGTGATGGACTCGCGCCCGGTCTCAGCATCAAAGACGGTATCCTTATATTTGTAGAAGGCGCTGCGCGAAATGCCCGCCTGCTTGGCGGCGGCGGAGATATTGCTCACCGCACCCGAGGCCAGCAGCTCCTTGGCCTGCAGCACCTTGACAAAAACCTCCGGCAGAACATCCGCATCTACCAGCAGAAAACGCCTCTCGGCCATTGTGTTTCCCCCTTGTGTACAAGTGTTTCTCAATGTGTCCCATAATACCACGCCGGCGGGCAGGTTGCAAGCCTTTTGGGGCGCTTTTTGTGCATTTTGTCAGATTGCACAGCGCGCAGCCGTTAAAAGCCAGCATCTTTTGTGCGGGTACAACTGTATCTCACACAAAAACAAAACCACCCCAACCGTTTTGCGGTTGGGGTGATTTGTTATAAAGGCTTCCCCCGCGGGGGAAGCTGTCACCGAAGGTGACTGATGAGGGGCAGCTTTGCCTCTATTGCCCGGGAATGGGTCGCTGCGGCAAGCGTGCCCCTCATCCGGCGCTTCGCGCCACCTTCCCCCAAGGGGGAAGGCTTTTATTCAGCCCCTGCCGCTGCCTCTGCGGCGGCCTGTGCCAGTGCGGCAAAGGGGTCTTCCTCACTCGTGACAGTATAGCTGCTGTCGGGGAGGTTATCCTCGGTGTAGTAGCCCACGGCACCGCCGCCGGAGACGATGGCGCCCGTGGAGGTGTCGAACCGTTTTTCAACGACATTCTCACCCTTGGCGAATTCCTTGACCGGCAGGTCTGCCTGCAGGTCCTCCATCAGGTATTTCCATGCCAGCTGGATGGGCTTGCCGCTGCCGCCCGCTTTGCCCAGCTTGTCCATCTCGGTCGGGCGGTCACAGCCCCACCAGATGGCGGTGACATAGTACGGCGTCAAGCCTGCAAAGGTGTAATCCTTGTAGTTGCTCGTCGTACCAGTCTTGGCCACGGAATCCATCTCGCCGTCGGGGGCTCTGCCGTAGGCAGTACCCTTGGGGCTGTGCAGAACATTCCACAGCATACGGTTCATGATATAGGCCGTGTCGGCGCTGATGGCCTGCGTGGTGTTGATATACTTGTTGTTGTCGAGGATCATATTGCCCTGATAGTCGGTGACCTCGGTGTAGTAGTGCGGCGTGGTGTAGCTGCCGGTGTTGAACATCGTGTAGGCACCCGCCAGCTGAACCACGGTCAGACCATTGCTCTGCGAGCCAAGGACCAGAGGGCCGAGGTCCATATCGTTCTCTGCGCTGATGTAGCTGCATTCCAGCGTATCATGCACAAAGTTGTACAGGTAATCCACGCCGACCATATCGCCGACCCAGACAGCCACCGTGTTGTAGGACTGCTGCAGGGCATCGTAGATCAGCATCGGGTTGCCCTGACCGCCGACACCGTTATAGTTGGTCGGCCATGCACGCCAGACATCGGTGCGGGACTGGGCTGCCTCGGAATTGGGGCTCATCACGCCGATATACTGATCCTTCAGGACCTTCTTGTCCTCCGCAGAGTAGTACGGGGCATCGAGGATCTGGGAGGAATAGCTGATCAGCTTGTAGTCCAGCGCCAGCGCGTAGGCGCCGATCGGTTTCATCGTCGAACCGGTCTGGTGGGGCGAGGTCGCACGGTTGAAGCCGAGGTCGACCTTCTTCTCACCGATGCCGCCGCCGATGCCCAGAATGTTGCCGTCATAGTCCAGCACGGCTATGGAAGCCTGGGTGCGGACCTTCTCATAGACGCAGAGGTAGACGGTCGTGTCGTTGGGGTAGTCGGGGTCGGTGGACTCGCCCATCTTCAGCGTTGTGCCTTCCTCGTCAGCGTAGACGGGGATTGCCTCCTGCCCGTAGACCGCGTAGCCGTCCTTCGTGATGGGCAGGCCGGTGGCCTCATCGTACTGGACCTCGTCCCAGCTGCTGCTGTCGGCGGGGTAATCACGCAGGCAGACCGGCTCCTCATGCCACAGGGCGGGGATCAGGTCATCCTCGTTGTACATCGTCTTTTCTACACCCTCCTGAACCTTGGGGTCCACGGTGGAGTAGATGCGCAGGCCGCCGGAGAAGATCAGCTCCTTGGCCTCATCCTTCGTGTAGTTCAGATCCTCCTGCAGCTGGGTCAGCAGCTCGTTGTACAGGGCATCGGTGAACCAGGAGTTGCTCGAGGAGCGGGTCGCGTTCTCAGCCATGGCCGAGCTTTCGGTCAGGGTGATGGTCTCGGCCTTGGCGGCGTTGAACTCCGCCTCGGTGATATATCCCTGCGTACACATCTCATACAGCACATGGTTGCGGCGCTTGATGAGTTCCTCAGGGTTGGTGGCCGGGTTATACTTGGTCGGGTTCTTGGTGATGGACGCCAGCACCGCACACTCGGAGAGGGTCAGATCCTCGACATGCTTGCCGAAATACTCGAGCGAGCCGGCCTCCATGCCGTGGACGATGCCGGTCAGCGGGATCGTATTGAGGTATGCCTCAAGGATGGTCTCCTTGCTGTACTTGTTGTCCAGACCCAGCGCGCGGAAGATCTCGCGCACCTTACGCATATTGTCCTGCTCGTTATCGCCGGTCAGGTTTTTGATCAGCTGCTGCTCCAGCGTGGAGGCGCCGCGGTTGGTGCCCCAGATGCGGTTGCCGGTGAAGGCGTTCAGCGCTGCGCCGATCGTGCCCTTGAGGTTGATGCCGGGCTCGGTCCAGAAGTTCTTGTCCTCGATGGCGACGACGGCATTTTTCAGGTTGTCCGGCATGGCGGAAAGCTCGCGCCAGATGCGGTTTTCGCCGCGGGTCAGCTGGTCATACTCGTCAACATAACGGTCGTAGATGATCGAGGTCTGCTTGTTTTTCTGGTTGTCCAGATCGAGCGTCTCGGCATCATCTGCCGTGACCTGCACGATATACATGGACAGCAGCACACCGCCTACGCTGCCCGCCATGATACACAGGCAGAGCATACAGCCGATAAAGCTTAGGATCATACCAATGATGCTGCGGCGCTTTTTCGGCTTTTTCTTTTTGTTCTGGTTGTTCTGGGGTGCGCCGGGCTGACCGGTGGCACCTGCGGTCGTTTTTACGCCATCTGTGGAGATATGGCGCTGCTGCTTGGGTTCTATGGGAACCGCCTCCTTTGGTCCATATAAAAGATACGGCCTTACGCCGTAACACGAAAATGCACAATGCTATAGAATGGATTATACCACAAAACGGCAGCAAAAGTACAGTATCGGACGCAAAATTCACAACTTTCGGTGTTTTTGTCTGTCATGGCGGCCATACTAACCGTGCAAGGGGGAATTATTATGCAAAACAGACAAATCAGCCCGCGCGGGGTATATCTCGCGCTGCTGGCGGCGGCTGCGGTGCTCTGCCTGGCGGCAGGGCTGGCATGGCTTGTGCGCGGGCAGCCGCAGGCTGCCCCGCCCCGCTACCTGCTGCGGGACTGCGCCGGCCACCCGGCCCTGTATACAGCCGAGGGCACCGGCCCGCTGGCCACCTATGAGGAGATCTACACACACCTGCTGCCTGAAAGCGATGTGCTGGCCCTGCAGCAGGGCGTCTATCTTGCAAACGAGGCCGAGCTGCAGCAGCGGCTGGAGGATTACGGACTTTGATTCTTGCGTCCGCACCCTTTTTATGGTATAGTATAGGCATCTACCATATATATAAAGGAGCTATTACTATGAGCGAACAGGAAATTCTGAGCGCGGTACAGGATATTTTCCGCGATAATTTTGACGATGACTCCCTTGAGATCAACCGCAGCACCTGCGCGGACGATATTGAGGACTGGGACAGTCTGGAGCAGATCAACCTGCTGACCGCCATCGAGAAGAAGTTCAACATCAAGTTCAAGCTGGCGGATGTCCGCGGCCTGAAGGATGTCGGCGATCTGCTGGATCTCGTCGCACGGATGGTGTGATCCCGCAGGCGGATGCAGGCATCCGCCCCCACATAACTTTTGCATAATTTTATGGCGGCAATTTTGCCGCCTTTTTCCAATGATACAAAGGAGTCTGCCATGAACCACTACACGCTGGCGGAAATGACCCCCGGCCTGAGCGAGGAGTTCACTGTTACGGTCACGCCGGAGATGATGGACGCATTCTGCACCATCACCGGGGATGTCTCCCCCATTCACATGGATGCCGACTATGCCAAGGGCCGCGGCTTTCCCGGCCGGGTCGTCTACGGCATGCTGGGCGCCAGCTTCTTTTCGACACTGGCAGGCGTTTACCTGCCCGGAGAGCATTGCCTGCTCCACGGCGTTGAGTGTAAATTTGCCAAGCCCATCTTCATCGGGGACACGCTGACCGTCAAAGGGACCGTTGTCTCGGTCAGCGAGATCGGCAGCGAGGCCGAGATCAAGGCGGTCATCACCAATCAGGACGGCAAGCGCGTGACACGCGGCGTCATCAAGGCCGGGCTGGCAAAGTAATTTGCGCCCTATTCCGTAGGGGCGGATTCCATATCCGCCCGCACCGATTTCTGAGGAGAAAATCATGGCTTATACCTATCTTATCACCGGTGCCACCAGCGATGTGGGCCGCGCGCTGATCGAGCGGCTTTTGGTCGGCGCCCCCGCCGACACGACTGTGCTGGCCCAGGGCTGCGGCGATCTGGAAAAGCTGGCCGACCTCTGCGCCCGCTTCCCCGGTCAGGTTCGTCCCTTTGATGTGGACCTGTCCGACCGTGCCAAGGTGGACACCTTTGTGCAGGTGCTGGCTTCGTCCGCCCCTGCGCCGACCCATTTTATCCATCTGCCCGCCCTGCCTGTGGTCAATGCCAAGTTCAAGGCGTTTGACCAGACCCGCTTTGACCGCGATCTTGAGATTCAGGTCCACAGCGCCGTGCGCATCTGCCGCGCCGTGCTGCCCGCCATGGCCAAGGCAAAATTCGGCCGCGTGCTGTTCATCCAGACCAGCTACACCATCGGCTGCCCGCCCAAGAACACCGCCGCCTATGTCATGGCCAAGAGCGCCATCGGCGGCCTTGTCAAGAGTCTGGCTGTCGAGTATGCCCGCTTCGGCATCACGGTCAACTGTGTGGCCCCCAGCATGATGGAAACCAACTTTTTGAAGGACACCCCCGATCTGATCGTACAGGCTGCCGCCGAGGAAAACCCGATGGGCCGCAACGCGACCCCCGCCGATGTGGTCCCGGCCATGGCGTTCCTGCTCTCCGATGAGGCGCGGTTCATCACCGGCGTAACGCTGCCGGTCACGGGAGGGTCGGCCATTGTCTGAGACAACCTTCCGGCTGGCGCGCCTCGGCGAGGACGCCGCCATCATTGATTTTATCAACGACAATTTTGACATGCGCCTGCCGCTGCTGAACCGGCCTGAGCTGTACCACCACTACTACGCAGGGCGCGGCGGTGTGCCCCAGTTTGCCGTGGCGGAGGAGGACGGCCGCTATGTCAGCGCCGCCGGGTACATATTGGCCAACACCCGGCGCAAGCCGGACATCTGGGTCAGCGTCTGGGTGGCCGCCAAGGGCCACAACGGTGTCGGGCTGGAGCTGATGAACGCCCTGCCCGGGCTTTTGAACGCCGATGTGGTGGCCTGCAACAACATCCGCCCCAACACCTGCACCTTTTACCAGTTCCTCGGCTGGCGGGCCGAACGGCTTCCCCACTACTACCGTCTGGGCCGCCGCCGCGCGTACTACCTTGCCAAGCCGCTGCGGTATTCCCTGCCCCCTGTCCAGCGCGATCTGGGCCTTGCCAAGGTGGAGGATGCCGCCGACCTGATCCCGCTGGGCATGCCCGCCACGCCCCACACACCGCGCAAGGATGTGTGGTACATGCGGCGGCGGTACTTCCACTATCCGCACTTCAAATATGATGTCTGGGCCGCCTGCGAGAACAACAAGCTGCTGGCCTATGTCGTGACCCGCACAGTCTCCGCCAAGGAGACCGGCTGCGCCGCCGTGGTGCGGCTGGTGGACTTCATCGGTGAGGACAGTGTGCTGCCCCGTCTGGGGGCGGCGCTGGACGCGATCCTGAACCACGAGGGCGCCGAGTACATGGACTGCTACAACGCCGGTATCCCCGCCGATGTCTGGCTGGCCGCCGGCTTTACCGAGCGCGTCGAGGGCGACGGCTGCATCATCCCCAACTACCTGACCCCGCCCCTGCACGAGAACACCGAATATTACTACTTTACAAACAAGCCGGAGAATTTCGTCATGTTCAAGGCCGACGGCGATCAGGACCGACCGAACCTGAAATAAACCAGAACACCCCGCAGCGAAGGGAGCATACCCTCTCGCTGCGGGGTGTTCTTATCGGTTATGATGATTGCGCCTACCTATTTTATATATAATATATAGACAATACAAAAAAGAAATAAGCCTGTGACATTTTTTGTCACAGGCTTATGGTCGGAGTGACGGGATTTTCCCTCGGACTAAAAAACAGTCCACCGGACTGTTTTTTGCGCGCTGCGGCGCGCCGTCCTGTTCAAACCCTCGTCCCTCTGGCGACAAAAAGGACCCCCAGCCTAAGCTGGAGGTCCTTTTGGTCGGAGTGACGGGATTTGAACCCACGGCCTCTTGGTCCCGAACCAAGCGCGCTACCAACTGCGCTACACCCCGGAAAGAAAAACCGCAGCAGCCAGGCTGCTGCGGTGTGGTTGGGGATGAGAGGATCGAACTCCCACGGGCGGAGTCAGAGTCCGCTGCACTACCATTATGCGAATCCCCATCGGGTTTGTGTTTCGGGCGTCTGCCCTCAACGCTCATATATTATAGCGTGCCCCGCAGGATTTGTCAACGCCTTTTTCAAAAAAACTTCAAATTTTTTAAAAAATCTTTATCCGCCCTGCACAGCCTTTTTCTCTGCTTTCATGGACATTTGCCTGCAAATGGGCTATACTGTTCTCCATAGGGAGGGGTGCTTATGGTGCAGGTCGATCTCATCACCGGGTTTTTAGGCTCCGGAAAGACCACATTTTTACGCAAATATGTACAATATCTTATCCAACAGGGACACAATGTCTGTATTCTGGAAAATGATTTCGGTGCGGTGAATGTAGATGCCATGCTGCTGCAGGACCTCATCGGGGAGCGCTGCGACATCGAAACAATCAGCGGCGGCTGCGACTGCGACACCCATCAGCGCCGCATGCGGACCAAGCTGATCTCGATGGCGATGCGCGGCTTTGACCGGGTGGTCATTGAGCCAAGCGGCATCTTTGATGTGGACGAGTTCTACGACATCCTGCGGGACGAGCCGCTGGACCGCTGGTACGCGCTGGGCAATGTCGTTGCAATCGTGGATGCTCGGCTTGAGGACACACTCTCCCCGCAGGCGGAGTATCTGCTGGCCTCGGAGGCTGCCAGCGCCGGGCTGGTGGTCATGAGCCGCGCCCAGCAGGCAAGCTGCGCGCAGGCCGAGGCGGTGGTTGCGCATCTGAATCGCGCGCTGGCAGCCTGCCGCTGCCCCCGCCGCTTCGGTGACGATGTCCTCTGCAAAGACTGGGCCGCGCTGACCGATGCGGACTGGGAACGCATCGACCGCTGCGGCTGGCAGCAGACAAGCTATGTCAAGCTGCACTTTGACGAGCATGAGGCGTTCACCTCGCTGTATTTTCTCGAGCTGGGCCGCACGGCAGAGCAGCTGCAGCGGGCCGCACGCACGCTGCTGCAGGGCGCAGGGTACGGCCATATCCTGCGCATCAAGGGCTTCATTCCCGAAAACGGCGGCTGGCTGGAGCTGAATGCCGCCCGGGATGCAATGACCCTGCAGCCGATCCCAAACGGTCAGGAGGTACTGATCGTCATCGGCGAAGGGCTGGATAAGGCTGCCATCGAGGCGGTTGTAAAGCGGTTGTGAATATTTATAGTATCTGAATAAATATGCAAAGCCCGTATCCTTCGCGTTGAGGGATACGGGCTTTGGTTGTTATTCAGCGCACATTTTGCAGACGGTGCGGTTATTCTTCGTCAAAAACCTTCGTCCAGTTGTACTCTTTTCTTGCAGGGCGGCCGCTGTCATTCTGGTCCCTGCGGGCAGTATACGCGCCGATCACGGCGGAGGGCATCAGCAGCGCCTTCTCGACCTCGGACTGAAAGACCAGCTTCGGATTCTTGATCTTGGGATTCTTCATCAAATCCTTCCAGTAGGTGTCATAGTCCATCATGACCGCCATCGCCTCAAACAGAATGGTCAGGCTTTCATAGCGGGCGATGACCTTATTGAGGGCATCCAAAAACTGCATGTTGGCCTTGCCCTCCATCATGCCGTCATCCTTGCCCTTGACATTACGGCGGCAGAAGTAGGCTGTCATCTGCAGAATATCCTCAAAGGCCTCCATCTGGCCGGTCGTCAGCCTTGCCGAGAGCGCCTCGCGGTCGATGTAGCGCAGCAGGGCTGCCGTGATTTCCTTTTTTGTCGCAGCATCGTCTGGTTCCAGCTGGTTCACCGGCTCGGCGTCCGTCTCCACAAAGTCAGTCGTCTCCACGATATCCGGCGTTTCGGGGTATTCGTCCTCCAACTCCTCCGGCATACCGCCCACGACATAAAGACGATAGTTTTCCAGATCCTCAAGGATCGCACGGGACAGATACGGCAGCGGCGCGCTCTTGGTGCGTGCCACCGGGATGACCTTGGCGGCATAGCGGGTCGCAGCCCCCTCAAACCAGCGGCGCAGGCCGCCGCAGTTGTCGATGACATTGTTCATCGTCTGGAAGAAATGCGCGTTGCCGCCGTCAATCATCTTGTCATTGCCGCGCGGCGTTCCGGCCATCTTGACCATGGCGCCGATGATGGTATGTACGGCCTCCATCTCATCGGCTGTCAGTTCTCGTGCCAGCTTATCCAGCTCTGCCTTGACCTCCAGCTCCTGACGCAGCATTTCCGGCGTAGCACCGTAGGAATACGGGATCGTTGTCTCAGGCACCGAGACATACTCCAGCGTCAGGACATTCGGATCATCATCCAAAGTGCCGGTCTCTGCCAGCGTCAGCTTGTTTTTCTTGCTGCGCACCTTGCTCGACATGGATTTGGTGATCTCGTTCAGCTTGTCATCCGCGACCTGCTTGTCCACCGGCTCGATCGTGACTGCGATGGCAATGACGCGCTGGCGGTCTTTTTCGTAGACCTCATAGTCAAAATAAATGTCGGTGTGCCCGTTGATCTCACTTTTCGCCTTGTCCAGCACCGTGCGGCGGACATGGGCCCAGTTGGCTGCGTTGCAGTCCACCTGTTTTTTCAGCGTTTCAATGTTCCAGACGAGCGGTTCGCCCTTCTGCTTTTTCGTCAGGTAGAGATTCTGGTAGCTCTTGCACAACTCATAAATCTTCAAGCTATACTGGCTCTTCATCGGGAGCGTATAGGTGATGTTCATTGTTGTGTAGAACTCTTTAAGCTGGATCAGGTGCGGCTTGAGCGACTGATCCAGCGTCAGCACGATCTTGCCGGTGCCCTCATCGATCGTTGCGCTGGAAAGCCAGCGGAACATCGTGATTTTTTGGGTGCCTGCCAGACGGATCCACTGTACCTTGGCGTTGGCGATATCCTCGATGTTCTTTTTGACCTGCTTGTACATCGAGCCGTTGTGGGGGTCCACGCCGCAGAGCTTGAGAAACTCATAGATCGACATCTCATAGCGGGGCAGCTCGGTATCCGACGGCTTGATCATGGCGAAAATGTGCAGCATCAGCTTTTGCTGACTCAGCGAAAGACTGTACATTGCGTTCTGGATCAGGTCGTTGGATTTCCGGACGATCGTCTGGCTGCCGCGGCCGCTGTAGGTAGCGACCGGGGCGGTGCTTTGCTTTTTGCCGTTTTTGGCGCCGGCCTTGGCCGCAGTCTTTTTGGTGCGGCCGTTTTTGCTCCCTGCCTTGGTGGCCGAGGGGGTGGGTGTGTAAGAAGCCATGCTGAAAACCTCATTCTCAGGCATTGCCGTACAACGCCGCAGACGGGACTTGTACGGGATGCCTTTACACGCACTGAAAAATACACATCCCAAACCCGCAGCCATCCTGCTGCACGGGCCGGAAATGTGCTTTAAATAACAACAATTTTCTAAAAATCTAAAAAAGCATGCGAATTTCCCGAAAAGTATCGCGCAATTCGTTAAGCGTATAATACCAGATTGTGCGCCGGGTGTCAATTATTGTAACATTCAGCACATTTCTTTTTCCGCGCCGGAAATATGCGTTTTTTGTTTTTGGAAATTTTAGGCTATATTTATATATATTTAGAAATAAGGTATAGCTATGTCGAAAATTACAACAAAACTGTGCGGTGGATTCCAACCCTGCTGTGCGCTGTCTAACAACCGGGCTGTGTGCTACGCTACAATGTGCCGGCGGTAACAACGCAAAAAAATATTTTTTGCGCAAAAATTCTGCGGTCGCAATTTTGGGTAGGATTTTTGAAAAGTGTCAGGTATAACAACCATAAAAGAAAATTTTTTTGAATTGTGCTCTCTGTTACAATACCGGCGCGGAAAAGCTGATCTGCAAAAAATGTGCTGCGTTTAACAACCCCGGAAGCAAAAATCCTGCAGAGCGGAATTATGCTGCCGATAACAACTGCACCCTGCATACGGAAAAACTGTGCTGTCCGTAACAACAGGGGATGGAAAAATACAGCTTTTCGTAAAATGTGCCGCAAATAACAACACCCGAAAAAAGATTTTTGAAATTGTGCTTTGTATAACAACAATAGACTGGCGTAAAAGCGTTCTTTTTTACGAATTGTGCTGCGGATAACAACCCTGCTGAAGTTCTACAAATTGTAAAATGTGCGCAGAATAACAATAGAGAAAATCGCAGAAAACCGAAATCCAGCACGGCTGAATTGTGCTGCCGATAACAACTGCATTATTTTCAGGTATAAAATGTGTGCTGAATAACAACAGGGGGCAAGGCGGAGCAAAGCTGCAAAATGTGTGCAGGATAACAACTCTGCCGTGGAAATCCCGATGGGAACGGCCGGATGAAATTATGCGCTGGATAACAACAGCGGGGCGGCAAACTGTGCGCGCTGCTCCAATCCGGGAGGGGGAAAATTGTGTCCCGGATAACAACATTGAGGGGGTGCGCCGCCGCAGAATTGTGCCGTGGATAACAACAGAGCGTGAGAAAATGTGCGCGGAATAACAACCCAAGTCAAGGCGTTCGGCCGGTGTGCCCTCCCCTATATGCTGGGGCGGGGCGGTCCATCCTGCCGGCAAAAGCACACTTTGGAAAAACTGCAGATAAAAATTGTTCCCGGCGCTTGACAAACGCGGCGGAATCCTTTATAATATCATTTGTCAATCGCACATGGATGATTAGCTCAGCTGGTTAGAGCGCTGCGTTCACATCGCAGAGGTCGAGG
>ERZ839741.1716-NODE-1716-length-22434-cov-3.475937_pt1 | contig 22434 bp, 8 predicted proteins | sample MGYA00519880_ERZ839741 | MGnify/ENA primary metagenome ERZ839741 (study PRJEB31850, sample SAMEA3708851) | human gut metagenome | biome: human gut; feature: human-associated habitat; material: faeces | place: China | collected 2014 ...
GTTGGATGTTTTTCTGCTCTTTACTTTTTAGAATATTATCTCGAACTCGCGTTATAACCTCTATATTTGTCCTGTAATATTATCCAAATGAGATGATGAAAAACGAACTTGCATATAGAAACCGGAAAGGCACCACGCTGTGGAGCCCGTTGTCGGTAGCGGTGTGCAAGGACGAAAAATATCGTTTTTGGGCTATTTTGTGGGGTAAGGTATGTGTTTTTAATTGTATTTTTAACAAATTATATTTGGCTGTTCCAAATATTTGTGTAAACACACACACACACACACACACACACACACACACATGTAAATCATGTAATATCTTATTGTCTTTTGTGGGCAAGCCCCGTGCCGTTCCGGCATGTGGGGCGAGGGGCATATCGTCCGCTTTCTTCCGGAAGCGGGCTTTTACGTATATTCTATAAACTGAAAACCATGATGAAGAGCAAACGACTTATCTTATGTTTGCTGGGGCTGTGCGGTTGGTTCGTTGCCGTTCAAGCACAGACCGTAGCGTTAAAGACGGACTTGGTGAACTGGGCTACCGCTTCGTTGAATCTGGAGCCGGAGGTAAAGGTGGGGCGCAAGTCTACGATGGCCTTGGGGCTTTCGTGGAATCCCTGGACGTTCTCCGACAACAAGAAGTGGCGCCACCTGCGGGTGCAGCCGGAGTACCGTTACTGGATTTGCCGCCCGTTCGGCGGACACTTCCTGGGGCTTCACGCTTCTTACACGCGGTTTAACGCCGGAGGGGTGAACCTGCCTTTCGGCCTGTGGCCCAAGCTGGAAGACCAGCGCGTGCAGGGTAATGAATGGGCTGTGGGGCTGGGCTACGGTTACCATTGGATTCTGAGCCGTCATTGGAGCCTGGAGGCCGAATTGGGGTTGGGTTATTCTTTCGCCGACTTCGATGCCTACGAGTGCCGCAAGTGTGGCGACAAGTTGGAAGAGCGCACCACCCACCGTTTCGTGCCCACCAAGTTGTCTGTGTCTTTTATTTATGTGTTTAAGTAAAGCCAACCGAGAAGATGAAGAGAATCAATGACATACAAGCATGGATGGGGGCAGCGGCCTTGTGCCTGTCTTCCTGTCCGTTGTCGGCCCAACAGGTGGTGCCGACGGGAGAACCCGTGTTGTCGTGGCAGGACAGCACGCAGCTCAAAGTGGCCTTTTCCGTGGCTGCCGGCGATGTGGACATCACGTCGGACGACCGTCTCATCCTTACGCCGCGTCTCACCACGAAGGCAGGCGATACGCTGACGCTGCCTCCTGTGGAACTGGCCGGCAAGCGCAACCGCCGTTATTTCGACCGTCGCGCGGCCTTGCGCGGCGAAGAGCGTGCCGTCGTGGCCGCTGCTGCCGACACCTTATATTATAATAAGGTGGTAGGGGTGGAGCCGTGGATGCGTGCGTCGGTTCTTTCGCTCACGGTGGACTGTGAGTTTGAGAACTGCTGTGATGTGCGGCCGCTGGCTGCGTTCGATTTGGGCGCCACGCGTTGGTTCACGCCGAAACCCAAGGCGGTCATGCCCGTGCTGAGCGTAGCCGAACAGATTGCCGAACGCGAACCTGTGCTGAAACCCATCAGCGAATATAAGCCCTATACACGGGATATCCCTTTGCGTAAGATGAAAGACGCACTTTACGTGCACTTCCCCGTGGGCAAGTGGGACTTGCGCGAAGACTTCCGGGACAACGAAGCCACGCTGTCCCGCATCGTGGACATGATGCGGCGCGTGAAGGACGACAAGACCTCTTCCATCGTGAAAGTGGTGATTGTGGGTTTGGCTTCCATCGAAGGCTCCGTGGCTTTCAACGAACATCTGGCCGGACGGCGTGCCGAAGTCTTGAAAGACTATCTGGATGCACGGGTCGATATGCCGGACGGCGTGTATGAAGTGGTGGGCGCGGGAGAAGCCTGGGCCGACTTGCGCGATGTCATCGCCGAGAGCGACCTGGACGAGCGTCAGGAGCTGCTGCAAATCATCGACAACACGCCGGACGAGAACCTGCGCGAGCAGCGTATCCGCAAACTCAACGGCGGACGGCCTTACCAATATCTGAAACAGTCTGTCTTTGCCGACCAGCGTAATTCGGGATATATCCGTGCCTACTATGAGGCCGTGCCGGACAAGGGGGCGGAGGCCATCAATCGTGCCGTGGCACTGGTGCGCGAGGGACGCGATGCCGAGGCGGTGACGTTGCTCGAACCGCTGGCCGACGAGCGCAAGTGGAACACGTTGGGCGTGGCCTATTTCAAGACAGGGCGCCGCACGGAGGCTGTGGAATGCTTCGAACGGGCCGTGAAGGCAGGCGACAGCGAGGCCGCAGGCAACCTGAAGGGCGTACGCGCCGTGGAAGGAAGATAATTATGAGATTTTCTAATTATAGAGTTATTAACTTTTTATTTATTCATTAAATTTTAGAATTATGAAAATGAGAAATGGAATGTACTTGTTTGCCACGGCAGTCGTGGCCGGTACGATGGGTCTGGCATCCTGCTCTAATGACGAGGATGTAGTGGCTGGGGGCGAAGCTTCGGGCGTGGCCAACAAAGTGACGCTGGGTGTGTATGTCAACGGGGGCGTGAATAAGAAAGCGTCACAGGCTGATGTCAACTTGGGCGGTGCTATAGCCGCCATCAGCAATATAGTGGTAGTTCCGGTGGCTGGTGGCGTTTATCAGGTGCCTATTGATTTTGGTAACCTTACCGCTATTACTGGGACTGCTCAGACTGCGGTTAAGGAGGCTTCTTTGTTGACTACTGTGAACGAATTCATGGTGTATGGTAACGTGCCTAAGACTGCTTTAACTGCCGGTACCGGTGCCTTTGGAGGTTTCACCTATAGTGTGGCGTCTAGCCAGAAAGATGTTGACTTGGCGGATAATGGTTTCACTGCCGACCTTTGTGGTCCTATGGCTTTGATTTACGGTGAGGATGCTACGTCTTTCTCTACTTCTGAGGATGCGACAACAGAGACTTTCTGGAATTCTACAGGTGTTACATGGGCGACAGGCAGCGCTATTACTACCAATACTAAGGGTATTAAGATCCAAGGTGTGAATTATCAAGTGGGTGTGCTGGCTTCCAAGGTGTTTGAAAACACGAAATACACAGAAACCCCTGAGTTTAATACTCCGGAGGGTCTGACGGCTTTGACGCAGGAGAACTGGGACTCTGAAATCAGTGCAAAGATGAAATTGACCGGTGTGTTTGTTGAAGGCCAAGCTACTACATTCAACGATAAGCTCGAATGGAGCGGTGATGCTTGGTTGGCGGACGCAGCTCCTTCATCTGAATCGGTTGATCGCGCTACACATGCAGAAGAAGCATGGGAGAATGTGACAGGGAAGATTGCATCGGTTGCAGATGGAGAAACTCAGAAGGTAGACGGTGCAGACTTCTACACCGTGGTAGCTCCTGATGCAGACGATAACATCGTGGTGTCATTCCAGTTCCAGAACAACACCGGACGTACATTGACATTGAGTAACGGCACGTCAGTGGAGAATGAGAAATATGCTTACTATTCTGTGAAGTTGAACAAGAAAGATGCTAAAAATGTGTTCACTGCAGCTACAACGACTATCCTGAACGCCAGAATTACGGATTGGGGCAACGGTACTCCGACTCCTCCGACTACTACCGATTTGGTTATCGGTGTTGAATTCGATGTAACCTGGGAAAAGGGTTTGTCTTATGACTTCGAAATCTAATATTTGATTATCGGTAAGTAACCTCTTATGAAAACCATGCGCGGCCAAGGCCGTGGGCCGGCAAGTGCCGCGCATGGTTTCTACTAAACAAATAGAAAAAAGAAAAACTTAAAGGTGGCTTTTATGAAACCTATGAAGATGACAGATAGATATAAGTTGGTACTGTGGGCAGGAATGGCCTTGTCGTTGACGGCCTGTGTGGACGAGGATTTGTCCGACTGTCCGACGGATGTGGAGATGAGGGAAATCACGGTTTCCTATCAAATCGATTTGCAACACGGCGTGGATCCCGAGTTCGAGGCCGAACTGCTGTCCCTTCATTTGGGTTTCTGGAATTCGCCGCAAAACCTTTACCGTGACCTTGTGTTCCAGCCCGAAGACATGCCGGAGGAACTGTTTTTCAAGGTGACGCTCCCTGTGGACAACTACGACCATCTGGCCGTGGCCAACCACAACAACGACCGCGTGGGAGGCGGTCTGCACACGTTCGACAACGTGTTGGAAGACGTGGTGGTGGACGAAACGCCCATTTCCCCGGACACCATCAAGGCTTTGGCCTATCCGCCTTTCTCCGGCGTGCTGAGCATGCGGATGGAGGAAGACGAGACCGACCACTATACCGTATTGATGAGCCCGGTGGTGGGCAAGGTGAAACTTCACGTGAACCACCCCGAGACGATGAGAAACATAAAATGCTATCTCTCCCGCACGCAACAAGGATTCTTGTGCTGGGAGGACGCTTACATCAGCAACGACCGGCTGAGGACGGACGCATCGGACTTCAAAGTGACCGAGGCGGCGCGACTCACCGAGTTTGAATTCTACAGCTATCCCTGCACCGGCGGAAGCGTGTACCGCAGGGCGGAAGGCGAAGGCCACTGGAAGCTGTATTTCTATTCCGAATGCGAAGACAGAACCATACAACATATATTCACCGTGGAAGACCCGATCCGGGCCGGACGTGTGCTGGAAGCCACGTTCAACATCTCGGACGGGAGCGGCGAAGCCGTGGACGTAACGGCCGGTGTGGAAATCAACACCGACTGGAAGCCCGGTAACGATTACGACCAAGAAATGTAAACGAAGAATAAGGAGGATTGAAATATGGATGGAAGAATCATGAAATGGGGATTGATGTTCTTGTTGTGCATACCGTTCTGGACGGCGTGCCGCAACGACGATGTTCCTGAAGCGACCGCAGAGCCGCAAAAAGATTGCGAGGTTTCGGTGTCTATCCGTTTGAATGCCAAATCCCTGCGTGCAATGGGAGACCCGGGTCAGGGGGTGGACGAGTTCGACAGTCAGTATTGGACGCGTATCGACATATTTTTGGTGTACAATTGGGGACAGGTTTTGCAATATACTCTCGACAAGAATTACCAGCCCGGAGATACGCGTACGTTCAACGCCTTTGCCGGGACGGTGAAGGCTGTGTATGCCGTGGCTTACAATAATGAACTGCTTGCCCATGCCTATGCGCCTTACAGCGAACAGCAGATACTGGACTTGCGGACTCCTGCGATAGACGGGTTGGTGGCGGAGCAGGAGAAGCAGTACTTGCTTAGCCTGTTCAGTGGGACGGCTACCCAGACGGACGAAGGAAATCCCATAGAAGTGGTCAAGGATGGGAGGACGGAAATCAAGGTGGGACTTAACCGTCTGGTTGCCAAGGTGGACGTGCAGTGGGACGCGCAGGACGCTTACCAGTCGGGCCGGTATGTAGAGGCCAAGATGGGCGGTATTACCTTCAAGGGGGAATCCCAAGGCTACTTCTTCCCCGAAGGCAAGACAACTGCCGAATCGGACGCGTTGACTCACGTGGCTGCATACAAGATGGACAACCCCATCAGTGAACGCAACGGGCGGACTTATTTCTATACTTTTAGCGGGGCGAAGAACACATTCGTTTTTACTGTAAAACACAAGGAGAATACAAGTGCCGCTGAAACTTCTACTAACTACACCGCTACCTTTGCCAATGCTTTGGAGCGTTCCTCATGGCACAAGGTGGACCTGACGGTGTCGGGTTCCACTTTTACGGAAACGACTGGCGATTTGGTTTTGACGCCTAAGTCGGCAATAAACGATTAACGGGTAAAATCTACATATTATGACTATGATATCAAGATTCGGGAAACAACAAAAGAGGCAGGCTTATGTCCTTGCCTTTCTTATGGCGGCATGGTGCTTCGTGGCCGGGACGGCCGTTGCACAGGCAAAGACTTATTATGTGACACCGACGGGAGCCGACCCGACGGAGATGGACAATGCTTGGACAGGCGTTATCACGCTTGGACAGGCGTTGGAACGTGCACGGCCCGGCGATGAAATTTGGGTACAGGGCTTCGAGCAGATTACAAACCTGCAGACGCAGATGTATGTGGTGCCTTCCGTGGGCAATAATGCCGAAGGTTTTGTGTTGAAATCAGGTGTGAAGCTTTACGGAGGTTTCAAGGGAAATGAAACCTCGTTGGACGAGCGCGCCACTTCAGGCGAGGCTTACCGGTTCACCTACCGTTCTGTTCTTTCTGCCGATCGGCAGACCGGGGCGTCTTCAATAGACAAGATAGACCCGGCTTTGTTGATTTATCCCGGCAGCCCTACGCGCACCGACAATGCGCCACATGTGTTGCAGTTGCAGTTGAATGCGGAATCAGGGGATAATGCCAATGCCTATCGTACGGAGGTGGATGGCTTCACCATCGTGGGAGGACATGCCGTGGATGCCTATGGCGGCGGAATTTGGGTACAAGGCGGCGACTATTCCACGTCTTATACCATCCGGCGTTGTTTCTTCTTTAATAACTACGCGCAACAGGGCGGTGCCGTTTATGTGGATGCGGATGCCGGGCGAGGCTATACCGCCGACGAATCCTATATCAACCAGTGCGTGGTGTACAACAATGTGGCGGGAGATATGGTCACCGTTTCCAACAACGGGGCGGGCATTTATCTGGCCGGGAGCGGGACAATCGTGAATACGGCGGTTTTCAATAATGAGAACGGCGGCGTGCGTATTTCCCCGGAGGCCAGCATCGTCAACTCTACCATCGTACGCAATACGGCGGCGGGCGTAGACCTGATCGGTAGGGCGGCTTCAGACGGGGAACAGCATGTGGTCAATACGGTAATCTGGGGCAACACTGCACTTTATGCCGAATACAATCCCGGTTTCAGTCATTCCGCTTACCATGAGGTGACGGCTGCCGACGTAGAGCACGGTAATGTGTACGTGAGCGATAAGAACAACGACGGGAAAAACCCTTCGCCTTTCTTTGAGTCACCTTCCACGAGAACCAGTTTCGACCGTACTTTCGACTGGCAGTATAACGCTTATCCGCTTTGGACTTGGAATATTCTGGAGGGGTCGGCTTTTGTCGGCGAGGACAAGGGAGACGCTGCTGCGTATGACAGCGGCCGATACGGTTCGTCGGACTTGAGAGGGGATGCATGGGGTAAGGATGTCAACATCGGGGCTTACAAGCTTGTGACCGTTCCGGCCGACCGGATTCTCCGGGTGGATGCCTCCTCTCAGGCAGTTTCTCCGGATGGAAAGACTTGGAAGACTGCATATCATAAAGTGCAGGATGCCATCAACGAACTGGCCAGAAGCAAGCAACCCGGAGAGGTTTGGGTGGCACACGGAACTTACGAACCGTCGGAACTGATGGTGTCCGGTGAAAACAGTACGGCCGCTTTTGTCATGAAAGATGGCATTAGTGTGTACGGAGGCTTCAACGGAACAGAAGAAAGTCGGGCCGAACGCGGCAGGCCGGACGATGCCATGCCTTGGAAGTATAATGCCACGACCGTTTTCAAAGGCAGTTCTTATGAAGGCGAATGCACATGGAATAGTACGGATAAAAAGTGGAATGTCGTGATGGGCGCATCAAGCCACGTGGTGTGGTTTGCTCCTACGGACGGTTCCTCTTCTTTTACGTACCCTACGGTGTTGGAGGGTGTGACTATCAAGGGTGGGCGTGCCTCGACGGCGAACGCGGGTATTCTCAAGGGTGACAAGGGTGCCGGTGTCTACATGTCGGGCAATGCTGAGTTGATGAACTGTGTCGTGACGGAGAACCAGGCGGACGGTGAAGGCGGTGCGGTTTATTTGACCGGCGGCCGCGTGACGGGTTCGTTAGTGTATAACAACGAAGCCTCGAAAGGAGGAGGTGTTTATATGGAACAGTCCGGGCTGGTGTTGCGTTCCGTATTGTCCAACAATTCGGCACAGAACGGCGCGGCGGTCTACATGAAGTCTGAAAGCCTATGGTCTGACGGGCAGATGCATCCTGAATATCTCATCTTGTCCACTTCCGTGGTGAGCCATAACACGAGCCGCAAGAACGGTGCCGTGTATTGCGACCGCGGCGGCGTGGTGTTGCAGTCCACTTTGGCCAACAACCTTTCAACGTCCGTGAAGGACGATGCCGACAAGACCACGGCGCAGACCGGAGGCTTGTATATGAACGACTATGGCTTGGTGGTCAATTCGGTGTGCTGGAACAACCGGATTAACGGGGCGGACGTGCCGATGTATGCCATGAACGCCTCAGTGGAGGACGTACGCTTCTACAATACGGCTTTCTCGGGCATGAACAATGCGATATGGAACAATACGCTTCAACAAGAACTGTTGTCTTTGTCGGAAGAGAATACAGGCACCGATTCCGAAGGCTTGGTTACTCCGGATTTCACCGTAGTGGACGGTTTTGAATTTAACGACGTGGGCGTACAGGGCGGATGGAAAGACATTACATATTATTGGGTTCCCCGTCAGGGGTCTAACCTCCGTGCCGGAGGCATGGTGCTGGGCGCGTTCCCCACGGAAATCGTCCTGTCGCCCGAGTTGGACTTGTGGGGCAATCTTTTTGCGCAGAAACCGGGCATGGGTGCGGTGAAGATCGACCCGATTGAATTGATGCCGGAGAGTAAGAACGGTGTGATGCGCCTTTATGTGGATGTGGAATGCACAACCCCGGAACACGACGGCAGGAGTTGGGATGAGGCTTATCGTTCGTTGAACGAGGCCATTGCGTACTTTGCCGGATTACCGGAAAGCAGTGTGTTGGGTGTCGATAGTTTTGAGATATGGGTGTGCGAGGGCGATTGTCATCCTCGTTACGGCTTCGTCAACCTTGACCCGAAGTCAGCTACCATTGATATCCTCAAGACTCCCAAGCCTTTGACTATTCGGGGCGGCTATTCCCGCCAAACGCGAGAATGGAATCCTTTGCAATACCGTACCGTGGTGGACGGTAATTACGGTGGATCTACGCTGGAGGAAGGTGTGTTCCACTGCATGACCGTGGGCGCGGGGGCCGAAGTGGTGATCGACGGTTTCCATGTAGTGGGCGGCTATGCGGCCGGAAACGCTACTTACAAACAGGGTGCAGGCTTGATGATGAGGGACGGAGCCAGAGTGACGGTGCGGAATTCCATATTTGAGAACCATACCGCTCTCGATGCCGCGGCCATTTTCGGAGAGGACGGTTCTGACTTGACGTTGGAGAATTGTGTAATCAACAACAATACGAATACCACGGAAACAAACCCTGTAATCAAAGCCGGAAAGCTGGAGATGCGTCACGTCACGGTGGTGAATAATATAGGTGAGGCTCCCACAGGGGCGGTTTATGGTACCTCGTTCAGTGCGGGCAACTCTGCCGGCGACAGTCAAGTCGCTTTGCGGACCGTAGGCGAGGAGGGTGCGAAGAACTTTGCCAATCCCACCAACCGTCGGGGAGCTACGTTGGGCTATGATACCTATTTGGGCGGTTACTCCGAGTTTCGCCCTTTGACCAGTTCTACAGATGCTGGTACGACGTTGATTAATAAAGCCGGCAGGGTGGGCGATATCTCGAAAGATATTTCCGGAAGAGGCCGAGACCTTGGTGGAATGCCCGACTTGGGAGCGTACGAGGCCGACCTGCCGGAGAGCGGACGGGTGATCTATGTGCGTATAGGCGGAAATGAAAGTGCAACTGGATTATCGTGGGATGATGCCATGAACGACATCAATAAGGCTGTGGAGAAAGCAGAGAATATGAATTTAGGAGAGGAAACGGTGATTTATTATGATAAGAACGGCCAAAAAAAGGAACGTCAGGTAACGGTTCATCCAGAGGTGTGGGTTGCAGCCGGCACTTACAAGAATAATCCCAAGGAAACTGAACCTGCCTGTTTTATCATTAAAGAAGGAGTCGATGTCTATGGTGCGTTCCCTGCTACAGGAACACCCGGAAAAGATGAACGGAAACCATTGGATGACACCGATACCTATATGACGGTGCTTGAGCCGCAATCGGTTAAGGCTTTGACTGATAAACTTGTTGACGCTGACTATGTAAATTATAGAACAGAAAACGGGGTTGGTTTGAATGGTATTCATAGTGAAAATTCAAACTTTTATATCCGGCGTGTTTTAGCACAGGAAAACAAGTACAACCCCAAACGTTTTGAAATAGCCGATACGGAAACAGAAGTAGAATATTATTGGCGTAAAGGTTTTAATGCGCCTACGAAATGGGATGGGTTCGTAATTCAAAACGGGCGCATAGATTTGAAAAGTGCTACAGACGATGGGGGAGCCGGGGCGCGCATTTATGAAAATGTAACGTTGGAAAACTGTATTATTCAAAAGAATTATAGTACGGTTACACGTGAGAATGCTACTAGCCATAAACCCGAAGGACGTGGAGGAGGAGTTTATAGCCTTGGTGGGACGCTTATTAACTGTTATATCCGTGGGAACCATTTGGGAACTTGGAAACGAGGCAGAAGTGCCGACGAGTGGGATAATCAAGGGGCAATGTATGGCGGTGGAATCTTCTGTAATTATTCTACCCTGTATAATTGTGTGATAGCAGAGAATGAGATACATGGAAATTTTGCCGACGGTGCGGGTGTTTGCATGGAGGTCGGTGAGTTTTATAATAATACGGTAGTAAATAACAAGGCTTCTGAAATAAGGTCCGGGGAACATCGTACGTGTGGCGGTATCCGTATTTGGGTGGGAGCAACAAATACCAATGATAGCCGGGCCTTGATTTACAATTCCATTATTTTGGGCAACGAGGGTGCCTATGGTTTGCAAGGGAATGCAAATTATGGTATTTCGGGGGGGAAAATGGAACTAATAAACTGCATTACGAATGTTCCCTCTAATTCTCAAGATATAACTTTTACGAATTGTCAATATGGAAGTAGCCTTTCAGAATTGTGTGAGGATGAGTCTACAGGCAATTATCGCCTGAAGGCTGGTGTCGGCAGTACGGTTAACAGTGCCATCAATAAGGGACGGAATGAGATAGACGTGAATAGCGTAATCGTTCCTCGCCCCATCAAAACTTTAGGCATAAAGGATACCGATACTGGTTATGCTCCGGGAGAAGGACCGAATACAGTAATTAAATGGGGTGAAGGTCGGGGATTAGAGAACTATTCTTACAAAGAGATTGCGAATCATATCGATTTGTTCGATTATACTGATATGGATTTTACCGACCGTATCAAAGATTGTACGGTAGATATCGGTGCTTACGAGCGTAGGAATGAAGATATGGTAGAACCCGATGCGGACAGAGTGTATTATGTGACCTTCAACGGTAACGGAACGGCCAATGCTTCGTCTCCGACGGATGCGGCTTGTGCCATGAAGTTGCAGGAGGTGCTGAATGTAGCCGGGAGCCGTGCAGCGCAAGGACAGGATGCCATAGTGAAGATAGCCGGATATCAAGGCGGTGCTTCGGTGTATCATCCCAATACGTTGTCTGATCCGGACGATCCGAAAAGCTACACGTTCGTGATTCCGGAAGGCGTGACCGTAATGGGTGGATATAATGAAGGTTCCTATGCAAATGGTGAATATGTTGAGGGTAGCGGCAATTGGGATCAGGAAAACCGTAATGCGGCTGAATATATGACCGTGTTGAGTGCCGTGAGTGATGCGGCCGGGGGCCGTCAGGAAGTGAACGGCTACCATGCGGTGCAGTTTGGGACGGGCGATGGCACGGTAGCTTTGAACAAATCGGCTATTCTCGACGGTGTGTATCTGGAAAACGGAAAGGCCACGTCCATGGCCGGGAAAGGAATCCCAGAGGCCAAGGGGGGCGGTGCCATCGTGCCGAAGGGGGCGCATGTGCGCAACTGCGTGGTGCGCAACAACGAGGCTATCGAGGGCGGCGGACTATATGTGTTGCCCGGCGGTATGGTGTCCGGTTGTGGAGTAATGCAGAACAAGGCCGAGACGGGAGCGGGCATCTACATCAGCCAGAACGGAGAGACGATGGACGCGGACAACCGTTCGCATCTCATGTCTTGTACCGTGGCGGGGAACACGGCTACGGGCACCGGCGGCGGTATCTATCTGGAACACGCTGCGGGGCTGACAGCCAATACCGTTGTATGGGGCAACCGGGCGCAAAGCGACAAGAACATCAGTGGTGTGACCGGAGAAACGTATGAAGATGAACTTTTTGCAAAGGCGGCCCCAGGAGAAAATACGACTTCTTTCTATCCGTTCAATAACTGTTATGTGGAGACGTACGAGATGCCCGGCAACTATGGGAATACGCCCATGACCGCAGTGCTGGAAGATTATTTCGATAGCGACTATTATACTCCGAGGGCGTTCTCGCCGTTGGTGAAGGGCGGTGCTGCTGTGTTGCTTCAAAATACGTTGCATAAACATGCGGGCGTGTCTGTTTACGACATGCAGGGCATAGCCCGTGTGTCGGAATACAGAAACGAAAACTACGACCCGATCGATGCCGGTGCGTACGCCCGGGAGGGAGGAACAATGAGGATGCCTCAAAACGAAAACGAAATCATCAGACGTATTTTCGTGTCGCAAACTGCCAACAGCAGTTTGTTAGACGGTGAAAGTGAAGAGGTCGTGATGGGACGTTCTTTCCAGACATCGTTGTCGACTTTGGACGATGCGCTGGAGTATATCACGAAAGTGCGGGCTTTGAATCTTCCGGGAGTAGGTTCCACTACTTTTGAAATATGGATGGCCGGGGGTACATATAAACCGAGAAAGACCCGGCAGGGCGTTTCCGCCGGGGTAGAACCCAGCCAACGCCAGAATTCTTTTGTCATTCCAGACGGGGTGAAAGTGTTCGGAGGGTTCAGTGGCAAAGAGAACTATGCTTATATGGGTAGTGAGACTATTGACGGAAACCTGAATGGTTCCAGAGGATTGGAGGATGTTACTTCTGACGGCGTAGTGAAGGGGAAACTGGAAGGCCGTCTTACTGCCGACCTGAGCGGTAACCTTATCACAGAGCCTTGGGAGTTCAATACACCGACCATCCTTTCGGGGGACGTGAACCTTTCCGAAGAGGTGAAGAACGTTTACCATGTGGTGTACAGTACAGCCGGAACTGCGCCCCTCGGAGGTGTGACGTTGGACGGGCTGACCGTGATGGACGGCGAGACTTACAACCATTTAGGATATAACGACGAACTTGGACGCGGGGGCGGCATTTACACCAACGGTGTGGATTACACATTGAGCCGTTGCCGTTTGCTGAACAACAAGGCAATACGCGGAGGTGCGGTGTTTGCCCTCGACGCTAAGGTGCGTGCAAACGGTTCGGTATTTGCCGGGAACTGTACGGTGGAGGAACCGGTAATCGACTCTGGTACCAGTACGACAGAGAATCTGGACGTACGAGGTGGAGCTGTCTATTTAGCTGCGACTGATATAACCAAGGCAGGATTGTATGCCGTGAACACATTGTGGGCCAATAACGAGGCTTCCGGCGACTTGAACAGCCAATCGGCCAAAGGAGGTGCCATTGCTACGAGTAGCGAGGGCGTGCCCGTAGACTTGATGAACAATACGATTGTACGTAACAAGGCTGGAGAATACGGTGCCGTCTATGCTCCAAGGCAGGACAATAGTGGTGGGCTTCGGACGATGAACACGGTTGTATGGGGGAATGTTAGTGAAACTAATTCTGCTGTCGTGATGTCGCAAGATGCCGAGATGTTCTACACGGCATGCGATGTGTTTGCGGCTACGGAACTTGAAAATGAGAATCTGAGACTTGAGGCTGAGAACAAGGCGTTGGATGGTCCGCGTTTTGAAGCTCCATCTGCGGTGGCCGGCCGTGCCGGTTTCATTTGGGATGCACGGTGGAATCCGAGTGGAATTTCCCTGCTGGTTGATGCCGGAAACAGTACGGATGAAGAGCAGGGTCATAGCGCTTATGAACAATGGGTGAGTACTCATGTAGGCGGAGACGACCCATATATGCAAGATATGGGTTATGAACGTTTTGCCGGACCGAAAGATGAAGAGAGCAAAGATAAACCCAAAGTGATCGATATAGGCTTGTATGAGTACCAATATCCTTCAAATTTGGAGAGCTTGGATGCCGTGTATGTGGCTATGGACGAAAGCGGCAATGGTTCTGGAGACAGTTGGGATAATGCCACTTCCGATTTGCGCGGGGCTTTGGTGGCCATGTCAAATCCAGCCCTGGCTTCAACAACTAATAGGGCTGTTTATATCAAGGCCGGGAACTATAATATGAGGACTTCTTTGGTTTTGGGTAACGATAAAAAAGCCGCTTATTGGATCAACGTGTCTGAGGACAATGATGCAGTTAGCACCCTGACGGTGGAAGGCTCTTATAATGAGGCCGGCAAGCAGGACTTTAGCCAGCCGACAGTGGTTTCGATTAGCCCGACGGATAGCAAGGAAGGTACAGTGCTGTTGGATATTAAGACCGAAAGCAAGGCGGTTACGGCCACGGGACTGTCTCTCCAAGGTGCGGGCTTGGGCGTACAGGTTGCTGGCGGCACAGGCAAACTGACCTTGAAGAATGTGGCTTTCCGGGATAATCATACCGGGGCAAGCTTGAGTAAGGGCAATATGTTGATTGCTAATGCTCTCTTTGCCGACGGCCAAATGGGCTTGACAACAGAAGGAGGCACGACGACGGTGGTCAATGCTACTTTTGCCCACAATGAATTGTACGGAATTGGAGGTACGGCCGATGTGTACAACTCGGTGGGATGGAAAAACGGAAGTACCGGGTTCACCAAGTCGGAAGATAATAAAAATGTGGTGTTTGCTGGTGATATAGAGAATAACGACATTGAAAAAGGGCCGAACTTTATGGATCCGGAAAATGCTGAAAAGTCGTTGCGCGACTACCGTTTCCGTCCGAATATGACATTACTGAACAAGGGAAGCAATGACCTTTATGTGCAACATGTATTAGGCCGTGAAGCTTCGTCCCTTGACGCGGAAAAAGATCTGGCGGACGTACAGCGCGTGGTGGAAACCATAGACGTGGGGGCATACGAGTATGCGTCGCCTTTGAGATCCGTCATCTATGTGAAGTCCGGTGTGGCCGGTAGCGATAACAGCGGACAGGACTGGGCAAACGCCATGAGCGACCTGCAAAGTGCGGCTGATTTGGCGGCTGTCTATGCCAGCGGAAATACCGGTCAAAACGGTTATGTGTTTGTGCACCGTAATGTGACGGCACCGTCTGTGTCCATATCCCGTGGCGGAGTGAAGATGTATGGCGGTATGGATAACGAGACCGGAGCGGACGCTGATGCTGTGTTGAAGGCTCGCAAGGGCATATTGGAAGACGAAGGGCGCAGCATCTTGGGCAGTGCGGCTATTCAAGGAAACAGCGTGGTGGACGGCTTCGAAGTGACCGGACAAGTCAGCGTTTCTGCTGGGGGCGTGCTTTCCACATCTGTCATTTCCGGCAGTGGGAATACTGTGACGGTAAGCGACGATGGTTTCCTTTACAACAGTATCGTAGACGGTGCGACGGTGACGGGTAACGGAAAAGTGGTGAATGTGACAGCGGTGAACAGCGGTGTTTTGCCAGAGACGTCTGTGAATAGCGTACGCGAGGGTACCGACAACGGCTATGGTTTGGATGGTTATTGGAAGTTCCAGTTGAAAGACGATGCCGGGATTTATATAAATCACGGTATAGATACAGAAGCGCAAGCGTGCATAGCTAAGGTAGGGCATAGTTTCGATATGGCAGGCAACCTGCGTATCCGGAACACCGTGGACTTCGGTTGCTTCGAGACATGGAATATCGAGGGTGCACCGGCCGACGTGACGGATGGGGATTACCCACGTGGCCAATCGGTGGTATATGTACGTGAAGGCAGTGAGTTGCGCCTGCAACGCGATTATGACCGGACGGAACCGTTCAATCCGGGCTTCCTGTTGCTGGAACACGGCGCAGGCCTGTGGGGCAACGGTAAGCAAGTGGATTTGAGGAACTTTGCAGCCGAACGTAAGTTGACAGCCACAAACGGTTATAAGGATTTGGTGGCCATGCCGTTCAGCCCGACGGAAATGACCGTGGACGGAAAAGAGGTGGCCGAAACAAACAGCGTGAAAGCCTACAAGTACGATGGTCTGGAGCGTGCGAAGTATGACTACAAGTTCGCTTCGGAAGATTCCAAGGCTTGGCAAGACGTTTTCACCGATTTGTCAACCGTGACGGAAGGCTTGCTCTTCGAAGCACAAGGCGAACCGACACAGGACGTGACCCTCCGCTTCTATGGCGAAAGCTATACGGAAGACGGACAACCGAAGAATGTCGTGTTGCATAAGTATAACTTCAACAGTCCTTGGAGTTCGCCAAGCGACACCGGAGACAAGTTCACCCACAAGGAGAATATGAGCTGGAATCTCTTCGGTTCACCTTATCTCTGTACGATGAACTATGAGGATATGGAATACGGCCGTGTGGTTTACGGTTATGCCAATAACGGATATTACACGGATGGCATGGGCTTGTCGGCTGATGGCGAGCGTACACAGGGCAATATTCCGGTGGGTAGTGCGGTCTTCACCCAGTCTGCCACCCTGAAGGAGACGGAAACGTTTACGGTGGGCATGCGTGAGGCAAACATACACTACAACACGAGGAGTACGAAGTTGGCCTTGTATGTCGCTTCCGCTGCCGGTAAGCGTGGTCTGGAGGAAAACGACGGCATCTATGACGAGTTGCAGTTGACGGCGGTGCCGTCGGAAGAAGCCTCGACGGAATTCGACTTGGCGCGCGACGGTGTGAAGTGGATGAACGACAACGGCGAACCTGAAATCTTTGCCGTACGCGACGGCGGACGTTATTCGTTGCTTTCGGCCATCGACCGTGAAGGCACGATAGGCGTGGGCGTGAGCCTGCCGGAAGCAGGTATGTACTCCATCGGTATTCCGGAAGATTGCGAGGCCGAAGATTATGAATATGTGATGCTGAAAGATGCAGCGACGGGCAAGGCAGCCGACCTGAAAGAAGGGGCTTACTCGTTCCGGACGGCGGAAGCGGGAGTCGCTGAGGGACGCTTTACTTTGAGTTTCAAACGTATGGATGCAGACCAACGGCATGCGATATATGTGAAGTCCGGCATGGGCAAGGCCACCGTGTTTGGTGTGAACGACGGCGATGTCGTGACCGTTGTGACGGTAGACGGTAAAGTCGTGGCTGTAGAGGAGGCTGTCGGAAGCGAAGTGACTTTCGCACTGGCAAAAGGAGCTTATCTCTTCAAGGTGGCCGGTGCAGACGGACGGACTACAGTGGTAAAAGCCATGGTCCGGTAGAGGATAGTGGATTTTAAGGTTGGTGAAGCCCCTCGCACGGTGAATGTGTGAGGGGCTTCTTATTTATCTTATTGGGTGGTTTAGGCCGGACTTCAGAGCTTTTCTTTCAGGTAGCGACCCGTATAGCTGTCCGGGCAGGCCGCTACTTCGTGCGGTGTACCGCACACGACCACGTTGCCGCCTTGCGCGCCTCCTTCCGGGCCGAGGTCGATGATGTGGTCGGCACATTTGATGACGTCCATATTGTGTTCGATGATGACGAGCGTATGGCCGCGCAGGATGAGGGCGTCGAAAGCCGCCAGCAGGCGTTTGATGTCGTGGAAATGCAGCCCCGTGGTCGGTTCGTCGAAGATGAAGATGGTCGGTTCCGTTTTCTCCATGCCGAGATAGTAGGCCAGTTTCACGCGCTGGTTCTCGCCGCCCGAAAGGGTATTGGACGATTGTCCCAGCTTGATGTAGCCCAGTCCCACGTCTTGCAGCGGTTTGAGCTTTTTGGATATCTTGGATTGCCCGTGCGCGTCGAAGAACTCGATAGCTTGGTTCACCGTCATGTTGAGCACGTCGTAAATGTTCTGCCCACCGAATTTCACCTCCAACAGGTCGCTTTTGAACCGTTTGCCGTGGCACGACTCGCATTCCAGCACGAGGTCGGCCATGAACTGCATTTCCACCGTGACCGTCCCTTCGCCTTTGCATTCCTCGCAACGTCCGCCTTCGGTGTTGAAAGAGAAAAAGCCGGGCGTGAATCCCATTTGTTGGGACAGCGGTTGTGCGGCGAACAGTTTGCGTATCTCGTCGTAGGCCTTGATGTAGGTGACGGGGTTGCTGCGCGAAGACTTGCCGATGGGATTCTGGTCCACGAACTCTATGTTTTTCACCATTTGCAGGTCGCCTTCCAGTCCGAGAAACTCGCCCGGACGGTCGGCCACTTCGTCGAACTGCCGTTTCATGGCGCGATAGAATATGTCGCGCACGAGGGTGGACTTGCCCGACCCGCTGACTCCCGTGACCACCGTCATGACGTTGAGCGGGAAGCGTACGTCGATTCCGCGCAGGTTGTTGGCTCGTGCGCCTTTCACTTCGATATAGTTTGTCCACGGGCGTACGCTGTCCGGCAAGGCGATGGTTTCCTGTCCCGTCAGGTATTTCACGGTGTAGCTTCGCGTGTCCTGCGGTTTCTCGGCCAGCATCTGTTGCAGGTCGCCTTGGAATACCACCTCGCCGCCCAAGCGTCCGGCTTGCGGCCCGATGTCGATGATATAGTCTGCCGCACGGATGATTTCCTCGTCATGTTCCACCACGATGACCGTGTTGCCTAATTGCTGTAATTGTCGGAGCACGTGGATGAGTTTGTCCGTATCACGGCTGTGCAGTCCGATGCTCGGTTCGTCCAGGATGTAGAGCGACCCCACCAGGCTGCTGCCCAATGACGTGGCCAGGTTGATGCGTTGGCTTTCGCCGCCCGAAAGCGTATTGCTCAGGCGGTTCAAGGTGAGGTATCCCAGTCCTACATCGAGCAGGAAGCGGATGCGGTTGTTGATTTCGGTGAGCAGGCGTTTGCCCACTTCCGCCTCGTGGGCGGTGAGTGTCAGCGTGTCGAAGAATTTCTTCAGTTCGGTGACGGGCAGGTCTACCAGATCCGAAATGGCCCGTCCGCCCACTTTCACATATCCGGCTTCGGGGCGCAGGCGCGTGCCGTGGCATTGGGGACAGATCGTTTTGCCCCGGTAGCGTGCCAACATGACGCGGTTCTGTATCTTGTATTGGTCTTTCTCCAACATCTTGAAGAAGTTGTCGATGCAGATTTCCTCTTCGGGCGATGAAGCATCGGTCTTTCCGTGCCATAAATAATCCTTTTGTTCCCGTGTCAACTTGTAATAAGGCTCGAAAATGGGGAAGTCGGCCTTCTGTGCCCGGCGGCAGAACTCCGTTTTCCATTCGCCCATCTTTTCTCCGCGCCAGCAGACCACGGCTCCGTCGTACACGCTCAGGGCCGAGTTGGGGATGACCAGCTTTTCGTCGATGCCGATGACGCGGCCGAACCCTTCGCATACGGGGCAGGCACCGACCGGCGAGTTGAAAGCGAATAAATTGTCCGACGGTTCTTCAAACGTGATACCGTCCGCCTCGAAGCGTGTGGAGAAAGTGTGCAGGATGCCCGATGGAACGATGCGCAACATACATTGCCCGTTCCCCTCATAAAAAGCGGTTTCGGCCGAGTCGGTCAGTCGGGAGAGGGTATCTTTGCTGTCGTCGCAACTCATGCGGTCGATGAGCAGATGGATGGTGCGGTCTTCGCCTTTCGACGGATCCGAGGCCAGTTCCAGCATGAAGTCCTCTATGCGCACGACCTCGCCGTCTACTTCGATGCGCGAGAAACCCTGCTTGAAGTCGCTGTCCAGTTGCTCTTGAAGGGTGCGCCCTTCACGCACCTGCAACGGGGCGAGTACGGTGAAGCGCGTGCCTTTGGAATAGGAGAGCATGCACTGCACTACGTCTTCCGTGGTGTTTTTTTTCACCTCCTGTCCGCTCACGGGGGAGAAAGTGCGCCCGATACGGGCATACAACAGGCGTAGGTATTCGTAAATCTCGGTGGAAGTCCCTACGGTGGAACGGGGATTACGGCTGCTTACCTTCTGCTCGATGGCGATGGCGGGCGGGATGCCTTTGATGTAGTCGCATTCCGGTTTGCTCATTCGTCCGAGAAATTGCCGGGCGTAAGCCGACAGGCTTTCCACGTAGCGTCGCTGTCCTTCGGCGTAGAGCGTGTCGAACGCCAGCGAAGACTTGCCCGAACCGGACAGGCCGGTGATGACAATCAGTTTGTTGCGTGGAATGTCCAGGTCGATATTCTTCAGGTTGTTCACCCTTGCCCCCTTGATATGTATGTAGTCGTTCATCAGTTGTTTTCGTTAATTGTCCTTATGTTTGCAAAGTTAGTCAATGTTTGGCAAACGCATGATGGATTTTTATTGTATTTTTGCACGGAAATAACGTGTATGATGAATAAAAAATCACTTTTGCTTTTGATGATGTGGCTTTGCAGCTTTACGCTCCAGGCCCAGTTGTCGCCCAAACGGGAGTTTCGCGGCGCATGGATACAGTGTGTGAACTATCAGTTTATGGGATTGGGTACGGCAGAGATGCAGCGTACGCTGACGTACCAGTTGAATGAACTGCAAAAGTGCGGTATCAATGCCATCCTGTTTCAGGTACGTCCCGAGTTCGACGCGCTTTATGCCAGCAGCTTCGAGCCGTGGAGCCGTTATCTGACCGGACGGCAGGGCACGCCGCCTTCTCCCTACTGGGATCCGTTGCAGTGGATGATAGCCCAATGTCATGCACGGGGCATGGAACTGCATGCCTGGATCAATCCCTACCGGGCCAAAACGAAAGGTACGAAGGAACTGGCTGCCACACATGATTACAGAAAGCATCCTGAGCGGTATTTCTGGTATGGCGAACAACTGATTATGGATCCGGGAATGCCCGAGAACCGGGACTATATCTGCAACGTCGTGACGGACATACTGTTGCGTTATGACGTGGATGGCATTCATATTGACGATTACTTTTATCCTTATCCCGAAAGCGGTTTGCGCATTCCGGACGACCAGACGTATGCGCGTTACGGGAACGGAATGAACCGCGATGACTGGCGACGGGAGAATGTGAACCTTTTTATCCGTCAGTTGCACGACTGCATCCATGCCGTCAAGCCTTGGGTGAAGTTCGGCGTGTCTCCTTTCGGTATCTATCGTAACTTGAAGAGCGACCCGAAGAGGGGAAGCAATACGCGCGGATTGCAGAACTATGACGATCTCTATGCCGATGTGTTGAAATGGGTGAAAGAAGGTTGGGTGGATTATAACATCCCTCAGGTGTATTGGGAAATCGGGCATTCCGCGGCCGACTACGATACGCTGATACGCTGGTGGAGCGAGCATGCCGGACACCGGCCTCTCTACATCGGGCAGGACGTGGACCGTACGGTGGCCAAAGCCGACCCCGTGGACCCGAACAAACACCAGATGGAGCGCAAGATGGCTTTGCAACGTTCGTTGCCTAACATCGAGGGCAGTTGCCAGTGGTATGCCAAGGCAGTGGTGGACAACAAAGGAAATTATGGCACGATGTTGCGCAACTATTACCACCGTTATCCGGCCTTGCAGCCCGAGATGCCGTGGATAGACCACAAGCGTCCGAAGAAAGTACGCAAACTGACCACTTTATGGACGGAAGACGGCTATATGCTGTTTTGGCGTGAGCCGCGCGGAACGAGCGAGATGAACCGTGCGCGTCAATATGTGGTTTATCGCTTTGCCGAGGGCGAGCCTATAGATTTGGAATATGCCGAGAATATCGTGGCGATTACGCCGAACACTTTCTATAAACTGCCGTATGAGGACGGGAGCCGGAAATATACGTATGTGGTGACGGCACTCGACCGTTTGCAAAACGAGTCGAAAAAGGTGAAAAAGAAAGTACGTCTTTAGAATTGTACGCGGACGGCATGAAAATCGTTTGTCTGAAAGGAGGACTGGGGAACCAGATGTTCGAATATTGTCGTTTCCGGGATTTGATGGAATCCGGAAACGATAAGGTTTATCTGTTTTACGACCGCCGTAGGCTGAAACAGCACAATGGTTTGAGGCTTTCCGATTGTTTTGAACTGGAATTGCCTTCTTGTTCGTGGGGGATAAAACTGGTGGTTTGGGGACTCAAAATCTGTCGTGCCGTGGGAGTTTTGAAAAGATTGTATGATGACGAGAAGCCGGAAGCCGTGTTGATAGACGATTACAGTCAGCACCGGCGTTTTATACCGAATGCTCGTCGTTACTTCTTTTTCCGTCAGTTTTTGGCGGAACTGCAGAGCGGTTTCGTACAGATGATAAGAGCCGTGGATTATCCGGTATCGGTACACGTGAGGCGCGGAGATTATCTGCATCCTTCCAACTCGATTTTCGGTTTATGCGGAGTGGACTATTTCCAGCAAGCCATTGCTTATGTCAGAAAGAAGCGGCCCGATGCGCGTTTCTTTTTCTTTTCCGACGATATGGAATGGGTGAGGGAGAATCTTTGGATGGAGGATGCCGTATATGTGGAACATACGGAAC
>ERZ839741.1726-NODE-1726-length-22378-cov-3.322224_pt1 | contig 22378 bp, 20 predicted proteins | sample MGYA00519880_ERZ839741 | MGnify/ENA primary metagenome ERZ839741 (study PRJEB31850, sample SAMEA3708851) | human gut metagenome | biome: human gut; feature: human-associated habitat; material: faeces | place: China | collected 2014 ...
GAGTTTTTGGAAAGAGCCTATTCAATCTAACAATCAACGATGCGATTCGCAAAATCGCATCGTTGTCCCAAACGGTGGTTATCGGTATCCTAAAGCCAAACGAAAATGAAGGAGGAAACCGATATGACCAAGCAGGAAAAAGATAACCGAGTTCCCCTTTGGGAGAGAATGAACCTGACTTTAGAAGAAGCCGCCGCTTACACTGGTATCGGAACGGATAAACTTCGTGAGTTGTCGAATCGCGAGTCGTGTGACTTTGTTCTATGGGTCGGTACAAAAAGGCTTCTAAAGCGCAAGCAATTAGAGGAGTTCCTGATTAAGAGCTTCTCAATCTAAAACAGGAGGTTACTATGACTAAAAAGAAACAGGTCGGCGTAAGGTTCGACAGCAACCGTACCCGACTTAAAACAGGAGAAACCCAGCGTCCCAACGGCACTTATGCGTACCGTTGGTCAACGCCTGACGGAAAAAGGCATTCTATTTATGCTCCGACGCTGGAAAAGCTAAGAGAGCAGGAAGAACAGATCATCATAGACCGGCATGACGGTATTAAAACAAATGTGAAGAACATCACCGTAAATGACCTCTTTGACCTGTGGGTTCAGGTGAAAAGAGGCGTTAAAGACAGTACGATGAAGAACTACATTTATATGTATGAGATGTTCGTGAAGCCGACTTTCGGAAAGAAAAAGCTGACACAGGTTAAGAAATCAGATGTACGCCGGTTCTACAATCAGCTTGTTGATGAGCGCATCTTGAAAATCTCTACTTTGGACGGCATTCATAATGTGCTCCATCAGGTCTTTGCCATCGCTGTCGATGATGATATGATTCGGAATAACCCGACTGACAATATGCTGCGTGAGCTGAAATCGGCACATGGTCACGAGGTGGAAAAGCGAAAGGCGTTGACCGTTGAGCAGGAAAGGATCTTCCTTGAATATCTCAGGAATTCGCCGCGCTACAATCACTGGTATCCGGTCTTTTATATCATGGCAAACACCGGAATGCGTGTTGGCGAGATTACCGGCCTGCGCTGGTGTGACGTGGATTTTAAGACAGGACTTATCAACGTGAACCATACGCTGGTCTATTACAATCATCGTGATGAGCATGGCTGCTATTTTTCTATCAATACCCCAAAAACCAAGGCAGGTATCCGTGAAATCCCGATGACAGAGGGCGTTGTCGAAGCATTTAAGATGGAGAAAGAGTATCAAGAAGAGAATAATATCATTAGTGTCAGTCATATCGAAGGTTATTCTGATTTTATCTTCGTCAACCGATTCGGAGAAGTACAGCATCAGGGAACACTGAATAAGGCACTGCGCAGAATCATGCGCGATTGTAATGGCGAAATCCTTGAAAACAACGACATTGACGATGAGCCGGTGCTCCTCCCATGTTTCAGCTGTCATGTACTGCGGCATACTTTTGCAACGCGTATGTGCGAGTCTGGACTGAATGTAAAGGTCGTACAATCAGTGCTGGGCCATGCGGATGTAACCACCACTCTCCAGATTTATGTTACGGTGTCGAACGAAATGAAAAAAAGGGAGATTTTAACCTACAGTAACTATATCCGGACGGGAGAGCGACAGGTACAAAATATATAAGATATAAGCACAGAACGGGATCTGCCAGGACGATGAAAAATCGCCTGACAGGTCCCTTTTTCAAATTCGCACATTTCTCATATTGAATTTTTTCGTCTATACTGAATCTCGTTAAAGGAAAGCGAGGTGAGAAAAATGAAAAACAGCCTGGAAATTATGTTCCCAGAGGTGGCAAAACAGTGGTCAACGCGCAATTTTCCTTTGCTGCCGAAGGATGTCAGCTATGGTTCCAATAAAAAGATTTGGTGGCGTGGAGAGTGCGGACACGAATGGCAGGCAAGTCCTCATAGCCGAACCGGAAAAAATTCTCCCGGTTGTCCGTACTGTTCCGGAAACCGTGTGCTTGCCGGTTTTAATGACCTTGCATCGAGGTTTCCGGAGATCGCGGCAGAATGGTCGGAGAAAAATTATCCCCTAAGACCAGACGAGGTAACAGCATTCAGCAATAAGAAAGCGTGGTGGAAAGGAAAATGCGGGCATGAGTGGTATGCGCTGATTTCTAGCAGGTCTGATGGGCATGGCTGTCCCTATTGCGAGGATCATAAACTGCTGAAAGGCTTTAATGACTTTGCTTCACAGTACCCGCAGCTCGCTAAGGAGTGGTCAGAGAAGAATAAGGTCGGAGCAGATGCAGTTACATCAAGCAAGGCGGGGCTTTTCTGGTGGCATTGCCCATCCTGCGGAGGAGAGTACAGCGCGTGGATTTCATCGAGAATTGATGGCAGCAGATGCCCGTACTGCACTGGACGAGTGGTAGAAGAAAACCTGAACAGCCTGTCAAAGACCCACCCGGCAATAGCAGCAGAGTGGAATTGCGAGAAGAACAGAACGGTTACAGCAGATCAGGTTTCGGCCTTGTCAAAGCAGGAATACTGGTGGAAAAGCAGCTGCGGTCATGAATGGAAAGCAAAAATCTATGATCGAACGATGCGAAAAGTGCCATGTCCAAAGTGCGAGCAGGAGTTTGTTTATGTGCTCCCTCAATTACTTGTCATGCTGTATACAGGACAAAACCATTTGAAAGTGGAGTTCGACACAGATGACTTGACGGGAATCCGCATGGAAATGTATATCCCGGAGTTGAATCTGGCTATCGAAGAAAGAAGTCCCGATGAGCGAAATCATGAGCAGAAGGTTAAGAGGTATATTTGCGAGCTGCAAGATGTTCGCTATATCCTGTATGAGCCATTCAAGTCGACAGAAGATGCGGCAGCATTTATCCGAACGATTTTGAAAGAGCATCATGTACATATTAAGACGGCTGCGGCAGACGATATAGCGCTGTGCAGGGAGAAATATAACTTGCTGAAGAGGAGAAAATTAAGATGACAGATGATATGAGATTGTTGTTGCGGATTCTTTTGGAACAAGAGCTGAGGGAGGTAGAACCAGAGATGCAGCGCCCCAGAAAGAAACGGGAAGCAGAGCGGGAAGATGGAATCGATTATGCCCCGGCTGAGAGCAGAGGAAAAACGAAAAGAATGAAAGATACCATGAAGGAGGAGCGGGCTGAGGATTTTAAGCAAGCGAGAAGCGATACCTCTATAATATATAGATCGAAATGGGGGAGGAACAGAAAAAGCACAGCCGAAGCTGTGCTTTTTGTCTGTATGAGGTGTTACTTGCTCATTTCGCAGAAGCGCATGAGAATTGCGGCAACCTCTGCGCGGGTTGCGTTATTCTTCGGGTTCAGCTTGCCGTTCGAACCGTTGACGATGCCGTTGGCAACCGCCCACTGCATTGCGTTTACAGCGTAGCTGCTGACAGTGCTTGCATCAGAGAAGTTATCCAGCGAACCGTTAGCGGCCGGAGAACCGGCGTAGCGGTACAGCATGGTAACGAGCTGCTCACGGGTGATGTCGGCATTCGGGTTGGTGCCGTCGGACACGCCCTTAGCCTTGGCCCAATTCATGCCCTTCTCGTACCAGGTCGCGCCGCCGGTGGTGGTCGCGCCTGCGTAGCGTGCGAGAACCGTCATCAGCATACCGCGGGTGGTGGACGCATTCGGGGAGAATGTATCGCTGCCAGTGCCGTTCATCAGGCTCTTGTCGGTGACGTAGGCAACCGCATCCGCAAACCAGTCCGACTTTTCCACATCAACAAATGCTTTTTCGGTCGGCTGCTCTGCAATTTTTACGAAAGTCGGCGTGATCGTTACTTTGCTTGCGGGCATGGTAAATGTATATTTGCCGTTGCCCTTATCGGTGACGCTGATGGTGCCGCCCTTGGTATCGGCAACGGTCAGCTTGTCAAGCTGATAGCCGTCATCGGGCTTGACCGTAACCGTGACCGTGCTGCCCTTGGTGGCGTTCTTCGGGCTGACGGTGACAGAGCCGTTCTCGGTTGTGCCCGGCGCGGTGACGGAGTAGCTGGGTTTGCTGCTGCCGCCGCTGCTGCTCGACGAACCGGAGGACGAAGAATCGGTTGTTACTGTTACCGTGCAAACAGCCGTTTTATCACCAGCTCCAGCAGTAATAGTAGTCGTACCATTGCTGACAGCAGTTACGATGCCATTTTCAACCGTTGCAACCTTTTCGTCAGCAGAAGTCCAAGTTACTGTTTTATCCGTTGCGTTATCTGGAGTAACAGTTGCTGTTAATGTCGCTGTTGCGCCACGCGTCAGCGACAAAGTATTAGTATTCAAATTTATTGCATCAACAGCCACAACTGGTACTTTGCGCGTGATATTGAGTAAAGCATTGCTTGCATAATCAATGCTAACCGAAGTCGTATACGCATCATAACTGCTATCGCCTGCAATATCCAAGGTATATGCGTCGGAAAGAACCTTTTTTCCGAAATTGTACTTGCCGTTCTTGTCTGTTACCGTAGTATATTGAACCGTTTCACCTTGCGTAAGAGTAATTTCAACACCCTCGGTTTTATCCAATAATTGACCATGAAGATTAGATTTGAACTCAGGAACCTGCTTTTCGCTCTCTGTTAAACTGCTTGCCGAAATAGAAGCATTATTGGTTTTGTTTGTACCTGTAATAACAGTCTGATCACTCAGTTTGCAATTCGTTACTGTTGCATGAACCGCATTTGCATTACTAAACGAATAAATCGGGTCAGCAGTATTAAAAGCTGCAACCTTGGTTGCATAAACTGCGCAATCTTCCACTCTTACCGTAGACCAGCAATCACCAATCAATCCTGCAGTAGAATAAGAACCCGATTCAATGGAACCACCGACTCTGCAGTTTTGATATACATCTGTTAAATAATCGCAATTTGACCATCCAACAAGTCCACCCGTTCTATATGTAGAACTAGTATCATTGATAATGGCAGTAGAGAAGCATCGGTACATTCCAAAATCATTACCCGCACCAATAGCCATATTATACTCCGATAAATATTCAGAATACATATCACCTACTGCGCCTACAATACCGCCGGTATAGTTAGCCCGTGCGTCTCCACCCACATTGATATGTCCATCCTGAAAGGAACAATCCTCAAAATGGCAAATATCCGCAAATGCAACCAGACCGCCTGCATATCCGAAATTTTTAGGTTTTCCGTTTTGCGTAACGGTACAATTTACCACAGAAATATTTTCAAAACTGGATGCAATCGCCGTGCCTGCAACAATACCTGCATAAATATCGCGTTGCGTTGCAGGATCAAGATTGTCCGAAATTGTTGCCGAGCAATTTTCAAAATACAGATTGCGAATATGCGCATGAACTAACTGACCGAAAAATCCAGCCTCATACTGTTGGCTCTTATACTCACCTTTATCAGGGTCAGCAGTATCAAACATATTTTGGTTCATCTGCATATTGGAAATCGTATGACCTGCACCATCTAATACACCGTTGAAATGAAATGGCGTCCATTCAACGCCGGACATATCAATGTCATCGGTCAGCTTAAAATAGTATCCATGATATGCACCCAAACCGCAATCGTCTGCACAATCTAATGTCGGATCTTCATTATCCACCAGAAAATCATGCAATGATAAAATATCCTGCTTATTGGCCAGTAAATAGGGGTCGTCCTGCGTACCAGAACCGCCGCTATATGCAGGCATTGTGCTTTCTTCATCCTCCGCCGCAAATGCCGCAGTCGGCAGCATAGCAAAGCACATTGCCAGCACCAGCAGTAAACTTGTTATCCGTTTTTTCATATATTTTCCTCCTTACCCTGCGCCCGCCGGACACAATTTTTATTTTGGGTTCTTAGGAAAAGGTTTATCTCTTAGGCAGTATGCCTAAGAGATAAGGGTACCCTTATCGTTTGGAACCTGTATATTATCAGTATAGCACATCTGTCGAAGCTGTAAATCATACCAAAGTATGAGATACTCAACCAGTTATTAAGATATTGCATATTTTTTCAGTAACCGTCCAACCACCTCACAAAGCAAAACACCGGATACCATTAAGGTATCCGGTGCACAAATCAGAATATATCGGCTTCGGGTGCGTTGCCCAAAAATTCATCCACAGCTTACAATGATGAAAACTTGCTCAGCTGTACAATCAATTTAGCATTTTACTTTGCGCGTGAGTATTACACCATTGTGTGCAAGCTACCGACTGGCAAAGGATTTGCCGACATCTGTTTCATCCCTCGGAAGCTGCATCTGGATAAGACAGGTGCGATTTAAGCGCAAGTACGGCGGTACTGCGTTGTGTATGCCGCGTATGCCAAAGCGTGTGCCAGTGAGAGGATTGTAAACAACAAGGAATCGCAGACTTTTAATCGGGGTCGATTTAACCGCTGTTGTGCAACTACAGAGGGTCAACAGGGGCTTGCAGACCTTTGTCCGTTCAGGTCATAATTTCCCGACAATGAAGCCGCTGGACTAAAAAGTCTAGATATACCGTCACTTTTGGACATTGTGGGATTGGTTTGACACCAATTTGACACCACATATGAACAAAATGGCTTTACAGAAAGTAAGGAGTTATCCGTTTGGGATAGCTCCTTTTTTCGAATTCTTTTTATGAAGAAATTTCAAGCAAAACACTCCTTTCTCTCATAAAGAGATAATGTTATATTATCACACTGGTTAATTTTTGCGGAGCAGCTCCATCTGCTGATGGTTGATCCTCACATCCCGGCAGGTGCAAAGCTGTACTAAGCACCCGAAAAACGCATCAGAAAGCCTGTCTGATGCGTTTTCCAATAGAAAGCAGCCCCGCAGAAGCAACTCTGCGGGGCTTTAGGCTGTCGAAAAGCCATCGTTCTTCCGACAATCTGTATTTTTCCCGGAAGCGGACTTTATCGCCGGACTGCCAGCCGCGCGGCAGTGCTCTACTGCGGGATCAGCCAGATGCCGCGAACCTGTTTTGCGCCCTTTATCCTGCCCTCCGCGCAGCGGCGGCGCAGCTCCTCAGCCTCGATGTGCCACAGGCGCGATGCGTCGTGTATGGTCAGAAAACGCTTCTCTTCCATCGTGTCCTCCTCCCCTCCTGCGTTCAGCATCTCTTTTTTTCGTATTATACACGCTCTGCCGCCGTTTATACCTGATACGGCGGCCTTGTTTTTTCGCCTGCGGCAATTCCGCTCTTTTCTTTTTCCCGTTTTTCCTTTATAATGACAGTACAAGCGTAAATACAAGGCTGTACCCGAACGGTACAGACGAATACCGGAGGGAGTAATGTTATGTCAGTGCAGGAAATTTGCCGCGTTGCGGAAAATACACAGCTTGGCGATGGTTTATTTTTGATGGTGCTGCACGCACCGAAGATCACGGAGCTGGCGCAGTGCGGCCAGTTCGTTCACATTGCCTGCGGTGAGGGTCATCTGCTGCGCCGCCCGATCTCGATCTGTGCATGGAAGGCGCCCGAGCTTCGCATCGTCTTTCAGGTGAAGGGCGAGGGCACGAAGTGGCTCAGCGAGCGCAGAACCGGCGACGAGCTCGATGTGCTCGGCCCGCTCGGCCACGGCTTTGACGTCGGCGCGCTCGGCAGCGCTCCGGTGTTCATCGGTGGCGGCATCGGCGTGCCCCCCATGCTCGGCTGCGTGCGCGAGGCGGTAAAGCAGGGCGCAAAGCCTGCGGCCATCCTCGGCTTCCGCAATAAGGGCGCCGTTATCCTTGAGGGCGACTTCCGCGACGAATGCGAGACCTTCGTCACGACCGACGACGGCTCCTATGCCCGCCACGGCTTTGTCACCGATGTGCTGAAGGAGCAGATCGCCTCCGCTTCCGGCGTCGCGGCCTGCGGCCCGAAGCCCATGCTGAAGGCCATCGCCGCCATCGCGAAGCAGGCCGGCGTTCCCTGCCAGGTTTCGATGGAGGAGCGCATGGGCTGCGGCATCGGCGCGTGCCTCGTCTGCGCGTGCGCGCTCAAGGCGAAGGACGGCGAAACCCGTTACGGTCACGTCTGCAAGGACGGTCCGGTATTCAATGCTGAGGAGGTCGAGTGGTAATGGCTGATTTAAGAGTAAATTTCTGCGGCGTGGAGCTGAAAAACCCCATCACGACCGCATCCGGCACGTTTGGCTTCGGTCATGAATACGGCGAGTTCTTCGACCTGTCCCAGCTCGGCGGCATCGGCGTCAAGGGTCTGACCCCGACCGAGCGCCTCGGCAACCCCGCGCCCCGCATCGCGGAGACCCCGCAGGGCATCCTCAACTGTGTCGGCCTCCAGAACCCCGGCATCGACCGCTTCATCAAGGAGCAGATCCCCTTCCTGCGTCAGTACGACACGAAGATCATCGCCAATGTCTCGGGCAACACGGTCGAGGAATACGAGGGCATGGTCGAAAAGATCTCGGACGCAGACGTCGACCTCATCGAGATGAACATCTCCTGCCCGAACGTCAAGTGCGGCGGCATGGCCTTCGGCACCCAGCCGAAAATGGTCGAGGAGGTCGTTTCGGCGGCAAAGGCCAAGGCGAAAAAGCCGCTCATCGTCAAGCTCTCCCCGAACGTCACTGACATTGCCGAGATCGCCCGTGCGGCCGAGTCTGCCGGCGCGGACGCGCTCTCGCTCATCAATACCCTGCTCGGCATGCGCATCGACATCGAAAAGCGCAAGCCGATCCTGTCCAACGTCATGGGCGGCCTGTCCGGCCCGGCGGTGTTCCCGGTCGCGGTCCGCATGGTCTATCAAGTCCGTAAGGCGGTCTCCGTGCCCATCCTCGGCATGGGCGGCATCCGCACCGGCCGCGACATCGTGGAAATGCTGCTCGCGGGCGCGGACGCGGTCGCCATGGGCACCGTGATGTTCAACGACCCCACCGCTCCCGTCAAGGCGCTGCGCGAGCTTGAGGAATGGATGGACACACACGGCGTCAAGAGCGTTTCCGAGCTGTCCGGCGCGGTCGAGGTCGGCTGATGTCGGCGACAGTCTACATCATCCGCCACGCCGAGGCCGAGGGCAATATCTACCGTCGCTGCCACGGACTGTATGACAGCCTGCTCACGCCGCGCGCATATCAGCAGCTCCCCTGTCTGGCGAAGCGGTTCGAAAACGTGCCGCTCGCGGCGGTCTACGCCTCCCCCCTGTTCCGCGCACGCACGACCGCGCAGGCGGTCGCAGCGCCGCACGGTCTGACAGTCGAGCTGCGGAATGCTCTGCACGAGATCGACATGGGCGACTGGGAGGATCTCCCGTGGGCCGAGCTGCCGCACGGCTGGCCTGACCAGTACGCAAAATGGTGCGCCCGTCCGTGGGAGGCTGCGCCGCCGCACGGCGAAACCGTCATGCAGGCAGGCGCACGCATGCTGAACGAGGTGCGCCGCCTTGCACAGGAAAATGACGGCAAAGCCATCGCCGTCGTCACGCACGGCTCCGCCATCCGCGGCGCGCTGACCATCGCGCACGGCTTTCCGCCCGAAAAGATGAACGAGATCGGCTGGGGCGACAACACCTGCGTGGCGCGGCTCGATTTTGCCGACGACGGCAGTATCGACGTTGTATACGAAAACGACGCCTCTCATCTGCCGCAGGAGCTTTCGACCTTCGCCTGCATCGGCTGGAAGAACGCCAAAGGCATTCCGGTCTCGCCGCAGATCTGGTTCCGCCGCGCCGACCCGAACAATCCACAGGATGTGGATAAGATCGTGGAATTCATGCGCGAGCTGCACCGCAATGCCTACGGCACGGACGAGGGACTTGACCCGGCCGCGCTCCTCCGCGATGTAGAGCGCGCGCAGCAGGTCTCGCCGCGCTCGTGCACGTTCGGTCTGCTCGAGGACGGAACGCCCGCCGCGCTCGTCTACCTCAAGACCTGGTACGACGAGGAGCCGGACGTCGGTCTGCTCGGCGGCTTCTGCATCAGCAGCGAATACCGCGGCTGCGGTCTGAGCGCGCAGATCCTCGGTCAGGCCATCAGCGTATACCGCTCGCTCGGAAAGACCTGGCTGTGCGCTCATGTGGCCGAAAAAAACCTGCGCGCGCAGGGCTTTTATCACAAATTCGCCTTCGAGCAGCGCGGCGAGCACCGCGACGCGAACGGCCTGCACTACCGCATGTTCAAGCGCCTGACGGCGGAATAATCCGCCTTGACAAAGCCGCCTCTCCGTTATACACTTTATCTGAATAAAATTAGCAACAGGGGGCACCCACTCATGTTTGATACCGTACTCGTTGCCGGACTCGGTTTGATGGGCGGCTCGATGGCGAAAACCATCAAGGCGCGCACGCTCAGCCGCGTTCTCGGCTGGAACCGCACCCGCGCGACCGCAGAACAGGCTCTCGCTGACGGCTCGATCGACGCCATCGCGACCGACGCACTGTTCCGCGAGGTCGATCTTGTCATTATCGGCCTTTATCCGCAGGCAACCGTGGACTGGCTGCTTGAAAATATGCCGAAAATGAAAAAGGGCTGCGTGATCGTCGATATGGTCGGTGTCAAGCAGTTCATGGTCGAGCATCTCGAGCAGGCCGCGCTCGACGCAGGCGTGCACTACGTCGGCGGACATCCGATGGCCGGCCGCGAGTTCTCCGGCCTCGACTACGCCCTTCCCACGCTGTTCGACGGCGCGAGCATGATCTTTGTGCCGACAAGGAGCAGCAGCGAACGCATCCTGTCTCAGCTCGAGGCGTATTTCATGTCGCTCGGCTTCGGTCAGACCGTGCGCTGCACGGCCGAGCAGCATGACCACATGATCGCCTTCACCTCGCAGCTCGCGCACGTCGTTTCCTCGGCCTACATCAAGAGCCCCGAGGCCGACAAGCACCACGGCTACTCCGCCGGCAGCTACAAGGATCTTACCCGCGTCGCAAAGCTAAACGAAACCATGTGGAGCGAGCTGTTCCTGTGCAATGCCGAGCCGCTCGCGTGCGAGATCGACGAGATCATCAGGCACCTTGACGAATACCGCCGCGTCATCCGCGTCGGCGACCGTCAAACGCTTACCGAGCTGCTGCGCGAGGGACGCATTCGAAAAGAGAATCTCGGCTAAGGCGGCTGTACCACAAGACCAGAACTCCTTCGTGCTTTTGCGGAGGAGTTTGCTTTTTCCCTACGGGTGCAGAATTGCAGCCGAAAACCAACAGACCGTTGTATTGCACGGATTTTCCCGGTTCTGCGCCTTAAATCTTTACATGACAAACCGTCTGTTATGGTGTATACTATATTAAGCATAATCATAATATAAATATCTGTCGATTTATCATAAAAAGGAGTATTTCATGCCGAAATTAGGACTTATTTCGCTCGGCTGTGCCAAAAATCTGGTGGACAGCGAGCATATGCTCTCCCTGATGCGCGACGCGGGCTGGGAGATCACGGAGGATATGAGCGAGGCGGACGTCGGCGTGGTCAACACCTGCGGCTTCATCGAAGCGGCAAAGACCGAAGCCATCGAGACCATCCTCGAAACCGCGCAGTACAAGCAGACCGGCAGCATGAAGGGTCTGGTCGTGACCGGCTGTCTGGTGCAGCGCTACGCGGACGAAATGCGCAGCGAGCTGCCCGAAATCGACGTTCTCTGCGGCACCGGCAGCTACGACAACATCGTAGACGCGGCGAATGCGGCGCTCAAGGGTCAGCAGGCTGCCTACATGGCCGATATGACCGCGGCGGCGCTCGACGGCGGCCGCAGCCGCCTGACCCCGTCTTACACCGCTTATTTCAAAATCGCGGAGGGCTGCTCGAACACCTGCGCTTACTGCATCATCCCCAAGCTGCGCGGACGCTACCGCAGCCGCGAGATGGCGTCTCTGCTCGAGGAGGCGCGTGCGCTCTCTGACGCAGGCGTCAAGGAGCTCATCGTCATCGCGCAGGACATCACCAAGTACGGCATGGACCTGCCCGAGCACAAGCGCCTGCTGCCCGAGCTGCTGCGCGAGCTGTGCAAAATGGATTTCACATGGATCCGTCTGCACTACCTCTACCCCGACCAGATCACCGACGAGCTGATCGACGTTATCGCGGAGGAGCCGAAGATCGTAAAATACCTCGATATTCCGCTCCAGCACGTTTCTAAGCGCATCCTGCGCGCGATGCACCGTCCGGGCGACGGCGCGGAGTTTACCGCGCTCATCGAGGATATGCGCCGCCGCATCCCGGGTCTCGTGCTGCGCACGAGCCTGATCGTCGGCCTGCCCGGCGAGACCGACGATGAATTCGCTGAGCTGTGCGAGTTCCTCCAGAATGCCGCCATCGAGCGCGTCGGCGTATTCGAGTATTCGCCCGAGGAGGGCACGGAGGCCGCCGAAATGCCCGACCAGATCGACGCCGAGACCAAGCAGAACCGCCGTCTCATCGTCGAGGAGCTTCAGTCCGGCGTACTCGACGACTACAACACCTCGCGTCACGGCGAGGTCATGCAGGTGCTCGTCGAGGGCTTCGACGATGAGCAGCAGCTGTGGTACGGCCGCACCTACGCGGACTCGGTCGAGGTAGACGGCCACGTTTACTTCGACGCGATGGACACCGAGCCCGGCGAAGGTGAATTCGTTTCCGTTCTCATCACCGAGAGCCTTGGCCCCGACCTGCTCGGCGTTCGTCAGAAGGAGGCATAACATATGACTACCGCTAACAAGATCACGCTCACCCGCATCGCGATGATCCCGTTTTTCATCTATTTCGCGACGCAGCCCATGCTGATCATCGACAGTAAGAACTATATCGTTTCGTTCCCGACCTGCACAGTCATCGCGCTCGTGCTGTTCTGCGTCGCGTCGTTTACCGACTTTCTGGACGGCTACGTCGCCCGAAAGTACAATCAGGTAACGGATTTCGGCAAATTCGTCGATCCGCTCGCGGACAAGCTGCTCGTCGCGTCCGCGCTCATCCTGTTCGTTGAGCAGAAGGCCATGGCAGGCTGGATGGTATGCGTCATCCTCGCGCGCGAGCTGATCATCACCTCGCTTCGCGTCGTCGCGGCCAACAAGGGCGTTGTCATGGCGGCGACCTGGACCGGCAAGGTCAAGACCTGCGTGCAGATCGGCGGCATCATCGTCATTTACCTGCACTATATCATTTTCGGCGCGCTGGCAAGCCAGCCTAACACCTCCTTCAGCGCGATTTTTGCTATTCGCACGGATGGCGCCGACCTCATCCTGACCATCGTCGGCTGGGTGGTAACGCTCGTCACCATCTACTCCGGCTATGATTACCTCAGGAAGAACTGGGATCTCATCAAGGACGGCGCCGTAAAGGCAAAGTGAACACGTTTTTCGGGGACGGCTTCGGCCGTCCCTTTTGCTTTTCGGCGCTTTTGTGACAGAACTTTCCTCGCGTTCCTCTTTTCGAGTGATTGACTTTCACCGCACGATATGGTAAATTAAATATATATACCATTCGGATATAATAACAGGGCGGCTGTGAACGTTTTTCGCGCTCTACGCGACGCCGCGCCGCATCACCTTTTGAGAGGAAGTGGATACCGTGAAAAATTCTACCAAGCTGAAAGCGGGTCTGCTGCTGACCAGTCTGGCCTGTGCCGCTGGTGCAACGGCTGCCCTGGTTTTGCTTCAGAAGAAGCGTGAAGAAGAGGTTTATCATGAGGCCGAGCTCAAGGCCATGGACGAGCTGGAGGAAATGATGCGCAGCGAGTCCGACTGTGCTTCCTGCGCCTGCGCGGAGGAATGCCCGGCGCCCGAGACCTATGCCGCTGCGAAGAACGACGCCGCGGCCGCCGAAACACCGGCAGAGCCGCCGGAGGAGGAATCTGATGGCAAGCCGGACATCGAGATCGAAATCGTGGACGGCGACGAGGAAACGGATGAAGAGGACGACGAGCCGGAAACCGCCGGTCTCGAGGACTGAAACATAAACACAGACGGGCAGAGTACGCTCTGCCCGTTTTATTTCAGGAGGAAACACTATGTTTGAATATGAGGGCCGCGTATTCCGTCCGCCTTCCGAGGCGTACAGCCTGATCGTTCAGGTCACGATCGGATGCAGCCACAATAAATGCACATTCTGCGATATGTACAAGGAAAAGCGCTTCCGCGTGCGCAAGCTCGAGGACGTCAAGGCGGATTTCGACGAGGCGCGCCGCATGTACCGCCGCGTCGACCGCATTTTCCTTGCCGACGGCGACGCGCTGATGTGCCGCCCCGAGCATATGGCGGAGATCCTGCGCTATATCAAAAAGCTGTTCCCCGAGTGCGAGCGCGTCACGAGCTACGGCTCCCCTGCGTCCATCCTGTGCAAAAAGCAGGAGGATCTCAACCTGCTGCATGAGCTCGGCCTCGAAATGATCTATCTGGGACTGGAATCCGGCTCGGATGAGGTACTGCGCCGCGTCAACAAGGGCGAGACCGCCGATGAGATCGTCCGCGCCGGTCTGATGGTCAAGGAGGCCGGCATGAAGCTGTCCGTCACCTGCATCGCGGGTCTCGGCTCGCTCGAGCTCTCCGAGGAGCACGCCGTCAAAACCGCCGAGGCGCTCTCGCGCATGAAGCCGGAGTACATCGGCCTGCTGACGCTGCTGTTCGAGCTGCCGACACCGCTCATGCGCGACTGGCAGGAAGGCCGCTTCTATCTGATGAACCCAATCGAGATCGCGCACGAAACGCTCATCCTTCTCGAGCATATCGACTCCGAGGGCAGCATTTTCCGTGCAAACCACGCCTCCAACTACGTCAACCTCGCCGGCACGCTCAACCGCGACCGCGACGCGATGTGTCAGCGCCTGCGGCAGGCGCTCGAGGGCAAGGTCAAGTTCCGCAGCGAATCTTTCCGTGCAAGATAACCAACCGAAAACGTTTTCGTTTGTGTGATTCGTGTAAATTGTGAATCTTTTGTGTTTTTTGTGTTACAATTTCAGAAAAATCGGGACAGGATAGCTTTTTTATGCTATACTGTTCCTGTTGTAAAGTTCAAGTCTGTACACGCACTGCGCGTTAAGAATTTGTTAAGGCGTTCGCCTTAGGAACCGTTCCGTCTGGAGGATTGTTGATGGATTCCGTATCTCATATTCGTGTCGCAAATCTGCTTATGGATTATGTCGAGCAGACTTGCGGCGTAACCTTTGACCCGAGCGGCTTCGTCTACGGTAATTTGAAGCCCGACCTCACCGGCACCTACCTCACCAAGCGCCACAATCCGTCGATCATGATGGACGAAGTGATGGATAAAATCCGTGCCTTTGCAGAAAAGTACACGATCGCTCCCACGAACGGCCGCGAGCTGTCGGTCGATCTCGGCGAGATCTGCCACTATATGACCGATTTCTTTACCTATCCGCACAACGATGACATCTACACGCACAACCTGTTCGCGCACTATGTCTACGAAAAGCGCGTCGCGCTCGTGATCCGCCGCCGCATGACCGAGGCGAAGTTCGAGCAGTGGGTCAGCCCAATCATCCCGCCGACGAGCGTGGATGCTCTGCTGAACCGCATCACCGATATGCACGACGCTTACCGCGCTGCGGGCCGCCATCACGGCATTGACGACGATCTGGTGCATATCTGCCGCGCGACCGCAACCGTCGTGCTCTCCATCATCAGCATCGTTTACGAGCAGGTCGAGGAGACCGCTCCCGCGCTCGCATAACGCTCCTCTGCGCCCGGTAAAAGACCGCAAAAATGCGGTCTTTTTTTCGTTTTGACACGGCCTTTCTTGCCCTTTTGCACAAATTTATCATTTTATCAAGAAAAACTGCATCGGGGTCTTGTCAAGCCAGCGAATACCAGATAAAATAGTATATAATTGCAGGCTCAAAAATCCAATCCTGCATAACTGGGGGAAAAAGAAATATGGATATCACGGCAACTGTATGGACGCTTCTGCCTCCGATCATCGCGATCGCGCTGGCGCTCATCACCAAAGAGGTCTACTCCTCACTGCTGATCGGTATTCTGGCAGGCGCACTGCTGTATACCGGCTTCAATCCGCTCCATGCGGTCGAAACGACCTTCGAGATCATGGGCGGCAAACTCGGCGACAACATCAACATCTGCATCTTCCTGGTGCTGCTTGGCATTCTGGTGTCGCTCGTCACAAAATCGGGCGCGTCACGCGCCTACGGCGAATGGGCGGTCAAGACCATCAAATCGCGCCGCGGCGCCTCCTTCGCAACGTCCTTTCTCGGCATCTTCATCTTTGTCGACGACTATTTCAACTGCCTGACCGTCGGCACGGTCATGCGTCCTGTCACCGACAAATACAGCATCACGCGCGCAAAGCTCGCCTACATCATCGACGCGACGGCGGCTCCGGTCTGCATCATCGCCCCGATCTCCTCGTGGGCGGCGGCGGTCGGCTCCTCCCTGCCCGAGTCGAGCACGATGGACGGCTTCTCGCTGTTCATGAAGACCATCCCGATGAACCTGTACGCCATTCTGACGCTGCTGTTCCTCATCTGGCTGATGGCGGCGGACTTCGATTTTTCCGTTATGGGCAAGTACGCGCGTGAGCACAAGGACGACGACCTCTCCCACCTTGAGGAGAACTACGTTGTCGGCGGCGCAGGCAAGGTCTACGACCTTATCCTCCCGATCGCGGTGCTGATCGTGCTTTGCATCGGCGCAATGCTGTACACCGGCGGCATTCTCGAGGGCGCGAACATCATCGACGCTTTCGCGGACTGCTCGTCCTCGACCGCTCTGGTTCTCGGCTCGTTCTTCACGCTCGTATTCACCTTCCTGCTGTACATTCCGCGCAAGGTCCTGTCCTTCGGCCAGTTCTGCGAGGCGTTCACCGAGGGCTTCAAGTCCATGGTGCCGGCCATCCTGATCCTGACGCTCGCGTGGACGCTGTCCGGCGTATGCTCGGCTGACTACCTCAACATCGGCGGCTTCGTTTCCTCTATCGTCAGCGCAGACTCGGTTATCTCCATGCTGATGCCGGCGATCTTCTTCCTCATCGCGCTCGGTCTCGCGTTCGCGACCGGCACGAGCTGGGGCACGTTCGGCATCCTTATCCCGATCGCCGTCGCGGTATTCGGCGACAGCGCGACCACCATGCTCGTCATGACCGTTGCGGCCTGCCTGTCCGGCGCAGTCTGCGGCGACCACATCTCTCCGATCTCGGACACCACGATCCTGGCGTCCGCAGGCGCACAGTGCCACCACATCGACCACGTTTCCACGCAGCTTCCCTATGCGCTGCTCGTTGCGGCGATGAGCTTCGTCGGCTTCCTTGTCGGCGGCGTCACCGGCAGCGGCGTGATCGCTCTCATTGTCGGTCTGGTCCTGCTCGCGCTCACCATCTTCGTCATCTCCGCCAAGCACAAAAAGGCGGCGAACTAAAAAGTCTGCGGCTTTTGGCTGCACAACAAACCCAAACGGCTCTCTCCTGTCACAGGAGGGAGCCTGTTGTCTGAAAAGCGAAAGAAGGCATCCCATTTTGATCACTGATTTGACCGAAGGCAGTCCATCGAAAAAGCTGTTCTGGTTCTCCATGCCGCTCCTGCTGAGCGTTGCATTCCAGCAGCTGTACCAGATGGCGGACTCCATGATTGTCGGCCGTTTTGCCGAGTCGGCACAGGCCGGTGAGCTCGCGCTCGCCGCCGTCGGCGCAAGTTATCCGATCACGCAGCTGTTCGTTGCTGTTGCGACAGGCATCAACATCGGCACCTCCGTCCTCGTCTCGCAGCTGTTCGGCGCGAAGCGCTACCTGCGCATGAAGACCGCGATCTCGACCGCCCTGATCACCACGACCGTCGTCTCGCTGCTGCTGACGCTGTTCGGCGCGGTCTGCACCAACGGTCTGATGAGTGCGCTCAACACCTCGGCGGATATTTTCGCGGACGCCTCGCTCTATCTGCGCGTGTATGTGTTCGGTCTGCTGTTCCTGTTCATCTACAACGTGTGCACCGGCATTTTCAACGCCATGGGCGACAGCCGGACGCCGCTGTTCCTGCTCATCCTGTCCTCGGTCGGCAACGTCATTCTCGACGTCGTATTCGTTGCCATACTGCACTGGGGCGTTGCAGGCGTTGCATGGGCGACCTTTATCGCGCAGGGCGCATCGGGCGTGTTCGCCTTCTTCCTGCTCATGCGCCGCGTGCGCACCTTTGACACCGGTCATCATTTCATCCTGTTCGCACCCGAAATGCTGCGCCGTCTGACCAACTACGCTATCCCCTCCATCGCGCAGCAGAGCTTCGTCTCGGTCGGCAACCTCATCATTCAGTATTACGTCAACCTGTGCGGCCCGACCGTCATCGCCGGTTTCTCGGTTGCAAACCGCATCAATATGTTTGCGCTGACCTGCTGCATGTCGTTTGCGTCCGGTCTGTCGAGCTACGTCGCACAGAACATCGGCGCGCGCAAGCTCGACCGTGTCGGCCCCGGCCTCAAGGCCGGCGGAACGTTCTCGGTCGGTCTCGGCATCGTGTTCATGATGATCTATCTGCCGCTCGCAAACCGTATCATCAGCCTGTTCCTGCCTGCCGGCAGCGCATCGGGGGTTGTTGATGTCGCCCGCGGCTATCTGTTCACCGTCGTGCCGTTCTACGTCGTCGTCTGCATCAAATTCGTCTGCGACAGCGTGCTGCGCGGCGCAGGTGCGATGCGTCCGTTCATGATAACGACGTTCTCCGACCTTATCCTGCGCGTTGTCCTGTCCATCGCCCTGTTCTACGTCATCGGCAACGAGCACGGCATCTGGATGAGCTGGCCGATCGGCTGGTTCCTCGGCTCGGGCCTGTCCGTGTTCTTCTACAAGACCGGCGCATGGCGCAAGGATCTGCCCACGCTGTAACTGTCGAAAAACGCTTTATCCTCCATCGAAAGATGGAGGATTTTTTTGTCGGTAATATCCATCTTTGCGCCGGAAGCGCGTTAGTTTCGCGACAGTCTCTTGCATCGCAGAGCAAAAAAGGGTATACTGGTACTATCTGAACATCTGGAGGAAATCCGAATATGCGAGATGGATTTATCAAAATCGCCGCCGCGACGCCCGACCTGCACGTTGCGGACTGCGAATATAACGCCGCCGAAATCATCCGGCAGGCAAAGCAGGCCGCGTCTAAGGGCGCGAAGCTCATCACGTTCCCCGAGCTGTGCCTGACCGGCTATACCTGCGGCGACCTGTTTTTGCAGGAGACCCTGCTCGAGGGTGCGCTCGATGCGCTCGGTACCGTCTGCCGCGAGACCGCAGAGCTTGCGGCTGTCATCGTAGTCGGTCTGCCGCTGCGCATCAAGGGCAAGCTGTATAACATCGCGGCTGTCGTGAACGCAGGCGATGTACTGGCGTTCGTCCCGAAAACGTACATTCCGAACTACTCGGAGTTCTACGAGCAGCGCCATTTTGTCTCCGCCGACACGCTCAGCGGTATGGAAAACGTGCTGATCAAGGCTGCGGACGGCGAGCCGTGCTGGGTTCCGCTCGTCACCGATACCATTTTTCAGTGCGATGAGCAGCCGCTGTTCACCTTCGGCGTAGAAATTTGCGAGGATCTGTGGGTGCCGAATCCGCCGTCTACTACGCTGGCGCAGATGGGCGCGCACATTATCGTCAACCTGTCCGCATCGGATGAGATCATCGGCAAGGCGGGCTACCGCCGCGACCTCGTGCGTCAGCAGTCCGGCCGCCTGCTGTGCGCCTACCTGTATGCGGACGCCGGTTTCGGCGAGTCCACGCAGGACCTTGTCTTCGCCGGTCACGACCTCATTGCCGAGAACGGCGCCATGCTCGCGGAGAGCCGCATGTTCGAGCAGGGCATCATCTACGCCGACATTGACCTTCAGCGCCTCGCGCACGAGCGTCAGCGCATGAACACGTTCGAGTCTGTCGAGGGCATCGAGTTCTCGTTCTCGCTTGCGCCGGTGGAAAACGACCTTGCTGACCGCAGTTTCCCGCGCACGCCGTTCGTTCCGGCGAATAAGGCGCTCCGCGACGAGCGCTGCGAGGAAATTTTGACGCTTCAGGCAACCGGTCTTGCGACTCGCCTGCGCCACACACACGCCAAGACGGCAGTTGTCGGCCTGTCCGGCGGCCTGGATTCCACGCTGGCTCTCATTGTGCTCGTACATGCGTTTGATATGCTCGAACTCGACCGCAAGGGCATTCTGGCCGTCACGATGCCGTGCTTCGGTACGACCGCCCGCACCAAGGGAAACGCGGAAAAGCTCGCTGAGGCCTACGGCGTGACGCTGGAAACCGTGGACATCAAGGCGGCGGTCGATCAGCATTTCATGGACATCGGTCAGTCCAAGGAGGACCTTTCCGTCACGTTCGAGAACGGTCAGGCGCGCATGCGCACGCTGGTGCTGATGAACCTCGCTAACAAGACCGGCGGCATGGTCGTCGGCACGGGCGACCTGTCCGAGCTGGCGCTCGGCTGGGCGACTTACAACGGCGATCATATGAGTATGTACGGCGTCAACGGCTCGATCCCCAAGACGCTCGTGCGCTACCTTGTCGCATACGAGGCTGACCGCGTGCAGGGCGAGCTGTCCGATGTGCTGCGCGACGTACTCGACACGCCGGTCTCGCCCGAGCTGCTGCCCCCCAAGGACGGCGAGATCAGCCAGAAGACCGAGGATCTGGTCGGCCCCTACGAGCTGCACGACTTCTTCCTGTACTATATGCTGCGCTTCGGCTATCCGCCGCGCAAGATCTACCGCGCCGCAAGGAAAACCTTTGCGGGCGTGTACGATGACGCGACCATCAAAAAATGGCTGACGACCTTCGTGCGCCGCTTCTTCACGCAGCAGTTCAAGCGCTCCTGCCTGCCCGACGGCCCCAAGGTCGGCACGGTCACGCTCTCGCCGCGCGGCGACTGGAGAATGCCGTCTGACGCGGTCTCTGCGCTGTGGCTGCGCGAGGCGGAAAATCTCTGACAGCAAAAGGAGAGACTGTCCTTTTGAAAAGCTTACTTCGCGGCGCAGCGACGCTGCTCACGGCGGCGCTGCTGTGCTTCAACCTGTTCTACGAGCTTGCGCCGAACCTCGTTGTCGGTCCGGAAAAGAAGCTCGTGTTCGCGGCGGCGTTTGCGGTCCTGCTGCGCATTGCGCTGTTCTGCGGCATCCCGGAGGCGCAGCGGCAGCGCCGCAGACGGCTGTATATGCAGCTGCTGCTCTACTATTATATGTGGGTGCTCGCAAATGTGCTGTTCTTCGACAACGCCTTCGGCCGCGGCTTTACGGCGCACGCAACGCTCGAGGCGGTCAATCTGGAGCCGCTGCGCACCATCAAGAACTACCTGCTGGCCTACGGCTACGGGAATATCTCGCTGCGGCTGGTCATTCTCAATCTCGCCGGAAACCTCATCGCGTTCGCGCCGATGGGCGTGTTCCTGCCCGCCGTATTCCGCTGGCAGCGCAGCATCTTCTTCTTCACCGCGACGCTGACGCTCGCCATCACGGCGGTCGAGGTCGCTCAGGTCTACACGGGCACCGGCTCGTGCGACATCGACGACCTCATCCTCAACCTCGCCGGCGCGCTCATCGTCTATATCATCTGCCGCGTGACGCCGCTCTGGAAGCGTATATGCAGCGTTACCCCGCGCCCGAAAAAAGAGTAAAAATTTCATAACACGAAAGCAGTATTTCAGCTTCCGCGCGGCAGCGCGCATGAAATACAATTTGCTTGCAAATTGATAAAAACCGAGGGCGTGTACCTCGGTTTTTATACTTATAGAGGGAGAAAGTTTCCACATGGGAACTTTCGGACGTCCGTGTTCTGCGGCGCAACGCGCTGTCAGAACACATCTTGTCGGCGAAACCGTGGTTTCGCGACAGGATAATAAAAAAGATGCAGAGCGTTTCCACTCTGCATCTTTTAAAATTCAAGCGATAAAACTCAAATTACTTGAGCTCAACCTTAGCGCCTGCAGCCTCGAGCTTCTCCTTGATCTCGTTAGCCTCAGCCTCCGGAGCAGCCTCCTTGATGGTCTGCGGAGCGGAGTCAACCTTCTCCTTAGCTTCCTTCAGGCCCAGGCCGGTGATCTCGCGGACAACCTTGATAACACCGATCTTAGAGGAGCCAGCGTCAACCAGAACGACGTCGAAGTCGGTCTTAGCCTCAGCAGCAGCAGCACCGTCACCAGCAGCAGCGCCACCAGCAACAGCAACGGGCGTAGCGGATACGCCGAATTCTTCCTCGAGAGCCTTTACCAGCTCAGAGAGCTCCATAACCTTGAGCTCTTTTACAGCTTCCATAATCTCAGAAACAGTCATGGGATAAACCTCCATTTAAGTTATTTTTAAAATTTAATGTGTTTTGCTGTCCTGTTTGACAGCTTTGGGGACAGGAATTACTCCGCAGCTTCTTCAGCAGCAGCTTCCTTCGGGGCTACCAGTTCAGCAACCTTCATTTCCTCATTGCCCTCTGCCTTCTTAACGATAGCATCGCAAGCAATAGCGAGCTGCATAATGGGGTAGTTGAAGCTGTACAGTACCTGAGCGATAAGGGTTTCCTTGCTCGGCATAGCAGCCAGCTTC
>ERZ839741.1734-NODE-1734-length-22302-cov-39.407650_pt1 | contig 22302 bp, 17 predicted proteins | sample MGYA00519880_ERZ839741 | MGnify/ENA primary metagenome ERZ839741 (study PRJEB31850, sample SAMEA3708851) | human gut metagenome | biome: human gut; feature: human-associated habitat; material: faeces | place: China | collected 2014 ...
CGGTACGGCTCACCGCCCATCAGTCCCACCGGAGTGGCATAGTTCAGGGCAAAACCGGATATGGTCAGCTTATAGACCTTCCAGAAGGGCACCTTGGCATGTTTCCCGTCGCGGATAATGACATACCATGACCAGGCATTCAGGTAATAGATGAACACCCACAGAAGAATCACGGCCGGAAACCACACCCCTGCCTTGCGCAAGTTCTGCCACAACTCCTGATAGTCCATATCGAACGTGCAGAGCATAACCACAATGGCAAAGATGCCGAAAAACCAGAATATATTCCGAAACTTTTCCTTCATCACTTGGCATATTTATGGTAAAGGAAAGCGCACAAGGCCTCATGACGACGACGCATGTACACAAACAGGCTGGTCATCACCACCATCTCGAAAATGAAATACAACCACGGTTCTCCTATCAGCAGGCTGATGTAAAGGGCTATCGCGCGGGTATTGAATGTCAGGATGTTGGTGTACTTCATCAACGGCAAGCTCAAGGCACGGAACTCATCGCGCAACTCCTGAGGAATGTTGTCACCGTAACGTTCCTGCACAAAAGCGTAGAAACTCTGGAAGTTGGGAGTCATCTGTTCCTGCTTGCGGGTATAGTTGCCATAAAAATACAGGAAGGCCTTCCACCAGAAGTTGCCTTTCCACGGCAGACTATGGAAAATCTCACGTTGCTGTTTGAAGTTATCCAGCTCACTACCTGCCTTTCCCTTCAGGAAGAACAAGTGGATGTTACGGTAATAATCGGCCAGCGTGCATTGCTTGCTATGGCACACCGTACCTGAGAACCAGGCTATCAGCCATATATATATGCTCCAGGTCTGTCCGGAAGCCTCTCCCAGATGGAAAGGAAGCGGCTGGTTCATCAGACGCAGACAGATGGCGACATAGATGGTGATAAACCAAAGGTCACCGGCAAATCCGTCGAGCATACGTCCCCAGCGGGTTTTCTTGCCGGTCATACGTGCCAGCTGCCCGTCGCAACTATCATAATGGTTGGCCCACATCAAGAGGAAAATACCAATCAGCGTATGCGTCATGTCGGGATAATAAAACATCACTCCTGCCGCTACGCCTAAAATGATGGACAGGATGGTCACTACATTGGGATGTACCCCGAAACGCTGGAAAAACAACGCCCACACATAACCTATTGGGCGATTGAAATGGATGTCCAGAAACTCTTCTGTATCCATGGACTTGAAAGAAGCCTCTACTCCTTTTTTCTCCGTACTCATTATTTTTCTAATTTGTGGATAATACGATTATAGATACACTTGGCGATTTTCGGTCCGGCTTCTTCACGGCAACGGGCAAAGCTGGGCCAGTCGTTAAAGTCGATGATGCGGATTTCACCGGTAGCCGATACCACACAGTCGCCTCCGTATACAGGCACATTCAGCACCTCGGCTGCCTTGTTGGCGTATGCCTGAAGCTGCTTGACATCGAACGGGAAACCTCTCGTGGCTCCGTTGATGGCTTCCAGTCCGAACTTGCTGTGTGACTGTTCCGTTGGATAGAAGGTATAAAAGAAATTCGTTCCCTGTACCCCGTAGAACTTCACCAAATCTCCCACCAGGTGTTCGTTGACTACTGCCACCGGAATGTTCCGTTTCCGGAAATCGGCCATCACCACTTCCGCTTCTTCCCGACATTCCACGTACACCACGTCTTCTTTCACCATGGCATGCGAATTGCCTCGCTTAATCCAGCAAGGGAACACGGAAGGAGTAAACTTCTCATCAGTAGAAATAATAAAGCTCCGGGGATGTGGCACTTCATTTGCCACCAGCAGCTCCGTCATCTGCTGACGGACACAGTTGTCAATGCCATACGCAGAGTTCACCACCAGGGCACCCCCGTCTTCCAGTTTTTTCAACCGCTCAATGGTGGCGCGGTCGCGAGCCATGTCGAAAATAAATTCACCCTCTATGTTCTGAGCAACAAATTCCTTTTCCGGATAAATTGTCACCTCACACCCCATTCTCTCCAATGCTTCTGCCGCAAGCCGAAGGATTGCCGCATCATTGTCTACGTGATTCGGGGAATATTCATTACCACGGCTCACACCAACCACCCGAATCTTCTCTCCTCTTTTACACATTCTATCTTGTTATTCTTATTTCTAGATTTTACGCAAAAAATCAATATTGGTTTATTCTGTTTTTAATCTTGTCCGTTCAAAAAAGCCTCTGCTTTTACAATGTCCCCCGCATGGTCCACATCCAAAATCTTTGAGAAAGGATAAGCCTTGAGCCGAAGGCCGTCGGCTACCAGCTGACGCTGAAAATTACGCATGCGCGACATACCCTGCGCCATACATTTCTCCAATGTCACGATTGAGTTGGGCGACAGGCAATAGATTCCCCCTGAAATGTAACGCGTATCAGGCTGCAAAGTATCATAGAAACCGGTAATATTGCGGTCTTCGTCCGTACCGATGTACAACGGTTTTTCGTCGTCGATGTAATCCGTAACGGCCATCATGCCATCCCCTTCAAAAGCCTTGAAAGCATCAATAAAGCGTGAAAACTCCTCTTCCCGGAAAATCGTGTCGACCGTAGTCAGACAGAAACGGTCGTCCTTCAGGTAGCGGCTCAGTTCGTAAAAACTGTGCATGGAGCTGGGTGTTGTCTTGACAATAACCCGCAAAGGCACTTCCGATGTTTTTTCCAGCTTGCTCAGGTGTTCCTTTGTCAAAGCCACCTCATTGTTGATAATGACCACCACTTCTTCTGCTCCGTTCTTCGCAAAGATGTGAATCAGACGGTCAATCATGGCCATACCGTTCAGTTGCACCAGTGGTTTGGGCAACTGAACTCCTTCTTGTGCCAGCCGGGAACCTTCCCCGGCTGATATGATTGCAAACTTCATGTTATTCCTCTTCTATACTGTCTAATTTCAGTTTATCACTGTCATCTCGTTTCTCATAATACTGCTTGCGCAACGGACGGGCACTGATTTCTTTTTCCCAGACACGGTTGCGGAACACATCCATGGCTACGTACACTGCCTGTCGGAAAGAATCTTCCGAAGCAATGCCTTTTCCGGCAATATCGTATGCCGTACCGTGAGCAGGCGAAGTGCGTACGATAGGCAAGCCGGCAGTGAAGTTTACTCCTTCATCCATGGCCAGTGCCTTGAACGGAGCCAGTCCCTGGTCATGATACATAGCCAGAATACCGTCGAAATGCGTATAATTGCCTGAGCCCATGAAACCATCGGCAGGATACGGCCCGAAGCACTGCACGCCACGAGCTATCATTTCCTTCATGGCCGGAATAATCACTTCCTGCTCTTCCGTTCCCAGCAGTCCGTTGTCTCCCGCATGAGGATTCAGTGAGAACACGGCAATACGCGGATTGTCGATGCCGAAATCTTTCTTCAGCGAACGATGGAAAATCTCCATCTTTTCCATAATCAGTTCTTTGGTCAGTTCACCGGCAATGTCACGCACGGGTACATGGCCAGTCACCAGTGCCACACGGAAATCACCCTTCAGCAGAATCATCAAGGCCTTCTGTCCTTCACCCACACGTTCTTCAATGTATTCCGTATGTCCCGGGAAATGGAACGCATCCGACTGAATGGTATGCTTGTTGATAGGAGCCGTTACCAGCACATCGAACAAACCTTCCCGGTAATCGGCCAACGCTCTTTCCAGTGCAGCCAGTGCCGCCTTTCCTGCTTCGGGAGTCGGCTTGGTCAGTTCCACCTTCAACTCCTCTTCTATGCAGTTCACCACGTTCACTCTTCCGTCCTGCACCTCTTCAGCAGAATTTACAATGCTGAAACTGGTCTGTATCTCCATGGCCTTGCGGTGATACGCAGCAACCTTGGGAGAACCGTACACCACCGGCGTACAAAGTTCCAGCATGGTGGGGTCAGAGAAAGTCTTCAATATCACTTCATAGCCTACCCCGTTTATATCTCCATGAGTGATTCCCACTCTAATTTTACGATTTTCCATATTTATTGCTTATTCTGTTCAGCTTCTTGTTTGATTTGTTCTTCCGAGATGGAATTGTCTACCGGAATCTCCGACACTTCTTTTTCTGAAGGAAGCTTCAGTGTATATAACGCCGCATTCAGCTTGCGAATCTGGTCACGTTTCAGCTTACCCGGGTTATAGACAAAACCTTCCACCACGATAACCCGTGCATTGTCACGGTCTACCCGCACATGCGATACGAACGGACCACCCATGGCATCGTTCTTCATTTCCCACAATCCGCGGGCCTCGAATGCATAGTCTCCCTTCACGGCAATGTTGCGCGTCTCGACAAAGATAGAATCGGCTGTTTCCATGTACATACCTTCACGCGCACCTGGCAGGTTGACCTTCATCACGGAGTCACGTTTATGAATGAAATACTCTTTGGTAAACGTATCGTGGTCGCGGAACGGATAGGCATACATCACAAAGTTCAAGTCATTCAGGTTGCTCGAAGCCCACAGGAAATTCTCACCCTGCTTGTACGACTCCATTTCCACCGGCATCCAGATGTCGCAATCAAACATACTCTGTACCTTGGCCGAAAGTGTTTCATTGTGTTTTTTCTCCAGCAACTTCACCTGACGGTTCATTTCGGCACGGGTAAAGAAGTCAATAATCACCTGACCGTTTTTCGAAACATAGTCTGCAAACTCCTTCTGGTTAGGTGCCTGAATAGTCATAATCATCTGCGGAGACGAATAGGCATCACGCGTATACTTGAATTTGGGCTGCGTATAGATGTCCTGAATATCTACGATAATGATGTTACGGAACAGACGCACCGAACGGTCAAAAAAGTCAGGCCGCACACGCGAAATACGGAAAGAGCGTTCAGCCTGAGGCAATCCCGGCACATCCGTATCCAGCACATGAAACAGTGCACTATCCGGACTCATCCAGCATTTGTCATCGGCCACCACCATCACTTCATACGGGCGTCCGCTTGACACCGGAGTAATGATACTCTTCCCTCCGTTGCGGCAGGAAGCAAGCGACAGCACCGCCAGGGCCATCCCAAGGTAAAATGTCATTCGTTTCATTATGTTTCTTGTATTAAAAGGTTTCACTTTCTTTCTCTTTTTTCTCTGCCTGCTGCTGGGCGGTGGAAAGCATGCCGCAAGCCGCAAAAATATCTTCTCCGCGTGAAGCGCGAATGGTAGCGAACAAGCCGTGCTGTGTCAGATAATCACGGAAAGCAATCATCGACTCCATATCCGTTCCTTCCAGATCCACGTTCGGGATGGCATGGAAGCGAATCAGGTTCATCCGGCAGTCCAGCCCACGGAGCAGCCTTACCAGTTCCTTGGCATAAATCAGACTGTCGTTCACTCCCTTGAACACAATGTATTCAAAAGACAGACGACGCTGCTTGCTGAAATCATACCGACGAAGTATCTCCACCATCTCGGTAATGGAGAAAGCCTTCTCTGCCGGCATCAGTTCCCTGCGCTGGGAAGGGAAAGGAGAATGCAGACTGATGGCCAGGTGGCAGTCACTTTCTTCCAGGAAACGCTCCAGCCCTTTCCGCAGTCCTACGGTAGAAACCGTGATACGCTTCGGGCTACATTTGTAGCCATAATCGGCAGTCAGGATTTCCAAGGCACGCAGCACTTCGTCCAGGTTGTCGAACGGTTCGCCCATGCCCATAAACACCACGTTGGTCAGCGTATCCCGTTCCGGCACCGAATAAATCTGATTCAGAATCTGTGCAGCTGTCAGGCTGGTCGTGTATCCCTGCTTTCCGGTCATACAGAATTTACAGTTCATCTTGCATCCCACCTGTGACGACACGCACAAAGTAGCCCGGTCGTCATCGGGAATATATACGGATTCTATGTAATCACCTTCGGGCGTACAGAACAAGTATTTCACCGTTCCGTCTACCGAACGCATCTCATGCACCGGTGCACTGGCTCCCACCTCGTAGTTCTCCATCAGCCGCTCACGGTTTTTGAGCGAAAGGTTTGTCATCTCTTCAATGGAGCCTACTTTCTTGTCGTACAGCCACGATGCAATCTGCCCGGCAGTAAATTTAGGCATTCCCAAATCCTGCACAATGGCTTTCAGCTCGCCCAATGTTTTGCCTAATAAAGGAGTTTTTTTCGTCATAGCGCTCTTTACTTCTTTATGCCACAGGCTTTTACTCATTTCCAGTCCTCCCTTGTCAGGACTGGAGTACTCCCCCTGAAGTACTGGAGTACTGCCAAGGAAGTACTGAGACATTCCCGGTTCCTTAAACGAAAGCACTGCGCATATTCCACATATTTAGCGTACAAAGTTAGGGAAAAAATAAGATATATTGCCTATCTTTGTACGTATAAATGTATTAAATTATGAATAACCAAGTAACTTGCTTCCTTTTATACGGAAGTGATAACCAGCAGAATAAAACCATCAAAGGCCTGACGGAGAGTTCCCGAACAGACCAGATATTCTTACTAACTGACCATCCGGAGGACAACGACATTCCTACGGAGAAATGCCATTTTCTTCCCTCTTTCTCCTTTCAGCATACCGAAGGCATCCGACAGATGCTTGCCCTCACCCGCACTCCCTACCTCCTTATTTATACCAAGCCCCACACATTAGATATGGGCTATATGGCACTGGAGCGCATGTGCGACTATTTAGCCGCACCGGAATCGGGCATGGTTTATGCCGACCATTATCAGGTGACAGAGGGAGTGCGAAAGCCTCATCCGGTCATCGACTACCAGCCGGGAAGCGTGCGCGATGATTTTGACTTCGGCTCGGTACTGCTCTTCAAGACGGCGGCCCTGCAGGAAGCGTTCGACACCATCACCCACCAGCCTGAATACCAGTATTCTGCCTTGTATGCCGTGCGACTGGCACTTTCACAGAAATACGAACTGACACACATACGTGAGTTCCTTTATACCGAAATTGAAGAAGACACCCGCCTGTCGGGCGAAAAACAGTTTGATTACGTAGATCCGCGCAACCGGAGCGTACAACTGGAACGGGAAACGGCATTTACTTATTACCTGAAGAACATTCATGCCTTCCTGCCTCCGGTGGAGCGCGAAATCGATTTGTCGGAAGGCGAATTTGCATACGAGGCTTCGGTCATCATCCCCGTGCGCAACCGCATCCGCACCATTGCCGACGCCATTGAATCGGTACTGAAGCAGGAAACAGACTTCCCGTTCAACCTGATTGTCATCGACAACCATTCTACCGACGGTACCACGGAGTGCATTGACCAATATGCCGGAAACGAAAAAGTGATTCATCTCATTCCCGAACGTGACGATTTGGGCATCGGCGGATGCTGGAACCTAGGTGTGCATCACCCTCTCTGCGGACGCTTTGCCGTACAGCTCGACAGCGACGACTTGTACAGCAGTCCGTCTACTCTCCAGACCATTGTCGACAAGTTCCGCCGGGAACGCTGCGCCATGGTTATCGGCTCTTACCGCATGACCAACTTCCAACTGGAGACATTGCCGCCGGGCGTCATCGACCACAAGGAATGGACCGATACCAACGGACACAACAACGCCCTCCGCATCAACGGACTGGGTGCCCCACGGGCCTTCTTCACACCGCTGCTGCGGAAAGTACGTGTACCGAACACCAGCTATGGCGAAGATTATGCGTTAGGACTGGCTTTCTCACGGGAATACCGCATAGGACGTATCTACGACGTACTTTATTTATGCCGTCGCTGGGAAGGCAATTCCGACGCGGCCCTGAGCATCGAGAAGCAAAACCAAAACAACAGCTACAAAGACAGCCTGCGTACCCTGGAAATACGGAAACGCCAGGCCCTGCTCCGTCACCCTCTTTCATGGGAAGATGCAGCCCCTGCGGCTTCTGCCGAAACCTTCATTCGTCACCAGCTCGACACGTGGCCACTGGCCCGCAAAAACCACGAAGCACTGGCGCACGTACAGACCCGCACACTTTCACTCGGTACGAACAACATCACCGTGCAGTTCAATCCGGCACGCGCCGTTTCCACCTGTGCCAAAGTAGACAAGGCTTCCATCGCTGCCCGTCCCTGCTTCCTCTGCCTGAGCCACAAGCCGGAAGAGCAAGAGTCTGTCCGCATCCTGCTGGACGAGCCTTTCAGCCTGCGACTGAATCCATACCCCATTCTGCCGGGACATCTCACCATCTCCACGGGAAGTCACCAGTGGCAGACATTGGCCGACAAAACTTCGCGCCGGTTGCCCGAACGCCTGGTCGACTGGCTGGAGAAGCATTTTGCCAGCGGCTACACCGTGTTCTACAACGGAGCCAAATGCGGTGCTTCTGCCCCCGACCACTTCCATTTCCAGGCCGTACGTCAGGAAGATGTGCCCCTCATCCGCCAATGGGAAAAACTGATGAGCACTGCAGTAGAAAAAGGTTTCGAACCCCTCTCCGACGGCAAGTCCTGCATCGCCTACGACATCGAAGGATACTTCTGTCCGATACGGGCCTTCATCACTCAGGGAGGACTGGCCACAGGTGTCCGGCTGATTGACAGCTACCTGCACAGCCTGCCCCTGCACGAAGGAGAAACCGAGCCACGCTACAACCTCTTTGCCTGGAACGACCCACGCTACGGATTTGTCACCGTCTACATTCCGCGCACAGCCCATCGTCCGCAGTGCTACACTGCCGAAGGCGACGCACAGCTGATTGTCAGTCCCGGCGCCCTCGATATGGCCGGCATCCTTGTGACGGCCCGCGAAGAAGATCTTCAAAAACTGGACGCTGACACGCTCCGCCAAATCTACCACGAAGTAACACATTAAGCATCATGAAAGAACCTGAAATTAACGTGGGCATCGTCAATGCCCTTGAAATAGCCTTTACACTAAATGCCAAGTTTCTGGCCAAAGGAGAAACCGTATCGGGCAAGCAACGTGTATCCTTCGACGAAGGAGGAATTTCCTGGAACGGCAACGTGTACCGGGAGCTGACCTTCACCCCGTTGGAAGACGATTCCTCCTTCTCACTCGAAGACGTAACCATCGGTATCAATTTCCACTGGGAACGTCAGGAAACACAGACCTTCCTCGGCACCCTGCGTCTGGTAGTAGACGAAGGAAAGATTACCGCCATCAACCAGGTTCCGGCAGAAGACTACCTGACCAGCGTCATCTCGTCCGAGATGAACGCCACTTCTTCCCTGGAATTCCTGAAAGCCCATGCCGTCATCTCACGAAGCTGGCTTTTAGCACAAATTGAAAAGCGGAAGGCCCTCAGCAAACAGGGAAGTAACTTCTTCCCCTTCCTCAAGACCGAAACAGAATACATCCGCTGGTACGACCGCGAAGACCATACCATCTTCGACGTATGCGCCGACGACCATTGCCAACGCTATCAGGGCATTACCCGTGCCTCCAACCAGAGTGTGGTGGAGGCCGTGAAGGAAACACGCGGCCAGGTGCTCATGCACAAGCATGCCATCTGCGACGCCCGTTTCTCGAAGTGCTGCGGCGGAGTGACCGAAGAGTTCAACTACTGCTGGGAAGACAAGCATTATCCTTACCTCAGTGCCGTGCGCGACTTGGACACGGATGCCCCCCTGTCCGACCTCACCCAAGAGGAAGAAGCCGAACGATGGATACGCCAGCGTCCGGAGTCTTTCTGCCACACCACTGATCCGAAAATCCTTTCACAGATACTCAACAACTACGACCAGGAGACACACGATTTCTACCGTTGGAAGGTGAGATACACGCAAGCCGAACTGGCCGAACTCATTGCCACGCATACCAAGAGCGACTACGGGGAGATACTCGACCTTATCCCCGTAGAGCGTGGAAAATCGGGACGTATCAGCCGGCTGAAGATTGTAGGAACCCTGAAAACAATGACCATCGGAAAGGAACTGGAAATACGACGCACCCTCTCACCTACCCACCTGTTCAGCTCGGCATTTGTGGTCGACAAGGGACCGGAAGTGAACGGAGTGCCCGAATGGTTCGAACTGACCGGTGCCGGATGGGGACACGGTGTGGGACTCTGTCAGATCGGTGCTGCCGTGATGGGCGAAAAAGGATATTCCTACGACCAGATTCTGCTGCATTACTACCGGGGAGCTGAAATCCGTAAGTTATACTAAAAACGAACGACTATGCGCACACGCTCTCCCTGGTACTGGGTACCTTCGCTCTACTTTGCCGAAGGACTTCCCTACGTAGCTGTGATGATTTTATCTTTGGTGATGTACAAACGAATGGGCATCTCGAATACGGAGGTGGCACTCTACACCAGCTGGCTGAACCTGCCCTGGGTCATCAAGCCTCTGTGGAGCCCGTTTGTCGACCTGCTCCGCACCAAGCGGTGGTGGATTGTCACTACCCAGTTGCTGCTGGGTGCCGGACTGGCCGGCATTGCCTTCACCATCCCCACCAGCCATTTCTTCCAGACCACATTGGCGGTGTTCTGGCTCGTAGCCTTCAGTTCCGCCACCCACGATATTGCCGCCGACGGCTTCTACATGTTAGGCCTTACCCCGCATCAGCAAGCCTTCTTCGTGGGCATCCGCAGCACGTTCTACCGCTTTGCCACCATCGCCGGACAAGGACTGCTCATTATGCTGGCCGGCTGGCTGGAAGAAATGACCGGGCGCACATCGTACGCCTGGAGCATCACCTTCTTCACGTTAGCAGGCTGCCTGCTAGCTCTGTGGCTCTACCATTCCTTCGTACTGCCCCGTCCTGACCAAGACTGTCCGTCGGTTGCCCGGCAAGGAGAAGCCCGGAGCATACTGACCGATTTCCTGCTTACCTTCCGTTCCTTCTTCCAGAAAGAACAAGCGCTTACCGCCATCCTGTTCATGCTGCTCTACCGCTTGCCCGAGGCACAGTTAGCCAAGATGGGCATTCCCTTTCTGCTCGACCCGGTGGAACAAGGAGGACTCGGCATGACCACGGCACAGATAGGCTTTGCCCAAGGAACGCTCGGCATTGTCGGTCTCACCTTGGGAGGTATCCTGGGAGGCATTGCCGTAGCACGCCACGGACTGCGCCGCTGGCTCTGGCCGATGGTATGGGCCATCTCCCTGCCCGACATTGTCTACGTGTACCTGAGTTACGCCCAGCCCGACAACTTAATCATCGTGAACAGCTGCATCTTTGTGGAACAGTTCGGCTACGGATTCGGATTCACAGCCTACATGCTCTACCTCATTTATTTTGCCAACGGCACACACAAGACCTCACACTATGCCATTTGTACCGCCTTCATGGCCTTGGGCATGATGCTGCCGGGCATGATAGCCGGCTGGATGCAAGAAACCTTAGGCTACCAGCTGTTCTTCATCTGGATTATGGTTTGCACACTGGCCACCTTCGGCGTTACCGCCCTGCTGAAAATCGACCCTGAATTCGGAAAGAAATAAAAAGAGACGTTTTGTCCGGCCTTTACTTTCCGGAAAGGAAGTGCCGGACAAAACGCATAAAATTCAATACCGTATCCGACTCCTGTCCCTGAGCCGATACAAAACAGAAATGCCGCTTGAATTGCAGGCCCTCAATGTCAATCACCTGAAAGTCTCCTTCCTTCAGTTCCCTCTCTAAGGCATAGATTGACACGATGCCCATACAGTTGCTGCACCGCAAGAACGACTTGATACCTTCCGTACTGCCTAAGTGCATCCGCACGTTCAGCGAAGAAAGCTTCAGTCCCTGCTCTGCCAATACCATCTCAATGGCATCCAGCGTGCCGGAACCTCGCTCACGAAGCACCAATGGCACACGAACAAACTCTTCCAGCGTCAGTTCCTCCTTTCCGGCCCAGTGGCCGCGCGGACAAACTACCGGCACCAGTTCATCGCACAAAAACGGGTCGTAGCGCAGGCTGGGCAGACGGAACACCCCTTCCACCATACCCACGTCAATGGTATGCTCCTGCAAAGCCTTCTCCACATTGCGCGAATTGGTATCCATCAATGACACACTCATCTTGGGATAACGCTCCGTAAAAGCAGCCAGCACAGGCGGAAGCACATACTGTGAGATTGTCGTACTGGCCCCTAACCGTAACTCTCCCGCATACTCATTGTTCAACTGGTGCATGTCGTACTCCAGCTTGCGGTAATCGTCCAAAATCCGTTCGCAGTGCTCCATCAGCAATTTTCCAGCCTCAGTGAGCGAAATGGAATTTCCCTTCCGGTCGAACAGACGCACACCATAGAGACTCTCCAGTTCCCTAACATGCTTGGTCACTGCCGGCTGACTCACAAACAACTCCTGCGAAGCCTTGGTAAAACTAAGGTTTCGTGCCACACTATAGAAAGCTTTCAAACGGAAATCCGACATGCCTCCACAAAGATTAAAGTTCCTCTGCCCGGATGCCCAACGACTGAAGAATGGCAAATCCTAACATTTCAAAGGAATATTCATAATCGTGTGCCGGAGGATTCATACCGAACACCGTCACACCATCTTTTCCCTTTATCTTTGCTGCCTGCTGCTCCACAGCAGTCCCATATCCCTCTTCATCGGGCACCAGCATGATTCGGCGTGCATCTTTCGATTCGGTCAGCAGTTGCAGTGATTCCGTAAACAAGTCCTCCCGACGGGCCATATCCGAAGGCTGGAAAGCATAAAGCGCAAACTCGCCCAGGCGGCTCTGGAATGCCATACCGTGAACCTCTTTTTCCAAATCGGAAGGAAGGCAGAAATTCATCCGGCTATGCTCCTCATCATACACAAAAATTACCTGTATCTCATTCTTGCCCGGCTCAATTCCGGCATCCAAAACCAGGCACTCCAGCAACACGGCCAAATCAGCCTTAGGTAGTTCACGCCCCACCAACGGTGCGAAATGTGCCGCCATATCCTTCCCCACGCGGTCAAGGAAAGCTGCATCAATCAAAATTACATCAGAAGCAAAGGGTATTTTCTTTTCCATATTAGTTAATGTGTTTCTATTTATACTTGTTTCCAGTTGATGAAATAACCGTCTTCCATGATGCAATCAGAATTTTGTATTCCAATTGGGTATTTCATACTAAACAATTAATAATGAATAACGGGGAACGGCAAATGCTTATTTGATTCAAGCCTTTATACAAAGATAAGAAAAATATCCAAGAGCCAATATTTACCCCTGATTATTTAAAATTCATTGCAATTCCTGACAGGATATTCCATCTGTCTCATTCAAAGCATTCTCATTTCTTTATTCAATGCATTTTTGTGTACAGCTACCGATTTACTTCTTCCTCCAACGGGCTGCGAACACTCTTCTTTTTCTTTGAACAGACGTATGAAATGGCTGGCCGACTGGAAACCTGACTTTTCTGCAATTTCAGCAATCGTCAATTCCGGACATTTCTTCAGCATAGTCTTTGCATATTCCAACCGAAGACTGGAAATCCATTCACGGAATGACAACTGATAAACCAGCTTAATATAACTGGAAAGATAAGTACGGTTAGTCTTCAGTATTTCTGAAAGCTCTTTCAGTGTCAGCCCTAATTTAAGATAGCCCTTCTCTTCTATCCAGACAGCCAGTCTTTCTGCAATGTCAGAGAAACTAGGAGGAAGAGCCTGCATTTCCCCTATCGCCATAGCTGAAACATCTCCTTCCGATGGCATTTCTGACTCGAAGACCTGCTCCACTTGCTCGTAGAACAACAGATAGTTCATATAGGAGCAATAAAGATAAATATAAAAAGGAACAGACGACAGAATCCAGATATACACATATTTGTCAGGAAGGAAGGTCAATAGGCCACACCCTACTCCAAAAATCACCGCCCAATAAGTAAAAATGGACAACCACTGTATATAAGCACCCACATTATCAGAATGGGTATCATCACACAGTCGTACTGCTCTACGATAGGCCAGAATAAGCCGGCGTGCCAGAACAAATCCATACGTTACCAGCCATACGCACATAACCAGAATACCCATTTTTTGAATCAAACCTTTTGGCAATCCTAATAGTACCACCCCCGACAAGGCTGTAAACAGCAACCACTGACACACATGTACCATAAAGCGCCGCCGCGTAATATAGAAACGATCAAGCAATGTAGTAAGCGCCGAACTGAAAAGCCAGTAACAAAGGAAATAGGTAGACAGATTCATCAAGATGGCTGCATCCACATTCTGGAAACGGATTTCTGCAAAGAAATGTACGGAATAATTGGTAGCCAACAATAGCACGGCAAATCCCATTACCCTACGCGAACGAAGATAATTGCTAAAGATTGCTTTGTCCGGCACCGGGGCAAAAATAAAATAAAAGCCGAAAAACAGCATCAACGGCAAGGCGATGCAAAGCGAATAACTATATATAGGATGTGTTATCATTTTTCAATGCCTCCAACCATTATAAGAACTCATAAACTATACCCCAAATGTACAAAAAATATCTGAAAAACTTAAAGCCTCCAGCAAGTTTCCTTGCCAGAGGCTTCTTTTTATTTATCGATTAAAGAAAATTAATCTTCCATCAACTTGCGATAACGCACGCGCTTCGGCTCGACATTGCCCATACGCTTCATCTTATTTTCTTCGTATTCCGTGTAAGAACCCTCGAAGTAGAACACCTGACTGTCTCCTTCAAAAGCTAAGATGTGGGTACAGATACGGTCGAGGAACCAACGGTCGTGGCTGATAACTACGGCACATCCGGCAAAGTCTTCCAAACCTTCTTCCAGCGCACGGAGAGTGTTTACGTCAATATCGTTGGTCGGCTCGTCGAGCAACAACACGTTACCTTCTTCCTTCAATGCCATGGCCAGGTGCAGACGGTTACGTTCACCACCAGAAAGCATACCGCAGAGTTTTTCCTGATCAGAACCGGAGAAATTAAAGCGGCTCAGGTATGCACGGGCATTCACATCGCGGTTACCCATACGAATCAGGTCGTTACCGCCACTGATTACCTGGTATACGGTCTTGTTCGGGTCAATGTCCTTGTGCTGCTGGTCTACATAGGCCACTTTCACAGTCTCGCCTACTTCAAACTCGCCTTTATCCACACTTTCCAGTCCCATAATCAGGCGGAACAACGTCGTCTTTCCGGCACCGTTCGGACCGATAACTCCCACGATACCGTTAGGCGGCAGCATGAAGTTCAAGTCGTCGAAAAGCAATTTATCGCCATACGCCTTGGCCACATGCTTGGCTTCGATAACCTTGTTTCCCAGACGCGGACCGTTCGGAATAAAGATTTCCAGCTTTTCTTCCTTCTCCTTCACATCTTCGTTCAAGAGTTTGTCGTACGAATTCAGACGAGCCTTACCCTTGGCCTGACGAGCCTTAGGAGCCATGCGCACCCATTCCAACTCGCGTTCCAGCGTCTTACGACGCTTGCTGGCCGTCTTCTCTTCCATTTCCATACGCTTGGTCTTCTGCTCCAGCCAGCTTGAATAATTTCCCTTCCAAGGAATACCTTCACCACGGTCAAGTTCCAGAATCCATCCGGCCACATGATCCAAGAAGTAGCGGTCGTGTGTTACGGCAATTACCGTTCCTTCGTACTGCTGCAAGTGCTGTTCCAGCCAGTCAATGCTTTCTGCATCCAAGTGGTTGGTCGGCTCGTCGAGCAACAGGATGTCCGGTTTCTGCAACAACAGACGGCACAAAGCCACACGGCGGCGTTCACCTCCCGAAAGGTTCTTCACCAGCTGATCTTCGGGCGGACAGCGCAACGCATCCATCGCACGTTCCAGTTTGCTGTCAAGATTCCACGCATCGGTAGCGTCAATAATATCCTGCAGTTCGGCCTGACGCGCAAAGAGTGCGTCCATCTTTTCCGGATCTTCATAATATTCCGGCAAACCGAACTTCTGATTGATTTCTTCGTATTCGGCCAGCGTGTCTACCACCTGCTGCACTCCCTCCATCACGACTTCCTTCACAGTCTTCGTGTCGTCAAGCTGAGGTTCCTGTGCCAGATAACCTACAGAATAACCCGGTGAAAATACCACTTCACCCTGGTAGTTCTTTTCGATTCCGGCAATGATTTTCATCAAAGTAGACTTACCGGAACCGTTCAAACCGATGATTCCGATTTTCGCGCCATAAAAAAAGGATAGGTAGATGTCTTTCAATACCTGTTTGTTGTTCTGGAATGATTTGCTCACTCCCACCATTGAAAAGATAATTTTCTTGTCGTCTGCCATATTCTTTATATTAGTTAAGTTATCTATTCTTCATTCGTTTCATGAAATAGCCGTGCACCACTGCCTGATAAATCAACAGGCCTGCCAGCAGAATGAGCGATGCAGCCCGGAACTGTTGTCCGGAGATGTCTTCTGTGTATTTCCCGAAGAACACGCCCAGCATGACGCCCGACTCCCAAAGCAACTGATAGGTGTGATAGCCCGTTCCGCGCTCACAGTGCAAAGGAAGACGTATCATCATCCGCAAGAACTGAAGCAGGGAGAAACCCATGCCCAATCCGGTCAGGAAACCTGCTCCCATCAGCATTCCTTTTTCGGTGGAACAGCCCAGCAGCCATACTGCCACGCACATCAATACCAGTCCGACACCATTCAGCAGGCGGCCGTTCACTTGCTTGCGAACCACGCGGTCCAGCAGCAGGAAGACGATAAATCCGGCTATGATACAAATGTAGAAAAAAGTATCGAAAATCGAGCTGAACAGCACCCCTAAAATGAAGGGAACCACCATCATGTTCAGCCCCGGAATCAAGGTACGGAAAAGCAGAAAACGGTCGAACGACAGCAACGGAAGGTCCAACGGAGCACGGAAACAGACTTCCACCATGGAAACCAGTACGACCGGAAGGGCACAAAGTCCCACAAAAAGATAAATCTGCTGCTGGAAAGAAAGATACCAGCCTGCATTATATCCCAACAGGATGCCGCACAGCATACCGAGTACCCCCGACCAGGTGAAAACCACACTGGCCTTGTTTCTGTACTGGCTGGGAGTTACATCGATGACCAGGGTACTGCCCATGGCCATCAGTACCACCCCAAACAAGGCTCCCTGAAGCACACGCAAAAGGAAAATCATCCCCCACTCTCCGGCGTATGGATACAACAATCCCAAAAACGCCAGCAGCAGAAGGCTGCGCGTACACACATTCTTACGCTTAAACGTATCGACCAGGTAATTATTGAAAGCTCCCAAAAGAAAAAGAGAAGCTCCAAAGATGGCTATGGCCCCTCCGGCCTGAAATCCCGTATACCCTCCTTCTGACACCATCCAGTGATGAAGTGCAGGAAACAGCATATACACTGCCGTATACAGGAAAAAATTAGCGATGAGCAAAAGATTAAAATTCTTGTTCCACATTTTTTCTACATCTAATAGAAAACACAAATGCACAGACTGCGACTTTTAAATTGTCCGGAAGAACCGGACTTTGCAGTCCATGCATCTGCGGCTTATAAGTGATAATCTTAGTATTGTTCTGACTCGTTAGGGAAGTCACAAGCTTTCACGTCGGCTACATAATGTCCGATGGCATCGGTCATCACGGTATTCAGGTCGGCATAGCGACGAAGGAAACGCGGGCTGAATCCTTTGGTCATACCCAGCATGTCAGTCACTACCAATACCTGTCCGTCTACTCCTCCACCGGCTCCGATTCCGATAACCGGAATAGTCAGTTCCTGAGCCACACGGGTTGCCAGTGCAGCCGGAATTTTCTCCAGTACCAAGGCAAAACATCCAGCTTCTTCCAACAGACGCGCATCCTTAATCAGCTTTTCAGCTTCTGCGTCTTCTTTGGCGCGTACACCGTAAGTTCCATATTTATTAATAGACTGAGGCATCAGTCCCAGGTGTCCCATCACGGGCATTCCGGCACCGATGATACGGCGAATCACGTCGATGACTTCTTCACCACCTTCCAGCTTCAGGGCATCAGCATGTGTTTCTTTCATGATGCGGATAGCATTGCGCACCCCGTCAAACGGGTCTGCCTGATAAGAACCAAATGGCATATCCACCACTACCAATGCACGCTTCACACCGCGCATCACTGACTTTCCGTGATAAATCATCTGCTCCACGGTAATAGGCAAGGTCGTCACGTTACCCGCCATCACATTCGAAGCTGAATCACCTACCAGAATCACATCCACACCTGCGCCGTCTACAATCTGCGCCATTGTATAATCATAAGAGGTCAACATGGAAATCTTTTCACCTCTCTGTTTCATCTCAATCAAACGGTGAGTCGTTACCTTACGAGTATCACCTGAAAGATATCCTGCCATAGTTTTCTTCTGAATTAATAAAATTTCCGCAAAAATAGCCGATTTTTCCGAATCAGACAAGCCTTACAGCAAGTTCATCATTTCTTCATACGTAAAACAGGTGAAATCTGGAATCACCCGGGCGCACTGATTTTGAATGGCTTCCGCCGGATTGGTGGTGCTCAGTCCCACTACAGGCATGCCTGCTGCGTTTCCTGCCTGAATGCCATGGAACGAATCTTCAAACACGACGCAATTGGCCGGGAGAGTTTCGAAAACTTTGGCTCCAAGCAAAAAACAATCGGGGTCCGGCTTGGATTTCTGAAACATCTCGGCTGTGAGTATCCGGTCCACCATATTCTCCAATTCAGGATGTGCCGCATACACATTGGCCATTTTCTTCTCGTTCGAGCTGGTCACTATAGCTATTTTCACTCCATGGGCACGAAGGTTCTGCATGAACTCTGCCACTCCCGGCACATATTCATAGCGCATCTCTGTCTCGAAACGGTTCAGGCCTTCTGTAATTTCAGCCTGTTCATGCTCCATTCCCTGAAAATAACGGTCGTAAATCTGCCGCAGCGTCTGTCCCTTGATGATTTTTCCGAATTCCTCGTATTCCGGATGGTATTTCTTTCCCACCTCATTCCAGAAGATGCTGTACTGTGACTCAGTGTCCATCACTACTCCGTCAAAATCAAAAAGTGCTGCTACGCATTTAGTTTTGTCCATTGGTATGTTTAGTTTGATTTAACGGTACAAAGTTCTAAAATATTGCTTCATATTCCTAACTTTGGAAATTAAAATAAACAAACGTACATGAAAGAAAACAATCCGCATATATTGGGAGAAGCCCCTATCGGGAAACTACTGGTAGAATATTCCATTCCTGCCATTATCGGAATGACACTGACTTCCTTGTATAACATCATAGACAGTATTTTCATCGGTCATGGTGTGGGAGCCCTGTCCATCTCCGGTCTGGCCATTACCTTTCCGCTGATGAACCTGCTGGTAGCCTTCTGTACACTGGTGGGCGTAGGAGGTGCCATACTTTCTTCCATCCGACTGGGACAAAAGGATAAAAAGGGAGCAGAAGATATTCTCGGTAACGTAGCCATTCTTTGTGTCATTAATGCCATCTTCTACGGCGGATTGGCATTTATCTTTCTGGAACCGATTCTCTTTTTCTTCGGAGCCAGCGAAGCTACCCTGCCGTATGCCCGCGATTTTATGCAGGTAATTTTATTGGGCAGTCCGATTTCTTACGTCATGATCGGGCTTAACAACATCATGCGTGCCACCGGTTACCCGAAAAAAGCCATGCTTTCTTCCATGCTGACCGTAGGCTGCAACATTATTCTGGCTCCGATTTTCATTTTTGTACTGAACTGGGGAATCCGGGGAGCGGCACTTGCGACCATCTGCTCACAGTTCATCGGCATGCTGTGGGTATTGTATCACTTCTACAGTCCGAAGACTTATATCCGCTTCCAGCGTCACAGCATGCGACTGAAACAACACATCATAGCCAATATTTTTGCCATCGGCATGTCGCCCTTCGTCATGAATGTGTGTGCCTGATGCATCGTGATTTTCATCAACAACCGTCTGCTCAACTATGGAGGTGATATGGCAATCGGTGCATTCGGCATCCTTAACCGTATCCAGATGCTCTTTATCATGATTGTAATGGGTATCACCATGGGAATGCAGCCCATCACGGGATACAACTACGGTGCACAACATTTCGACCGCGTAAAAAGAACCTTGAAGCTGGGAATCACGGCAGGATGTATCATTACTACCTTAGGATTTATAATCGGTGAGCTGTTTCCCGGTATATTTGTCGGCATGTTTACTGACAACCACGAACTGACTGATGAAGCGACACTGGCCCTGAGAATTGGCATTCTATCCTTCCCGGTGGTAGGTGCACAGATTGTCATCACCCAGTTCTTTCAGTCCATCGGAAAAGCCCGGATTTCCATCTTCCTGTCTCTTTCCCGCCAGCTGCTCTTCCTTCTTCCGGGACTGGCTTTTCTCCCACCCTTCTATGGCGTAGAAGGTGTATGGTTCAGCATGCCGTTATCCGATGCCTTGGCCTTCGCCGTGGCAGCCTTGATGCTGGCATACCACTATAAGAAAAAGATGTCAGGCACCAATTTACGGACAGCTTAAAAACTTTCTGAGAAAAGAAGAGCCAGATTCAGCACAGATACAATCACTGCCATGGTGTAAAGCACAAAACTGCTCCACCGGGAGTTGGCATATTGCCCCATGACCCGTTTAGAGGAGGTCAACCCTACCTGCAAGAAAATGGTAAACGGAAGCTGAATGCTCAGTATCATTTGTGAGATGATCAATCCTTGGAAAGGATTCTCGATGAACAGAATGACAACCAGTGCAATTCCCAATGAAAGTAGAATTCCTACACGAGAGTGCACATCCTTTACATGGTAGGATTCACCAAACATGCCGGCAAAAATGGAACCGGCAGCCATCCCGCTTGTCACAGTGGAAGAGATACCTGCCATCAGCAAGGCAAGAGCAAAGATAGTAGCAGCCTGATTGCCAAGCAAAGGCTCCAACAAGCTCTTGGCCTGCTGCAACTCTTCTACTCCAATATGGTTAGCAAAGAAGGTAGCCGCAGCCAGCAAAATCATCGCACTGTTGATAGCCCAGCCTACTCCCATAGAGAACAGGGTGTCATAGAATTCATATTTTAATAATTTACGGATAGAAGCATCGTCCTTCTTGTTGTATTCCCGGCTCTGTACCACTTCCGAGTGCAAGAACAAGTTATGAGGCATCACCACGGCCCCCAGCACACTCATTATCACCAACAGACTACCCTCGGGAATAGAAGGCGTCACCCACGAACGGGCAGCCAAAGGCCAGTCTATATCAACCAGGAAAAGTTCATAGAGAAATGATAGTCCTATCACCGACACAAATGCAATAATAGAGCGCTCAATCCGCTTGTAGGAATTGGTAAACAGCATGATTGTGACAAAGAATGCCGTGAGAAGGGAACCCCAGATAATAGGAATATCGAATAACATTTCCAAGGCAATGGCTCCTCCCAAAATCTCAGCCAGAGAAGTGGAGATAGATGCCAATACGGCTGTTCCCAAGATAGGACGTGACACCCATTTCGGCGTATATTTCGTGGCAGCCTCACTCAAGCAAAGTCCGGTAACAATTCCCAAATGAGCCACATTATGCTGCAACACAATGAGCATAATAGTAGACAAGGTAATCACCCACAACAAGGAGTACCCGAAGTCTGCTCCTGCCGCAAAATTAGAAGCCCAGTTTCCCGGATCTATAAAACCAACGGTCACAAGCAAACCGGGACCAATATATTTAAAGAAATCCAGTCCACCAAGATAACGCTGGTGGTCCTTACGTCGTAATTCTTTGATGAAATTCCACATACCTATAAAGCTGTTTTAATAAATAAAAACACACTTAGCCGATAGAATGTTCACACAAAGAGTAAAGAAATTTGTAATTAGTTCAAAATTAAATCGGCCCAACCTGCCGCATGATACCAAGAGATGGATTGCTCGTAGTAATCATTCCAAGCTGTTTTATTAGCAACATAAGGATTATATTCTTTTGGAATATACATACCGATTCCACAAAAACGGGCTTCATCAACTATGACTCCATCAAATTCATAGTCAGTGCCTGACAAGCAATCTTTAGCTATCACAGCCTGATTCAGGGCCGACTGCACAGTTGACACAGCTTCATTCAAATCTAAATTCTTCACTCCACTCTTCCGTCCTAGTTCACGGAAGAAATCAAGCAAATCATAAGAAAAGTACCGATAATCACGCCCCCATCCATAAGCTCCATACTGCTGTACATTCTGCATGGACACAGAAGAAAGCGCATCCTTCCACTCTGAAAGCTTTGCTTTTACTGCACTGGCCAAATTTTCCATTTGACTACAGTCCATCACTGCGCATGTACCCCACAAGTTATTCGTCTTATTAAAAGACATAAACTCATGACAAACAGCAGAATAGTCTATATTTTCAGTATACAAATAAGGAAGAATTCGATCATAAGGGAATCCATACACCGGGGTCTCCATTACGGAAGCAATACAATGTGAAGTT
>ERZ839741.1745-NODE-1745-length-22193-cov-4.027509_pt1 | contig 22193 bp, 24 predicted proteins | sample MGYA00519880_ERZ839741 | MGnify/ENA primary metagenome ERZ839741 (study PRJEB31850, sample SAMEA3708851) | human gut metagenome | biome: human gut; feature: human-associated habitat; material: faeces | place: China | collected 2014 ...
CTTACCTAATCCCTTGCCAGTGGGATATTTACTAAGCAGCTTGTACGGGCGCACATAAATACTTGATGTACTGGCTCATAGATGCGCTTGTCAGGGCTTTCCAACATTCTTCTATCACGATCAGTTTGCGAACGCCTTGCAGCCGTCGCATTTTGGAAATAAAACACTCCATGATAATCAGCGTCGTAACGGGCAACAGTATCGGGTGGTCCTTGATATTGTCCAGTTCGAACACGATAAAGCGTTTGTTCAGCAGGTCGATGTTCTTTTCCGAGTTGAGCAGGTAATCGTATTCGCCGCCCTTATAGTAGGGTTCCAGGACGTTCAGGAAATTCTCGATGTCGAAATCCTTTTCCCGGACACGCTTGCGTTCGAGCAATCCGCGATACTCTTTGTCGATAAATTCGTAGAACGTGTCGAACGACGGGCGCAGGTCGTCGCGGTTCTGGATTTGCTGAATATACAGGCTCACAGCGTTTGACAGCGCGACTTCCTCGGAGCGGCGCGGAGGTTCATTGTCCCGTTTCCACAGGGTAAGAATCAGCGTCTTGATACTTTCGCGCTTCTCAACGTCGTAGATATTATCGTCGCTGAAAAACGGGTTGAAACTGATCGGATTGTCCTCGGTATAGGTAAAATAAATTCCGTCCTGACCGCCCGTGCGATGGTTGATTAATGCACACAGCCCTTTGTAGCTGTTTCCCACATCGACCAGGACAACGTGTGTGCCCTGTTCGTAGTACTGACGAACCAAGTGATTGACAAAGAAAGATTTGCCGCCTCCCGATCCTGAAATGACGATACGATTCCTGTTGCAGATTACACCCCGTTTCATCGGCTCGTCGGATATGTCCAGATGCAGGGGTTTACCCGTAATCCGGTCCACCATTTTTATTCCGAACGGCGACGGCGAATCCCGGTAATTCGTTTCCTCCACGAAAAAGCACAGGGCTTGTTCCAGGTAGGTATAGAAACTTTCCTCTGCCGGGAAGTCACTTTCGTTGCCGGGAATCCCTGCCCAGAACAGCGCCGGAACATCGACCGTGTTATGCCGCGGCTTACACTCCATCGTCGCAAGCTGCGACCCCACATCCGACTTAATGCGTTTCAACTGCTCCGCATCGTCCGACCACGCCAAGACATTACAATGACACCGCACGGGCGTCAGGCCCCGGCTATGTCCCTCGTTCAAAAACTGATCGAGCCATTCCTTGTTGATCTGATTGGCGCGGCTATACCGGGACAGCGATTGCAGGTTCCGGGTACGTTTCTCGAACTGCTGGAATGTTTCGGCAGGATTGTCCAGAAAAATGTCGAGTAGGTCGGGAGCATTACTGCTCCCTTCCCCTCTAAGAACCGTACGTGATACTTTCGCATCATACGGCTCAAGCAACTCAAAGTTTCTATTATGAAACCGGCTCATAAGCTCTAATTTTACGGGTAAGTGTACGACTGCATCTGTCATGGGCGATGATTTTGGATTTGCCGGACTTGTCGGATAACTCCGCAATAGTCCAGATTTTATCCGCGTCGATTATCTCGCCGCACAACGGACAACGCTGATTTTGTTTCTCCCACATTCTGAGAAAGCCCTGTTTGCCTTTGAGAGAGCTTAACATTTTCATCCTGTTACGCATCTCAAAGTATGGTCGCCATTCCGGGTCGAATGGGTTGGCTTTGCTGCGGATTTTGATAGGCTTGGTCTTCGTATCAATATCGGATAGATACTTCAGTGTGTACGGAAATGGTTTCCCGTTGTTCTTCAGCATCGTACCGAATGTCCACGCCCGGCCTTTCTTCGACAGAAAATACCTGTTGTAAACCCACTTCTTACCCTTGTGGCGGTGGCGGCGTAATGCCCACGCCCACAGTTTGTAGAAGATCTGTGCGTCTGCGTTCTTGAAGGTTTTGGCGGCTACGCAACCCTTGTAATAGTTGCCCCAACCGGTTATGACGGGGTTTAGAAGTCCGATAAGTTTGTCCTGCCTAATAGCTTGGTTCTTACGAACAATACTTTTAATTTTGGCAAGGAACTCCTTGACGTTCTTCTTTGACGGTTTGATAAGCAGCGTACCTTTGTATTTCCTGATGTTGAAACCCAGAAAGTCAAATCCTTCATCAATGTGAGTAATCTTCGTCTTTTCTTCTGATAGGGTAAGCCCCCGTACTTGAAGAAACTCACTGACTGCAGGTCTGACAAGTGTTTCCAGTGTTTCCCTGTCGGAACAGGTAATAATGAAATCATCTGCGTATCGCACAAGATTTACCATAGGATTGAAATATCCCATTTTGGTACGTCTCAGTTTGAAATTCTCTGCAAGCATTGCTTGCAGGCCGTCGAGTGCCATATTCGCGAGTGTCGGCGATATGATACCGCCCTGCGGCGCACCTTCCTCGGTGGGAAACAGTTGCCGGTTGAATACGAATCCACTTTCCAGCCATTTACAGAGCATGACCTTATCCGTAGGGATATTGTCGAGTAGCCACTGGTGGCTGATGTGGTCGAAACAACCTTTGATGTCTCCCTCGAGTATCCATTGCGGAGATACCTCTTTTGAAAGTATCGTATGGCATTGTACTATCGCATCGACCGTACACCTTTCCCTACGGAAGCCGTAAGAGTGTCTGTCGGCGGTAGTTTCTGCTACCGGGTTCAGAGCCATGAGGTATAATGCCTGCATGGCCCTGTCTTTCATTGTGGGTATTCCTAACGGACGGAGTTTGCCGTTACTCTTCTTGATATGTACCCTTCGTAACGGTTGCGGGTTGTAGCCACGTCTTTTCAGATCGGCGACAGCACCCATTTTTGCGTTGGGAGTAGTCCAGAGAATTTTATCCACTCCCGCAGTATTCTTACCTTTGTTAGAGGTAACTCGTTTGACCGCCAATGCTTTGGCGTAAAACGAGTGGGTCAGTGTCCATTGCAGGGCTTTTACCTTGCCCGGACGACCCTCTTTCTGAGCCTTTACAATACGTCCTTGCAGCTTCTGAACCGCAGCTTCGCATCTGACCCAATCAATGTCGGTCCAGTTGTTCCACTGCCTACGGTCAGCAGGCGCACACGATAAATTAATCTCGTTCATTTGCATTCCTTCTTTTAGAAAGTTCTACATAGTTTCTTGTAAAGAGTCACCTCGCAGAAGTCTGCCCGCTTTCGCGGCGGAGTGACGTTGAAACTCCTATCCGCCCCGTTACAGGACGGCATTCGCTTTTTCTGCGTTCCCATACCCGCACCCCATTCGGCGTTCCTTGCGGTCGGCTTACCTGCCTGAAGGCAGGAGAGATACGGGTTTACCAAGTTTCGCGTAAGTAACAAATGAGCGGGTTAGGTTCTGTCCGTTGCGCCGGCAGTGCTTTGTCCGTGTAACCCCACAATACAAAGGGTTATCCGACTGCGTTACCTTTTGGTTCAAGCCTCTCAGCAACTTTGGCTTGTTCGTACATTACGACGCTTATAACAGTTCGCTTGTGCTAACCATACCGCCCAGCCTCGCTCCCCGACTCTTTTGTGCTAAGAGCAGTTGCCGTTTCCTCGCGGTTCGGGCTTCTCCTTGCGGAAGGGCTACTTTGTCCGGCCAGCTTCGCACCCCGCCTTTTGAGCGACGCACGTGACCGTAGGCTACTATTGACGGAACAATAGGTTTAATCTGATCTGAATGATATTTGTTACTTCATTTGATTGTTAAACAATTACTTACACGACCTCTTGTCGCACATACTGGTTATAGATATGGTCGCACGACAGCAGCAGACCCACCGGAGCCGCGAACGACAGGCGGCAGTCGCTCCGGTCCGTCGAGAGCCGTTCGAAACGGCTGTCCGTCGAAACCTTTTGCGGCAGGTCGTCCAAATCCGAGAGCGTGTGCAGGCACAGCGTATTGTCGCCGACCTGCATCCGTCCGGGGTCCAGCCGCATGTCCTGCAACGGGGCCGTGTCGTCCTGCGTGAGTGCGAAGTACTTTTCCAGAATCCCGGCCTTTTCCGCCGTGCCGACGATCTCCGCTTCCGTGAGCCGTTCGACCTTGAAAAGCCCGCTTTCGTTGATGATGCTTTCCGCCTGGCTCACGGCATCCAGAAACAGCCCCACGGCATCCTTATCCCGCACCTCTTTCGGGGTCAGGTAGCCCCGGCAGAGGGTGTTGAACGTAGATTGTTGCCGCGTGCGCTCCCGTGTGGTTTTGGTGATGAACAGGTAGCAGGTGTGATTCAGGTACGGACGTTCGTTGAAATGCCGTTCATAGCTGCGGCTTAAAAAACTCATGTCCTCCGAAATCTGGGGTACATACCGCTCGGAGATAAACCAGTCCTGTTTATGCACGACCGTAAAATCCGGCAGCACACGGATTGCCTTTGCTCATGTCGCGTGCATGGCTTCGTAATCCTCTCCTGTAACGGTGAACAGTTCCGGCAATTCGACACGAAACGCTACTGTAATGTCGGCTTCCTTGCTGACGATGCAGCCCTGTTCGACGGCCAGCAGCGGAAATTTCCGCTCCAGCGTGGTAGTTTTCAGCGTGCTATACATGGCCCATGCGGATTAGGCGCTGCACGCGGCGGCGGTTGGTGATACGGCGGGGATGCAGTTTTACGGCCAATGCTTTCATAAGCCCGTAGGTCCCGTATTTCTCATTCAGGCGGTAAGTGAGCATCACCGTACCGCCGCACAGCGCACCCCCGACGAACAGACAGGTTAATTGTCCCACGCCGCTCATATACAGAATGACGAGCAGCAGAAAGGACCCGATCAGGCCCCCGGCACAGATGAACAAGTACTGACTTTTCAGCCCCTTAAATTCGACGGGCGCATCCACGCCCTTATGAATTTCGAATGTTGCCATATACTAATACGTTGTGCCGAAAAATGATTTTAAGACCGTAGCGCAGACGATCAGAAAGACGCACGCACCCATCCAACTGGCACAGGTTTTTGCCGTGTCCGGGTCGCCGGACGAGAATTTGCCGTAGACCTTTACGGCCCCGATCAGCCCCACGACGGCCCCGATTGCGTAAATCAGCTTCACGGCAGGTTCGAAGTAGCCGTTTACCATTTGCGCAGCCTGACGGATGCCCGCCGAGCCGTCGCCCGTCTGCGCCGAAGCTGCCAACGTTCACAGCATGCCCCAAGCCGCGAAGAACAGAGCGGTAAGACGTTTGCGGTACGGAGGCCGGGCCGGATTAAGCGGAGTATTCATAAATTTTCTGTTTTTACTTTTCATAGATAATTTGTTTTCGTTTCGGTGAAAAACTGCCGACCGCCTGAACGGTCGGCAGCGAATTATGGAAAATGTTATCTGACGTATTTTCGCCGTTCATAAACGGCACTTCCGTCGTCAGCCGGAATCAAAAAAATCCTTTCTCATAGGCATTTGGTTTAAGTTAGACATCCGTTATACAAAATCTTCCAGACGAAAAGCCCGGTCAGATTTTTTATTCTCCCGCGGGGGTGTATCGTCCTCCGCGTGCAGGTCCTTTGTAATCATGTCGAGCATGACCGCAACATAGCCGTCTTTGCCGTTCAACTGGTCTAAAATCGACTGCTCGATCTGCGAACCCGAAACGGCCCGCATGGCCCGCCGTGCCGTGGCGATCTCCTGCGGCGTGGCACTCTTGCCTTTCGAGAAAACCGAGAGCTGAACCAGCAGGTCGTCAGCATCGACAGCCCCCGGCTGCGGCCCCTCGTCCGTATTTGCCATGTGCCGCATATATTCCTCGTCCTCGTTGTAATTGTCGCCCTCCGGAGGCGGTGTCGGGTGCGAAACGGCAGGAGCCGAATCATCCGGAGCGTCAGCTTCCGGGGTCGCAGTCGGCGGCGCTTCCGCTTCCGGTGGTTTCGCAGGCTCCGGAGGCGGTGTCGGTTCCGGTTCAGTTGCAGGCGGCGGATCGTACTGATAACTCCGGTGTAACGCAATATCTTCCGTCGGCCCGGCTTCCGGTTCCGGTTCCGGCTTCGCCGCCGGAGCGGGAGGGGCGGTAATACGATGCAGCCAGCGTTTCACCTTTTCCACCCGACGCCCGAAAAGCAGGTAGTTCAAACGTCCCCGGTACACGTAGCGGTCTAAAAACAGATAGACCGAATAAAGCAGTCAGCAGGCAAGCATTGCCTTAAAGTATATCGGCATGGCGGCGGCTGATTTCGTTAATGTCCGACTTGTGCGCTTCCAGGTGTTCACGCAGGATATTGTCGATATATCCGGCGGTGGTAAGTTCCCTGCCGCCGATACGCTTCACGATAACCTGCAAGGCATCCCGCACCTCTCGCTCCATGTAGACCGAAACCCGGTTTTTCAGGTTGTGCGGACGTAGGAATTTCGCAGCATATTCCGGGACGTTGTGTTCCACCTGCATCCGGACGCAGGTACAGCCCTCGTCCCGCGTATCGGGCGGACGCTTCTCTTTGCGTCCCGTGAAAAAGGCGATTCGCAGCAGTCCCCGCCGCATTCGTTTGTTCATGTGTTTTTTCGTCATAACTTAAATTTTTTTGTGGTTTCAATTAGTTCGTTTATCTCGTCCCGGTATTGTTCCAGATGATTGTCCAAAATATTATTTACATACGCTTTCACGGACATCCCATTACCGCCAATCAATCGGATAATCATGGTCATTTTTTCCATTGTGCTACATTTTATCCGACAAGTAGTGCCAGGGTTGCATTTTTGAGGTAGCAGAAACTTTGCAGCATATTCCGGGACGTTGCGTTCGGCCCGTACCCGGACGCAAGTGCATTCCTCGTCCCGTGTATCAGGCGGACGCTTCTCTTTGCGTCCCGTGAAAAAGGCGATTCGCAGCAGCCCTAGCCGCATTCGTTTGTTTATCTGTCTTTTTGTCATTGTTAGATTGTTTTCGTTAATTGATTCAATTTTGAGTTTATCTCATCCCGATATGTCGCTAAATGTTCCATGATAATGTTGTGAATAAGTCCCGGAACCGATATTTGTTTACCTCCGAGAAAATGAACAATCAGATTTAATTTCTTCCATGTTTCGCAATCTATTCGACAAAAGTTCTGTGCCCGATATGCTCGCGGGGTCAGGAATAACTGTTCATAGCTTGTATTCGTTCCTCTTATGCTGTGGCCTTTACGTCCCGAATCCTCAATCGGAGGTACAGCCATAGCTTCCGGTGGCGGGGTTTCTGGCGGCGCTGCTTCCTGCGGTACGGCAACGGGCACTTGCTTCGGAACCAACCGCGGCGGTGCATCCACTCCGCCGATCAGGTTGCGAATCATATCCTCGTCAATCGGCTCATAGCGTCCTTTTTTCTTTGCCATAGCTTATATGCCGATTGTAGTACATATTTCATCCATCAGAGCGGCCATTCCGCTTTCGCGGAGGAAAGTCCCGTCCGAGCGAAATAGCGTCGAGCGGTACACCGTGCCGTCCGTGTCCGCCAACTCCCGGCTGAACTTCGAACGCATTTGAATCCGCGACGTGTAAACTTTCATATCGAGCGTTCCCAGCATCCTTTCGTAGAGGGTATAGATGTTGGTCTTTTCGCGGCGGTCCTCCATGTTCCAGAACAGAAAGACCTCTTGAATGTTCGTGGCCGGGTTTCCGACGAATTTATCGTAAACCGTCTGTGCGAAGTTCAGCGTACTTTGCATCACAAGACGGTCGGCCCGCATAGGGATAAAGAGATAGTTCAGCAACGAAATCGTATAGATTACGCCCTTTGTGCCCATAGTGCCCGGCAGATCATAAAGCACCACGTCATAGGGTTCCGGTTCGCTGGCGAGGAATACCTGCACGTCGTTATCCGCGTTTTCCGGCGTTGAGCGGATCACCGGGTAGGCTTTCTTTTGGAGCCGTTCGAATTGCCGCTGGAGCATGAGCTTGTAGGCATCGTTTTTCATTACAGCCTTTTTTTCGCGCTCCCGTAATTCGACGATACTGTTTTGTGGAAAGTCGCAATCCACGACCAGCACATTCAAACCCCGAACGTAGCGCAGCCAAGAAGCGGCCAAGACCGTAAGAGTTGATTTTCCAATGCCGCCTTTTTGGTTGGCGAATGAAATAGAAATAGGTTTCTTGTTCATATTCTTTTTTATTAAAAATTGCTTTACTTATATTATTGAATCGTTGTTGCGATGTTGCACCGCTTCGTTGTTGCGATGTTGCGCCGCTTCGTTGTTGCAATGTTGCGCCGCTTCGTTGTTGCGATGTTGCGCCGCTTCGTTGTTGCGATGCTGCGCCGCTTCGTTGTTGCGATGTTGCGCCGCTTCGTTGTTGCGATGCTGCAATGCTTCGCTATCAATTCCAAAGAACGATTCTGATCCCGGCACAAATTAAAGGGTGAAATCCTCGAAAAGATACCCTTTACGCCCTCGTTCGCCCTCGTTCGCCCTAATTGACCCGTACCACGAGCCGAAAAAGTCCTTACCTTTGCAGCGGGAAGATTACCAATTAGGTATAGAGGTTTTGAGATGGAAAGTCGTTGCCCGCGGCAACTCCTTTCCGTCCCGTGGGGACGGATTTTATTTGCGTAGAGCAAATAGCAAGGTGTGTTATTGTGCCACGAAACGGAGTTTGTGCCACACTAACGAAAGACCGGAATATAAGGGTTGGTTAATCTCCCAAGTCGATTAACCTTAAAATATCAGTTTATGGAGAACAAAAAGCGGGTCGCCGACCCCAAGACGTACTACCACAATTTCCGGCTGAACCATCAGCAGGAAACGCAACTGCTGAACATGATGCTCAAAGCCGGAGTGAAAAGCAGATCGAAGTTTATTATCAGCCGCATCTTCGGCTGACCGTTCAAAGTCATTCAGACCAACAAGGACGCGCACGACTACTACCTGCGCCTGACGAATCTGTATGCCCAAATCCGGGCCGTCGGGGTCAATTACAACCAGACCGTCAAAGCTATCCACACCAATTTTAACGACCGCCGGGCCGTGGCTTTACTGGCACGGCTGGAGAAGTACACCCAGGAATTGACGGTCTTGTTTGGGCAGGTCGTCCGCCTGACCGAAGAATTTAATCGCAGATGGTCGGTCGAATAACCAAAGGCGCGTCGATACGCGGCGTGCTGGAGTACAACGCCGAGAAAGTGCGCAACGGCGAAGCTACCGTTTTGTACGGGAATCTGGTATTAGGCGACTGCGAGCAATCCGACACGTTCGATATGCGGCGTGCCCTGTTGAGTTTTCAGCCCTACCTCGATACCCGGAAGATCAAAGACCCGGTATTCCATGTATCGCTGAATCCCGACATTACCGACTGTCTGACCGATGCCCAGCTTACGGAGATTGCCCGCGAGTACATGGAGCGCATGGGCTTCGGCGAACAGCCCTACTATGTATTCAAACACCGCGACATCGACCGCGAACACATACATATCGTATCGGTACGTCTGCGCGACGATGGGTCGATCATTTCCGACAGCAACGAACGATACAGGACCGGGGCTATCATGCGCGACATCGAACAGCGGTACGGTCTGCGGCCCGCCGTCAAAGAACAGGAGCAGCGGGAGTTCGACACGGCCCGCCGGGTCGAGTACGGACGCGACAACCTCAAACAGCAGATGAAGTCCGCCGTGCGGCTGTTGGCCGAGCAATATAGGTTCGGCTCGATCACCGAGTTCCGAACGCTGCTGAACCTCTATAATGTCGATCTGGAGGAACGCAAAGGCGAAGCCGACGGCAAGCGGTGGAACGGCATCGTCTACACCGCGACCGACGAGCGGGGCAAGTGGGTCGGCACGCCGATCAAGTCCTCGGCCCTGACCCCGAAAGGCGGCTATACGTTTCTGCAAAAGCAGATCGCCAGGAGCGACGCCGACATCAAATCCGAGCAAATCAAGGGTCCCATTCGTGGAACCGTGGCCCGCGCCATGCACCGCGCCCGGACGCAGGACGAGTTTGTGCACCTGCTGAAAGCCGACGGCATCGACGCCATTTTCCGACAAAACGCCGCAGGCCGCATCACGGGCGCGACGTTCGTAGATCACCGGACGAAAACCGTATTGAACGGCTCCCGGCTGGGTAAGAGTTATTCGGCGAATGTTTTTCAGGAGTTGTTCAACAATCCCCGTGCGGACCGGGCATCGCTGTTGCCAAAACTCACGGCCCCGGTCCCGGCTCCAGCTCCGGCAACGCTTCGCCAGCAGACGCCGCAGAAACCCGAAGCGCAACGGCCCGAAGCGACCGCACGGCAGCATATCGTGCCGCCGAAGCCCGCCCCGACACCTCCGCGGCAGACGGAGAAGATCCGCACGGAGCCGCGCGGATTATCCCCGCAGCAGCACCCGGCGCAGCCCGCACCCCGCGGCATCGGCGAAAGTCTGTTCCGTGCAGCGGGCGACCTGCTGGGACAGATCACTGAGGACGGCCCCATGTCGCAGGAGGAGTTCGAAGCCCTGCGCCGCAACCTTTCACGCAAGCGAAAGCCACGGCGCAAACGGACTATTTCACGCTAAATGAACAGGCCGGAACATTTATTCCGGCCTGTTGCTAATGTGAAGTGTGCGTCATCAACGGAGGGGGCTACAAAGTAGCAATATCCTCCGGTAGAATATTAAAAACCCACGAGAGGTTTAATTGATCGCTATTACTATATTTTTTCGTATATAGCCGCCAATAAGATTCATTGAAGAATTGTCTGCCCTCTGCGTTCCGGTCTATATATTTCCATATTTTCAGTAATTGGCCATCATTGGAACAGATACTTATACACCATTCTTGTTCCGGCTTACCGTTCCACGCACCGTAAAATGTGTCAAAAGTGGGTTCTCCTAGATATTGAAACGGATTGAAGCTATGAACTAATACCGAATCTCCGGGGGCAACAACAGCATCAGTATCAATGAACGGTGACGTAGTAATAATTAGAATCTGATCGGTATTGTTTTTTGCATACCATGAAGTTGCATGTGTAGCCACCCATTTCTTCGGGTCGCATGATATGCTAATTAGTGTAATCGCAAATATGAAAGCAATCTTTTTCATGGCATTTGTGAACTACTCAATATCTGCCGGGAGAATGTCAAAAACCCATGCAAAGTTTAATTCATCGCTATGACTATATTTTTTCGTATATAACCGCCAGTAAGATTCATTAAAGAACTGCCGCCCCTCTGCGTCTCGGTCTGCATAATTCCAACTCTTTAATAAGCTCCCTTCATTCGAAAGAATATCAGTATGCTGATCTTGGACCGCTGTTTTTTCCCAAATGTCATATAAGCCGTTGAAAGACGGAATACCCCAATGTTGCGGAGGACAAAATGAATGAAAACAGACGGAATCACCCGAAATAATTGTTAATATCGACATTAAATGTCCGGGAACAATTGTTATACTTATTGGTTTATTAGTTGCGTTTTTCACATACCAGTAGGTATAATGAGTCTTTAAATGCTCAGGTGGATCACATGAGACACCTCCCAGAATAATTATACATAGAAAGAAAATCCTTTTCATAAGTAGATTTGTCTTTACTTTATTACAAAGATAAAAATGTTCAGGGAATAATCCCTGAACATTTAAAATAATTGTCAGTTACCACAGGTCATTTCAAGCTGCGCTCCTTGGTTAATTGTAAACGGAGAGTTTATAGTAACGGACTTGTTGGCCCGAAAGGTCAGTTTCGCACTATTCGTTACAGTAACATTCCGCGTAAGAATATTATTCCCTGAAAAAACGAAAGACGAAGAAACCGTTTTGTCGGTATAAAAGGCGTCATGTGTCAAATCTCCGGTATCAGGTTTGGTGACATTCGGGGTAATACCATTGTCCGTAAATGCCTTTTCGATCTCATCAGCCTTTTCGGGATATTTTTCGTACATTTTTGCGACTAATCTGTCATAGGTATCGACCCCAACGACCAAGCAATCATATATCTGTTTTTTAGTCAAAGTATTTTTCCTGTATAAGTCCCAAAAAACATGTGGCTTCATCCAGTCATGATAGAATTTGTACTCTTCGAATAAACGTTGGGGGTCATATTTTTCATATTCCTGAATATGCCCCATTGAGTAACCCCACATTTCACCAACTCCGCAAAGTTCTGCATTCTTACCCGTCCCGTTTCCATAAGAACCGTATGTCATAATATAGCTGATATACTTTGCCCAATGCGCACTTCCTACTTGACTGAAATGACTGGCGTGGGACAACTCGTGATTTACAACGTCATAAACCTTCCGGTAAGAGTGTCCACCTGTTCCTATCGTAATATCAGGTAGAACCTTTTTCAGCATTTGATTCAGCACCGTTGCAAGAGTGCCGTAACCGATATTGATAAAAAAGTTTTTCCACGATGAATTACCGTTATACCCAATAGGATGTACGATTCGGCGCAACATAGGTGTCGAGGATGTCGTCCAGCGTTTGAAAACCCAGATTTTAAGATTACGGGGCGGTTTGGCAATTCCTGTCTCCTCGCACATTTTATAGTAATCGTAGGTTGCATTATTAACAGCCGCCCAATCCCAAGCAAAACTTCCAGCATTTATATCGCGTGAGTGTCCTCGGTTACTATGCCAACCCATATTAAGATTGGCCCGTGCAATCGGCCCCCAATTACCCCAGATGTCAAAACCTTTCCTGTTGTCAAAAACAATCGCGTAATGCGGTCCGAATCTGAATTTGCTGTCCATTGTATAATGGCCGCTTTCGTCCGTAAATGTCGTAGACCATTTAATAAATCTATGGCATCTGATTTTAACTCCTTTTACCGGAACAAAAGCACCTGCATAATCATCGTAAACTCTGATAGTTCCCTCCGGTCTGCGTTTTCCGCGAGTTTCCGGTTCCTGTTCTTCAAGGGGGTATCCAAGACTTAAAAAAGCAGCTTCCTCCACATTTATAATACCCCCGCGAGTGGGTGAGATTGTTTCATCTTCTGCCGGAATATAGCATTCTTCAATCACCTCATAAGGTATTTCTTTGGGAAATGCGAAGTCTGGCTTTACGGTTGTATACAACCAAGTAAAACTACCCTCCGGAATAGTCGGGTCTTGATAAACCGCATCTTCCGGAAGTTCGATATTGAGCGGATAGTCGAACAGTTCGAGGTCATAATCGTTTTTCAGGGCAATAAGTTGTAAACTGTCCTGCGGTAAGAATCTGACGTACAAATCCGTCGGTTCAATAGTTTTAGAAACATTATACGAATCGTAAACTCCCTGTATGACATCAACCGTGTACGGATTCGGTAAAAGTTCATATTCTACCATATCACTTCCATCCGAACGGGTTTTTGCGAGTGCCGGCGCGTTGGAATTATCATCGGTCATAATGTCTGTTTCGTCTTTGGTACAAGAGGACAGCATCACAGCCAATAATAATATCACCGAATATATTTTCTTCATAAAACAGTTTTATGTAATTCCGTCAAAATTCAATGATTTCCTATTTCCCGGCGGCTTTTAATTGACTTTCCAATGCAGCGACGCGCGCGGTTAATTCCTGAATGGCGCCCGTCAGAATCGGGATAAGGGCGGAATAATTGACAAGACGGTCACCCTCTTCTGTCATGGCGACTGCTCCGGGAATGATAGCTTCTAATTCCTGCGCCAAAAAACCGTATTCCTCCACACCGCTTTGCACTGGACGAATATTGAATCTTTCGTATTCGCTTTCATCCCTCCAATGATATTTCACGGGATTCAATTTCAGCACCATATTCGTTGACGGGTTAGATTGTGCAGTCGCTATGTTAATGGAAAAAGCAGACCGGGAAACGGGTGTCGTTTTCAATGAGCGAATATTGGTTTTCAGTTTTTCATCCGAAGTCTGATACATCGTGCGGCAATAAAGGTCGATATACAAGGACCTGTCGCTATCCAAAAACACAAGTTTATTGGTTGTAGGAGACATACGGGGATCGGCTGCATGAATGTGCATTTTGATACCGTTTTGGTCCGTGGACCCCCAATAGTGCGCCCATCCCGCCCAGCTCGTCGTATAGGTTTTATACATACCTCGTCCTACGGTGAGTTTGCCGTCCTTGTAGGTCATTTGGGCCAAGCAGTTAATCGTAACTGAAAGAACAAACAGAATGGTGAAGATCGTTTTTTTTCATAAGACAAAATTTTAAGGGTTAAAAGTTATTTTGAGGTTTGGAAATTGGCGTTTTGAATATTGTGGACACGATCATTTTCCGAACGTGCGGGTATATGAAACCGACGGCATGATAGGTATTAGCACCGTTGCTTTATAGCTGCCCCGGTAAGGGTAAATGCTCACGGGGTTCTTGTGCCATGTGGCGTTGATGATCGAGAACTGCCAGTTGCGCACGCCGTTGCGCTTGCAGCGCTCCATGTTGTAGCTGACATCGGCGCGGAAATAGTTGTGCATCCGCATCGTGGGATAGGCCGTGATGCCGATGATCGGATTACCGTCCGTATCCGGATAGCTTTCGTTCGTCAGGCGATACGGAAGCCCGGAACGCCATGCAACATTGAGTGAAAAGGTATGTTTTCGGCCCGGTCGCTTCACCACGTCGTAGCTGACGAACGCATTGAAATCGTGCGGTACGTCATATTCAAACGGATAGGTTACGCCGTCCGAGCGGCGGCGGGAATCGGTATAGGTATAGGAAGCCGTCAGGCTCAGGCGTTCGGTCTGGTACTGGAGCATTGCTTCAATGCCGAACGCTCGTCCCGTGCCGTAAATGAAGCCGCCGTTGCCGAGCAGGTAATCGTCGCTGTCGTAAATCAGCGGCAGGTTGCGCATCCGTTTGTAATAGCCCTCCACCGAAAGGGTCAGGTTTTCGTGCAGCTTCGCACGGCCGCCGAGCGACACCTGCCATGCGTGTTGTAACCTGCCGTCCCGAAACGGGGTCCAGAAGTCGATCGGCATCGAGTAGTAATAGCGGTTGAATTGAACAAGTGCCTGTGAATTTATCGTCCCCGAAAGCCAGACCGCATTGTCGCGGCCAAAATCATAGGATAGTTGCGCACGCGGCTCTACGGCATATCTTGTCTGCTCCGAATTGTCATAGGCCGCGCCCCGCACGCCCACGTCGGCCCGCCAGCCGCCCCATTGAAAGCGGTTGTTCAGGAACAGCGCCCCCGAAACAAGCAGCTCGGAAGAATAGCCGCGGTCCTTGTGCTGTCCGTTGATGATGCTTTTTGTGTGCATCGGTTCGAACCGCTGGTGCGAAAACGTAGCCCCGTATTCCAGCGACCAGACACGCGAAAGCCGTTGGTCGAACGTCATGCGTGCTCCGAACTCGTGGGTTTTGAAAGTCGTTTTGCCCCAATTACTGAAACCGTCGTCTTTAAATTCTGTTTCCTGACGGTTTTGCAGGTAGGTATAGTAGGCCACCACCGAGGAGCGCAGATTATCATTCCAACGCGATTCCAGCCGCAGGGATGCCGTAGTATTGCCCCAGCCGAACCCGTTTTCTGCGTGATCTTCCTTGTTCTTCATGTGGTCGTCGCCCGAATAGACGCCCAGCGAAAGCGTATGATTCCGGTGAATGTCATAAGTCAGTTTCCCCGTTATATCGTTGAAACCGTATCGTATATCGTTATCGGCGATTGCAAGCACCGCTTCGGGAAAGAAGTAGCGGGCCGAAATGAGGTAGGAACCCTTATCGCGTTTGATAGGCCCGTCGAGGGTCCCGGCCAACGACAAGGTTCCCACCGTGAGCGACTGGCGGTGATTCAGTCGGTCGCCCTCGCGTGTGCGAATCTGCGTCAAGGCCGAAAGCCGGGACCCGTAGGCGGGTGATATGAAGCCTTTCGACACCTCGGCCGATTGGACCGTTTCGCCGCTGAATATCGAGAGGATGCCGTAGGCATGCGCCTGATTGTAAATCGGTACGTCGTCGTAAAGAATTAATGTTTGGTCGTTGCTGCCGCCGCGTACCAGCAGCCCCGACATGCCGTCCTTTCCGGCCGATACGCCCGGAAGCAGTTGCAGGAATTTGAATATGTCTTTTTCGCCCGCGAACAGCGGAGCGTATTTAAGCTGCTCGATGTCCACGGCGATATTGCCCGTCTGCTTGTAGACCATCAACGGCCTGCGGGCGGTGACGACTACCGAATCTATCGCTTCGGTGCGTGAAATGCTGTCGGCGGGAGTTTGCGCCGTAAGTAAGGCGGGAATGCAAAGCGCCAGACAGCCTGCGAGCAGTTTCCTCATAATTCGGGCGTCGTGTAATAGTTATATCCGGCGAAGATGCCGATACCGTTGTCGATGTTCGAGTAGACCGTGATCTGCTCGATAAAGGGATTTTCCTGCGCACTTTCTCCCGTATTCAGCTCATGTTTATACCGGGAGCGCATATAGCGGTCGTAGGTATCGGACGCCGCAATAATCTGAAATGTGTGCCTGTTTTCAACGGCTCCGAAAACCGAGAAACGGAGCGGGAATGCTGCGCCGAGATTTTCGCGGGCGACACGCAGAAAATATTCGAAATCTATGGTACTTCCTTTTTCGTCGGATTCGTAGGCGTCGTTCGCGCCGTTCACCTGATCGACAAATACGGAAGTCGTATAGAACGCATATATATCTTTTTCTCCGTTATTGTCCCGTTCCGTACCCCGGAGCCAGATAGCTTTGGCATCCACGCCAGCAGTAAGGTCAGTCATGTCGAAATGCCGATACCATCCCTTTTGGTGCGCGAACGATATGCGGGCTGCGGGCGCTTCGGGAATCGTCGTTCGGGCAGACAACTCGCCATAACCGGGGACCGACACAACAAGACGGTAAGAGCGCCCGGCAGCAGCCCGGAACGTTGTTTGGGTCGTACCCTCCGGATCGGCCGGGCAGCGCACAACCTCGGTATTATCTTCATACAGGCGGATTTCGGCTTCCCCAACGGGAGTGAACCCGCTTTGAGCCGAGTAGCTGCGGCTCCAATGCAGGCGTACTGCAAAGGGTTCCTGCGGCGAGATCAACGCATTGACAACCACGCGGGGCTTAAAATCCTTTTCGCCGAACGAATAATCGACCTCGCAGGCCCAGCAGATAAAAACTACAAAGAATACCGAAATGCAGCGCAGCATGGTTTATTTAACCTTAATTATCAACTTATCTCCCTTACGGCTTTCCGGACTGCATTCGTCATAATAGCCGTAATCAAGACGTAGCACGATTTTTTTACCGGACGTGCCGCCGCTGATATTTACTCGTAAAGGAAGTTGCAGGGCATCCTTATTCTTGAAATTGAAAGCCTGCTCGCTGAGGATGAAATCACCTCCGGGATTTGCCGTGGAAAGATTCTCCTCGACAACGACCTTTACCGTCTGTTTGGGATGAGCTTTGGCTGCAAAAGCATTGCGTGTAACCAATAAATCCACCTGCGCACCGGGTCCGACAGTTATTTTCGTAACAGGTTCAACCCAGCCCTCCTGCGATGGATCGTTATGCAGGAAATAAAACATGTCCTCGAAGCTCCAAACATGTTTTTCATCGTTGCAAGAAATGAATCCGATGGTAAACGCAAGCAGGAAAAGAAGTTTTTTCATAACAAAAGGGGTTAAAATAGTAAAGGAAACAGAGACTTTCTATCTCTGTTTCCTTGATGAAGTATAGTTAAATACACTCAGACACAGGCAACTGAATTAATTGCATGCAGCAGTTGATGTCTGTCAAAGCACCGCAATTACCCATCTCACGGCTTCGTGCCCTATGTACAATGCAGTTGAATCCGCTCGGCATAGGTACTTCCGTAGGGGTCATGTTGAATTGACCGTTTCCGAAACCGATGGTCGCATACAGGTTCTTTGTGGATTCCGTTTTCGAATAGTTATTTCTGTATGTTTCGAAAGAAATACGTTTCCCGGCGATGGTTAAATCCCAATGCAGATTCTCAATATAAAAGCGGTCATTGTATGTATTCCATCCTATCAGGGTCTTCTTCTTTTGTCCCGAAACATGCACCTGAATAGCAAAGGAGGTGTTATAGTATTTCTGTCCATTTACCTCTTGCACAGCAGAGTGACGCAATACGTTGGTGCGAGAGAAAACTTTGTACTTTTTTGTTTCACGACGGCGATCCGTATATTTCTGCGAAATCTCTCCTCTGGTCTGGGTTTCATCGAATACAGGCGCAACATAACCTATTTCTTCAACTTCAACAGCCCTTGTTTTTGCATCGGTCCTCTCGATAGTTACGGATTCCGCGTTCACGGTATGTTTGACATCACCGACATAAAAAACTCCATTAATGTCTGCAATGCTGGCATAACCGACAGAAGTGATAACAGGCATCAGGCGGTCATTATCCATTTTAAGATAACCTGCGCAGGTTTCAAAAACCGCTTGGTACTCCTCCGGAGTTTCACAGGCGATAATATCATCCAACATACCATCCGTGAACGAACGCCACGAGGTGAAATTATGCGCTTTCTCGAAAGCGTGCAGAGATTCTTCCGAAGTCAGCGATTCCAAAGTGTTCAGGCAAACTTCACCTGATGAAAAATGCAGTGTGCCGTCAATGCAGACAATATCACCCCCGACGCCCATTTCCTGCGGTTCCGGTGCTGTCTGTTCAGGGGGCGTTTCTTTCGTGCAGGCAAAAGCGACAGCCGCAAGACCTGCCAGTAAAACGATAGAAATATGTTTCATAATCATAATTTTAAAGGTAAATCTAAGAAATTATTCGGTAAACTCGATCTGTCCGGTGTAAATCGTACCGTTTTCATATTCGACGGTAATCAGATAAACCCCGCAGTCGAGGTCCGACACGTCGAGTGTCGCAATCTGATCCCCGAAATTCACCATTTCCGTAAGATAGGTTCCATTGCCGGAGATCGTAACGAATGCCCGGTCGCAATTCTCCGGAGAGTAAAGCGTAATGGTGTTGCCATCCGGAGAAAGCACCGCATTAATCGGCGGCATGACGCTGCGCGGACCTTTGACCGTCATTTTCTTTTCCAGATAAACGGACGTGGTTTTCGGTCGTTTCCGATTTGCATACGCTTCAAAGCAAATTCCGGCTCCGATGCAGCACAGCACAAGTAATAAAAGTAATTTTTTCATGTGATAAGATATGTGGGTTAGAAAATAGCAAAGTTAGGCTTTCGGTTTCTTCCGATAGCAAAATCAGCGCCGATAAAATCTATCACACAAAGTCAATAAATTATTGATATACAGAAAAATAAAAACCGCGAGAATTGCAAAAATCTCGCAGTTTTTATAATGTATGCGATAATTGCCTGAAAAACAAAATATTACATGTTATTTTTTTTGGATTTTTCAACGGGGGGGGGTAATTTATTTGATAATCAGAATGTTATTGCATTTTCTGAATAAAAAAGTCTTTTTCGGCCGAATCCGATGCCGCAATTCGGGCTTTCAATCTCGATTTGCGGTTGTAGATATTCGATACCGAATCGCCGATTATAACGCTGATGATTTGCGCCGAGAATCCGGCGTAGATGTAACATAGCAAATCTATATCCGCAGGTTTGAATTTCGGGAACTGCTTCCGCAGTTTCACGATGATATTGTCATTTACCGTGTTTACGATCTCCTCCAATTCTTTTTTGGTCGCGGGATTGGATGCAAGGTTCGTAAAGAAGTTTCTCACTTGTTTGTAAATGACCTCCTGCTGTGCTTTTGTATTGTTCCGTTCATAGAACGCCCGGCCGAGTTGGTCGAGGAACTCGAAGCGGGACAACACCAATTCTTTAAGTTGCACCTCCTGTCCCTCCTTGACGGCAAGATGTTCGAGGATGCGGTTTTTCGATGCCCGGATGCTGTCAACGGCCAACATGTAGCGTTCAACCTGCTGTTGTTTTCGTTTCATGCGTTCCCGATAGTAGTAGATCAGGAAAATTGCGACGGCGCAGATCAGCAGTCCGACAATATATTCAAAGTAAGTTCGTACTTTCAGGCGGTAACTCGCAAAAGCGGTTTGCTCTTTATAATATTTTCCCTCGGCGGCGGTTGCTGACTGAGATACCACCATGCGGGATACGGAATCGCTCAACCAGATATATTCATTGATCGAATTGGCTGCTTCCTCTGAATTTCCGGATGCCAATTCAATTTGAATAGATAGATATGCCAGTTGTGCATCGTCCCGAATATCCTCCGCCAACTCCGAAGCGATATTGAAATAATATCGTGCGCTGTCTATCTTGTGTTGCAGATAATAGACTTTGGCCAATACTCTATATTGATAAATTGACAGACCATCTGGAGCGGTCCGCTCAATTTCCTTTACGGCCTGCAAGGCTTTTGGATAATCGCCCTCATTTACATAAATATCCCCCAAATTGCTTAAACAAGCAATAACCATATCGTTATCTTCCTGCTGTGCGGCTGCTTGCAGAGCTTGCGAATAGTATTTTACGGCATTGTCGTTATCGCCCAAACTGGAATAGGCATTGGCGATATTAAGTATCGCATTATTCATAAACGCAGGATTGCGTAGTTTTTCCCAAGCGTCATAAGCATTCTGATAATATTCCAGCGCTCCGTTAAAATTCATCTGCTCGGAATAGACCTCCCCGATACGGGAGTATACCAAACCCAGATAATAATTCTTATGCGCCGCGAGAGCGTATTTTTCCGCAGTCAGATAATAGCGCATGGCTTCCTGATAATCGTCGCCGTTTTGATAGATTCGCCCATAGTGATAGTTAATCAGAAACTTCACCGAATCCGAGCAAATCAGGCGTTTGAAATGCTCGACGGGCTGGAACAGACCGCGACCGTCGAATACCTCAAAGCCGTGGCCTGCTCCCGCCTGGGCCGCAAGGCAGAGGGCCGCGAACATTTCCTGACGGCCTGCGGCATGGACGAGCGGATGCAGTACCGCGGGAACCTCGACCCCGAAATAACCGAACTTTTAAAGGAATAAGCCATGAAGATAGGACTGATAGACGTAGACGGCCACCACTTCCCGAACCTTGCCCTGATGAAACTTTCGGCATGACACAAAGCGCACGGCGACAGCGTGGAGTTTGCCGACCCCATGTTCGGGCAATACGACCGGGTGTATATGTCGAAAGTATTTACGTTCACAGCCGATTATCCGTACGGATTCCCCTGCGAGGTAATAAAGGGCGGAACTGGGTATCGGGACTATGCGACCGTGCTGCCCCCGGAGGTCGAACACACCTGCCCTGATTACGGGCTGTATAACTATCCTGCGGCAATAGGTTTTCTGACCCGCGGATGCGTGAATCGCTGCCCGTGGTGCGTGGTTCCCCGAAAAGAGGGCGCATTGCGGGGAAACGCTGACATAGAAGAATTTCTGGACGGACGCCGCAATGCCGTACTGCTCGACAACAACGTACTTGCGTCCGGGTGGGGACTGGAGCAGATCGAGAAGATTATCCGGTTAGGGGTGCGCGTAGACTTCAATCAGGGACTTGATGCCCGGCAGATCGCCCGGAATCCCCCAATCGCCGAACTGCTCTCGCGGGTGAAATGGATGCGTTATATCCGCATGGCTTACGACAGCACCGCCGTCCGCGACGATGTGCGCAAGGCCATAGAACGGCTGAAAAAATGCGGTATGAAGCCCGCAAAGATGTTTTTCTATGTGCTGGTCCGGGAGGTGGACGACGCGCTGGCCCGCATCGAAGAACTGGACGCGCTGGGATGTCAGCCCTTTGCACAGCCGTACCGCGATTTTGAGAATAAGATACGCCCGACACCCGAACAGCGGCGACTGGCCCGCTGGTGCAACCATAAACCGACGTTTCACACCGTGAACTACAAAAACTACAAAGAATAACGCTATGAAAAGGAAATCATTCGTAAGCATTTTAATCGTGCTGCTGGCCCTGTTCAGCCTGACCCGCTGCAAGCTGGCAGAGGTCGAAACAATCGACGAAATACCGTGCCCCGGAGTGGGAATAGACACGGTGATAATCCCCGGCTGGGACAATCAGCCTGATGACTAAAACAAATGTCCAGCCTTTCAGGGCTGGACATTTGTTATTTGAACGGATTAAGTTTTGCATCGTGTGCTTTTTTTTCGATCAAATTCTGCTTTTCTTTTTCGAGAATTGATAACACATTTGGCTTGATGTTGGCATTGCGTTTTTTGCATTCCTCTTTTAAGAGGTTAATTCTTGTTTTGACTTCTGAAACAAGAAATTTAATATCCTCTTTTACTCGTTCTTTCCATTCATCGCTTAGTGGGATGCGTGTATATTCTGTTATAATGGTTAAGGTTAATCCATTTGCATTTGCATTTCCCTTTATAGGAGCATAGTGTGTATCGGTAGGAGTATTGAAAAAGAAAGTATAATCACCTTGGATTTTGAATTTATAATCG
>ERZ839741.1746-NODE-1746-length-22181-cov-2.571274_pt1 | contig 22181 bp, 19 predicted proteins | sample MGYA00519880_ERZ839741 | MGnify/ENA primary metagenome ERZ839741 (study PRJEB31850, sample SAMEA3708851) | human gut metagenome | biome: human gut; feature: human-associated habitat; material: faeces | place: China | collected 2014 ...
ATTGGCGAGAAGATTAAACCTTAGCGTAGAGAGTACAGCATTAGCCGCCGGTTGGCTGGCGAGAGAGAACAAAATTTGTATCCAGCGGAAAAATGGATTAATTGCTTTATCTGATGAAAGCACTTTCCCTTTTAGCTTTGGATAATAAAGAATGCTGTTCGTGAACATCTTTGAAGTTCCATTAACTTATAAGTAAAGAATTGTCGATATAAAGTATCGTAAGTTAAATCTGAACCTGAAGAACTGAATTTAGAAAGAGTTACTCTGTGTATAGGGTAACTCTTTTTAATGTATAATAAACGTATAATAATGCTGTTAGTATCTTCTTCTTTATATGAAAAATATATACTTTATATTAGTGCGAAATTATGTGCGTGAAAATTTAGGGGATCGTTTGTCTATTCTTCAGTCTCTTTATCGGTCGATACTGTGGCGCTACTTTTTATGGCATGAATAACGGCGGAAGTAAATCCCCTGTGCTCCAGTTCATTCAATCCTTTAATGGTGGCTCCACCGGGAGTGGCTGCTTTTTCTATTTCTAACAGCGGGTGGGTGTCGTGATTTAAAATCAGTTCTGTAGCTCCTTCCATGCTATATGCCGTCATTCGCATTGCATCTTCAGCGGAGATACCCAATTCTATGCCGGCTTGCATGGCTGCATGAATATATTTTAATGCGAAAGCGATTCCACTGGAAGTTAATGCAGAAATGATATCCAGCTGTTTCTTTTCTGCGAACAAACACTTTCCTCCTTCTTCGAATGTCTGTTTTATGAGTTGCTGGTGTTCTTTGCCGGCTTTGCGTGAAGTTATCAGGGTCAGGCTCGAATGTTCCGTAATGGCGATGTTTGGAACAACCCGGAATATAGGCATTTCGGTTTCCGATAAATGTGCCAGGTGAGAAATGGATATTCCGGTTACCAGTGAAACCAGGATTTGGGTGCGTGAGAATCGTAACGGAGATAATACTTCGTCTACTATACATGGTTTGACAGCCAGAATAATAATGTCGGCTTCCGATATGGCATACTGATTCTCTGTCATTATGCGTATCGCAGGAAATTGTTTGTGCAGATTTTCTAGCTTGTCTGTATGAGGGGTAGAAATGATAATATCTTTTTCGTTGTAGAGATGTCCTTTTGCCAGACAGGCAGCAACTGCGCTCCCTATGTTTCCGGCTCCTATAATTGTAATTTTCATGTTTTTATGGATTTGTATTTATTACTTTGTTAATCAGGCTGAAAGTCTTTCAAGAAAACGCTGTGACAGCGAATTGAGTAATTGCTTCTTATCAGCCGTGTGAACTGATATTGTGAAACAATGATCGCTGCCGCCATAAGAAATCAGTGATATGGGGATATGCCTGATTGTTTCCATGATGTTACTTTCCAGTTGCGTACGTTCCCAATGAAGTGATCCTATGATATGTATTACGGACATATTTTCGTCAACAACCATTTCTGTGTATTTGTGCAGTTCTCTTTGAATTATTCGCAGGGTATCACGACTGGCTGTCAGAATCATGGAGACAGAAACATTGGATGAGGCCATTGAGATAACGTTTATCTGATATTTATTAATGACTTCCAGTAATTTGCCCATGAGTAAATAGCCGGGCAGGACGTTCAATGACGTGAAGCGTACAAACGTCACTGAGTCTTGGACAATAATGGCTTTAACACTGCTTTCCGTATCATGGGAAGAGATGTAGAGCCGTTCTGTTTCCAGGTCATGGGTGTCTATTAAGCGGATAACGATATTGGAACGGGCTGCAAGAGTGATACAGTCTGTATAAATTAAGTGTACTCCACTGTTAATCAACTGTTCGGCTTCGGTGTAGGTCAGAGAATGTTGTTCCCTGGCACAGTTCCGGTTGGCATAGATATTCGTGAGTTCGGTTGACAGAATGATTTCGTCTGCTTCGAATATGCTGGCGAGTACGGTAGCATAATAATCATTACGCTTCTCATTCATGAAATCAATTTCGCCATATACATTTTTGCATAAGGAAAGAGGAGCGATGAAAATGTCAGTATCCCGATTCTCATTGATATACTGCCTGATAGATTCCTGAATGTAGGGGATATCCGGTTTCCTTTCCAGATTCATCTGCATAAAAGTACCGGTATCCAATGTGCGGGCATTCAGTCCATGCTGACGCAGGCAGCAGGCAAACAATTCTCCGGATAACCGGTATATTTCGGCTTTTATTATTTTATCAATTAATAAATCGGCTTTGTCCTCCACCAGTTTGTGCATCTTTTCGATACATTCCCGGATATATTTCTTTATATCCGTATTTAGTGGCAAATCTGTTATGAGGTGATCTGCCAGTGTGCAGCAATATTCTTCGATATTATTGATTGTTGTATGCGAAGCACTGTCTTCTTCGTGAAACCAGCTGATAGAAATATCCTGCAGCCATTCTTGTAGTTGCGTCAGTGTCGGAACCACAACTACGTAAGGATGTTCCTTTAGGATGTAATTGATTACTTGTCTGATTTCATCCTCTTCTTTCATTTTTTCAAATTTGCAAACTTTCATTGTTATCTGATAATTTATTGGTTACTGATCTTTTCAAAATGATATGCCTTTTTTCAAATAGAGATGGTCTGTTGCCATCGATCTGCTATTTGATTATCAGGTATGTTGTTCAGAATCAAATTATTAATTCTATTATTCCCGCTTCTGAAGCAGTCCATTACTAGATGTAATCTGCTAATACCATACCATATTAGGAGATGATATAAAAATGACTATCTTTGTAGCGTGATTAATGAACTAATAGTATATCCATCTATTTATGAAACTCTGTATATAGCTACGCTCAACGAATAGCATCCTTTCTAATCAGGCTATTCAGCTATCCGGTAAGCAACGACCCGCTTGCCAAAGAGTTTTTATATCCATTTTATGAATTTACGAAACTGTGTACTGCTATGAGTGTAGTATGCTGTATCGTGCTATTTTTAGTTGAGCAATGAAATATACGTATAAGCAAATATGGCTCATCAACTTTCCTGTGATGATGAGCATTCTGATGGAGCAATTAATCAACATTACCGATGCTGTCTTTTTAGGACACGTAGGAGAAATCGAATTGGGAGCATCCGCACTTGCGGGAATATATTATTTAGCGATTTATATGCTGGGATTTGGATTCAGCATTGGTCTGCAGGTTATGATTGCCCGAAGAAATGGGGAGCAGCATTACAAAGAAACAGGGCGCACCTTCTTTCAGGGATTATATTTTCTGATGGTGATGGCAATCATGCTTTGTCTGCTGATACATCTTGTTTCTCCGTTTATTCTGCAACAGCTGATTACTTCTGATGAAATTTATCAGGCTGTGATCCGTTACCTGGACTGGCGTAGTTTCGGACTGTTGTTTTCGTTTCCTTTCTTGGCTTTCCGGGCTTTCCTGGTTGGGATCACGAATACTAAAGCACTCTCCGGAGCAGCCCTTACGGCAGTCTGTATCAATATGCCTTTCAACTATTTACTGATATTCAAACTAGATATGGGCATATCCGGAGCAGCTATGGCGTCCTCCATTGCTGAGTTTGGAGCGTTTCTCATACTCTTGTTATATATGTGTAAAACGGTAGATAAGAAAAAATATGGTCTGAGTGCTGTCTATGATGGCAGATTGCTGATGAAACTACTACAACTGTCCGTATGGAGTATGCTTCATGCTTTTATCAGTGTCGCTCCCTGGTTTTTGTTTTTTGTGGCTATTGAACATTTGGGGAAGACAGAACTTGCTATTTCCAATATTACCCGAAGTGTGTCTACCCTCTTTTTTGTGATAGTCAATTCTTTCGCTTCTACTACCGGATCGTTAGTCAGCAATCTGATCGGGGCAGGACAGGGGAAGGAGCTTTTTCCTGTTTGTCGCAAAGTTCTCAGATTAGGCTATATGGTGGGGCTTCCATTGATACTGACAGCTCTTTGGGGCAATCAATGGATCATCGGATTTTATACGAATAACGATTATTTAGTCAAACTTGCTTTTTGGCCTTTTATAGTCATGTTGTTGAATTATGTGTTTGCATTGCCCGGATATGTTTATATCAATGCTGTTACAGGAACGGGGAAGACGAGGCTTGCCTTTGTTTTTCAACTGGCTACTATCCTGATCTACCTGATTTATCTGTATCTGTTGAGCGAGTGTTTTCATGCATCTTTGTGGGTGTATATGACGGCAGAATATCTGTTCGTTATTCTATTGGGAATACAATCCATTCTGTACTTGAAGAGGAAATCCAAACGGAATATGTACTTTTGTACTTTCAATGATTGATACTTTCTCGAAATGACTGAAGATATAAAGAATAAACTTTTGATGTGTGCAGAGGTGTACCATTGTGCAGGTTTTATCGCAAGTGATCCGGTGCAGTTCCCTCATCGTTATACGCTGAAACAAGATATAGAGATTAGCGGACTGCTGACGGCAATTATGAGTTTTGGCAATCGCAAGCAGATATTGAAGAAAGCGGAAGAACTGCATAAGCTAATGGGAACCTCACCTTATCAATATGTATTATCCCGCCGGTGGGAGGAAGATTTTCCTTCCGGGGCAACCCATAGTTTTTATCGGATGCTGTCGTATGCTGATTTTCATGGATACTTCCGTCGGTTATATACGGCCTATACGCAGTTCGGAACTTTGGAAGATGCTTTGAAGGTATATTCCGGAATACCTATGGAGAAGTTATGTGCATTTCTCGAAGTTTCTGCCAAAAGTCCTCAAAAGAAACTGAATATGTTTTTACGTTGGATGATTCGTCGGGATTCGGAGGTTGATTTGGGTGTTTGGGAGAGTTTTGATCGTAAAGACCTGATTGTTCCGTTAGATACTCATGTCTGTAGGGTAGCTTATTATTTCAAGTTGACGGATACGGAAACTTTTTCTTTGAAGAATGCCCATCGGATTACTGCTGCATTGGCTGAAGTCTTTCCGGATGATCCTTGCCTGGGTGATTTTGCTTTATTTGGATTAGGAGTCAACGGGGAGATTTGAGTTGCAGAAACTCTATAGAAGTATCAATCAAACCTCTATTAAGTTCGACATATAAAACGGGTTCTGTTTCTGCTGATTCGTTTTATTTTTTGCTCCAGATTCGTGTATTAAGATTCAAGTCCTCTACAATAGAGACCAATGCATGAATCATGCTGAAATCGTTTTTGAGCTGGCTAAGGTCATCCATCGGTTTCCAGATGCTGGCTTCAAAATGATTTCTTGATTCGGGAATGGCTATCAGGATATTTGAATCTCTGAAACTAATTGTGATGTTCTTATTGAATTCTCTGTCTAGTGCAAGAAGTCGTTCCATCATTGAAGGAGAAAGAAGGTAGCGTGCTTCAATCTGGTCTGTAGAGTAAACATCGAATGTTTTCTCGAAATCCGGATTTTCCAGTTTTACCCGCGAACCGCTGGAGCTTAGTTTGAAAAGACTGTTCCTTAAGATAGTGGTATGTCCCTGAAAGTCTTTCTGAAAATCGGCAATGAAAAAGAAACCTTTAAAGATATCTACCCAATAATGACTTGTCTGTCCTTTTGAATTGACACGTGTTTTTCTTTCTTCAGCATGAACTTCTGCGCAACAGAAGTCGGTTTTTCCTACCCGTCCTTGTATCAGGTCTTCTGTGTGATAACGGTCGGGAGAAGTGAACAGGGCACAGTTTCGGAATGTACTTTCCTTGATTCCCTCTTCGGGTGTGAAGACGGCATTTTCACAAAAAGATTGTAATATTTGTGCGATTACTTCCTGTTTATAATAGGTGGATAACTCCTGCGATTTGGCATTTATACAACTGTAGTATGCCAATAAAGCAAGACCTGCCGCAATGCCGATTCCAATAAGTGCGGCATTGGCATAAAGGGAAAATGCAATACCAATCACGAGAATAATCCCTCCTACCCATATTCCGGTGGAATGTCCTTGTTTTTTTAGTTCTTTGCGTTTCTGTTCAAGACTTTGCAGAGTAGAGGAAAGACTTTGTACCAATGTCTCAAATTGCGGACTTTCTGCCATATTGTATATTGTTTTTTTACTGATTCAACAGGTTGTTCACATTCGGAACAGTGCGTTCCTGTTCGGAGATGGAGAATACGCTTTTGCGTGTGAAACCAAACATGCCGGCCAACAGATTTGACGGGAAAGTCTGTACTGCATTATTATAGTCAGTGACGCAAGCGTTAAAAGTCCGGCGTGCCGCCGAGAGCTGCTCTTCAGTTTCGTTAAGCGCACGTTGTAACTGTTCGAAGTTTTCAGACGCTTTCAGTTGCGGATAGTTTTCTGCAATGGCAAAAAAGTGTGTACAGGCTTGTGAGAAAGCAGAGTCCAGATTTTCTTTATCCTGATTAGAGAAAGATGCGTACGACTTGTTGCGCATTTCCGTAATCTGTGCGAATGTGCTTTTTTCATGTTCTGCATATTCTTTGACTGTAGTTACCAGATTAGGAATCAAGTCGTATCTCTTTTTCAGCATTACGTCGATGGCTGCGAAAGCATTTTCCGTCTCATTTCTTTTTCGCACCAGTGAGTTGTAAATAGCGATGAAAATCACTACTACTACAGCTATAATAATTAGTATAGTCATAACTATATGTCTGGCATCCTCTTGCCGTTTTCTATATTTGTGAATTCGAAGTGGTTTTATTGCGTCAAAGATAAAGAATAAAACTGGAAAATAGAACAGTATTTGGGAGTAAAGAAGAATATATAGCGGAATATTTACTGAATATATCTGACAGAAACCGAATAAAAAAGAATTTCCGATTATCATCATAAAAAGCAGATGTGGAATCGACTTTTACAATGATAACCGAAAATTCAGATAAATCATCAGGACGCTTGTATTTTGTTTGTGTAGTCTTGCCAACCGGCTGCGGTTTTATATTTCTCTACAGATTCGGCGGGAACACGAATGACAGTAATATCATCCGGAAATCCGTACCATATCTTTTCAAATACTTGTGGGGGTGTTATCCCTTCTACCTTGACTTCTTTGATACCTGTGTTATTGAATGCTGAAAAATTAATCTGTGTCACATTTGCCGGAATGGTCAGTTGAGTGACTTTTCTGTTACCGCCCAATAATCCTTGTCCCAATATCCGGATACTTTGTGGAATTTCGAAACGTGTTAATTGGGGACATCCTTCCAGACAGTAAGGGTGAATCATAGCTTCGGGATCATCATTGAAAACAGTTCCGTAAGTTGTCACTTCCGTTAATTCCGGACAGTAATAAAAGGCTCTTTGCGCTATGTTTGTAACACCATTCGGTAACTTCACGGTTGTAATGCTACTTTCCCGGAATGCTTCCAGCCCGATTGTTCTGACGTTCTCCGGAATCTCAATCTTTTTCAGTTGAGACGTCTTGAGGAATGCCTGTGCACCGATTTCTGTCAGCGTAGCAGGTAATAACACTTCTTCAACGCCTGCATATACAAAGGTGCTTGCGGGAAGTTTAGTGAGTTTAGTCCGGCTTAAATCTGCTTTTTTAAGGTGATAGCAATAGTAGAATATGTTTTCCTCAAGCTGTTCCAGAGTCGAGGGAAATATAACTTCCTGAATAGTTGAATTGAAGAAAGCCATATCTCCGATGGATTTCAGTCCCTCATTGAGTATCACCTTGTTTATTTTACTGCCGTTGAAAGCGTTTTTAGGAATGGATTTCACGCTGTTGGGGAGTGTGATTTCATCGTACCCTTTCAGGACTTCTGTCAGAACTCCGTTTTCCACGCGAACAGGTGCCACCTGAATAGTAAAGCTCTTCTGCTTTCCTTCTATTGTTATGGTCACTTCCTGTTTGTCGACAGGGACAGATGACGAGAAACCACTGATCTGTTTTGGGGCAACATTCACGGACCGTTGTTTCCCATCATCATATTCACCTGTCACTTTGAGTCCAGTTAAGTCTATACTCTCTCCTAATGCGTAAATCGTTTTTGCAGGCAGCTGGTCTATGGAAAAACGTTCAAGTAAGGCTCCTGTGGGTTCAGATGGTTGCTCCGTTGGAGGCAGTTCCTTCTTGAATTCATCGTTTTCAGTGCTGCAACTCAGTAATGTAAGTCCTGTCATCATTTGCAGGCAAAGTACTATTAATATATTAAGTTTAGTTTGTTTCATTGTGATAAAAGCTTAGTTAGGGAATTGGGTTAAACGTATTTCTATTTTCACTACTTTACCTGTTTCTACGGTTCTGCCGGAAGACCATATCTGGTAGTTATCAGGTCCGCCACCTTCTTGTACCACGAACGTAAAGAACCGTTGCGACTGTGCTGCGAACCATTCTTCTTGCGGTAAAATAAAGGTGGCTATCCCGCTTTCATTGGTCCGGACAACCGCAGTAGGTAAGGTCAGATTATCTTTCTCAAAAACTTTATAATCTTTTTCATTATACATCTTTACGGGAATACCCGTTGCAATTTTTCCATTTTCATCATAAACGACAACCACTACTTTAGCTTCTCTCATTTTTTCGTTTCCTTTTTCGCACGCTATCATAAAGAGTATGATACCTAGCAGAATAACAATCTTTCTCATAATCTTCTCTTTTTTCAATTTTTTCGAATGCAAAAGTAGTAAGATCATATCATTTTTGAGTTATGGTACGATCTTGTAAATCTAACACTGGTGTTTTAATAGTGTTGATATTCAGATAGTTATTTTGAATGGGTTCTCAGATTTCTAACACTGGCCTAACACCTATCCGAAAAGTGATAAAAACAGGTCCTTGTTAGCCGTTTCTGCTGATTTGATACGTGATTTAAGTCGTGACTTACGGGCATATACATTGGCTACCGTATCTTTCATGAACAGGCTTATTACTTGTGGTGAAAAACCTACAAAGATATAGCAGAGTAACCGAATGTCAGCTTCTTTCATTGCAGGGAAATCATTCCGGAGTTTTTGCATGGCGTTGTCATGGCAGGTATTTACGATAAGCTCCAGTTCTTGCAGCATTTCATTGTTTTCTGCAAAATCGGTGATTATTTGTTTCACTTCGTGGAACATGGCGGCCTGTTGTGATGCTGTATTCTCGCGTTCGTAGTAAGTTTTTCCCAATTTGTCGATAATGTCAAAACGAGAGGCTATCAATCCTTTTAGATGGTTTTCAGTATTGCGCTGTCCTTCCATGCGTTCGGTCAGAGTTTTGTACTCGGAATTGGCTTCTTCTGCCAGTAGCAGATAGTGGTCGGTACGTTCGCGTTGCAGTCGCAGGCGTTGGCGGGTGATGTAATAAGCCACTCCTATCATCAGAAGGATTACAGTTGCTGCTGCGATTTCCCAGATAGTACGGTTTTTCATCCGGTATTCGGCAAAGTCAGTCCGTTCTTTAAAATATTCGCGTTCCACCATGCCGGCGGAAAACTGCATGTTTGAGCGTGTCAGCGAATCAGTCAGATAGATATAACGATGTATGTTATCAGTTGCTTTCTCAAAGTTCCTGGCTTGTGCTTCAATACGATATGCGGTATATTGCAGGTCGGCCAGGTCACGGATATCGGTAGTCTTTGTTTCTGCGAGAGCCAGGTAGTAGCGTGCGCTGTCTATACGATTTTTCAGGAGGTTCACATCTACCAGTGTATGGTATCCGTACAAGGTATCCTGTCGGGCGGAAAGTTCGATGCGTTGCAGCAGGTCATGAGGTATTTGTCGCTTGCCTGATACTACATAAAGAGAGGCAAGGTTCGTGAGGCTGGCTTTTGCGAGGTGATCGTTCTTTTGTTCGTCGGCCAGATCAAGAGCGGCAGCGTAGAGACGCATTGCTTTCTCTATGTCTTTCGAATGAAAAGCTGCGGCTGCCATATCAAGCGTTGACTCCGTTTCTTCACGTACATTATCCGACTGCCGGAAGTTATTGCGGGCTTCACGGAAATAATGATAAGCCCGACTGTAGTTCATCTGTTCATAATATACTTCACCGATTTGCCCGTATAACAGTCCTGTATAATAAGGTTCATTGGTGTCTTTCAGTTTCTCTTCTATTTTGAGAAAAAGGCGCAATGCTCCCGGTTTGTCTCCTGCCCGTAGTTTGATTCGTCCCCAATAATAGAGAGTCTTACATTGGTGTCGTAAATCTTTGGAATGATGTTTATAATGGTTCCAAGCCTGGCGGATCAGCGAATCATCCGTTACCTTAATATGGTTTTTATCTAATGCTTCCGAATAAAGCAAGGCATATCTGGCCTGTTCGGCCTGACTGCCTTCCTGTCTGAGCTGCTTTAATATTGTCAAGGCACTGTCCGGCTTGTTTTGTAACAGAGCTTCCGCCTCGTCAAGCCGGGAAATATGTTCTCTATTATAACATCCTGTAAAAAAGAGAATAGCTGATAGTCCAAGTATAATTCTGCATTTCATGCTGTGAATGTAGTGAAAATCTCTCGGATTTGAAATAAGGAGTAGTGCCTTTTTTTAATGATGACTGCATTGACACATTATTTTTTATCATTGTGATTCCATATGCATCATTGTCATATTCATAGAGGGCAGTTCCCCAATATCATCAAAGCGGTATGTGCTGCTTTTGCCTGTTACAATAAATCCTTTGTCATTATTGGAGAAGGAAGCAGTTGCTGTGCGGGGAGCGCCTTTGAACTTGGCAACCTCTTCCCATAAATCAGTAGCAGGAGAGTATTTCCATGTATTGCTGCGTAAGTCAGGAGCTCCACCGCAGGTCAGATAAGCCTGTCCGTCAATAACAAAAGCGACTCCATAAATTCGTGTTATACTGTTATATTTATTATCATATGTCGCATCGGATGTATCTGAAATATCGCGGAGTTGAATCCAGCGTTTTTGAGAAGGATCATATTTCCAGAAATCTTTCACATATTCACCATTATTGTATCCGGCGCAAACATAAGCAATATTATCTATCACAAAGCTGGCGGCTCCCCGACGCTTGCTGCCTCCCAGGCTCACAATTTGTTCCCATGTGTCAGTTAGCGGGGTATAGCTGTAGAAGTCTTTCAGGTAGTTCCCGTCATATCCGCTGCCCAGGTATCCTTTGTCTGACAATCCGAATGCTGTAGCATCATTGCGGGCGCTTCCCGGATAATCAGTTTTCGAACTCCATACATTTGTTTCCGGATTATACTCCCAAAAATCCTTGAAATAGTTTTTTCCGTCATAACCTGTACCGAAATATCCTTTAGTATCTATAGAGAAAGCTGTGGCTGAGCTGCGGGGAGTTCCTGGAAAAGAAGCTTTTTGTGTCCAGAAATCAAGTTCCATATCGTATTCCCAAAGGTCATTAAGATGTTTTCTGCCGTCATATCCACCAGTTAGATATCCCTTATTGCCAATAGTGAAAGAGGTTGCTTCCCCGCGTGCCAAACCGTCAAAGTCGGACACGCGATACCATTTACCCATTAAATCTTCGTCTTCCTCGTCGTTGCTACAAGAAATAGTGATAACAGAAAAGATTGTTATCAAGAGTACTAATAAATTTTGATGTTTCATCCTGTATATTCATATTATATTTATGGGTGCAAAAGAACAAGGCTTTCATGTGACTGACAAATTGAATCGGTGAGACTGCTGATTTTCACCGTAAACAGAGTATACAGGCAGGTGAATTGACTGGCAATATTTAAAAACAGGTTTTGCCTTTATGAATGATATATTCCCGGGGAGATATGAGTGGATTGACGGGTTAAAATTGTATGGTTGAATAGTAATTCTCTCTTTTGCCCTTAAAAAAGTACTATGCATAAATTGTTGATTGTTATTGGCTTTTGTTTAGTCACATTTTTAGGAGTGATATCGTGCTATGATGAGCACAATACTTTTGGGGACAGGTTAGTTGATTCAGATTTACGTAATATAAGGATGGACACAAGTTCAATTATCACAACTGCTGTTTTGATAGACTCTTTAGAAACCTCCGGAAAACAAGTTGCCCTGGCGGGCAGATACTTGCATCCGGTATGGGGGAAGGTTTCAGCTGCCAGTTATATTCCTTATTTGCGTCCGGAATATTCGACGGAAGCAGATGTAACGGTGCTGTTTGATTCATTGATGCTGATACTTTCGAGTAATAGTAGTTTTGTGGGAGATACTACTTTGTTGCAACAATATTCTATTCATTTGCTTTCTGAAAAAATAATGTTGAATGATAATGGTTATTTGTACAATAATTCTTCATTTGTTTATGAGTCCGAACCCTTGGCAGTTTACTCTTTTATGCCCAGGCCTAATGTTGCTGAAAAAATGGAAATTCGTTTGCCGGATAAACTGGGGCAAGACTTGCTTACTCGTTTTCACAATCATGATGAATCGGTTGCTGTCAATCATTTTGAGGATTATTTTAAAGGAATTGTAATAGTCCCCGATGTACAACAGAGTTATTCATTATTGAGCTTTCAGGTATCAGATTCATTGTCGGCCTTAGTGTTGCATTATCATATTGAAGGAGGTTATGAGAATCATCAGCAATTGGTCTTTTCGCCGAATACTGCCACACAATTTAATCAGCTGACACATGATCGGCTTGATACTCCTATGGAACCTTATCCGTTGAAAAAGGTAGAGATACCTTCTGAAAAATTAGGAAATCGTGGAATATTGTTTGCCGGCATCGGGTGGTATACCCGTCTTGAGTTTCCTTATCTGAACAATATAATGGAGCACGGAGAATATGTGCATATTGAGAAAGCAGGATTGAAGATATATCCTGAATATGGAACTTATTCGGATTTTAACGCATTACCGGATAGTATCTTTTTGTACATAGCAGATGAAAATAATGTAGTGACTGATGCTGTGAAGGACTATTTAGGAAAGCAGGTGCAGGGAGGAAAGTTGGTAAAGGATGATTTATTTCTTGGAAATACATACTATTATTTTGATGTTACGCAATTCATGAAAGATGAATTGGGAACTTCTGGAAAATACAAGCATAATCTTCAATTAGTATTTAATAGTGATGATTATACCAAGACATTGAAGAATCTGACTTTCAGTGCCCCCAATGGACAAAATCCTATTATTTTACAACTAAATTACAAGATATATGAAAGCTATTAACTGCATAACTTTTTTTTTGTTGATTACATTAAAAGCACAGACACAGAACGTAATGACTTCATCGCCTTACTCCATGTTCGGTATAGGTGAACTGGAATCCGGACTTTACGGCCAAAATGCAGCTATGGGTGGTGTTTCTTATGGGATGCGAAATTCTACGCTGATAAATATCGAAAATCCGGCAGGATTGACAGCATTAGACAGTAAACGGTTATTGACAGAGCTCTCTATATTCGCAAAAAATGAATCATATACTTCCGGAAGCAGTTCTAATCAGGCTTTTACCGGAAGTTTCTCTGCTTTAATGCTGGGAGGGCGGGTTATTCCACGATGGTATATGGCAGTGAGTCTGACTCCCTATAGCTCAGTTGGCTATTATTTTCACTCTTCTCAACCAATAGAAGGAGCTCCTCATGAAAGTTATGCTGCTGCATTTACGGGAAGTGGTGGAATATCAAAGGTAAGTTGGTCTAATGCTTATCTTTTATCTCAGCATTGGTCGTTGGGAGCGAATATCAGTTATCTGTTTGGCAACATTGTATTGTCTGAACAGCAAAGTGATTTGGTCGTTGAAAAAAGGATGCATGCGCGATCGCTTTATGCCAATTTAGGGATTCAGTATCATCGTGCATTGACTCATGATATGTCTTATACATGGGGAGTTGTTTATGGTTATCGGCAGAAACTGAATATTACTAATCGGAAGTATATAGTAAATGACAAGACACAAGATAAAAAGAAGCAAAAAAGTCAGAAACAGAGTTTGCCTCAATATTTTGGAATAGGAGGGGCTGTACAGTATAAGAAATGTACGTATGCGATGGATTATGCTTTTCAGCAATATAGTTCTTTGACATCCGTAGATAGCCGGATCAAATTTCGGGATGTAAACGAATGTCGTATCGGAATTTGTTATTTTCCGAACGGTTACCCTTCAGACAGTTTTTGGAAACGAGTAGCTTATAAAACCGGAGTCAATATTTCTAATTCGTATATGGAAATTAATGGGAATCCGGGATTTTCTTTACGATTGAATGCAGGATTGAGTTTGCCTGTATTTAGAGGAAGAATTGATGCTGCTGTTTTTTATGACCGGACACAACTGAGAAAAGGAGCATTAAATCGGGATGTTGTAGGTATTACAGTTTCTTTTGCGTTGAACGAGATATTCTATAAGGGAAAACTTAAATGAACGAAATAGGACTTATTTGTAATATGCGATGCAATATAGCGCCCGAAATTTCATTTACTCATAAGAATAGGGCGGTTTACCGCCTGTTTTGTCCGTTTCGCCGGCTTGTTTAAGATAAAGTGGGCGGATTGATTATTTTTGTGGGGTTAAAAAACAAACAAGATTATGCTGCGATCGACAAGAAATGAATTTTTTATTGGGTTCACCATATCGGTGATTCTTTCTCTTTTTGCCAATTTTACATTGTTGATACGTCGTTATAATCTGATGATGGACTCAAAAGTGGCCGGCTTTTCTTTTGAATGGGAAAAATATGAACTATGGTTCTCTGTTTTCTGGTTTTTCGTTTTTTCTTTCGCATTATTTCTTCTTTATAGGTGGGTGTACAAGTGGGGGAATAAAATATTCAGGCGTGAAGAAATAAAGGTGATAGGCTTTACAATGGGAATTGTGTTAGTTGTTGCTTTGGGGTTAATCAGGCTATATCCTGTCTTAAATAAATTAGTTATAGGGAAAATATATAATAATGTATCCGGTTCTCATCCTTATGCGGAACGTTTTTAATAACAAAGGCTACCTCAAAGACGCTGGATGTACCTCCCGATTCTGTAGTGTATCATGATAAGGTTCGGGTAGGGGTCAATGCTGTATTTTCCACAGATTCTTATCCCAGTCCATTGTTGATAGAGCATATCTTTGTTTTGTTGACTATTATGTTAACTATGCTTTTACTTCATCTTTTAGATAAAAAGCAAGAGATGAAACTAGAATATGAAAAGATAAAAATAGAGAAACTACAAAATTCATATAATGCTTTGATGGGACAAATCAATCCGCATTTTTTCTTTAATTCATTGAACGGACTAAATTCGCTGATTCGTATAGGAGAGCGGGAAAGGACACTTGAATATCTGGATGGTTTATCCAATGTTTTCAGGTACATTTTGCAAAGTAATCATAAGACGTTGGTGCCTCTTGATGAAGAACTACAATTTATCAAGGCATATACTTATTTACTTGGTGTGCGGTATGAGAATAAATTGTTTTTCTCTATTCAGGTTGACGAAATCTGTCTGCAGATGCGCCTTCCTATTCTCAGTCTGCTTCCACTGATTGAAAATGCAGTTAAGCATAATATTATCAGTATGCAACATCCTTTGCGCATTGAAATTTATACTACGTCAGAAAATTTACTTGTGGTCTCTAATCATATTCAACCCAAAATGGAAGAGCGCGTTTGCAATGGGATAGGTCTTAAGAATCTCCAGGGGCGCTATGAGATGTTGGTCGGCAGGAATATACAGATAGACGATTCTAATGGAGTTTTTACAGTTTCCCTACCTTTATTAAATGTATTGAAATAAATTATGAAAGCGATAATTATTGAAGACGAGACGGCAGCTTTGAGTAGTTTGAAGGCTGTTTTACAGCAAAATTCGGTGGTTGAAATAGAAGTGATTGCGGAATTGGAAAGTATTGAAGATAGTGTGGAGTGGTTTCAATGCTCGTTACAGCCGGATCTTATTTTTATGGATATTCATCTGGCGGATGGATTGGCGTTTAAGATCTTCGAACAGGTAGATATTGTGGCTCCGGTGGTGTTTACCACTGCTTATGACGAATACGCTTTAGAAGCTTTCCGGGTCAGTAGCATTGATTATCTGTTGAAACCTGTGACCCTCAGTTCGCTGGAACATGCTTTGAATAAGTTTTTTCTTTTCAATCCTGCAGAACGGGAGGAGCATATTCAGAGAACTAATTCTGCCATTAAAAATCGTTGTGAAGTGAGAAAGCTACTGATTATGCTTGCTGATAAGTTTTATCCGCTTTCGATAGATGATATTTATTATTTCTATACTTCCCGGGAGAAAGTTACCGCCTATACCTTTGATGGGAAAAAGCACCCTGTAGACCGTACGCTGGATACGCTTGGCGAACAATTAGACCAGCGCTTTTTCTTTCGTGCTAATCGTCAATTTATTATATCCCGTAAATCCATCAGAGATGTAAATCTTTGGTTGGGTAACCGGCTTTCTGTCAACTTACTTTTGCCTGTTCCGGAGCGTATCATCATTAGTAAGGTGAAGACTCCGATATTTAAGAAGTGGCTTATGCAGGAAGATTACTGAAACTGTTCACCTTAAACTGCTGTCCTGTTCACCTGCGAAGAATCCCCGTTGGCCGGTGTTTAACTTTAGTCTATGAATGTTTTCCTTTAATTTGTATCTGGAAACCAGAACAATTAAAACAAGATGTTATGCTGAAATGTATCACTTTTGACGGGGATGTTACTACACTCAATGATTTGATGGAATATCTGGAACAGATAAACCGGATCTTGGCTGAAGTCAGTGCACAGCTAAACAACAAACAAGTTGCACAACCTGTTTTTCTCCGTGAGGGAACTCGGATTGTGCGTCTTAATCAGGAAGATATTTTATATTTGGAAGGATATGGCGGAGATTATATTAAGGTACATCGGACAGAAGGAAAGCCTATACTTTCGCAAGTGAGTCTGAAACGTTTTGAGGAATGTCTTGGGGGAAATTTTTGTCGTGTGCACCGTTCCTATATTATTTCATTATCTCATATTAATTATATCGAGCGGAAAAGGATTCGTATCGGAGGTGCTCTGATTCCAATCAGTGAATCTTATTTACCCTTGTTAATGAGCAAGTTGTGTCTACAAATATAGGCTATAGCATAGATTCTAAATATTTTCAATGTATCACATTAAAAAAACATTCTTATGATTTACAAAATGAAATTATTAAAAACTGGAGTGAAGAATTTATTTTTTTTGCTGTTTCCAGTTGTTGCTTTATTGGTGGTTGCTTACACTCCTGTTCAGGCACAGGACTGTGCAGACAAGGCAGGTATTCATACTTTCATGACATCGGGTATGATAAATGATACGGTTATCATTTCTCAAATAAAATCGGATTCTTTGGTTGATGCTGTCTCTTATTCTCCAGGAAGTATACCAGCTATATTTACTTTTCTAGGGAAAAACATTAATTATTTGCCAAAAGCAATTGAGAATAAGAGTCAGGGGGATATGATAGTGGATTTTACTTTGACAAAAAATGGAAAAGTAACAAATAGCAGGATTCTCAAAGGGATTTGTCCTGATTTAGATCAAGAGGTACTCCGGACTATAAAAGAATTGCCTAAGTTGAAGTGTGTAAAGGAAGATACAGACTATAGAGTAACAGTAAACTTTGCCTTACCGGATGGAGTGATGGTATCTAAACCTCAAGTATCTGTTACCGGAGTAGAAACAAGTCATTCGAAATTTGCTATGAGAAGAATGGCTGGAGCAAAGTATGGCTCTATGATTGTTTATGGGGCACCTAACACGGAAGGCGACTCTGTAGTTATAAAGACGACGACATCGATAACAACCTGCAATTCTGATAATGTTATTGATAACAATATCAGATAGGTTAAACCGAAGAAATTGATCCTTGTATTTTCAGGTAAGAAATACCTTATAATATTGGAGAAATAAACATCTTTAGTAATGCTTAAAAAATAATTTTAGTCTCACGGTCTCACTGTAGACTATCTAGTATGCTGACAATCATTAATATAATGAATGAGAGATACCTTTCCGAACAGGTGTCTCTCATTGTTTTTTCATCAAAAACCACCTGTTTTCGATTATCTCTCATTCCTATCTCTCACATCATAGTAAGTACATAAGGTGTGGTCTGTTATATCTGTTTAAAGCCATCTGTTGTTTGTATGTTAAGTCACTGTATCCCATACGTTATCCTATATATATTATTGTGTTATCTAACTGACATTTTCATCGTTCCACCCGGATGAACAGTCCTTATCACCTAGGTGGACAGGTCAGTTCATCCGGGTGCAATGATCTGTTCACCCGGGTGGAACGATGAAAATGTCAGTTAGTTAATACACAAACTTTAGTTGATAAACAGGTTAAGCCAGGGTATACTATATGCAAAGAAGCGGTAAACGGGCAAATAACCACCATCTTGATGGGAATTATTCGATGAACCGATTGGGTATCCCGCTATAGGTCAATGTGATTTTATGCATCGCCCTTGTCACCGCCACATAAAGCATACTTTTATCTATGGTGGAATGATAATTCTGATTATCAGCTTGTGGAACGATCACTTCATCAAATTCCAACCCTTTTGCCATGTGTGCGGAAGTGACAACAATGCCTTTTGTATAAGCTGAACTTAGACTTGACAAAAGCGATATGTTATCTGTATGGACTTGGAGTTTCTGGGCAAGTGCTTTTGCCTGAGTTTCTGTTTTACAGATTATTCCCAAAGATGTATATCCGGAGTTTCCGAAGTCCGATATCAAATTAACAATGCCTGTCGTTTCTTCTTCTGTATTCTTGAATGGAAGAATTTCAGGTTGTTCTCCATGTCGCATAATGGGTTCCAGTTCATTGTTTGCCTGGATTTTCTGTGCCAGACTGGTAATTTCAAAAGTAGAGCGGTAACTCTTACATAGTTTCATTACTTCTCCGGTGGTAAAAGCTTTTTGAATCATGGCAGCAGTTGAAGAACCATAGGGATTGACAGATTGAGAAGCATCTCCAAGAATTGTTTTCCGGCAGGGATAAAGTTTTTGGATCACTTTGTATTGTATGGGAGAATAGTCCTGCATTTCATCTATCAGAAGATGCCTGATATGAGTTTGAGTTCTATTTCCATCCAATGCGAGGTGCAGATAAGCCAGGGGAGCCATATCTGCATATTCCAGCATACGATTCTTTCGCATCTTGAACATTTCAGGTTTTCCGGCCCATTCGAAAAAGTCTTTATAGATCTGGAGGTCGTTATTTCCTGAAAACATATTCTTAATTTCTTTTCTCAGCAGGTTTTTCTCAGCGGTAGTCACTGTAAGGTTATACTGGATTTTCATCATTTCCAGAATGTAATCTGTCATGGTTTCAAATCGTTGGCGTATGGGGTAACGATGGAATCGTTTGAACTGTTCCCCTACGAATTCTGCGGGAATAGTGATATACTTGGTGAGTTTTACATCAGTCGCTCTGAAATAGTGATTTTCCATATGGAGGATGAATTTGTCGAGTCGGGAAACAAATTCGAAAGAAGCTTTGTATTGTATCCGTTCGATAAAATCCGGAGCCGGCTTTTCCAGTAGTTCCGAAACTTGTCCGAAGAAATTCTGATACTTATATTTGTTATCGAGGACGGTGGAGAGAATTTGTTCCATGCTGGTTTCCGGTACAGTCGTTTCACCAAGTTCCGGAAGGACATTGGATATGTAATCGGCAAATACTTTATTAGGTGAGATGATCAGAATATCTTTGGATGAAATTTTTCCTTTTTGTGCATAGAGCAGGTAAGCAATACGGTGTAAGGCAATAGACGTTTTTCCCGAGCCGGCGACTCCCTGTATGATGAGTACAGGCGTATCTTCGTTACGGATAATCCGGTTTTGTTCGCGTTGGATGGTCATAACGATGTTTTTCATCTTGTCGTCTGCATTGGAACAGAGCTCTTTTTGCAGGATATCATCATGAACAGTGACGGAACTTTCAATCATATATTCCATCTTACCTTTGCGAATGCGGTACTGACGCTTGAGTGAAATCTCTCCATGCACTTCACCTGACGGAGAAGAATAAGTGGCCTCACCTGACTCATAGTCATAAAACATACCCGAAATAGGTGACCGCCAATCATATATCAGATTTCTTTTGTTTTTGAAATCGTAGAATGTGTGTATACCTATATATACAGGAAGTTTTTTGCTGCTGCTTCCATTTTCCTTAAAGTCGATTCGTCCGAAGTAAGGAATATCCAATATCTTACTCAGGCGATTGCGTTTGTCTATCACATTTTCGCCTCGTGCAAAATGATTCAGTATACTTTCACGCATGGAACGGATTTCATGAGGATCGATGTCTTTATTGGACCATAGATAATCTTTGTATTCCTGCAGAGTATCTATGTGCTCTTTAACTGACTTGTCCGTGCTGTTTATCGTATCATGGATGATATTGAGCACCTGTTGCAAATATGCTTTTTCCTGCTCTTCTGTTTCGTTGAATATCATATATAAATTCAGTTTGGGTATTAAAAGTTGATTGAAAGGGTGGCAAAGTTAGCTAGATCCGATGGGGTATTAAATAGTTATTTATAGCTATATATGAAGCCTTTTTCTTATTTTTGCGTGCTCATTATAATCAAGAAAAAAGATGGATATCCTCGATATTGCAAGACGAAATCAGCAGAAAGCATGGGAAATAATAGAGAAAGTCAATGTTATCCCGATATGGGAAAGTATTGGTGCACAGGTTAATCTGGTTGGTTCTCTTCGTATGGGGTTGCTGATGAAACACCGGGATATTGATTTTCATATATATACGTCTTCTTTAAGTTTAACCGATAGTTTCAGGGCGATGGCGAAGCTGGCGGAAAACACGTCAGTGAAGAAGATAGAGTGCGTGAATCTGTTGCATACTGTTGAGGCGTGTGTTGAATGGCATGCCTGGTATCAGGATTCGGATAATGCACTCTGGCAAATTGATATGATACATATCCGGAAAGGTTCCCGATACGATGGATATTTTGAGAAAGTAGCCGAACGTATTTCTTCCGTCTTGACAGATGAGACTAAGCGGACAATTCTTCAATTGAAAAATGAGACACCCGAAAGTGAAAAGATTATGGGGATAGAATATTATCAGGCTGTCATACGGGATGGAGTACGGACCTATGCCGGGTTTGAAGAATGGCGAAAAGAGCATCCGGTGGGAGGAGTGCTGGAATGGATGCCTTAATCAGCTTAATATTCCCGTCTCATATCCTATTCGGATGGCTTCAATGGAATTTTGTACTCCTAATTTCCGTAATAGATTCTGTCGGTGAATATTGACGGTATGAATGCTGACACACAGTCTGTCTGCTATTTCTTTACTTAACAGTCCTTTTTGGATCAGGCGTAAAATTTCAGCTTCCCGTTTGGTGAGAGGGCTGAAGGTCTGCAGTGACGGAGAAGGAGAGAACATCTCTCCATTTTTCAGATTGAGTACAGTACAGTCTACCGTTTCGGCCTCTTGTTGATCAGGTGAGATATCCATATTCCCGATTACCAGCCATGCTTTTCCATCGATGGTCTGCTCCAGAACCTGATGCCTGCTGACAACACGCACGTATTGTTGCCTCGTATTGAGAACACGAAAACTGTAAATATTAGAATAGTCATTTCGTTGTTCCGGAGGCAAACTATATATAAACTGACTTAATTTTATTTGTAAGGTGAGCAATTGCTCGCGGTCGTCGGGATGGATGCGCGATTCCAGATAATCACCTTGCCTTTCCAATGTTGCTATCTTGTGGGCATCATATCCCAGTAAATCTACAAAGTTCGGAGAAGCATAGGCATATCTGCATTTATATACGTCTACTACAAATGTACAGTTCCGGTTCATCTTCGAGAATTGATGAAGCATGGATTTATTCCGTTCCCACACGGCATAGTCGATATCGGTAAAGGACAAACGTTGCTTTGCCCACAATTCTTCCCGTGTGATATCTGTTAGCTTGATTTCCCGCATGTATGGAGCTGTTTTTCTGATTGAAGTATGACAAAAGTAGATATAATCCGTGATATTATCAAGGAAGAAGTAGAGATTTGCTTATTCTTATTGTTTCCACACAATAATCGTGCTAACAAATGATAATTATTGAACATCTCTTGAAAAATAAATAATAAAAAGATAGTTATCTAATTAATTGTGTTATCTTTGTTCCCAGAGTTTGAGTCACGAATCATTATTGTGTAGTTCTTCTTTATAATATATTATTAGTAAGTAGTCCTCTTCTGTAATTATCCTCCTCACTCCAAATTAGTATTTATTTTTAATAAAATTTTAGATGAACATTTACATTTCAGGTTTAAGTTATGGCACAAATGATGCTGACT
>ERZ839741.1755-NODE-1755-length-22075-cov-5.931653_pt1 | contig 22075 bp, 20 predicted proteins | sample MGYA00519880_ERZ839741 | MGnify/ENA primary metagenome ERZ839741 (study PRJEB31850, sample SAMEA3708851) | human gut metagenome | biome: human gut; feature: human-associated habitat; material: faeces | place: China | collected 2014 ...
CTCGCTACCTCCACCTTGGCAAGGTGGCGCTCTACCAGATGAGCTACGGCCGCATGTTGGAGAGGTTTTTGCTCAGTCGCTCTCTCCGGGCGACAGGTGTTATTATAGACTATATGAGCAGAAAAGTCAAGCGTTTTTTACAAGTTTTTTCAAACTTTTTTGGCATCCTCGTTTTCAACGATGTCAGGCCAGTTTTTCAGCAGATCATTCAGATTGACCCTGTAATTTTTGTTGCAGAACTGGCAGTTCACCTCCGCGATGGGGTCCTCATCGCGCATTTTCTCGACCTCTTTTTTGCCAAGGCTGCGGATCATTTTTTCAACGCGCTCGAGACTGCAGTCGCATTTATAGGTCACATGGTAGCTGTCCAGAATATCCGGCTGAAAGCCCTGCAGCGCCAGCTCCAGCATATCGCGCACGCTCATGCCCTGCTCCAGCATCGTCGTCACGCTGGGCATGGCCTTGATGTTCTTTTCAAGATGCTCGATCTCCTCCTCGGTGGCACCGGGCAGCAGCTGCACGACAAAACCGCCTGCGCAGCGGACACTCAGGTCTTTATCCACCAGCACACCCAGAGCGCAGACCGTGGGGATCTGCTCGCTGATGGCAAAGTAGGTTGTTACATCCTCGGCGATCTCGCCGGAGGTCAGCGGTACCTGCCCGATATAAGGCTCGCGCATACCGAGGTCGCGGATAACATCAAGGGTGCCGTCCTTGCCGACAGCAGTGCCTACATCCAGATGGCCGTCCGCCCGCGGGGGCAGCTCTACGACCGGATGCTCCACATAGCCCTTGACATTGCCTGTACCGTCAGAAACCGCCAGCAGACGGCCCGCCGGGCCGCCGCCCTTGATCTGCAGCGTCACCGAGTCCTGCGTGCTTTTCAGCATGATGCCCATCATCGAAGCAGCCGTCAGCAGGCGGCCCAGCGCCGCCGTGGTGACAGCGCTCGTCTTGTGCAGGCGCTCCATATCGCGGACGATCTCGGTAGAGTCCACGCCGTAAAATACAATGCCGCCGTTCTCAGAAATGCCGCGCAGCATGTTATGATTCTGTTCCATTGCTTTCATCCTCTTGTGTGTATTGCTTGACAGCCGTAATGATCCAGCGCGGGCTGTCGGCGCGCACAGGGCCAAAATCCTCGCCGTCAGCGACCCTTGCCACGGCAAAGCCGTACTTTTCCAGCAAGGCGCGCACGGTGTCCAGCGTGTAGCTGTACTCGCTGAATTGCTCACGGAAATGCTCGCCCGTCTCATGGTAGTCAATGTCGATGGTGATATCCACCCGCTGTGCGGCCTCGTCATAGCGGTTGGACCAATGGCAATCGGCGTCCTCGGCCTCAATATCAAAGGTCTGCCCTGCCAGAATTTCCCGGTGCTTATAGGGCGTGTTCAAATCAAAAAGGAACACGCCGCCCTTCTCCATAAAATAGGCCGCCTTGCGTATGGCCTTTTCAAAGCTGTCCAGCGGGCCGATATGGCTGTAGGTATCAAAGGTGGATACCGCCGCGCGGATGGTGCCGTAGAGGTCCAGCTCGAGCAGATCCTGCCGAAGCAACAGCAGACGCCCAGTCAAGCCCAGCTCATCCGCCTTTTCACGCAGGACGCTCAGCATCTCCTCCGACCGGTCGATACCTATGACATCATAGCCTGCCTGGGTCAGCATCAGCGTCAGATCCCCGGTGCCGCAGCCAAGGTCGGCCAGAATGCCGTCCCGGATGCCGTGAGCCTGCAGCTCTGCCGTGATGTAGCGGTAGAGCGCATCGTAGTCGGCCTCGCCGTTGAACTCATCGTAAAAATAGGCAAACTCGTTGTAGGCCATGGCTCACTCCCCGGCCATGCTGGCTTCCAGCAGGGCGCGCAGCTCGTCACAGCCCAAGCCGTTCTCAGCGCTGGTCAGCACAACAGCCCTGCAGCCGTAGGGCGCGCAGATCTTCTCAAATTCTTCCTTGCAGGCGGCCATCTCGCTTTTTTTCAGCTTGTCGCCCTTGGTCAGTGCAGCCACAAACGGGATGCGGTGGTAGTGCAGGTATTCCAGCATCTGCAGATCGTCCGCGCTCGGGGCATGGCGGCTGTCCAGCAGCTGAACCAGCTGGCAGACTGAGCGATCCGCCTCAAAATAGCTGTTGATCAGATCATCCCACCGCTCGCGCTCCACATTGGAGACCTTGGCGTAGCCGTAGCCGGGCAGGTCCACAAGATAGGCGGTATCCACGCGGTAGAAGTTGATGGTGGCCGTTTTACCCGGCGTAGCACTGACACGGGCGAGCTTTTTGCGGTTGCAGAGCTTGTTGATAAGGCTCGACTTGCCCACATTGGAGCGGCCGGAGAAAACGATCTCCGGCCGGTCGCTGACCGGCAGCTGACGGGATAGGCCGTAGGACGCGAGAAACTCGCTGTTATTATAGTTCATGGGTGTTCCTTTATTATATAATGTATACAGGGCCGCGTTTTACATCACCGCAGCAGGCTCCTTGTGGGCGTCTGCGGGCTTTTCATTGGCGATGAGGGAGGTTGCCTGCGGCACGCTGCGGGCAGCCCGGGCATGGGTGCGGCCGGGGCGCACCAGCGCATGCTTGAGCACCTCGGACAGGCTGCCGACCGGGATAAAATGAACCTTCTCCTTCACCTCGGCATCCACCTCATACAGGTCGCTCTCGTTGTCCCTGGGGATCAGCACGGTGGAGATGCCCTCGCGGAAGGCAGCCATGCTCTTTTCCTTCAGGCCGCCGATGGGCAGCACATTCCCGTGCAGCGTGATCTCACCGGTCATGGCCAGATCGTGGTTCACGGGGATGCCGGACAGCGCCGAGATCAATGCCGTGGTCAGCGTAACGCCGGCAGAGGGGCCGTCCTTGGGGACAGCGCCCTCCGGGGCGTGGATGTGCAGGTCAGTGTTTTTGAATTTATCCGCCGCGATACCGTATTCCTCGGCATGGACACGGGCGTAGGTCACGGCCAGTTGGGCGCTCTCTTTCATGACATCGCCCAGACTGCCGGTGATCTCGATCTTGCCGGTGCCGCTCGGGATGACAGCCACCTCCACGGGCAGCATCTCACCCCCGACGCTGGTCCATGCCAGACCGTTGGCGATGCCGATGGCATCCCTGCGGGAGATAAAGGTCGGCTTTACCTTTTCGGGGCCGAGCAGCGCCTTGACCGAGGCGGCGGAGACGCTGATCTTTTCCTCCTCCCCGGCGGCGACCTTCTGGGCGCATTTGCGCAGCACCGCTGTGATGGTGCGCTCAAGATTGCGCACACCGGCCTCGCGGGTGTAGCCGTCAATAATGGCGTACAGTGCGCTGGCCGTCAGGGTCACGCGGCCGTCAAGGCCGTTGTTTTTCAGCTGCTTGGGCAGCAGGTGGCGCTTGGCAATGTTAAACTTCTCAGTGCGGGTATAGCTGGGCAGCTCGATCACATCCATACGGTCATAGAGCGGGCCGGGGATGGTCGAGGCATCGTTGGCCGTTGTGATAAACAGCACCTCGCTCAGATCGAACGGGATATCCAGATAGTTGTCCTTGAAGGTGCGGTTCTGCTCGGGGTCCAGCACCTCCAGCAGTGCGCTGGAGGGGTCGCCCTTGTAATCGCCTGCCAGCTTGTCGATCTCGTCCAGCAGAATGACCGGGTTTGTGGACTTGGCCGTTGTAATGGCGCTGATGATGCGCCCGGGCATGGCGCCGATATAGGTGCGTCGGTGGCCGCGGATCTCAGCCTCATCATGGACACCGCCCAGACTCATGCGGGCGAACTTTCGGTTCATGCACTCGGCGATGGAATGTGCGATGCTCGTCTTGCCGACACCCGGAGGGCCGACAAGGCAGATGATCTGTCCCTTGACATCCTGATTCAGCTTGCGCACGGCCAGCAGCTCCAGAATACGCTCCTTGACCTTCTGCAGGCCGTAATGCTCACGATCCAGCACCTTGCGGGCATGGGCCTGATCAAGGTCATCCTCGGTCGCGGTATGCCACGGCAGGGCAAGGCATGCGTCCAGATAGCTGCGGATCACACCGCTCTCGGCGCTGCTGCCCTGCATACGGGCCAGACGGTCACACTCCTTGAGCAGCTTCTCGGTGGATTCCTCATCCAGCGCCAGCGCCCGGATCTTCTCGCGGTATGTATCGGCCTCGGCGCGGGTATCCTCGGAATCGCCCAGCTCCTCGCTGATAATGTGCATCTGCTCACGCAGGTAGTATTCCCGCTGGCCCTTGTCCATCTGGGCATTGACCTTGTCGTCCAAGTCGCGCTCGATCTCAAGAACCTGGCATTCCTGACGCAGCAGGGTCAGCAGCTTTTCCAGACGGCCCAGCAGCGTGGACTCGTTCAGAATGACCTGCTTGTCCTCATACTTGAGCAGCAGATTGGCGGGCATATACTCGCTGAGGTAGAGCGGCGAATCCGATGAGATAATGTTATAGACAACATCCTTGGAGATCTGCGGACTGTAGGAGAGGTACTCCTCAAAGCAGTCCTTCAGGCTGCGGACCAGCGCCTCGACCTGCGTGCGCTTGTCGGCGGCAATGCCGCGCACCGGCACCGGGCGTACCGTGGCCTGCAGGTATTTATCCTCGCTGTCCAGCTCCAGCAGGCGCGCGCGGGTCTTGCCCTCGACCAGCACCTTTACGATATCCTCGGAGACGCGCAGCACCTGCTTGATCTCCGCAATCACGCCGTAGCCGTACAGGTCCCGCAGTGCAGGCTCCTCGACATCCATCTCGCGCTGGGCCACAAGGAATACGCTGCTGTTATTGTGCATGGCAGCCTCGATCGCTGCGATGGACTTGGTGCGGCCCACCTCAAAATGGACCACATTGTTGGGGAACACCACCAGCCCACGCAGGGCGATGGCCGGAAGATGCACCACATTGCGGGCGATCTTGATTTTGACTTTTTCAGACATTGCTTACTCTCCCATAGCCTGCAGAACAGGCGTCTCGTTTGCATTGGCGGCCAGCTCGGGCGGCAGCAGAATGTGCGCCGCACTGCGCACTGCTTCCGCATGCATCTGCATCTGGGGCGAGCATTCGCCATCCAGTGTTGTGATGAGCGGGTTGCCGTCCAGCACCTCTATATCAATTTGGCTTGTGCGGAAAAAGGTCATGTAGGGCTTGAATTTCTCCGCCACAGCATCATCCTCCAACAGATGCTCCCCTTTTTTGTAAGCACCCAGCAGCCCGGGCAGCTTCAGGCGCGGCACAGGCTTGAGAAGGACAACATCCAGCAGACCGTCCGTCATGCTGGCGTGGGGCGCGGCACAGTAGCCGCCGCCGTACTGCTGGCCGTTGCAGATCGCCAGCATCATGTAGACATCCTCCATCTGACGGTCATCTGCCGTGATGCGCAGACGATGGCGGAAGGTGCTGCACACCGCCTCAAGGATCGACAGTGTGTAGGCCGTAGTGCCTCCGCACAGCGGCACCCGTCTCCACTTGGGGATGCCGTTGGCCACCTGGGCGTCAATGCCCGCAGCGTAAATGTCAATGCCGCAGCCCTGCGGCGTGCGGATCATATCCACCGTAAAGGGGCGCGCCGTCAGTTGGGCATCCAGATCAAGGAACTGCGCCTGCGTACCGAAGTTGCGCACATAGTCGTTGCCGCTGCCGCAGGGAACGCAGCCCACCGCCGCATTGTCATAGCCGGCAGCCCCCTGCAAAACCTCGTTCAGCGTACCGTCGCCGCCGCAGGCATAGAGGAAAACCTCCTGCCCGGTGGACGCATATTTTGCGGCAAGGTCCCGCGCCTGCCCGGCGCGGCGGGTCACCTCAATGGTGGGGCGCACACCGGCGCGGCTGGCGGCAGCATGGATCTGAGGAATCAGCGCCACACTGGCATCCACTTTGCCCGCCGTAGGATTTATGATAAAGATATGCTGCATTGGCCTGTCCCTTTCAGCATGGATTCGTTACGGTCTATAGATAGTTATTATTGTATCTTTTTTAAGGCAAAAGTGCAATACCCTGCGGTAAAATGAAAGCCGAAAATCCTATTCTGCCGTCTTTTACAGGGCTGCATCCCAGACATGCAGTATCTCGGTGATCTTCTCAAAAATTGCTGCGCTTGACAGCTCGGGCTTCAATATGCCGTCCTGCAGCACCGTTACAGTATAGCGGGGTGCCTGTGCCGGGTAGAAGCCGCTGAACCAGTAGTTCAGCAGTTCCTCCCCGTTTTCATCATATTGGCCGGTCTGCGCCGTGCCGGTCTTGCCACCCGCCATGCCTGCAGCGGGTCTGGCCTCGGCACCGATGCCTTCCGTCACCACCGACACAAGCATACTGCGCAGGACCTTTGCCGTTTTTTCATCACAAACCGTGCGCGGCGCGGACGGTTCCAACGGCGCTGCAACTGCCCCGGTCGAATCGGCAACGCCTTTCACAAATGCCGGTGCGCGGTACACCCCGCCATTGGCCACGGTGTTCATCATGGCCGTGATCTGCAGCGGTGTCACGGTCAGCGCCCCCTGCCCGAAGCTGAAGCTTGCCAGCTGTCCGTCATTTGCAAGGGTCTGCGCATCGGGCAGTGTACCCGCCGCGCTCCGCAGGCTCGGGGCAAGCTGTACCGCTGTACCGAAGCCGAATCGTTCCGCCGTTGACAAGATGCGCGCAGCCCCCAGCAGCTGCCCCAGTTCAATAAAATAGGTGTTGCAGCTCTGCTCCAGCGCACCGCGCAGATTTACCTCGCCGTGCGCACGGCCCTGCGCGCAGCGGTAGGTCTGCCCGGCCAGCTCCAGCTCGCCGGTACAGTCGTGGGTATACCAATCCAGCCCGCTCTCATAGGCAGCGGCCGCCAGCACGACCTTGAACACCGAGCCCGCGCTGAAGGCGCGCAGCGGCCGATTGATCAGGGAGGTGTCATCTGCGCGGATGCTGGCCGCAATATTTCGCGGGTCAAAGGTTGGCATACTTACGCTGGCCAGCATCTCACCTGTGGCTGTATCCATGACCAGAATGCACCCGCGCGGCATGACCTGTGCCGCTAACGCCTCGCAGGCGCGCTGCAGATCGGCATCCAGTGTCAGCTGTACCCCCTGCCCCGTACCGGTCTCCTCAACCGTGACGGCAGGGGCTGTGTCTGCCAGCAGACGCCCCCGCGCCGTCATGATGCAGGTGATGCTGCGCTTATCGCCGCAGGCCGCCAGCAGGTCATCGTAGGCACATTCCAGTCCGGCAACGCCGCGGCCTTCCCCGTCAAGATACCCCAGCAGATGGGCGGCAGTCGTGCCGGTGAAATGCTCCGGCACCGTGCAGGTGGGTATGCCCTGCCCTGTCAGGTCCCGGTCGGTCTGTACCAAAAATGGAGCCGAAAGATTGCGCCGCTCATACAAAAGGCCCTGCGCCTCATAGGAGACATAGGGAAACAGTGCGGTGTAGCCTGCCTCACCGGGCATGCAGAGCGCATAATAGCGCTGCGCCGTGCCGGTCAGCCTGCGGCCGCTCCGGTCATAAAAATCCCCCCGCGCGCGCGGCAGCGCCACCGTCTGGACGGTCTGCCCGCCCGCGTTGGCCGCATAGGCCGTTTGCTGCCCCACCCAGTAGGTTCGGCACAGCACAATACCCGCCAGCAGCACAAGCACTGCACACAGGCCGTAAAAGCGGCGCAAAGACATAGCATCACCCCACGGGGAGTATGCTCACTTCCGGCAGCCACGATACACCCGGATGCAGAGAAAGACCGCCGCGATGCAGGGCAGAAAGCCCATTGCATCTATGCCGACATCGCTCAGCAGCATGGCACGGCCCGGGACAAAGAACTGGTGCAGCTCGTCCCCGGCGGCACACAGCATACACAGTGCCGCAGACAGCAGTGCCCTCTGCCACAGGGCAAGGCTGACCGTCCACAGATGCACCGTCACCGCCATGCTGACCCCCAGCGCGCAGTAGATATAAACATGTGCCCATTTGCGAACATTGACATTGAGGTTTGTGGTGCTGAACCATTGCGGCGTGATGGCCTTTGCTTTACCGGATTGAACTGTGTTCATCACAGTCTCGCTGACCTTGTAGGAAACCGCCCCCGGCTGGGCAGAAAAGTAGAAAATCAGTCCCAGCAGCGCCAGCGTCACGGCCAGCGCCATATATTTTGCATATTTCTTCATGGCGGCTCCCCCGCTGCTTTTGCTTATTACCGCCGCACCGTTGCGCAACTGCTGTATAAGCAGTCGGCGTCATGCGGCCGTACCTTTATTATAGCACGCTTTCCCGCCGCAGGTCTATGGCTGCAGCGCCTTATACAAAAAGGCCGAAGCCTTGTCGCCAAGACTTCGACCTTGTAGTTGCTTTTGGGTGTACCGAATTAGTACATGCCGCCCATGTCAGGGGCCGGGGCAGCCGGAGCCGGCGGCTCGGGCAGATCGGCAACGAGACTCTCGGTGGTCAGAACCATCGCAGCAACGCTGGCAGCGTTCTCCAGAGCGGAACGGGTGACCTTGGTCGGGTCAACGATACCGGCCTCGATCATATCCTCAACATACTCTTCCTTCTGGGCATCAAAGCCGTAGTTGGGCTTGTTGGCCTTCAGGATGTTGTCGATAACAACGCTGCCCTCCAGACCGGCATTGGCAGCGATCTGGCGCAGAGGAGCCTCCAGAGCCTTGCGGACGATCTTGGCGCCGGTGCGCTCGTCGCCCTCCAGCTCGCCAACCAGCTTATCGACAGCCGGAATAGCATTGATAGTGGCCGTACCGCCGCCGGCAACGATGCCTTCCTCTACAGCGGCCTTGGTCGCGTTCAGAGCATCCTCGATGCGGAGCTTCTTGTCCTTCATCTCGACCTCGGTAGCAGCACCGACCTTGATGACGGCAACGCCGCCGGCCATCTTGGCCAGGCGCTCCTGCAGCTTCTCACGGTCAAAGTCAGAGGTTGCCGTTGCGATCTGGCTGCGGATCTGAGCCACGCGGTCAGCAATGGCCTGCTTGTCACCGGCACCGCCGACAATGGTGGTGTTCTCCTTGGTGACCTTGACCTGACGGGCGCTGCCCAGCAGCTGCATGGTAGCATCCTTCAGCTCATAGCCGAGGTCGCTGCTGATGACGGTGCCGCCGGTCAGGGTAGCAATATCCTGCAGCATCTCCTTGCGGCGATCGCCGAAACCGGGGGCCTTAACGGCAACAACATTCAGACCGCCGCGCAGACGGTTGATGATGAGGTTGGACAGGGCATCGCCCTCGACATCCTCGGCAATGATCAGCAGCTTGCGGCCGGACTGGATGACCTGCTCGAGCAGGGGAACCACATCCTGGAAGACGCTGATCTTCTTGTCAGTGATCAGGACGGAGCAGTCGTCATAGACGGTCTCCATCTTCTCGGTGTCGGTGACCATGTAAGGGGTCACATAGCCGCGGTCAAACTGCATGCCCTCAACGACCTCGGTGTAGGTCTCGGCAGTGGTCTTGTTCTCCTCGATGGTGATAACGCCATCGGCCGTGACCTTCTCCATCGCGTCAGCAATCAGCTGGCCGATCTCGGCATCACCGGCAGAAACAGTGCCGACACGGGCAATGTCCTTGCTGCCGTTGACCTTCTGGCTGTGCTCCTTGACGGCCTCAACCGCAGCGGCGACAGCCTTCTGCATGCCGCGCTTGATGTCCATGGGGTTGGCACCGGCGGTGACATTCTTCATGCCCTCATTGACGAAGGCCTGTGCCAGCACGGTGGCGGTGGTGGTGCCGTCACCGGCAGCATCGTTCGTCTTGGTGGCAACTTCTCGAACGAGCTGTGCGCCCATGTTCTCAAACTCGTCCTTCAGCTCGATCTCCTTGGCGATGGTGACACCGTCATTGGTGATGAGCGGGCTGCCGAACTTCTTGCTCAGCACGACATTGCGGCCCTTGGGGCCGAGGGTAACCTTAACGGTGTTGGCCAGCTGGTCGATGCCAGCGCAAAGGGCCTTGCGGGCGTCCTCGCCCTGCTTGATCTGTTTAGCCATAATAGATCTCTCCTTTTATCTGAAAGAAATTACTGAAAAATCAAATTATTCCACAACCGCGAGGATGTCGCTCTGGCGGACGATGGTGCATTCCTCACCATCGACCTTGACCTCGGTGCCGGAATACTTGCTGGTCAGGACCTTATCGCCGACCTTGACGATCATCTCGACATCCTTGCCATCCACATTGCCGCCGGGGCCGACAGCAACGACCTCAGCAACCTGCGGCTTTTCCTTGGCGGAGCCGGACAGGATCAGGCCGCCCTTGGTGGTTTCTTCTTCCTCGACCATTTTAATGACAACACGGTCTGCAAGAGGTTTGATTTTCATAGTGAAAGTTCCTCCTTATAAAAGATTTCTCTTTTGAATTTTGGTGAATTTTGATTTAGCACTCAATCTCTCTGAGTGCTAAATATATAATAGCCACTTTGCACCGAAAAATCAAGTGTTTTCTATATAAAATTTTTGTGAACAAAAATGCACCGGGCCGCATTGGCTCCGGTGCAGATCTTTTTTATTGCTGTTCCGTCAAACTTTTATAACGCGGGCGCATGGCGCCATGCTCGATATGAGGCTGGCCGCCCTCGACCGTGTCGGCGTCAATCGTCACTTTGGTGATGGTGGCATCGGACGGGATGTCGTACATGATCGGAATCAGCAGTTCCTCGACAACGCTGCGCAGGCCGCGCGCACCGCTCTTGCGCTCCACCGTCTTTCTGGCGATGGCGTGCAGGGCCGCATCGGTAAAGACCAGCTCGGCATTGTCCAGATGCAGCAGCTCCTTGTACTGGCGCACGATGCTGTTCTTCGGCTCAAGCAGCACGCGAACCAGCGCCTCCTCGTCCAGCGGATCCAGCACCGTCACGACCGGCAGACGGCCGATCAGCTCCGGGATCAGGCCGAATTTTACCAGATCGTCCGGCTCGACCTTTTTCAGCAGCTTCTGGCGGGTCTCGTCCTTGTCGAGCGTGGTACGCAGCTGGCTGCCAAAGCCCAGCGAGGCATTGTCGGTGCGCTTCTGGATGAGCTTTTCCAGCCCGTCAAAGGCACCGCCGCAGATAAAGAGGATATTTTTGGTGTTGATCTGGATGAACTCCTGCTGCGGGTGCTTGCGGCCGCCGTTGGGCGGCACATTGCTGACCGTACCCTCCACGATCTTCAGCAGGGCCTGCTGCACACCCTCACCGCCCACATCGCGGGTGATGGAGGGGTTCTCGCTCTTGCGGGTGATCTTGTCGATCTCATCCACATAGATGATGCCGATCTCAGCGCGCGGAATGTCAAAATCCGCCGCCTGAATCAGCTTGAGCAGGATGTTCTCGACATCCTCGCCCACATAGCCGGCCTCGGTCAGCGTGGTGGCGTCCGCAATGGCGAACGGCACATTCAGCATCTTGGCCAGTGTCTGGGCCAGCAGCGTCTTGCCGGTGCCGGAGGGACCCAGCATCAGCACATTGGACTTTTGCAGCTCCACATCGCTGTTCTGGCCGGACAGGATACGCTTATAGTGGTTGTAGACCGAGACAGCCAGCACCTTCTTGGCGGCATCCTGCCCGATGACATACTGATCCAGACCCGCCTTGATTTCGGCAGGCGTCAGGATATGGATGCTCTCGAGCGGATCGGCGCCGTAATCCGCGCCGGGCTTCTGGGCCTGACGGCGGCGGTCACGGGGCGGCATACCGGCGCGCGGCGGAGCCGGACGCTCACCATCGCGTTCCAGCACATTGCAGCACATTTCGATACAGTCCTTGCAGATATTGACGCCGGGACCGATGACCAGCTGCTCTACCTCGTTTTGGGAGCGTCCGCAAAAGCTGCAGATAAGCTCGCGTCCTTTTCCGTCCTTACCGGACGTTTGATTTGCCATGTTGTTCCCCCGAATCAGTGTTTATAGAGGATATCGTCGATCAGGCCGTACTCCTTTGCCTGCTGCGCGGTCATATAGTTGTCGCGCTCGGTGTCGCGCTGGATCGTCTCCAGCGGCTGGCCGGTGTACTCGCTCAGCAGGGTGTTCATCCGCTCACGGATGCGCACGATGTGGTCAGCGTGGATCTTGATATCGGTGGCCTGGCCGGAGATACCCTGCCCGCCGATGAGCGGCTGATGGATCAGGATCTCGGAGTTGGGCAGCGCAAAGCGCTTGCCTTTGGTACCGCTGGCCAGCAGGAAAGAGCCCATGGAGGCCGCCATGCCGACACAGATGGTGGAGACATCGCACTTGATGTAGTTCATCGTGTCGTGGATGGCCATGCCGTCAGAGATGGAGCCGCCGGGGCTGTTGATATAGAAGTAGATGTCCTTCTCGGGGTCCTGACCCTCGAGGTAGAGCAGCTGTGCCACGATCACGCTGGCGGAGGATGAGTTGACATCCTCGCTCAGCACAATGATGCGGTCGTTCAGCAGGCGGGAGAAGATGTCATAGCTGCGCTCACCGCGCGCAGTCTGTTCGACAACATAAGGTACAAGGCTCATTCAGGTTTCCCTCCTTGATAGCTTGCAGAAAAGCGGGTTTATGATAAAGGGACCGATACGGCGGCAAAGCTGCACAACCGTACCGGCCCTTTTACTCAATGTTTACGGAAAGGTGCGATTACTCGCCCTTCTCCTCTTCCTTCGGCTCCTCGTCCTTCTTGGCGGCAGCCTTCTTGGTGGTCTTGCGGGTGGTCTTCTTGGCAGGCTTCTTCTCCTCGGCAGCGCCCAGGACGATGTTAGCCTTCTCCTTCACGAAGTCGATGGCCTTGTTGACAGCCAGATCCTTCTTGACAGCGGCAGCGTCGACCAGGCTCTTGACCTTGTCAGCCTCCATCTGGTAAGCATCGGCAATGCGCTTAATCTCAGCCTCGAACTCCTCCTCGGTAGCCTCGATAGACTCCTTGGCAACGATGGCCTCCATAGCCAGACGCATCTTGACCTGCTTGTCGGCCTGCTCACGGAACTGCTCCTTGAACTGATCCATGGTCATGCCCATATACTGCAGGTACTGCTCAAGCTTGAGGCCCTGCTGGGAGATGCGGTACTGGAAGTCCTGCACCAGCTCCTCAATGCGGCTCTCGATCATAGCATCGGGGATGTCGGCCTTCATGCCGTTCACGACCTGATCGATCAGGTCGTTCTCAACGCTCTGCTCAGCCTGCTTCTCGTGGTTGGCCTGGATGCCCTTGCGGATGGAATCCTTCAGCTCCTCGAGGGTGTCGTACTCGCTGACGTCCTTGGCGAAATCATCGTCCAGCTCGGGCAGCTCCTTGTACTTGACCTCATGCAGCTTGATCTTGAAGGTAGCGTCCTTGCCGGCCAGCTCCTCAGCCTGATACTCCTCGGGGAACTTGACATTGACATCAAACTCCTCGCCGGCCTTGTGGCCGACAACCTGCTCCTCGAAGCCGGGGATGAAGGAGCCGCTGCCCAGCACCAGAGAGTAGTGCTCAGCCTTGCCGCCATCGAAGGCAACGCCATCAACAAAGCCCTCAAAGTCGATATCCACGGTGTCACCGTTCTGGGCCTCGCCCTCACGGGTCAGCAGACGGCCGTTGCGGTCCTGCATGCGCTTGATTTCAGCGTCAACATCGGCCTCATCAACAGTCTTGACATCTTTGTTGACGGTTAAACCGGTGTACTCGCCCAGCTCGACCTCGGGCTTGACGGCAACCTTGACCTTCAGGGTAGCGCCCTCTTCCTCGGACATGGAGACGACCTCAGGCTCAGGACGGCCAACAACCTCGATGCCGGCCTCCTTGACAGCGGCCTCATAGTTCTCAGGGAACAGATCGTTGATGGCGTCATACTGGAACAGGTCCTTGCCATACATCTTCTCGATCATGGCCTTGGGAGCCTTGCCCTTGCGGAAGCCGGGGATGGCGTACTTCTTGCCCTCACGCTTGAAAGCGGTATTGACAGCAGATTTGAAGGTCTCCGCGTCAATGGAGAACTGCAGTTCGACCATGCTCTTTTCGAGCTTTTCACAGGAAATCAGTTTCATTTATAAATTCCTCCAAAAATAGATGTACATAAAAATACAAGTTATTATACCATGCCTGCAGAGAAAATACCAGCCTTATTTCAAAAATTTTAACAGGTTTTGGGCGAAAAAGCCATGCAATTTTACGCTTTTGTGCGTTTTCACCTTATTTTATACGGGCAGAACGCCAGACCATCGGCAGAAATGAGCCGGTAGGTGATGCCGTCCCGCTCCCCCTGCGTGGCATAGCGGATGGATTTTCCGTGCAGATGACCGTAGTAGCATTCGGTCACGCCGAAGTCGTGCAGCACATCCACAAGCTCCTGCGCCGCAGCGCCCGGGTAGATGGGCGGATAGTGCAGAAATGCGATCCTCTGCGCGGCATCCCCGGCTGCCTGCAAGCTCATCCGCAGGCGGCCGGCCTCGCGGGCCATCAGCTTTTCGCCCTGAGCGGCCAGATCGTCAAACGGCCAGCCGCGGGTGCCGCACAGCGCCGTATCGTCCACAATGCAGGCATTGTTGTGCAGGATATGCAGGGTGTCAAAGCCATTGGCGGCAAGGAAGGTTTCCATCTTACGGGTCGTAGTCCACCAGTAATCATGGTTGCCCTTCAGCAGCCATTTTTGGCCCGGCAGGCTTTGGATAAAGGCAAAATCCGCCTTTGTGTCGTTCAGGTTCATGGCCCAGCTGGTGTCGCCTGCCAGAATGACCGTGTCATCCGGGCCTATCAGCTTGCGCCAGTTGGCTTCCAGTCGGGGCAGGTAGCCCTCCCACCCCGGGAAAACATCCATCGGCTTGTCTGTTCCCAGGGAGAGGTGCATGTCCCCGATTGCAAAGATGGCCATACAGCCTCACTTTCTAGTTGTTGTTGCTTATTTCAGGGCCGCGGCGCGGATCTCAGCAGGCTGCAGCACCGTCTTGAACCGCACCTCCTGCTTGTCCAGCTCGCGCAGGGAGGCCGGTGCCTCCGCGCCGGTTTTGGCGGTCAGCGCAGCCATGGCAGCGAAATCACTGACCGGGGCCTGCTGCCCCAAGGCCGCCAGCACATCGCGCGGGAATTTGAAGGGGCTGGCGGTGGACAGCACCACCATCGGTGCCTCGGTGCGCACGGTCTCAGCCACACGGAAAGCCACGGCGGTGTGCGTATCACAGAGATAGTGATCCTCATCAAAGCGAGCCTTGATTTCAGCGGCTCCCTCGGCGTCATCGGCATAGCCTGCAGCGAAGGTCTCCCGGATCTTTTCCAGCGTCTCGGCATCCACCGTGTACTTGCCGGTCGTATTCAGCTCCTGCATCCAGCCCGCAACCTTTTCACTGCTGCCGCTGACATGGCAGAGCAGACGCTCGAGGTTCGAGGAGATCAGGATGTCCATCGACGGGGAGGTCGTCTTATAGAAGGTACGGCGGGCATCGTAGGTGCCGGTCGTCAGGAAATCGGTCAGGACATTGTTCTTGTTGGAGGCACAGACCAGCTTGCCCACGGGCAGGCCCATCTGCTTGGCATAGTAACCAGCCAGAATATCGCCAAAGTTGCCGGTCGGCACACAGAAGTCCACGGGCTTGCCCCATGCCACTGCGCCCTGCTCCACCAGACGGAAGTAGGCGTAGAAATAGTAGACGATCTGCGGCACAAGGCGACCCCAGTTGATCGAGTTCGCGCTGGACAGGCGGATGCCGCGCTTCTCCAGCTCGGCGGCCACAGCTGCATCGGCAAAGACCTTCTTGACGCCGGTCTGGGCATCGTCAAAGTTGCCCTGCACAGCGTAGACCTGCACATTGCCGCCTTTTTGGGTGGCCATCTGCAGATGCTGGATCTCGCTGGTGCCGTCGTTCGGGTAGAACACCTCGATCTCGATGCCATCCAGATCAGCATAGCCGGCCAGTGCAGCCTTGCCGGTATCGCCGGAGGTTGCCACAAGGATGCGGGTGGTCTCGGTGCGGCCCAGCATCTTCTTGGCTTCCACCAGCAGCTTCGGCATCAGCTGCAGGGCGTAGTCCTTGAAGGCGCAGGTGGGACCGTGCCACAGCTCAAGGGAATAGAGGCCCTCACGGACCTTGACCGTGCGGCCCGCCTTGCCATCAAAGGCTGCGCCGTAGGTGGCGGCGGTGGCATTGTGCAGGAAGTCAGCGCTGTAATCGGTCAGAAAGCCCACCAGCACCTTCTCGGCCAGTTCCGGATAGGAAAGGTTTTTCCAGCCCTCCAGATCGGCCTTCGGGAAAGCTTCCGGTACAAACAGACCGCTCTGCGGTGCCAGACCACGGACGATCGCCTCCTGTGCGGAAACGCGGAGCTCGGAATCTCTGGTGCTAAAATACTGCATACTGTACACCCTTTCTCTTATTCTCTTCCTCTATGTATATAAGCCTTGTTGGCGCTATACCGTTGTGTGGGGCGCGGGGTGCGGGCGGATATGGAATCCGCCCCTACGGGTTGCGGGGGGCGATGCCCGTCATCGGCCTTGCTGCTGGGTTCCGCGGGCGACCAATGGTCGCCCCTACCTTTCATGCGTTGACGCCAGTGTTTCTCAGCACTCAAACGCGCCGGGAATGCAATGCACCTGCCAGCCTCTGCCTGCGGGCGTGACCTCCACCACATCAAAACGAATGTCAGCCTCCCCATAGGGACTGCGCTGCAGATACTGTTGGGCGGCCAAAATCAGCCGCTGCTGCTTGCGGGCATCCACCGCAGCCGCCGGGCGGTCCAGCATGGTTCCTGCGCGGGTCTTGACCTCGGCAAACACCAGCGTGTTTTCCTTATATAAAATAAGGTCGATTTCCCCCATGCGGGTGCGGTAATTATGGTTCAGCAGCAGCCAGCCGCGCTGCTGATAGTATTTGGCGGCAATGGCCTCGCCCTTATGACCGACTGTATCAGTCATGCCAGTAGCCCTGTTTTTTCAGGAAGCTGCGTCGGTAGAACGGCTGGATGCCGTACTGCGCGATCAGCTCATAGTGCAGCTTTGTGGGATAGCCCTTGTGCTTAGCCAGCTGGTACTGGGGATATTGCTTGTCCAGCTCCAGCATATAGCGGTCACGGCTGACCTTGGCCAAAATGGAGGCCGCCGCGATGGAGGCACTGTTGGCGTCCCCCTTGACCACAGCCTCGGCGGGCTGTATCAGCCCCGGCGGGCAGCGGTTGCCGTCGATCAGCACATAATCGGGCGTTATTTCCAACCCGGCCACAGCCTGCGCCATGCCGTCCATTGTAGCCCACAGGATATTGCGTTCATCAATTTCCTGCGGTGTGATAAAGACAATTTTGTATGCAAGCGCACGATTTGTGATTTCCTCAAACAGTGCATCACGGCGCTTTTCGGTCAGCTTCTTGGAGTCGTTGACTCCCTCGATGGGATCATCGGGGTTCAGGATGACCGCCGCACAGCAGACAGGGCCGCACAGCGGGCCGCGCCCTGCCTCGTCCACGCCGCAGACCGCACCATGCTCGGCACGCTTTGCGGCGTCAAAGGCGTAAAGCGCCTCGTTACTGCTCGTCGTCCCAGTCGTCCTGCGGGGCATCGTCCGTCACCTCTTCCCGTTCTTCCTGTACCGCGCGCTGCGGCGGGCGCTCCAGCGAGAGCCTCCCCCATTTGCTGGCGCGGAATTCCCCTAGCAGCATCTTGGCTGCACGCTCGGTATCGACCTCGCCGCCGGAGATCAGCATACCGCGCTTGGCGCCGATGGCCTGCAAAAGGTCGTAAGGCGGCAGCGCAAGCGCCGACTCCTCCAGCTTATACCGGGCCAGCAGCTGGGCGGGATAGATGCCCCGCACGCTGGAAAGCAGGCCGCAGGCCAGCTCCTCAATATCCAAAATATCATCGCGGATGGAGCCGATGAATGCCAGATTCGATGCCGTTTCCAGCGAGTCGAATTTTTTCCACAGCACGCCGGGCATATCCATCAGGTCAAAATTGCCGACACTGATCCACTGCTTGCCGCGGGTGACGCCGGGCTTGTTGGCAGCCTTGGCGCGGGTCGTGCCCGCAAAGGAGTTGATGAAGGTGGACTTGCCCACATTGGGGATGCCCACGATCATAACACGGATGGCCGCGCCGACCATACCGCGGTTGCGGCGGCGCTCCATCAGGGCGGAAAGTTCTTTTTCAATCAGACTCTTGGTGGCCGTGGCACGGCCGCGCTGCTTCGAGTCCATCGCAATGCAGCCGGCGCCGGCACTCGTAAAGTAGGCCAGCCACTGCTTGGTGATCTCCGGATCAGCCAGATCGGCCTTGTTCAGTACATACAGATGCGGTTTGCCCGCGGTAATGCGCTCGATCTCAGGGTTCAGGCTGGAAAGCGGGATGCGCGCATCAAGGATCTGCAGAACGCAGTCCACATTGCGGATTTCCTTTTCCATCAGGCGCAGGGTCTTTGTCATGTGCCCGGGGAACCACTGAATCTGGCGGCTGTTGATAATGTCGCTCTGGCTCATTCGGCCGCTCCTATCTTGCCAAAGGGCAGTACGCGCAGCACGGCTGCGCCCATAATATCGCGTTCATCCACGCAGCCTACGCTGACATCGCGGCTGTCGGTGGAGTTATTGCGGTTATCCCCCATCAAAAACAGGCAGCCGTCCGGCACCGTAATGGGAAATTCCACGCTTTCAAACAAATAGGTGGGTTCGGCGGTGTATGGCTCCTTGAGTGCAGCACCGTTGCGGTAGACGATGCCGGTCTCAAAATCGATGTCGATGGTATCCCCGCCCATGCCTATGACCCGCTTGACCAGCGGCTTGCCGTAGTCGGTATAGCCGTCCACCACGACAATATCGCCGTAGTCCGGTGCCTTGAGCAGGTTGATGAGGATGCGCTCTCCATCGGAGAGCGTGTGATCCATCGAGTGTCCATCGACCTTCACGATGCGCACACCGAAGGTAAACACCAGTGCAATGATCGCCACAGCCATGGCCAGCGCGTCATACCATTCCAGTGTTTCCTTGTTGCGGCGGTAGCGCGCCTTGAATGCTGCACCCATGTCTTATCCCACCTTTTGGAAAAATACGAAAAAAGGGAGAACGCCAACCGTCCTCCCCTTTTCTCAGTATGCTCAGATACGTGCCTTGACCTTGGCAGCCTTGCCGGTGCGCTCGCGCAGGTAGAACAGCTTCGCACGACGGACCTTGCCGCGGCGAACGACGTCAACCTTCTCGACAAACGGGCTGTTGACCGGGAACACGCGCTCAACACCGACACCGTAAGAGGTGCGGCGAACGGTGAAGGTCTCAGCGATGCCGCCATGCTTCTTGGCAATAACGGTGCCCTCGAAAGCCTGAATACGCTCCTTGTCGCCTTCCTTGATGCGGACGGAGACGCGAACGGTGTCGCCGACTTCGAACTGGGGCTTGTTCTCTTTGATCATACCCTCGGTAAAATGCTTCATTGCGTCCATGTTATGAATTCCTCCATTTTGTTGCGACGTTCATACACGATACTTCGTCAGAGGACCGCCTGTATAATGATTTGTCATTATCCCGCCGATGGCTCGGCGGCACTAACGCTTTAGTATTATAGCATTGTACAGGGCATTTGGCAAGGGGTTTTAACAGAAAATCGAAGATTTTTTTGCCATTTGCCTTCCCCCAAGTGGGAAGGCTTTTCTTACTCGAAGTCTTTGCCCGCTTTATTATAAAGATGCGTCCTCACCACGCGGCACTGCCAGACAGGGGCAGCGCCCTGCTCACGCAGGAAGTCGGTCAGAAGCGCCGGGTTCAGGTTCAGCGCCTCGCCGGAGCCGCAAGGCAGCACGGCCGTAAAATGCAGCGTATCGCCCTCGACCGTATAGGCAATGCGGTCGAGGTATGCCTTCAGGTCGAGCGTTTTCTGGCCGCGCTTGGTCTTTTTTGTGACCTCGGCATGCTCTGCATTGTTGTAGGCATCCAGCGCAATGGCACTGCTTGCCGGCATGGTGACCTCATAGGCGGCGGTCTCGATTTCGCCGACCTTTTCCTTAGCTGGGGCGATCTTAGTGATGACGATGCCGCGCGGCATCAGCGGCTGCAGGGCATCGATCCAGCGCTGCGGTTCGATGCTCTCCTGCTCCGTCTTAACCTCACAGCTCTCGCAGAGGCTCTCCTGCCCCAGAGACAGCGGGCAGGAAAAGGAGAGGTAGATATGCGGGTTGAACCCCTGCGTATAGTACACCGGCAGGCTGCTCATTTTAAGCATCCGATGGAATACGCGCTGCAGATCCAGCAGCGAAATGTAGGCGGCCTCACCGCACTTTTCAAAGAAGATTCTTACTGTAGTCAAAGCACGGTCCTCCGATCAGCTTGTTGGCACCGCAGGCGCTGCACTGGCGGTTGCAGGGCTGGGTGGTTTTGGCCTCCAGCGCCTTGTTGTACTCACGCACCAAATGGGCCTTCGTCACACCCACATCGAGATGATCCCAAGGCGTGACCTCGTCCAGACCGAGGGCGCGGTAGTTGTAAAAATCAGGGTCAATGCCGCAGCTTTTGAACGCCTCGATCCAGCGGTCGTAGTTGAAATACTCCTCCCATGTGTCAAAAAAGGAGCCGTTCTCAAATGCAGTCTCGATCACACGGCCCAGACGGCGGTCACCCTTGGCAAACACGCCCTCCAGCACGCTGGTGGTGCTGTCGTGGTAGTTGACCTTGATCTTGCGGGAATGTACGCAGCTGAGCAGGTATTTCTGCTTTTCCTGCAGGGACTCGCGGCGGTCCTGCGCGCAGAACTGGAACGGCGTGTCGGGCTTGGGCACAAAGCAGGCCACACTGATTGTGACCTGAACGCCCTTGCCCTTCGGGCGGTCGGGGATCGTATAGAACAGATCCACCACCTGCTGGGCGGTGTCGGCAATTCCCTTGATGTCGTCCATCGTCTCGGTGGGTAGGCCCATCATAAAGTAAAGCTTGACCGAGGTGTATCCTTCAGAGAAGGCGATGCGGCAGCCGCGCTCGATCTGCTCCCATGTGACATTCTTATTGATGACATCGCGCAGGCGCTGGGTGCCGGCCTCGGCAGCAAAGGTCAGGCCGCTCTTGCGGACCTTGGTGGTTTTTTCCACAAGGGACTGCGAGAAGTTGTCCACACGCAGGCTGGGCAGCGAAAGGCTGACATGGTCGGACTCCGCCCAAGAGTTGAGGTTGTCAAGAATATCCTCCAGCCGGGAGTGGTCGGAGGTCGAAAGACTGGAAAGGCTCAGTTCATCATAGCCGGTGTTGCGGCAGAGCATCCGTGCGCTGTCGCTGATAAGCTTGGGGCTGCGCTCCCGGAAGGGACGGTAGAGCTGGCCCGCCTGACAGAAGCGGCAGCCGCGGACGCAGCCGCGCAGCACCTCGACACAGGCGCGGTCCTGCACTGCACCCACAAGCGGCACCACAAAGTTTTCCGGCGGGGCAAAGCTGTCCATATCCTGCACGATGGCCTTTGTCACGCGCGGCGGCACGCCGGGGCGGTTGGGCGTGACAGCCTCGATGCGGCCATCCTCCTTGTAGGTTACATCGTAGAAGGACGGCACATAGACGCCGGGGATCTTTGCCAGCTCCAACAGCAGCTGTTCTTTATCCCAGCCCTGCTTTTTGCCCTGCTCAACGGCTGCGCAGATGTCCTGCAGCATCTGCTCACCCTCGCCAAGCTGCATCACATCAAAGAAGTCTGCCATCGGCTCGGCGTTGCATACACAGGGGCCGCCCGCGATGATGAGCGGCCACCGCTCGTCACGGTCGGCGGCCCGCAGCGGAATGCCCGACAGACGCAGCATTGCCAGAACATTCGTATAGCACAGCTCATATTCAAGAGAGAAGCCGACAATGTCAAAATCCGTCAGCGGGTCCTTGCTTTCAAGGCAGTACAGCGGAATGTCCAGCCGCTCCATCTGGGCCTTCATGTCCGTCCATGGCATAAAGGCGCGCTCACACCACCAGTTTTCGTGGCGGTTCAGAATATCGTACAGGATCTTCTCGCCCAGAAAGGACATGCCGATCTCATAGGTATCCGGAAAGCAGAACGCCATGCGCACATCCACCTTGGATTTATCCTTGTAGATGCAGCCCGGCTCGCCGCCCGTGTAACGGCCCGGCTTTTGTACCAGACTCAGGGCCTCTTTAAATTTTGGGGAAAATTCCGCCATTTTGGTGAACCATCCTTACCGTGTTATTTTCGCCGCCCCGTTGGGACCGCTGTTATTGTAAAGGCAATACCGCATAATTCTAAGTGCCGATACGGCGAGCGAGGTGCGG
>ERZ839741.1779-NODE-1779-length-21833-cov-5.799798_pt1 | contig 21833 bp, 17 predicted proteins | sample MGYA00519880_ERZ839741 | MGnify/ENA primary metagenome ERZ839741 (study PRJEB31850, sample SAMEA3708851) | human gut metagenome | biome: human gut; feature: human-associated habitat; material: faeces | place: China | collected 2014 ...
CGGAAGCCTCCTTGGAGGCAAGGCTGATCTGCTCGGACAGGTCGCAGGCCGGGATGAGTTTTTCGGCAGCGGTGACGTTGTAGTTCTCCACAAAGACCACCTGCAGCCACTGGGACACCTCCGGGTCTGCGGCGATGACCTTGGACAGGGTCAGCAGGGCGTGGATGATGTTCTTTGCGATGGTATAGGCCGGTGCTGCCTTGGCACCAAAGATGCTCACCAGCGGGACGGCAGGCAGATGCCCTGCCTTGATCTCGTGGTACTGATGGATGAGGTACAGCAGATTCAGCTGCTGGCGCTTATACTCGTGCAGACGCTTGGACTGGATATCGAACATGGCATCGGGGTTCACCGTTACCTTCTGGGTGCGCAGCAGCCACTCCGCCAGCGCCGCCTTGTTGGTCTTTTTCACGGCGGTCAGTTCGTTCAGCACGGTCTCGTCGTCGGCAAAGGCCAGCAGCTTTTCCAGCTCGGCGGCGTCCTTGCGGAAACCGGAGCCGATGTGCTGTTCCAGCGTAGCGGTCAGGCGCGGGTCGCACTCCAGCAGCCAGCGGCGGAAGGTGATGCCGTTGGTCTTGTTGTTGAACTTTTCCGGGTACAGCTCATAGAAGCCGTGCAGCTCGGAATTTTTCAGGATCTCAGTGTGCAGCGCTGCCACGCCGTTGGTGGAGTGGGTGAAGTGGATGTCCATGTGGGCCATGTGCACCCGGTCGTCCTTGTCGATGATGGCAAGGCTCTCGTCCTTGGTGCGGGTGCGGGCCAGAGCGTCCAGCTTTTCGATGATGGGCATCAACTGCGGCACCACGGCATCCAGATAGGCGCGGGGCCACTTTTCCAGCGCCTCGGCCAGAATGGTGTGGTTGGTGTAGGCGCAGGTCCTGGTCACGATCTCCACGGCTTCCTCAAATTCGATGCCCCGCTCCCCCAGCAGCCGGATGAGTTCCGGGATGACCATGCTGGGGTGGGTGTCGTTGATCTGGATGGCGGCGTAGTCGGCCAGATCGTGGTAATTGCAGCCCCGGGCGGCGCACTCTGCCAGAATGAGCTGGGCACCGGCAGAAACCATGAGGTACTGCTGATACACCCGCAGACGGCGGCCTGCCTCATCGGAGTCGTCCGGGTAGAGGAACAGGGTCAGGTTCTTGTCGATGGCGGTCTTGTCAAAGGCAATGCCGTCATGGACGATGCTCTCGTCGATGGTATCCAGATCGAACAGATTCAGGGTGTTGGTGCGGCCCTCGTAACCGGTGACAGCCAGCTTGTACAGCCGGGCAGTGTATTCCTTGCCCGCCAGCTCCACCGGGTAGGTCACATCGGTCTTTTCAGCCCAACTGTGGGCGGTGAGCCACGGGTCGGGCTTTTCGTTCTGCACACCATCCTCAAAGGACTGGTGGAACAGGCCAAAGTGATACCGCAGGCCCACGCCGTCGCCGGGCAGGTTCAGCGTTGCCAGCGAATCCAGGAAGCAGGCAGCCAGACGGCCCAGACCGCCGTTGCCGAGAGAAGGCTCCGGCTCCACCTCTTCAATGTCCGAAAGGCGCTTTCCGGCAGCGGCCAGTGCATCCCGGGCTTCTTCATACAGCCCCAGATTGATGAGGTTGTTGGACAGCAGCTTGCCGATGAGGAATTCGGCGCTGATATAATACAGCTTGCGTCCGGTGACGGGCTGCACGCGGTCGGCACTCTTCTGCCGCACCAGCTCCAGCAGTGCCAGATACAGCTCCTGATCGGTGCAGTCCGCCAGCAGCTTGCCGGTGATACTCTGTAATGTTTCGGTAAAGCTCATAATGGCTCCTCCTTTGCTACGGAAAACAGGTTTGACATCTATAATGCAAGATATACCAGATAAAACAATCGAAATCTTGCCTTAAAAGTGCAAATTGTGGTACAATCCTATCATCAGGAGGTGAGAAAATGCAAAATCAGGCATCATTGCAGGAAACCAAGCAGCACGGTGCCGTGCGGTTCCCCTTCAATCTGTATCCCTGCACCATTCCGGGAGATTTCCCGCAGGTGGCACTGCACTGGCAGGAGAGCATGGAGCTGGTCTTTGTCAAGCGGGGCGCGGGGCTGGTGCAGGTGGGCGCTGTGTCCTGCCCGGCCTACCAGGGGGATATCTTTATTTTTACACCCGGCACCCTCCACGCCCTGCGGCAGGCAGAGGGGCGGCGGATGGAATACGAGAATATCATCTTTGAGCTGGAGCTTCTGGGCGGTGCGGAGGACCTTTGCGCCGAAAAATACCTGCTTCCGCTGCAAAGCGGGCGGCTGCTGCTGCCTGTGCGGCTGACACCCAACGACCTGTGTTATCTCCAGGCCGCCGCCTGCCTGCGGGAGGTGGAGGAAGCCAACCGCGCCAAGCTTCCCGGCTATGAGCTGCTGGTCAAAGGAGCACTGCTGCGCTTCCTCTCCCTGCTCATTGCGCAGGGAAAACAGCAGCTTCCCGTGGAAACTGCCGATACCCAGCGGCTGAAAGCCGTTCTGCAATGGATCTCTGTCCATTATGCCGAAGGGCTTCGGGTCGCCGATGCCGCCGGGGTCTGCTCCTTCAGTTCCAGCCACTTCATGCGCTGGTTCCGGCAGATGACAGGGCAGAGCTTTGTTGCCTTTCTGAACGAATACCGACTGAATGCCGCCGCCGAAGCGCTGCACGCTACGGACGAGACGGTGCTGACGATCGCTTCCCGGTGTGGGTTTGAAAACCTCTCTTATTTTAACCGGGCATTCAAGGCGCATTTTGGCATGACTCCGCGGGAGTACCGGAAAAAATAAACAAAATGAGGCCGTTCCGCTTCTCTGAGAAGGAGAGGGAACGGCCTCATTGTTTTGATCAGACTTCCGGCGGGCAGCAGCTCTCCCGGGGAGTGATGCCATGCTTCAGCAGGGACATCTGGTAGCCGCGCCTGCGCTCTGCCGAAAACAGCATGGCGTTGCTGACACCAAAATAGGCAATGCGGCGGTGGCCCATTTCATAGAGGTAATCGGTGGCTTCCTCACCGGCAAGGGCGTTGCCGTAGGAACCCAGATAACTGGCGTTTGCAATAAAGATCTGGTCCACGATGTTGTACAGGTTTGTGATATAATAGAAAAGAACGAAAATGCGCTGGAAAGTCTGTTTTGCACAGTCTGTTCCACTTGGATGAAAGAGGAGCAATATGGTAAAGTATCAAGCAGGAACGCCCGTGGTTTATGGGAACCTCGGGGTACATGTGATCGAAACTGTCGGGTCGCAAAGCTTTTGTGCCCGGCAGATTTACCACTGGTTAAAATGTACCCGATCATCCTCATAGCGGCTCTTACGCGGGGCAGTTAGGTCTGCTTCCGAGTAGCCAAGGGCGATGATGGAGTGGGGCACAATGGTCTCCGGCAGAGCGAAGAGCTTTTGCTGGGCCTCCACCCGATCCATCTGGGGCCAGGTGCCCAGCCAGACTGCGCCAAGCCCCAGTTCCTGTGCGGCGAGGCAGATGTTCTGGGCGGCAATGGCTCCATCGACCACCCAGTAGTCCTTTGCAAAGCGGAACGCACGGTCAAGGTCGCCGCAGACGAGGATACCGGCGGTAGCTTTCCGCAGCGGCTCAGCAGGGCGGCCATTGGCATCGGCCATCTGCGCCAGCTTTTCCGGGGCGGTCACCACCACGAAGGCCCAGTCCCGTGCATTGACGCAGCTGGGTCCGCTCATGGCCGCTTCCAGCAGCTGGTGCAGGGTTTCGCTTTTGATGGGCTTGTCGGTGAATTCCCGGCAGCTGCGCCGGGTGAGAATGGCATCCAGAGTGTTCATAGATCAGTGCCTCCTGTTTTGATTTGCCCCAGTATAGCACAGTGATCATTCCTCGGCTTCGGCCTTTGCAGTTTCAAGGAAGGCCCGGATCTTATCCACCTGGATCTGTGCCACGGCCCGGCCGGTCTCGTAGACGCGGCGCAGCTGGTCGGGGTCACGCTCCATGGCACCGATCTCCAGCGGGATGGGCGGGCGGATGACATAATCCTTGCCGGACTGCTCCAGCATGGAGATGTAGCTCAGGGTTTCATTGTAGCGCTCGTGGCGGTCGGCCACAGCCTCCACAAAGGCAGGATAGCGCAGATACCGTGCCCGGATGGCGGGCAGCATGGGGTTCTTCTTTTTCACAAACCCCTTGGGCTGGGTCAGGATGATGAGGTTCCGCTTGTAGCCGATGGACTCAAAGAAGCGGATGGGGATGGAATCGGCAACGCCGCCGTCCAGCAGGCCGTAATGGCCGATCCTGACGATCTTTGCGGCCAGCGGCATGGAAGCCGAGGCTTCCATCCAGAGCACATCCTCCGCATCACCGGTGCGGCACTTATGATAGATGGGGTCGCCGGTGCGGACATCGGTGCAGACCACAAAGTAATCCATGGGGGATTCCCGGAAAGCCTTGTCGTCGAACGGGTCGAGCTTTTCGGGCACTTCGTGGTAGCAGAAATTCTCACTGTACAGGTTGCCGGTGCGCAGCAGATTGCGGAAGCTGGCATAGCGTTTGTCGTTGCAATAGGTGGTGTTGTAGCGGATGGTCCGCCCGATCTGGTGGGATTTGTAGTTGCAGCCGAACACTGCTCCCGCCGAAACACCTACCATACCGTCTACCGTGATGCCCTGCTCCATCAGAACATCCAGAACACCGGCGGTGAACATGCCCCGCATGGCACCGCCTTCCAGGATCAATCCGGTCTTCATACGCGTGATACTCCTTCTCCTCACAGTGCATCCCGCCCGAACAGACGGCAGGATGCAGAAAACGGGCACCTTTCCCTGTGCCCGGAGCGCCCCGGAAATCCACCCGGAGCCGTTGCTTCCAGTATACTCAGATTTTGCTGAAAAACAAGAGAGAAAATGCCAAAAGACCTTGAAAACAGGGGGGCAAATCCGGTATACTAGGTAAAATCAAAATGCTGTACCAAAGCTTGGAGGAAGAGACGGATATGAAACTGCTGGAAGAACGCATTCAGAAAGACGGGATCGTGCGCGAGGGCAATGTGCTGAAGGTGGACAGCTTCATCAACCACCAGATGGACATCCCCCTGTTCCGCGAGATGGCAAAGGAGTGGAAGCGCCTGTTTGCAGGCAAGCCCGTCAACAAGGTGCTGACCATTGAGGCCAGCGGCATCGGCATTGCCGCCGTGGTTGCCAGCGAGTTCAATGTGCCTGTGGTGTTTGCCAAAAAGTCCATGAGCATCAACCTGGATTACGACAACTATGAGACCAAGATCCAGTCCTTCACCCACAAGAAGATCTATAATGTCATCGTCTCCAAAAAGTTCCTCACCGCAGAGGATCATGTCCTGATCATCGATGACTTCCTGGCAAACGGCTGTGCCCTGATGGGCCTGCTGGATCTGGCCAAGGAGGCCGGAGCCACGGTTGAGGGCATTGGCATTGCCGTGGAAAAGGGCTTCCAGCAGGGCGGCGAGCTCATCCGCAGCAAGGGCATCCAGCTGGAGAGCCTTGCCATTGTGGAATCCATGAACAGCGAGACCGGCGAGATCAAGTTCCGCGAGCAGCCGCACCAGAACTGAAAACAAGCACTTCAAGACCGCTTCGGCGGTCTTTTTTGCTGCCCGTTTTCAGGCCCCGTCAAAACTGTCGCCGTCAGCGGGGAGGTCGGCGGCGGTCTCTGCTGTGGAGGCAGCCGGGGCTTCCGTGGTGCGGGGCACGCCCCTGTACACCAGCGTCTGCTCCAGCACTTCGGCACAGACCGGGGCCGACAGGCTGCCGCCTGCGGTCGTCCAGCTGTGGGGTTCGTCCAGGCAGACCAGGCAGAGAAACTGCGGGTCGTCGATGGGAGCCACCGCCACAAAGCTGGCAATGCGGGCTTTTTCGTCGGCGCTGTCCAGCTTCTGGCTGGTGCCGCTCTTGCCGCCCACCCGGTAGCCGGAGATCTGCGCGTTGCGTCCGCCGCCGTACAGAACAACGGCTTCCATCATCTCCCGCATGACGGCGGAAGTCTCCGGCTGGATCACCTGCTGTTTGCATACGGGGTCCCGGTGTTCCAGCACCGTGCCGTCCGGGGCCAGAATGTCCGATACGAGGTAGGGCTGCATCCGTTTTCCGCCGTTGACCACTGCGCACACGGCGGCGGCCATTTCCAGATAGGAGACCTTGCTGCTTTGCCCGAAGGCGCAGGAGGCCAGCTCCACCGGCCCCATACGGTCGGCGGTGTAGTACAGGCTCTTTTTCGGCTCGGCGGGCAGGTCGATGCCGGTGGGCTCCCGCAGGCCGAAGGCGGCAAAGTAATCGCAGAAGGCCTCCTTGCCAAGCCGCGCTCCGATCTGGATAAAGCTCTGGTTGCAGGAATTTTCCAGCGCCTGCGTCACGGTCTGGGTCCCGTGGCGCTTGTGGTTGGCGCAGTGGAACCGGGTGCCCGCCACCGAGATGGACTCCCCGCAATAAAAGCTGGAGTTCCGGGTGATGGCTCCGGCGTCCAACGCGGCCGCGCAGGTGATGAGCTTGAACACGCTGCCCGGTTCGTACAGGTCGCTCACGGCCTTGTTGCGCCACTGGGTCTGCTGGGCCAGCTGCAGGGCGGCCGCCCGCTGCTCCCCAGAGAGGGCATCTACGGCAGCGCGGGCAGCTTCGTCGTAGAGGATGCGCGGCTGGTTGGGGTCGTAGGCCGGGGTGGTGGACATGGCCAGCACGGCCCCGGTGTTCACGTCCAGCACGATGCCCACGGCACGGGCGGCCACATGGTGTTCCTGTACGGCGTAATTCAACGCATTTTCGAGATAATGTTGAATGTTGGCGTCGATGGTCAGCCACAGGCTGCTGCCCTCCACCGGGAACTGCTCGGTTTCGTAGCTCTGCTCCAGCGTGTAGCCCCAGGCGTTCACGGCGGTGAGCACCACGCCGTTCTGCCCGGTGAGCTGCTCGTTGTATTCCAGCTCCAGCCCGCTCACTCCGGCGTTGTCCACATTGGTAAAGCCCAGCACCGACGCCAGAAACTCCCCCTGCGGGTACCAGCGCTTGCTGTCCTGATTGATACGGATGCCGGTGATGCCGTTTTCCTCGCAGAAATCCCGCACGGCATCCGCCATGGAACGCTCCACCCGGTAGCGCAGCAGACAGTCGTTGGAGGCGCGGTCCCGGAACTTTTCCAGCAGGGCGGCTTCGTCCAGCTCCAAAATCTGCGCGAGACCGTGGGCGGCCAGCTCCAGTTTGTCGGCAGGCATCTCCCGCGGGTTGGCCCGCAGGGTCCAGCAGCTGCTGTTGGCCGCCAGCAACACGCCGTCGGCACTGTAGATGCGGCCCCGGTCGGCGGGCACCACGGTGTCCCGCAGCTGCTGCCCCAGTGCCCGCCGGGTGTACCAGTCCCCGGCGGCCAGCTGCAGCCAGCAGAGCCGGGCAATAAGCCCTGCAAAGCAGATGCCGCACAAAAGCAGCGCCACCAGCCGGGCACGGGCGCGGAACGCCTGCTCCGGCAGGGTGCGCAGGGGTTCGGGCCGGGACATGGCAGCACCTCCTTTTCCGGCTCAGTTTATGCGGGCAGGGCCTGCGGCTATGACTAACAGCCCGGCGGCCTGCGTACAATAGACCAAAAGGACTGCCGGAGGTGATGAGGATGCACAGAGCCGCTGTGCCTGCCCGGGCCCGGCGCGGACTGCTGCGTCCGCTGCCCGCCATGGACCTGCCCTTTCTGATCCTGGTGCTCACGCTGGTGGGCTTTGGGCTGGTAATGCTGTACAGTGCCAGCAGCGCGGTGGCGCTGTACCGGCGGGGCGATGCCTGGGCCTATGTGCGGCCGCAGCTGCTGTATGCGGCCATGGGCATCGGGGCCATGTGGGCGGCCAGCCGGGTGGATTACCACATCTATCACAAACTGGCCTGGCCGTTGCTGGCCCTCTCGCTGGTGCTGCTGGTCGTGGTGCTGTTCATGCCGGAATACAACGGCTGCAAGCGCTGGCTGGTGCTGCCGGGGCTGGGCACTCTGCAGCCCAGCGAGATCGCCAAATTTGCGGTGGTGCTGGTGTTTGCCCACATCATCTCCCTCAACCACAGCCGGATGGAGAGCTTTGCGGTGGGGGTGGTGCCCTTTGCGCTGGTACTGGGCGCGGTGGCGGTGCTCATGCTGCTGGAGCCGCACCTGTCCGGCACGGTGCTGATCCTGGGCATCGGGGCAGTGCTCATGTTCGTGGGCGGCACCGGGCTGCGGTGGTTCGTGCTGGCCGGTGTGGGCGGAGCGGGTGCCATCGGGGCGGCCATCGTCATCATGCCGGATCTGGTGCCTTATGCGGCCAGCCGCCTGAGCTCCTGGCTGGACCCCTTTGCCGACCCGCTGGGCGACGGCCACCAGACCATCCAGAGCCTGTACGCCATCGGCTCCGGCGGGGCCGTGGGGCTGGGGCTGGGCAACAGCCGCCAGAAGCACCTGTTCGTGCCGGAACCCCAGAACGACTTCATCTTTTCCATCCTGTGCGAGGAGCTGGGGTTTGTGGGGGCCTGCGCGGTGATCCTGCTGTTCAGTCTGCTGCTGCTGCGGGGCGTCACGCTGGCGGCCCACGCGCCGGACCGCTTCGGGGCACTGCTGGTGGTGGGGTTCGTGGTGCAGGTGGCCTTGCAGGCGGTGCTGAACATCGCCGTGGTCACCAACACCATCCCGAACACCGGCATCAGCCTGCCCTTCTTTTCCTCGGGCGGCACCAGCCTGATGATGCTGCTGGGCGAGATGGGCATCGTGCTGTCCGTCTCCCGCGGGGAAACATAAAGGCGGCCATTTCTGCCGCAAAATGGGATGTTTGCCCCGCAAAAGACGCAAAAAACAGACAAACGACCGGACAAATGCGTTTTGCGGTGTCCGGGGACAAAACAGGGAACCGACGGCCCTCGTTCTGCATACCATGGGGTATCTTTGGCAGAACGGGGGTCTTTGCATGGCAGGGGATTACATCATCACGGGCGGGCGGCCGCTGAATGGAACGGTACGGGTCCCGGCGGCCAAGAACAGTGTGTTGCCGCTGCTGGCAGCGTCCCTGCTGTGCAGCGGGCCAGTGCGGCTGTGCGGGGTGCCGGAGCTGGCCGATGTGGCCGAGAGCCTTGCCCTGCTGCGCAGTGCAGGCTGCACAGCGGAGCGGCAGGGGGCGGATGTCCGGGTGGACGGGGTGCCCGGCAGCGGGACGCTGGCGGCAGGCCCGGCGGGCCGGATGCGGGCATCCATCCTGTTCTGCGCCCCGCTGCTGGCCCGGCTGGGCCGGGCACAGACCGTGCTGCCCGGGGGCTGCCGTATCGGAGCGCGGCCCATTGATCTGCATCTGGCGGGCCTTGTGCAGATGGGAGCCTGCCCGCAGCTGGAAGGCGAACGCCTGCTGCTCACGGCTCCGGCGGGGCTGCACGGAGCGGACATCACCCTGCGGTTCCCCAGCGTGGGGGCCACCGAGACCCTGCTGCTGGCGGCGGCGCTGGCACAGGGGGAGACGACCCTGCGGGGTGCGGCCCGGGAGCCGGAGATCGAAGATCTGGCGGCATTCCTGAACCGGTGCGGCGGCCGGGTGCAGGGCGCGGGCACCGGCACGGTGCGGGTGCAGGGGGTGCGGCGGCTGCACGGATGCAGCTTTGCGCCCCTGCCGGACCGGATCACGGCAGCCACCTTTGCCTGTGCCTGCGCAGCGGCTGGGGGACGGGTAGAGCTGGCAGGCTGCGCGCCCCGGCTGTATGCGCCGGTGCTGGAAATTCTGGAACAAATGGGGTGCGGCGTTGTGCGCCGGAGCGATGCTGCCGTTATTACCCGGTTCGGGCGGCTGTACGGGCCGGGGCGGGTGTTCACCGGGGCATACCCGGCGCTGGCCACCGACGCGGCCCCGCTGCTGGCGGCGGTGCTGCTCTGCGCGGAGGGACCCGGCAGCATCGAGGATGTGATCTTTGAGCGGCGGTTCGGCTGCGCGGCAGGCTTTGCGGCGCTGGGCGGCCGGGTGCGGGTGGAGGGCCGCACCCTGTACGCGGAACCCGGCGGAACCCTGCAGGGAACGGTGCTGGAAGCGCCCGACCTGCGGGGCGGGGCAGCGCTGGTGATCGCGGCGCTGGCGGCACAGGGCAGCAGCCGCATCACCCATACGGAGTTCATTGACCGCGGCTATGCCGATTTTGCACAGAAACTGACGGCTCTGGGTGGGCAAATTGCACGAGAAACCCCGCGCGGGGCAGACTGCCCGAAAAAAAGAACTTCAAAAACGTAAATTTGACTTGCATTCACGGCAAAAAGATGATACGATACAGTTATATAAGTGTAGGTTGATATTTCTGTGCGTTCTGCACAGTTCTACGATAAAATCCGGATGGAGGACAAAGTTATGGCATTGATGCTCGATGAAGAAATGGACGAAAATGTTACGACGATCAAGGTGATCGGTGTTGGCGGCGGCGGCGGCAACGCCGTGAACCGCATGGTCAGCGATGGTCTGCAGGGCGTGGAGTTCATTGCGATGAACACGGACCAGCAGGCGCTGGCCAAGAACCATGCCACCGTCAAGGTCCAGCTGGGCTCCAAGCTCACCAAGGGCCGCGGCGCAGGTGCCGACCCTGAGATCGGCCAGCGTGCCGCTGAAGAAAGCAAGGACGAGATCGCAAACGCGCTCAAGGGCTCCCAGATGGTGTTCATCACCGCCGGTATGGGCGGCGGCACCGGCACCGGTGCGGCTCCTGTGGTGGCTGAGGTGGCACACGACCTGGGCATCCTGACCGTGGGCATCGTCACCAAGCCCTTCTCTTTTGAGGGCAAGCGCAAGATGGGCCTGGCTGAGCAGGGCATTGCCAACCTGCTGATGCATGTGGACAGCCTGATCGTGATCCCGAATGAGCGCCTGAAGATGATCAGCCAGGAGAAGATCACCCTGATGAACGCCTTCCAGGCTGCCGACAACGTGCTGCGTCAGGGCGTCGAGTCCATTTCCGCCCTGATCAACGTGCCCGCCTTCATCAATCTGGACTTCGCCGACGTGCGCTCCATCATGAAGGATGCCGGTTACGCGCACATGGGCGTGGGCAGCGCCAAGGGTGCCGGCAAGGCCGAGAACGCCGCCAAGGCTGCCATTTCCAGCCCGTTGCTGGAGACCAGCATTGCCGGTGCACACGGCGTTATCATCAACATCACTTCCAGCCCCGACATCGGCCTGGAGGACGTGGAGACCGCAGCCGGCCTCATCACCCAGAGCGCTCATCCGGATGCGAACATCATCTGGGGTACTGCGTTTGACGAGAACCTGTCCGACGAGATGCGCGTGACCGTCGTTGCTACCGGCTTCGACAACAAGAGTGCCAGCGACCTGCGCAGCAGCATCAACAACGCCATGGGCAGTGCCCAGTCGGTGCCGTCGGCAGTGTTCAGCAGCGATACCGGCAGCGCAGCCACTGCTGCTGCTCCGGCAGCAGCCCCGGCCGCTCCGGCAGCTGCCGCAAAGCCCGTGGAAGAGGAAAGCAGCGACAACCGTTACTACGACGAGCTGCTGGCCATCCTGAACAAGCGGAAGTAAGGCTGGCAAATAATAAACGCATCGTGGCACAGCGCCCGTGAGGAGGGCGGGTCTCTTGCGCGCAAGCGGAGGGAGGCAATGCAATGCTGAAACAGGACGTTCCGCTGCGGACCGGATGGTTCGGGTACCGGAAACTGGATGTTGAAAATTGTATTGCGCACATCCGCGCAGCGTATGCGGCAGAACTCCGCCTTGCCCGGCAGACGCAGCAGGGAATGGAGGAGACCATGGCGCAACTCAGGCAGGAGAACAAAGCTCTGCGGCAGCGCTTTGCCCAGCAGGCAGCGGCGCAGGCCGCAGCATCGGTGCGGGCAGAGGGCAGCGACAAGCTGCAGCAGCTGACCCGCAAGCTGGAAGCGGCCCACGCCGAGATCCGCCGCTACCAGACCCGGCTGTTTGCCTGCGAGCGCCAGATGATCGCTCTGCGGCGGGAAAATGCCGACCTCGAAGCGGCCTGTGAGCAGGCCCGGGAGGAGTTGCAGATGGCCGTGGCCCGTGCCGAAAAGGCAGAGCAGCAGGCTGCCCAGAGGCCTGCCTGTCCGGAAGTGCCGGTGCAGGCCCCGACGCCGGAACCGCCCGAAGAAGCTGTGGCCTGCTGTACAAGACCGGTCGCACAGCCTGCGGCGCAGCCGGAACCCGTGTGGCAGCCGGAAACGGAACTGGAGAAGCTCTCGGTGGAGCTGCTGCGCCGGTTTGATGAAATGATGCAAGAATGATTCGACAAGCTGCTGCGCCGGCATGGACTGGTGCAGCAGCTTTTTGTGTGAACAGGGGATTTTTGCTGCGGCAAGGCAGCACATTGCCAGATGGGGATGGCGAGGAGCAAGGCACATGAATGTGAAACAGAAGATCCTGATCGCAGACGATTCTGAGATCAACCGCGCGCTGCTGATGGAAATCCTGGGCGACGGGTATGAGTATCTGGAAGCGGAAAACGGTGTCCGGGCGGTGGAGCTTTTGCGCGAGCACACGGACATCGCACTGGTGCTGCTGGACATCATGATGCCGCAGATGGACGGCTTTGACGTGCTGAAGGTCATGCGCTGCTATTCCTGGCTGGACGAGATCCCGGTGATCATGATCTCGGCGGCAAAGGACACGGCCAACATCGAGCGTGCCTACGATCTGGGTGTGGCCGACTATATGCGCCGCCCCTTTGAGCGGGTCATGGTGCTGCGCCAGGTGCAGAACGTGCTCATGCTGTATGCCAAGCAGAAGCGCCTGACCCGGCTGGTGACCGATCAGGTGTACGAAAAAGAGCACAACAGCGTGCTGATGATCAGCATCCTGAGCCATGTGGTGGAGTTCCGCAACAGCGAGAGCGGCCTGCATGTGCTGCACATCCGCACCCTGACCGACCTGTTGCTGCACCAGCTGGTGAACAAGACCGACCGGTATCAGCTGGACGAGAGCGACATTTCGCTCATCAGCACGGCATCGGCCCTGCACGACCTGGGCAAGATCGTGATCCCCACGGAGATCCTCAACAAGCCCGGCCGCCTGACCGCCGAAGAATACGCGATGATCAAGACCCACACGGTGAAGGGCGCCCGCATCCTGCGGGACCTGAGCAACACCATCGGCGGGGGAAACGAGCCCCTGCTGCAGGTAGCCTATGCCATCTGCCGCTGGCACCATGAGCGCTGGGACGGCGGCGGCTACCCGGACAAGCTGAAGGGCGATGCGATCCCCATCGCAGCACAGGTGGTGGCACTGGCAGATGTGTACGACGCCCTGACCAGCGACCGCTGCTATAAACCGGCCTACGACCACGACACGGCCCTGCGCATGATCCTGAACGGCGAGTGCGGGGCCTTCAACCCGCTGCTGCTGGAATGCCTGAATGAGTCGTCGGAGCTGCTGCGGCAGGAGCTGCAGCGCAACGAGTGGGACCGCAGCTTCCACCAGGACACCCACCGCTTGTCGGAGGAGATCCTGCACCGGGAAGCCCTCCCGCGGGAGGACCGCAGCCAGCGGCTGCTCAACCTGGAACGCGAGCGCACCCAGTTCTATGCGGACCAGTGCGGCGGCATCCAGTTCGACTACGACCTGCTCAGCGGCCGGGTGACGGTGACCAACCACTACGCCAGCGCCGCCGAGCGCACCCAGGTGCTGGACTTTGACCATGGCGAAGGGCTGAACTTCCTTTCCCTGAAGGACCGCCGCCGCCTGTTGGAAGCGCTGGAAAAGGCAACCCCGGAGATCCCGCAGGCCAGCTTCCCCGTGGAGGTGCAGACCAGCGGCGGATATCAGCCGCACCGGCTGGTGCTGCGCACCCAGTGGAGCCGCGGCGGGCAACGCCGCTGTGTGAGCGTGGTGGGCCAGCTGCTGCCGGAGCAGACCGAGGATGCAAAGGCGCAGCCGGATGTGCTGCTGCACAGCTCCGGAGGCTCGATGGCGGCTGTCCTGCAGCAGCTGCAGGGCGTGTTTGACCTGGTGCGTCTGGTGGACCCGGAGCGCGCCAAGGTGCTCACCCTGCACCCGGACGGCACGCTGGAAGAGCAGGCCGGTCACTGCCATGTGGTGTGGAACAAGGCCGGCCGGTGCGAGAACTGCATCTCGGCCAAGGTGTTCACCACCAAAAAGACCCTGAACAAGATCGAATTCAATGGCGAGGACGCCTATTTTGTGCTGTCGCGCTATGTGGAGATCAACGGCCGCGGCTGCGTGCTGGAAATGGTTTCCAAGCTGTCCAACGGACGCTGGCTGGACATGGGCGGCCGCCGCATGCTGCTGGACCGCAGCGAGGACTTTGACAACAGTGCATTCATGGATCCGCTCACCGGGGCCTACTCCCGCCGGTACTTTGAAAAGTTCCTGGCCGACAGTGAGCAGATCAACGGTGTGGTGGTCATTGACGTGGACCGCTTCAAGGCCGTGAACGATAGCTACGGCCATCTGGTGGGCGACAAGGCGCTGGAGAGCGTCTCTGCGGCGGTGCAGGCCTGCCTGCGGGAGAGCGACATTCTGGTGCGCTACGGCGGCGACGAATTCCTGCTGCTGATGCCGCAGCTGCGGCCGGAGGGGCTGCCGCTGGTGATGGACCGCATCCAGGAAGCGGTGCGGCAGGCCCGGGTGGAGAGCCACCCGGAGATCCGCCTGTCCATCAGCGTGGGCGGTGTGTGCGGCGTGCACCCGCTGCGGGAGGCCATCCGGCAGGCAGATGACCGGATGTACCAGAACAAGGCCCGCAACAAGGAATAAAAAACAGGACCCGGACACGGGGCAGGCACAAAAAGGTGCTGCCGGTATCCGGGTCTTTTTTGGTATCGGGATAAAATATGCTCAGTGCACGGCGCTGGTGCGGTGCTCCATAAGATAGGTGGCTTCCAGATCCGCGATGTGCAGTTTGACGGCAAGGGGGTACTTGTCGTAGGCTTCCGAGATGGCAAAGCAGCCGCCCCGGGCCGCATCGTCAAAGCCGCCCATGTGCCAGCGGATGGCCACGGCCTCTTCCACCTTGAGCTTCATGAAGCGCTCAATGAGGAACACGCTTTTTTCACCGTGGCCGTAGGGAAACAGGTCCTCCACGCTGTAGCTGGGCACCTTTTCCCACTGACCGGTGGTCTCGTTCTTCACGTTGCGGGTGCCGGCCTTGTAGTAGTTGGCCTTGCACAGATCGTGCAGCAATGCGCAGATGGCAAAGCTCTCCTCACTCTCGCCCTCGGTAAAAAAGGTGTCGTGCAGGGCGTGGTAGACGTTCAGGCTGTGCATGCACAGCCCGCCGGTGCAGGCACCGTGGAACCGGGTGGACGCCGGAGCCGAAAAGAAATCGGTCTTGTGGTCCAGCCAGTCCAGCAGCTTTTCGCTGCCGGGGCGGGTGACATGCTGCCGGAAGATCTGCAAAAACTCCTCGCGGTCGGTCATGCTCACAGCTCCATATCTTCCAGGATGCCCTTGAGGATGGCCAGCTCGTCGTGGCTCAGGGAGATGCCCTTGCCCATGCGGGTGCCGTCCGGGGACCAGTCGCGGATGTCGTACTTGGGCTCGCCGTCGTTCCAGCTGATCAGGTTGAGCTGACGCTCCCAGCCGCGGGGACGCTGCGAGAGCACCGCGATGCGCTCGACGACTTCGTATTTGATCTCTGCCATAATGCAAAACCTGCCTTTATCTTTGTTTGCTACCATAATAAGGGAAGCGCGGCAAGATTTCAACAGGTAAAGCAAAAATTAACGGAAAATTTTTTGTGCGGCTCAGCCGTAAGGGGCGTTTTCGCGCCACTCCACAAGCTGCTGCACCGCGTCGGTGTCCTCATCCGGGGCGGGGTGGGCCGAGTGAGTGTGCTGCAGGGTGCTGAACAGCCCCGGGGCATACTGCGCCATCACACCGGGCACCTTCCCGGCCAGAAATTCCTGCGCGTTTTTCTGGCGGCAGGCGGCGGGGGTGCCGTCGGTCATGGGCACACCGGCCTGCGGAGCGCTGCCCGGTTCCGGGTGCGGAGGATTGCCGGGCACTTCCGGCGGGGGCAGCTGGGTGCCGGGTGCCGAGGGGTCTCCGGGCGGCTGGGTCGGGTCCGGCTGTTTGCCCAGCGGCGGGCTGCACCGGCTGCAGTTGGCTTCCGGCGCGGAAGAAGGCCCGGGCCGGTCCGGAAGGGCATGATGGATGAACGGCGTGAGGGAATTCATAAAAGCGGTCACCTCCTGCCGTTAGGATGCCCGGCGGCGGGGCGTTTTACACCACCAGCTCCACGGTGGAGCCGCCGGTGCGGTTTTTGTGCACCACCACCTGCCGGTCGATGCGGTCCTTCAGGGCCCCCACATGGGAGATGATGCCCACCAGCCGGTCGCCCTCGGTCAGACCGGCCAACACCCGGATGGCCTGTTCCAGCGATTCCTCGTCCAGGCTGCCGAAGCCCTCGTCCAGGAACAGGGTGTCCAGCCGGATGCCGCCGGCGGCGCTCTGCACTTCATCCGAAAGGCCCAGTGCCAGCGCCAGCGAGGCCTTGAAGCTCTCACCACCGGACAGGGTCTTGACACTGCGGCGGGTTCCGTTGTAGTGGTCGATGACGCCAAGGTCCAGGCCGGACTGGCTGCGCTGGTTCTCGGCCCCGATGCGCTCCAGCTCGTACTGGGCATCGGTCATCTGCATCAGGCGGAGGTTGGCGTGGCGCAGGATGCGGTCGAGGTAGTCCATCTGGATGTAGGCTTCCAGTTTGATCTTCTGTTTGCTGGTCAGAGTGCCGCCGGCGGTGGCGGCCAGCGCTCCCACCCACTGGGCGCGCCGCTCCAATGCGGCGTGCTGCGCGGCGGCGGTGCGGTACTGTTCCATGATGCGGCGGTTGGGCAGCAGGCGGGCGGCCAGCTGCTTTTCCTGCCCGCGGGCGGCGTCCCGTGCGGCAGTCAGTTCAGCAGCCGCTTCCCGTAAGGTTTCCAGCGGCTGAGCCGGGGCGGAACTCTGGGCCGCTGCCTGCTGGCTGCGCAGGGCATCCACAGCGGCTTTGGCGGCCGCGTAGTTCTGCTGTGCCGTGCGCAGGGCGGCTTCGGCCTGTTCCATCCCGGCGCGCAGGGCGGTGCGGTCGGCTTCCAGCAGGTCCAGCGCGGCCTGCGCCTGCGCCCGCTGGGGGTAGGGCAGGGCTTTCTGTTTGGCAAGCACCTGCTGTTCCAGTGCCTGTACGCGGGCGGACTGAGCGGCAGCGGTGCGGTCAGCCTCCTGCACCTGCTGTTCCAGCGCCGGGCGCTGGCGGGTGTGGGCCTGCCGGTCGGCTTCCAGCTGCGCCCTGCGCTGGCAGTCGGCTCCGGCCTGCCGCAGACTGGCCGTGCAGTCGGTGCGGGCGGCCTGCAGGGCGGCAGTTTCCTCGGACAGGACGGTATTCATCAGGGCGAAGGTCAGCTGCACCGGAGGTTTGCCTTCCGGCGCGGCAAAGCGCTCCGGCAGCAGGGCCTCGGCGTCCCGACGCAGACTGCGGCGGGCTTCGTCTGCAGCGGCAAGGGCGCTCTGGGCGGCGGCGCTGGCCGTTTGCGCGGCACGGTCGGCTTCCTCGGCGGCCTGCCGGGCCTGCTCCACCTGTACCTGCGTGGGTGCGGTGCGGGGCAGGACGGCCCGGGCCGGGTGATGGGTGCTGCCGCACACCGGGCAGGGGGCACCCTCGGTCAGCTCCTGTGCCAGCAGACCGGCCTGCGCGTCCAGAAAGGCCCGGTCCAGTGCATCCCGCCGGGCGCGGGCTTCATCCTGCCGGGCAGCGGCGGCGCGGTAGGCGTCCTGTGCCCGGCGGGCCTGCCGGGCCTGTTTCTGGCTGTCGGCCAGCCGCTGGGCAAGGGCGTCCAGCGCGGTGCTGCGGGCTTCCAGCTGCGCAGTCTGATTCTGCAAAGCCAGCTGCCGGGTGGGGGCATCCACCAGCACGGCAAGGGCGGTGTCGGCTGCAGCAAGGCTGGCGTCCAGCGCTTCCAGCTGGGTGCGGCGCTTCGCGGCCAGTGCCTCGGCCAGCTGCGCGGCATCCTGTGCCTGCTTCTGCTCCCGGCACAGCGCGTCCAGCTCGTCGTAGGCGGTCAGGGCGGTGCGGGCCTGGGTCACCTGTCCGGTCAGGGCATCCAGCCGGGCGGCGTCATCGGCGTGGCGGGCGCTCTCAGCTTTGGCGGCATCCAGTGCGGGCCGGGCGGCGTCCAGCGCGGCCTGTTGTTCGGCCAGCTGCCGGGCCAATTGCGCGGCCTGCCGGGCGGCTCCCAGCTGCTGCTGTATGGCATCCAGCCGGGCTTCGGTGTCGGCAAGGGATGCGGCGGCGGCCTCCTGTGCGGCCTGCTGGCGCTGCAGCAGCTCCTCCAATAAGGTCAGCGCGGTGGCAGGCTCGGCCTGGGCACAGAGGGCGGCCAGCGCGTCGGCGTCCGGGTCGTCGGGTGCGACCTGCAGCCCGGCCAGCAGGCTGTCCAGCTGGGTGTTCTGGGCCAGACGCTGCTGGTTCAGGCGGGAAGCTTCTTCCTGCAGACGGTCCTGCAATTTGGCGTACCGCTGGGTGCGGAACAGCTTGCGGAAAATGCGGCTGCGCTCCTCGGTGGAGGCATTCAGCAGCTTGGTGAACTGCCCCTGCGCGATCATGGCGATCTGGCAGAACTGGTTGTAGTCCAGCCCCAGAATGTCCAGCACGGCGGCGTTCACATCCCGTGCCTTGGTTACCGGCGGGCGGCCGTCGGCATAGGTGAGGGTGGCGTCTGCTTTTTCGGTGGTAAAGCCCTCGCCCCGCGCCTTGGGGCGGGGGTATTCCGGATTGCGGCGCACCGTGTAGCGGGCATCCTTCACCTCAAATTCCAGCTCCACAAAGGTGGGCGTTTTGGGGTCGGCATATTGGCTGCGCAGCATGGCCCCCTCGCGCACACCGCCGCTGGAGTGGTCGTAGAGCGCGTAGGTGATGGCGTCGAACAGGGTGGTCTTGCCGGCACCGGTATCGCCGGTGACAAGGTACAGGCCGCCTTTGCCCAGCTTTTCCAGTTCCAGGGTGGTCTCGGCGGCATAGGGGCCAAAAGCCGACAGGGTCAGGCGGAGCGGTCTCATGCGTCCTCCCCCTCCTTCCAGATGTCCTCAATGAGCTGCTGGCAGAACGCGGCCTGCTCATCGGTCAGGGGCTGGTTGTTCTGCAGTTCGTAAAAGGCAGCAAGATGCTGCAAGGGTGTGATGTTCTCCACCCGCTCCGGCGCGATGATCTGCTGATCTTCGCGGGTGCGGCGGTTGTCGTAGTCCAGCCGCATCAGGTTGGGGTAGATCAGCCGCAGCTTGGCCAGTGCGTCCGGCACGTCCTGCTCATCGGTCAGGGTGATGTGCAGATAATCGTCGGTGGCGGTGCCCTCGTAGGTGCGGCGGTCGGTCAGTTCCAGATAGCTGCCCCGGACCTCCCGCAGGTCGTGCAGCGGGGTCAGGGGCGCGGTGGAAATGTCCACGCAGCCTTTTTCGCCCAGGTCCACAAAGGTGATGCTTTTATGCTGGTGCGCTTCCGAGAAGGAATACTTCAGCGGGGTGCCGCAGTAACGCAAGGTGTCGCGGCCCACCTTCTGGGGGCTGTGCAGGTGGCCCAGGGCCACATAGTCAAAGGCATCGAACAGGGCCGCGTCCACGCAGTCCAGCCCGCCCACGGAAGGCTCTTCACTCTCGCAGGCGGCGGCGCCGGCCACGAACTGGTGGGCTACCAGCACGCTGCGCCGGGCCGGGTCCACCGGACAGTGCCGCAGCACGCAGGCAAGGGCGTCGCTGTAGCTCTCAATGGGCTCGTCCGGCCAGACATGCCGCACGGAAGCGGGCTTCAGAAAGGGCAGTAAGTACACATCCACCGGGCCATGCTCGTCCGCAAGGCAGATGGGCTGCGGCGCACCGGAGAACACCGGGCTGACGTATACCCGGCTGGTTTCCAGCAGAGCCGCGCCGAAGGCCACACGGTCGGCGGAATCGTGATTGCCGCTGATGGCAAACACCGGCAGGCCCCGGGCTGCCAGCTGGGTAAGGAACCAGTCCAGCAGGCGCACAGCCTCGGCCGGGGGAACGGGCTTGTCGTACAGGTCGCCTGCCAGCAGCACGCCGTCCACAGGGTGGGCATCCAGCAGGGCAAGAATCTGCTCCAGGATGTATTTCTGGTCCTCCAGCATGGAAAACTCGCACACCCGCTTGCCCAGATGCAGGTCGGAAAGATGCGCAAAACGCAAAAGCGAACACCGCCTTTCAAAAAACTGTTGCTCTTATTATATAGCAGGGCGGGCACTGGCCGCAACCCTCTCAGTCACGGCCTCTCCCCGTGAAAAAGGGCTTCCGGAAAATCCGCAGATTTTCCGGAAGCCCAGAATAAAAACTATTTTTTCCTCTGAATTTGCCCAGAGCAAAGCGGAGGGCATTTCCAATCGTTCTCTTATCGGTCAGAACAGCTTTTCCCAGGTGGCCTGACCGACGCTGCCGTCGGCGGCAAGGCCGTTGCGGCGCTGGAACCGCTGCACGGCGGCTGCGGTGGCGGCTCCGTACCGGCCGTCTGCGTTCAGACGCTCACCCAGAGAGTTGAGCTTCTGCTGCACCAGCCGCACCGTCCCGCCGGATGCGCCGCTGCGCAGCACGATGCCGGGGTAGGGCACGTTCAGGCCGTGCTTTGCGGTGTACTGGGTGTACAGCACGTTCCAGGTGTTGGCACCCACCTTGCCGTCCACGTTCATTTTGTTTTTCAGCTGGAACTCCTTTACGGCGTTCTCGGTGGAAAGACCGAACCTTCCGTCCGCCTTCAGGGGGTCATGCCAGGTGCAGGCATCCCGGACACCGTTGAGCCAGGTCTGCACCAGGGCCACATCCGGGCCGGAGGAGCCCCGATGGAGCAGGGAATAATAAGCAGGGATCGCCATAATGATCACACGCTCCTTTCCCTCCATGCTATGCGGCAGGGGAGGGCAGCGTCACCCGGCCAGCACCCGGGTGGTGCGGGAAGCAGTGTGCCGGTTCCACCAGTCCACGAAGCGCAGGCGCAGGATGTAGTCCCCGCACACCAGATCGTTTTCTTCCGGCAGGGCATAGCCGCCGCAGGCGGCACGGCACAGCCCGGGGTACAGCACGCACCACCAGTTCTGCCCGCTGCCGGAGCCGATGGTGATGCGCACCGCATCGTACCGCCCGGCGGGCAGGCAGCCGCCGGTATACTGCCGGGCCGGGAAGTACATGTTGACCAGCTGCACCTGCACCGGGGCATTCACCCCGCACCGGGCCAGCGCGTGCTGGGCGGCAAGCTGCAAAGTGAACAGGTTCCGGGCCGCCCAGCTGCGGGCGTCGGTCTGGTTCCCGGCGGGACAGGCAGCGTCCAGACAGGCCAGCACGGCGTCCCGCACCCGGAGCTTGGCGCTCTGGTCGGCCACGGAATCGCTGGCAGCGCGGATGTGCAGCCGCAGGGTATCGGCACATACCGCATCGCCGGTGTGCAGTTGGGTGTGGCTCCAGGCCGCCGCCTGCCACAGGCTGCACAGCAAAAGTCCGAGCGCAAGGCAGATGCACAGGTGCTGCATCTGCCGCCGGGAAAACATCTTACCCATAAAAAACAGACCCTTCTTCTGGAAATGATATCCAGAGGATGGGCCTGTAAAAGGTGATTTATACAGCTGCTCCGAGCGAATGCGAGATGACGGAGAGGGCTCAGTTCTTCAGCGACTGCATGGGGGCAGGCAGTCGGCCGCCGCGGTTGATGAACACCGAGGGGTCGTGGCTGTTGACCGGCATGATGGGGCCGTAGCCCAGCAGGCCGCCGAAGTCCAGCACCTCGCCGGCTTTGCGGCCGATGGCGGGGATCACACGGACGGCGGTGGTCTTGCTGTTCACCATGCCGATGGCGGCTTCGTCGGCGATCAGGGCACTGATCACGGCGGGGGTGGTGTCGCCGGGGATGATGACCATGTCGATGCCCACCGAGCAGACGGCGG
>ERZ839741.1796-NODE-1796-length-21706-cov-52.721768_pt1 | contig 21706 bp, 17 predicted proteins | sample MGYA00519880_ERZ839741 | MGnify/ENA primary metagenome ERZ839741 (study PRJEB31850, sample SAMEA3708851) | human gut metagenome | biome: human gut; feature: human-associated habitat; material: faeces | place: China | collected 2014 ...
ACCCGATCTCTTATGCGAACTTAAATTCAAGCTATTGGCAGTCCCATTTCTACCGCTATGGGCGCTTGCCGTAAAGGAGAGTGAACGATATGAACCCGAAAATCATGAAGCTCCGTGGGGAGCTGGAGAAGAACAAAGGCAAAATCTCCGATCTGCAAGGCCGCAACCGCGAGCTGGAAAAGCAGATTCGTGAGTTGGAGGACACCGACATCATCGGCATGGTGCGTGAGAACGGCATGACGATGGAGCAGTTCGCCGAGCTGTTCCGCCGTATGCAGGCCGCGCCTGCACCGGCCACTTCGGAAAAGGAGGCGTTGAACCATGACTAAGAACACACCACGCATTTTTATCAGTCTGCTGCTGATGCTCCTGTGTATCGGGATTCTCCCCGTTTCCGCTTTTGCCAGCAGCGGCGACTATCCCGATGATACGCTGCCTGCCGTCGAAAGCAGCGCCGCAGACACGCAGGAAACAAAACAGATCGGCACGGTCACGACCAACGGCGGCAACCTGAACGTCCGCACCGGCGCGGGACTGGACAACACCGCGTTTACGCAGCTCCCCAACGGCACGGTGGTCGATGTGATTGGCAGGGACGGCGATTGGGTAAAAATCCTGCTGCCCGCCCGTGCGGGCTATGTGTACGGCAGCTATCTGACCGTCACCGACGCCGCCGACAGCACCGTGAGCATCGGCGGCATTACGCTTCCGTTTGATGAAAAAGAGCTGGCCGACCTCTGGCAGCTTCTTCTCAGCAGCATGACGGGCGGCAGCGACGCGCTGACACCGGACGGCAATCTGACGCTGATCGACGATATTGGCACCAGCACCAAGGCAGGAAAACAGTTCATTACGCTGGAAAGCAAGAACGGCAATACATTTTACCTGATTATTGACCGCGACGATGAGGGCGAAGAAACCGTCCACTTCTTAAATCAGGTGGATGAAGCCGACTTGATGGCGCTGACCGGCGAGGAAGAAACGCCCGCCGTCTGCTCCTGCACAACCAAATGCGTGGCCGGTGCGGTCAATACATCCTGCCCCGTCTGCGCGGTCAACATGACCGAGTGCGTGGGTAAAGAGACAAAGCCCGAAGTCCCCACCGAGCCGACCGAACCCACCGCCGAGAAACCGGAGAAAAAGAGTGGCGTGGGCGGCATCCTTGTCGTTCTGCTGATCGTCGCACTGGGCGGCGGTGCCGCATTCTACATCTTCAAGCAGAAAAAGGCCAAGCCGCAGACCAAGGGCAGCGCTGATCTGGACGATTATGACTACGGCGAGGACGAATACGAGTTTGAGCCGTATGAGGACGAATCGGAACATGATACTACGGAGGATACCGACACATGAAATATTTCACCAATAACCCATTGGAACGCATGATGATGCAGAAGCCGAAAGCAGCGCGGGAGGACAGCCCTCCCGCCGCTGCCAAGGGACACTTCTGCTATGGCTGCAAGCGCTTCGGGCAGAACTGCATTCGTCCCTGCTACCGTGACGTAAAGAGAATGGAGGCTGCACCATGCGTCTTGTGATTGCCGAAAAGCCCTCCGTGGCGCAGAGCATCGCCGCCGTGCTGGGTGCGAAGTCACGGCATGACGGGTATCTGGAGGGCAGCGGGTATGTCGTGTCGTGGTGCTTTGGGCATCTGGCAGAGCTGGCCGACGCCGCCGTTTACAATGCCGATGATGCCAAATGGACGCTGGCGGCACTGCCCATCATTCCTACCTCGTTCCGCTTCATCGTCCGCTCTGAAAAGCAGAAGCAGTTTGACGTTCTGCGGGAGCTGATGCGCCGGGAGGATATGACCGAGGTGGTCAACGCCTGCGACGCTGGACGCGAGGGTGAGCTGATCTTCCGCACGGTTTACTGCCTTGCGGGATGCTCCAAGCCGATTCTGCGGCTTTGGATTTCTTCAATGGAGGATGATGCCATCCGCAGCGGCTTCCAGCAGCTTAGGTCTGGGCGCGACTATGACGGCCTGCATCAATCTGCCCTCTGCCGCGCCAAGGCTGATTGGCTGGTTGGTATCAACGCCACGCGGTATTTCTCCCTGACGTATGGCCGCACATTGAACATCGGGCGCGTCATGTCGCCCACGCTGGCGCTGTTGGTACAGCGTGAGGCGGAGATCTCCGCATTTGCGGCAGAACCGTTCTACACCGTTCAGCTCGATTGCGGCTTTCCCGCCACGACAGGCCGAATGAAGGACAGGAAGGACGCCGACGCCATCGCCAACGCCTGCAAGGGCAAGGCAGTAACCGTCAAAAGCGTGGAGCGCAAGGAAAAGTCTGAGAAAGCGCCCGCGCTCTACGATTTGACCGCCCTCCAGCGCGACGCCAACCGCGTTCTCGGCTACACCTCCCAGCAGACCCTCGACTATCTCCAAGCGCTCTATGAAAAGAAGCTCTGTACCTACCCGCGCACCGACAGCCGCTATCTGACCGACGATATGGAGGGCAGCGTCCCCGGCCTTGTCGCCGCCGCTGCCGCTGTCTGCGGCATGGAGAAGCCGCCGACCATCTGCGCCAAGCAGGTATGCAGCAGTAAAAAAGTCACCGATCACCACGCCATTGTTCCCACCATCAGCGCGGAAAAGGTAGATATAGCCTCTCTGCCGCTGGGCGAACGCGAGGTGCTGAAACTGGCGGCAAGGGGCTTGCTTCGTGCGGTGGATGAACCACATCGCTACGCAGAAACGGTCATTACGGTGGACTGTGCCGGTCAGAGCTTCACCGCCAAGGGCAAAACCGTCCTTGCTCCCGGCTGGAAGCGCTATGAGCAGGAGCAGGCAGAGGCAGCGCCCGCGCTGCCGGTGGTGACGGAGCAACAGACGCTTTCCGTATCTGCCGCATCGGTCAAGACCGGAAAAACCACGCCGCCCAAGCATTTCACCGAGGATACGCTGCTGGCTGCGATGGAGAACGCGGGCAAGGAGGATATGCCAGATGATGCCGAGCGCAAGGGCATTGGCACCCCGGCGACCCGTTCCGGTATCATTGAAAAGCTGGTGTCCTCCGGTTTTGTGGAGCGCAGGAAGTCCAAGAAGATCACAAATCTGCTGCCCACCTCCACCGGCACGGCGCTTATCACCGTTCTGCCCGAACAGCTCCAGTCTCCGCAGCTCACCGCTGAATGGGAACACCGCCTGAAAGAGATCGAGCGCGGCGAAATCGCCCCGGACAGCTTCATGGATGGGATCGCCGCCATGCTGAATGAGCTGGTGCAGACCTACAAGCCCATCCCCGGTGCGGAAGTCCTGTTCCCCTCCGGGCGTGAGGTAGTCGGCAGGTGTCCCCGCTGCGGAGCCGAGGTGACGGAATCACCGAAAGGCTTTTTCTGTGAGAACCGCACCTGTTCCTTTGTTCTCTGGAAAAACAGCCGCTTTTTCACCGCCAAGAAAAAGGCGCTGACGAAATCTCTTGCCGCCGCACTTTTGAAAAATGGCCGCGCTCCGCTGATAGGCTGTTATTCTGAAAAGACCGGAAAGACCTATGATGCCGTCGTTCTTTTGGAGGACGATGGGCAGCGCACGGGCTATAAGCTGGTGTTCGACAATGACTGATACGCCGCGTATGGATCACAAGCAGCTCCGCCGCTCCAAAAAGCTCATTCGGAAGCTCTGCTGTAATTACGATCACGGCAACTGCCTCGCGCTGGATGATGGAGAGCCTTGCGTCTGCGTACAGGGTATTTCCTACTCGCTGCTGTGCAACTGGTTCCGAAACGCGGTACTTCCCGCCGACCATGAGCTGCTGGCCGACGTGATGCGGGAAAGGCCGGGAAAGCGCTGCGCCGTCTGCGGTAAGCCGGTCTATTCTTCCTCTAACCGCACCAAATATTGCCCCGCCTGCGCCAAGCAGGAGCGTCGAAAGCAGGACGCCAAACGAAAGCGTGAACAATACTGGAACCTCCGCAAATAGAGGGCGTAAAAGCCCCGTGCCGCAAGGCTTTTTCCATGCGGAATCACAAGGGGCTGCGTCATTCTATCCGCAAGCTCAAAAACAACGTCTATCTGCGGAGAATCGCCCCTGTGCAGGATGTGTTTTCTTCTGCGCAGGGGCGCTATTTTTTCTGAAAGGAGATCATCATGGCTGAAAAACAAACCAGCAAAGACCGGATGCGGGAGATCGTTGACAGCATCGAAAATGGCATCAAGGAGCTGTTCGAGAGCGATAAGTACCAGCAGTATCTCTCCACCATGAGCCGCTTTCACCGCTACTCGGTCAATAATACCATGCTCATCTATATGCAGCGCCCCGACGCCACCCATGTGGCGGGCTTCAACAAGTGGCGCGATCAGTTTGGCAGGAATGTCCTGAAGGGCGAAAAAGGGATTCGCATTATTGCTCCCACGCCCTATAAGAAAAAGGTCGAGGAAATCAAGACCGACCCGGAAACCAATGCGCCGCTGCTGGACGCGGACGGCAAGGCCATCATTGAGGAAAAGGAAATCCGTATTCCCATGTTCAAGGTGGTGCCCGTCTTTGATGTGTCACAAACTACGGGAAAGCCCTTGCCCCAGCTTGCCGCCGATCTGAGCGGAAATGTGCAGCAGTATGAGGTTTTCATGGAGGCGCTGCGACGCGCTTCTCCCGTTCCGATAGAGATAAAGCCCGTTGCGCGGGATACGGACGGCTTTTTCAGCATTAAGGCGCAGAGCATCACCATCCGCGCCGGTATGAGTGAGGTGCAGACAGTATGCGCCGCCGTCCATGAGATTGCCCACGCCAAGCTCCACGACTACGAACACATGACGGAGCTTGCGGACGATGGTGAGACGATCCTTGTCCCCGGCGAAAAGAGCCGCAACACCGAGGAGGTCGAGGCCGAAAGCATCTCCTATGCGGTCTGCCAGTATTACGGCATTGAAACGGGCGAAAACAGCTTCGGCTATATCGCCACATGGTCAAAGGGCAAGGAGTTGAAAGAACTTCGCACCAGTCTGGAAACCATCAACAAGACTGCCTCCGAGCTGATTACGGACATTGACCGGCACTTTGCGGAGATTTGCAAGGAGCGCGGCATCAATCGTGAAGAAGTGAGCGCCACACAAACAGACGAAGCGCTTTATCTTGTGGATGGCTCGGTATATCTCCATGTGCAGCATACAGACGGCGGTTGGGACTATTCGCTCTACGACAAGGAAAGCAAAAAGCTGCTGGATGGCGGTGTTATTGACAGCAGCGCCATTGAAGATTCGCCGGTTGCATCTGTTACCGGGGCTGTCCGAACGGAGGTATTTGCCATTCAGGGCATGACACCAACCAAGGTGACCTTTGCAGATATGAAAATTCTGGAGGACTTGCAGGAGGCGCAGATTACGCCGCCCTTGGACAGCGAACAGATCACCGGCGCAGTCGCTGTTCCCACCGATGCGGCAGATAATATGCTCCCGGAGCTGGAACAGGCCGTCCCGATGCCTGACCCCACGCTGACGGTGGACGATATGCGCAGCTATGGGTATCTGGATAGCGATATGCTCCCACTTTCCAAGGATCGGGCGGTGGAGCTGCTGGAGCATGACATCACGGTTTATATGCTCTATCCCGACAACGCCGAGGAAATGGTCTTTGAAGCCGAGGACATCATCAAGCACGACGGAATGTTCGGCGTCACAAGACCGGATTGGGATGCGGTCAAAGGCCATATCCCGCCCCGTGATGTGGAGCAGCGTTTTTTGAACAGTCCCACCGATTCTATGGCGATCTACCAACTGCGCCGGGATGCGCCGGTGGAGCTGCGTTTTGCCAACCTCGGCAGTCTGGCCGCGCCGCCTGACCCGGCCAACTATGAAGCCGTCTATACCCGTGAGGTGTACCCTGACGATGATACCGGCAGAATCCTTGAAAACTTCTACTACATTTTCAACGACGAGCGCCCCGGCGATTTTGTGGGACACAGCCTCTCCGTCAGCGACATCGTTGCGCTGAAACAGGACGGCAAGGTATCCTATTACTACTGCGACAGCGTTGGTTTTAGAGAATTACCTGTTTTTCAGAAGCCGGAGAATTATCTGAAAGCCGCCGAGATGTCGATGGAGGACGATTACGGCATGATCGACGGCATTATCAACAACGGCCCCAAACAGCCCACCGTCGCCGACCTTGAAGCACAGGTCAAGGCCGGTATGTCCATCTCCTTGATGGATTTGGCAGAGGCGGCACACCGGGAAAAGAAGAAATCTGTGCTGGAGCAGCTCAAAAGCCAACCGGCCCAAGAACGTCCACACAAAACAGCGCCCAAAAAGAGCGCGGAAAAGGAGCTTTGATATGAACATCACCTTTGAAGAACGCCAGCTTATGAGCCTCTACAACACCGGCACCCGCACGGGCTTGATCGCGGCGCTGGAGGAAATGCGCGGCTACCTCGCTGCGGATGAAACGGAGCTGCGGGAGCTGACGGACAGCGCCATCGCAAAGCTGCGCAGGATGAGCGACGCGGAATATGACGCGCTCGACCTGTTCCCCGATTTTGAAAAGGAGGATATGGATGCCGAGTAAAGTACAGCTCTATGCGCAGATGGCAGACCGCACGGCGGAGCAGATCACGGGAAGCTACCAGAAGTGGACGGCATTTCTGACCACCGCCGCAAGGCTGTATAAGTACCCCTACAATGAACAGCTCATGATCTTCGCCCAGCGCCCGGAAGCCACGGCCTGCGCGGAATACGACCTTTGGAATAAGCAGATGCGCCGCTATGTGCGGCGAGGCAGCAAGGGCATCGCCCTTGTGGATACCAGCAGCGACCAGCCCAAACTCCGATATGTATTCGATGTTTCCGACACCAGCGGCGGCGAGAACTCTCGCCGCCCTTATCTTTGGGAATACCGGCAGGAGCATCGTGAGGTGGTATCTGCGGCGCTGGAGCAGCGCTTTGACGTTTCCGGTGAAAACGGACTTGCCGATCAGTTGGAGCGTGTGGCGGCGCAGCTTGTAGATGAATACTGGCACGACAATCGGCGCGATATTGTCGGCATCGTTGACGGTTCCTTTTTGGAGGACTATGATGAGTTCAACATCGGAGCCGCTTTTCGGAACGCCGCCGTTGTCAGCACCACCTATGCGCTGCTGTCCCGCTGCGGGATGCAGCCGGGAGATTACTTCGAGCATGAGGATTTTCTGAACGTCTTTGATTTCAACACCCCTCAGACCGTCGCCGCTCTTGGAACGGCCATCAGCCAGTCCAGCGAGCTGGTGCTGCGGCAGATCGAAATCACCATCAAGAATTACGAGCGCGAGAAACTCGCGGAAAGGAGCGAAAGCCATGAGCGAACTGACCTACACCCGCAGCGGGGATTATCTGATTCCCAACCTGAGCCTGACAGAGCAGCCGCAAGCCCCGCTGGGCAAGTACGGCAGGATGCGGAAGGATTACTTGAAGGAGCATCGTCCGGTGCTGTGGAACAGCCTGCTGCTGTCCGAGAGGCTGTACCCCCATCTGCGGGAGATCGACGAGGCAGCGAACAACCGACTGGAACAGATGATGCCGGAGCTGATGAAGTCAGCGGGCGTGACGGAAGCGCTGAAAGCCAGCGACCCGATGAAGTGGGTAGGGCTGATGAACACGCTGAAAGCGCAGGCCGAGGAAACGATCCTCACGGAACTGGTGTTCAGCTAAATATGTTCGATGCCCCTGCTGGGGCGCAGATGTCCTTCTTCCCCTCAGAGGCAGAACAAATTCAATCCATCGCAGAAGCGGAGAGTGTAACACCCTCCGCTTTTTCTATGTTCATTTCTCAGGATGATATTGACCACATCCTGCGCGCGGGCGGTAATGCGGATGCAGCGCGGATGAAAATTGCTGCGGAATTCTCCAAGCAAAAACCTTTAGAGGATTGCGCGGCATTTCTGAAAGCTCTTTACTACGGCGGCAACGGCCTGATTACGGATAACGTCAGGCTTTCCGCATGGTACGGGGACGATGGTATCCATATTGCAACCGGAGATACCTCTCGCTATCTTCGTTCTGCCCAAGTGATAGGCTGGGCAGATGCGGCGGAGCGTATTGAGGAGCTTCTGGACGGCGGCGCATTTGCCACCAATCTTGAGGTCACGGAAGCCCCGCGCTATGAGCGGCTGGGTATTGCTGTGGATGTCTGGAACCTTTATCACGATTTCTCGGATGAAGCAAAGTCGCTGGGGTATCTGTCCTGCTTGGGTAATATCCATAGCACCAGCTTTCCAGAGGAAACGGAGCGTCTGACGGACGATCTGCTGAATCCGGCGTTCCGGGATAGGCTCCTGTCGGAATACAAGGTATTCATGGACGCCTACCGCGAAAACCGTGCGCTGCTGCGCTTCCATTACCACCGGCCGCAGACACTTCTCACACGTTTGGAAGATCTGTCCCTTCCACGAAAGGAATTCCACTCCGATATGGAGGCTGTTCCAGCAACCGGCAGGTTTATCACCGAAGATGAAATTGCGGCTTCTCTTGCAAACGGAAGCAGCTTTGAGGGTGGAAAGACCCGCATCTATGCGTTTTTTCAGACTTCGCACACTCCCAAGGAGAATGCCGATTTTCTGAAAAAGGAGTACGGCATCGGCGGGCATACCCATGCCGTATCCAGAGAAAGCGGCAGCTATGAAGATCACGGCAGCAAAGGCATCACGCTGAAAAAAGCGGGCTGTGCAGATGTTCAGATGAATTGGAACAAGGTCGCTTCGCGTATCTCTGAGCTGATTCGGATGAACCGCTATTTTACACCAGACGAACAGGCGCTTTATGATAAGGCGCAGGCACAGGATGTGGTGCGAAACACCGCCTACGACAGCTATAACGCCATCAAGGAAGCCCACCCGGACAACATCGTGCTGTTTCAGGTGGGGGATTTCTTTGAAATGTACGGTGAGGACGCAAAACAGGCGGCGGAGCTGCTGGATATGAACCTGACCACCCGCAATATCCCCGGCGCTGGCCGTGTGGAGATGTGCGGCGTACCGTCGCACAATTTAGAGATGTATGTAGAGAAATTGCGCGATAAGTATGATGTGACGATTGCCGAAGCGCCAGACTTTAGAGGTGAGCGCCACATTTACACGCTGCGCTCTATCGACCATGAAGCAGAAGCCGCCATCAATGCTTATGAAGCAGAGTTCGGCGCGGACGGCACGAGGGTGTTCCGCGACCCTGCCGCCGACGCGCCGCAGCCCACGGTACGGGAGCTGTTTGACGGGTACAAGCTGACCGTTGGCAACGCGCTTTCCAAAGATACGGCTTTTGTCAATGCCTGCCGCAATTCAGACCGCCAGAACGCTTATCTGGAGGGTGCGGACGCTATCCGTCGTATTGTCACGGCATCTGATGATCTCCGGCTTGTCCGCCTGTACTTTGATATGCCCGCGTTCCATAACCGGCTGCATCAGGAACTTTTGGAGGAACTGTATCCCACGCTGGCAGCGACGGTCGCCCCCTCTCCCTATCAGATCACACAGGAGGACATTGACAACGCGCTTCTGGATTGGCACAACAACCTAAAGGGCAAGCAGGAAGTCGCACTATATATGCAGGCGCATGGGCGAGAACGCAGCACCGCCGCATGGCTGGCTGCAAAATATGGCTGGGAAGATAGCAAAACTCCCATGTATATCCATGTAGGAAACGCCGAGCCGGTGACTCTCACATGGGCGCAGGTACAGCGGCGGTTGGCACAGCTCATCCGCGAGAATAAATTTTACGATGAGAATGAGCGACTGCGGTTATTTTCACCTGACCGATACTCCATTCGTCTGCATCCCGGCGAGGGCGGAATTACCGGCATTTGGGATGAGGTGTTGGAACGGTTCTGCGGAGATGGGGAACAAACGCTCCGCTTTGCAGAACAGAATAACGCCATTGCTTACTTGGATGGCATCAAACGGGATATGGGAATTGAGCTATCCCCTCCGGCGTTTACAACACCGCTTGGCTATACTTATCATATTGGAGATTGCATTTCATCCATAGAGTTAGACCACATAGCAGCAGTCGGCGTTATCGCGCGTGTAGATGAAGATCACGTCTGGCACACGTTACCGAACGTACCCGGACAGGAACCTGTCAGCATCGACCGCAATTCCTTTGAACGCTACCTCGACACCAGATATTTCGAGGTTTCTGAACCGGAGCCGCAGCGCGTCATTGCGGCGCAGCACACAGAACAGCCAACCCCGGAGACGCCGCAAGCGGTTCAAAACCTTATGGGGCAGCGCGTGGAAATTGATGGTAAGCTCTATAATGTTGATTCCGCAGATGAAACTGTCGCGCATCTCAGCGTCGTTTCATCCTCCAGCGAGAGCAATCACGATCCGGAACACAGAACCGAACCGGTTTCTGCTGTCCTCACACGAATTGCAGATCAGGGTCGTGAGCTTGCGCCGAATATTTCGGCATATCAGGCACTTCGTGCAGAGCATCCCGAAAAGCTCATCGGTGTCCGTGTCGGAGAACGGCTGCTTTTTTATGGCGCGGATGCAGAACGAGCCGCCAGCGCTTTGAATCGCCGCCTGCTGCAACGCGATATTCCCGGTATGGGCGAAACCGCTGTGACCGGCTATGATTTTGGACAATGGGCAAGCGGCGCAAAGCGGCTGCTGGAGCATGGACACAGCTTCGTGTTTGCGCAGCCAAATGAAACCGACGGCTATGATGTTATCAACGAGGCCGATGCCAAGGAGTATATCCCCATTGGCATGGAGCTGGAGATTGACGGACGGAAGTTTGTCATTGACAGCGTGAATTTCGGCGCAGATGAAGTATCTCTGCGCGATGTGACTTTTCAAAACAGGCAGGGCTTTCCCATCTTCCGCGCTGAACACATTGCGTTTGTACGCTCGTTTGTTGAAGAACAGGAACAGGAGCAGCCGCAGCCCATCGCCAAACCCGTCGCGTTCTATCCCGCCGAGAAAACACACTTGCCCTACGACATAGAAATCAAAACGCTGCACATCCCGGAACCGGAGCATGACCCGCCCTCTGCGGAACCTGTCGAGCCTGAACCTCCCACCATGAGTGAAGAAGCTCTGATTCTGGAGCATGAAGGCCGAGCGGCGCTTTCGGAAATGGGCGAGTTTGTGCCTGATTTTGATGATGCCATCTCGCAGGCCGAGATCGACGAGCCTCCCGCACACCGTCCTGCGGTATCCATCCCCATTGACGGCGAGTGGCAGGACTTTCACAGCGTTGCCGCTGCGGAGCAGGCCGCTTACGCTGACTTCAAGGCGGCAAGCCACCGCGACGCACAGAATTTTCACATCACCGATGATGCCCTCGGCGTCGGCGGCGCAAAGGCAAAGTTTCGGGCAAATATGGCGGCTATCCACCTCCTGCAAGAGCTGGAGTTTGAGGGTTTGCAGGCCAGCCCGGAGCAGCAGGAAATCCTCTCCCGCTATGTGGGCTGGGGCGGTCTTGCGGATGCCTTCGACGAGAACAAGCCAAACTGGTCGGACGAGTTTGCAGAGCTGTACGCCACACTTTCCCCGGAGGAATACGCTGCGGCCAGAGCCTCCACGCTGAACGCCCACTACACCAGCCCCACCGTCATCAAGGCAATCTATGAAGCGGTCGGCAATATGGGCTTCCAGAGCGGTAACATTCTGGAGCCGTCTATGGGCGTCGGCAACTTCTTTGGCCTGCTGCCGGAGCAGATGCAGGGCAGCAAGCTCTACGGCGTGGAGCTGGACAGCATCACCGGGCGCATTGCCAAGCAGCTTTACCCCAAGGCGGATATTACCATCGCAGGCTTCGAGACAACGGACAGAAAAGATTTCTATGACCTCGCCGTGGGCAACGTCCCGTTCGGACAATATCAGGTAGATGACCGGGCTTATAACAAGCTCGGTTTTTCCATTCACGACTACTTCTTTGCCAAAACCCTCGACCAAGTGCGTCCGGGCGGCGTGATCGCGTTTGTGACCTCCCGCTACACGATGGACAAGCAATCGCCCGAAGTCCGCAGGTACATCGCGCAGCGGGCGGAGCTGCTGGGTGCCATTCGTCTGCCCAACAATGCGTTCCGCGCCAACGCCGGTACGGAAGTTGTGTCCGACATCATCTTCCTGCAAAAGCGTGACCGTCCCATTGAGATCGAACCGGATTGGATACACCTTGGCAAGAACGACGATGGTTTTGCCATCAACCAATATTTTATCGACAACCCCGAAATGGTTCTGGGCAGGCAGACCTCCGAAAGCACCCAATACGGCAAGCAGGATTTCACCGTTGTCCCCATTGAGGGGCTGGCGCTTGCAGATCAGCTCCATGATGCCGTGAAAAACATTCGCGGCACCTATCAGGAGGCGGAACTGCCAGAGCTGGGCGAGGGCGAACAGATCGACACGTCCATCCCCGCAGACCCCAATGTGAAAAACTACTCCTACACCGTGGTGGACGGCGAGGTGTACTACCGGGAAAACAGCCGCATGGTCAAACCGGAGCTGAACGCCACCGCCGCCGAGCGTGTCAAGGGCATGGTCGCGCTGCGGGATTGCGTGAATGAGCTGATTGCCCTGCAAATGGACGAGTACAGCGCAGCAAGCCGGATTCAGGAAGCGCAGACCGAGCTAAACCGCCTCTATGATGCGTTCTCCGCAAAACATGGCCTAATCAATGACCGTGCGAACCGTCTTGCGTTCTCTGACGATTCCTCTTACTACCTCCTGTGTTCACTGGAAGTGCTGGACGACGACGGAAAGCTGGAGCGCAAGGCGGATATGTTCCACAAGCGCACTATCAAGCAGCAGCGCAGCGTAGATTCTGTGGATACCGCCAGCGAAGCCCTTGCTGTCTGCATCGGAGAAAAAGCCTGCGTCGATCTCGATTTTATGGCCACCCTCATGGGCGGCAGCGAGAAAATCCCGCAGATTGTTGAGGATTTGAAGGGTGTCATTTACAAGGAACCCAACAGTGGCCCGTTTGACTTGGAGGACGGCGGCGAGCATTGGGCGAAGGGCTGGCAGACGGCGGACGAATATCTCTCCGGCAACGTCCGGCAGAAGCTCCGCACCGCGCAGCGTGTAGCAGCGCACGACCCATTCTTTGCCGGGAATGTGGATGCCCTGATTGCCGCACAGCCGAAGGACTTGGAGGCCAGTGAAATCGAGGTGCGGCTGGGTGCAACGTGGCTTGACAAGAAGTACATCGAGCAATTCATGTACGAAACCTTTGAAACGCCTCGCTATCTGCGCGGACAGATCGAGATCAGCTATGTCCCGTACACCGCAGAATGGCAGGTTTCCCGCAAGAGCATGGTGCGCTACAACGACGTGGCGGCATTCACCACCTATGGCACAGATCGCGCCAGCGCCTACCGGCTGCTGGAGGATGCGCTGAATCTCCGCGACATTCGTATCTACGATACCATTGAGGATGCAGACGGACGGGAGCGCCGTGTCCTCAACGCCAAGGAAACCACCCTTGCCGCGCAGAAGCAGCAGCTTATCCGGGATGCGTTCAAGGACTGGATTTGGAAAGACCCGGAGCGCCGCGAAACGCTGGTACGGCAATACAACGAGGAAATGAACAGCACTCGTCCCCGCGAGTATGACGGCAGCCACATCGTTTTCTCTGGGATGAACCCTGAAATTATCCTCCGGGAGCATCAGAAAAACGCCATCGCCCATGTGCTGTACGGCGGGAATACGCTGCTGGCACACGAGGTCGGCGCGGGAAAAACCTTTGAAATGGTAGCCTCTGCGATGGAATCCAAGAGGTTGGGACTGTGCCAGAAATCCATTTTTGTCGTGCCGAACCATCTGACGGAACAGTGGGCATCCGAGTTTCTGCGGCTCTACCCTTCGGCCAACATCCTTGTCACTACCAAGAAGGACTTTGAAACCCACAACCGCAAGAAATTCTGCGCCCGTATCGCCACCGGCGACTATGACGCTGTTATCATCGGCCACTCGCAGTTTGAGCGTATCCCCATCAGTCCGGAGCGGCAGGAACGGCTCCTTCACCAGCAGATTGAGGAAATCACCGATGGCATTCAGGATACCAAGCTCGCAGGCGGCAACAGCTTTACCATCAAGAGCTTGGAGCGCACGAAAAAGGGGCTGGAGGCGCGGCTGAAAAAGCTGCAAGCCAGCGACCGCAAGGATGATGTGATTTACTTTGAACAGCTCGGCGTAGACAGGATGTTTGTGGACGAGTCGGACAATTATAAAAATCTTTTCCTCTATACAAAGATGCGCAACGTGGCAGGGCTTTCCACCACCGATGCGCAGAAATCCTCGGATATGTTCTCAAAGTGCCGCTACATGGATGAGCTGACCGGCGGGCGCGGCGTGGTGTTTGCCACCGGCACCCCGGTTTCCAACTCCATGACAGAGCTTTATACCATCCAGCGCTATTTGCAGCATGACCGGCTGCAAGAGATGGGTATGGGCCACTTCGATTGCTGGGCAAGCCGCTTTGGTGAAACCACCACCGCGCTGGAGCTTGCCCCGGAGGGAACCGGCTACCGGGCAAGGACGCGCTTTGCAAAGTTTTTCAACTTGCCCGAATTGATGAATCTGTTCAAAGAGGTCGCCGACATCAAAACGGCGGATCAGCTCCACTTGCCCACGCCGGAGGTTGCGTACCACACCATCGCCACCAAACCCACGCAGATCCAGCAGGACATGGTGAAAGCTCTCTCGGAACGTGCGTCCAAGGTACACAGCGGTGCGGTCAGCCCGGATGTGGACAATATGCTTAAAATCACCTCGGACGGACGCAAGCTGGGGCTTGACCAGCGCATCATCAATCCCATGCTCCCCGACGAGGAAACCACCAAGGTCAATCAGTGCGTGGCGAACATTCTCCAATACTGGCGTGACGGCGAGGAGGAAAAACTGACACAGCTTGTGTTCTGCGACATTTCTACGCCAAAGACCACGCCCTCACAGCGGGCGGCAAAGGCTTCCCCCGGTACGCTGGACAGCCCGGAAATCCATGCGCTGGAGAGCGCGATTTCATTGGAGGAAAGCGCGGAAACGCCGTTCACGGTCTATGAGGATGTGCGCCAAAAGCTCATTGACGCCGGTATGCCCCCGGAACAGATCGCGTTCATCCACGATGCCAATACGGAGGTCAAAAAGCGGGAACTGTTCGCAAAGGTACGCAGCGGTCAAGTGCGCGTCCTGATGGGCAGCACGGCCAAGATGGGCGCGGGCACCAACGTGCAGGATCGTTTGGTCGCACTTCACGATTTGGATTGCCCGTGGCGTCCCCGTGATCTCACGCAGCGAAAAGGCCGCATCGAGCGTCAGGGCAATCAGAACAAGCTCGTTCATGTCTGCCGCTATGTGACCGAAGGGACGTTTGACGCCTACCTCTGGCAGACCGTTGAGAACAAGCAGAAATTCATCTCTCAGATCATGACCTCAAAATCCCCGGTTCGCTCCTGTGAGGACGTGGACGCTACGGCGCTGTCCTTTGCGGAGATCAAAGCGCTATGCGCCGGTGATCCCCGCATCAAGGAGCGTATGGATTTGGACATTGAGGTGTCCAAGCTCAAAATTATGAAAGCAGACCACAACAGCAAGCAATTCCGCTTGGAGGACAGTCTGCTGAAATACTTCCCGGAAAAGATAGAAGAACACAAGGGCTTTGTTCGAGGGCTGGATGCGGATATGCAGACCCTCGCGGCGCATCCGCTCCCGGCAGAGGGTTTTGTCGGCATGGAGATTCGCGGCGACCGGCTCACTGATAAAGAAAACGCCGGTGCCGCGCTGCTGGACACCTGCAAGGAGGTCAAGGGCAAAGACCCGGTACAGATCGGCAGCTATCGCGGCTTTACCATGTCCGTTGCTTTTGATTCCATGTGGAAAACGTACACGCTGACGCTGAAAGGCCAAATGACCCATCGCGTTGAACTCGGTTCGGATGCCAGAGGCAACCTTGTCCGCATCGAGAACGCGCTGGATAAAATGCCGGAGCGTTTGCGCAGCGTTCAGGAGCAGCTTGAAAACCTCTATAACCAGCAGGCAGCGGCAAAGGCTGAGGTCGGTAAGCCATTCCCGCAGGAGCAGGAGCTGGCCGCGAAAACTGCGCGGCTGATTGAGTTGGATATGGAGCTGAATCTGGACGGCAAGGGACAGCCGCAGCCTGAGCAGGCGATTGCAAAATCGACGCGGCCTTCCGTTCTGGACAGGCTGAAAGCGCCGCCTGTTCATGGCGCACCGGAAAAGCCCCACAAGAAAGAAATGGAGGCACGATGATGAAAAATATTCCTGTTTACAAGCACACGGCGGCCTACGCCAGAGAGCATGACGAGCTTGCGGCCTACCGCGCTTCCAATCAAGCGAACACGGCCTGCAAGGAAGCGATTGAAACCGCCATCCGCGACCACTACCGGGATAACCGGCTGGATGCAGCGGCAGTCGATCAGGTGGTGCAGCAGTTCGGCTATGACCGCGCATTTCATATCCTTGCCATCACCGTCTGTCAAGCGGACTGGGACAGACGCTATTCTCCCGACAACAGGGCTTGGGCAAACGCCATGTCCATCCCCGCCAATCCCGACGCATGGGGTACTGACCGCAACTGCTATCTGGCCGTCAGCAGCCATCCCGGTTTGGTCGATCTGTTTCTCAGCCAGACCCGCAAAGCCTACGCGCAGGAGCAGCAGAAAACCTCTGTCCGGGATATGCTGAAAAAGCTGCCTGAAACAACTTCGCCGAAAATTTCGGCGAAGTCCAAATCCCCGGAGCGTTGAGCGATGGCAAAGCGCAAACGGGACATTCAGCTTAAATTCCGCGTTACACCGCAGGAGCGGGAAATGATTGAAACGAAGATGGCGCAGTTCGGCACCACCAACATGGCGGCATATCTCCGCAAGATGGCGATTGACGGATATGTGGTAAAGCTCGATCTTCCGGAGCTGCGGGAGCTGGTGTCGCTGCTTCGGTATTCCAGCAACAACCTCAACCAACTCACCCGCCGCGCCCACGAAACAGGCCGCATCTACGAAACCGATCTGGAGGACATTCAGCAAAGTCAGGAACGGATATGGACGGCGGCAGAGAAAATCGTTTCCTCGCTGGCGGCGCTGAAATAAGTCGCAGGGGCGGCGGAATAACCGCCTCCCCTGTCTATACAAAAGCAAAAGCCCCGACGCAAAACAGCATCGGAGCTTCTACGGTTCCAGATTATTTTCATCGAATAACGGCGAGGCAAAAAAACTGCTCAGGTCGATCTCCAATCCCTGACAAAGCTCGTGGATGATCCGCAGCTTCATGGATGGGTATGCGCAGTTCACAAGATTGCCGATGGTGGACTTCGGTACGCCGCTTTTCATATAAAGCTGATACTGCGTCATGCCGCGCTCCTGCATCAGCTCGACCAAACGCCTGCTGACGGCTTCATTCAACTGCAAGTATCACACCTCCCGTCCCTGTAACTGTACCAACATTATATTTCCCATCTGGAGCAAATTAGTTCAGGTAGCTGTACTAAAGAAGGATTATGTGATATGGTTAGATGTCGGGCAAAAGGCGAAAACTATTCGTATGACTTTGCCGCATCCTTGCAAAACACTAATGAGCAAAGTAATCTAATATCAGAAAGAGATTTGACCGCTTGGAAAGGAGCTGCGGAACGCATGCTGACAAACGAAATTGTGCTGAAGGTATTTTCTGACTACCTCGCCCGCGATGATGATTTTGAAGTTGTCCTCACCAGCAAGGGCTACACCGTTATGGGCTTTGACTGCTATCGGCAGGACTGGAACACCGTGGACTTTTGCCCTACGCCCGAAGATTTGTTGGATTCTCTGCTGGATGCCTATGAGAATTTCCGCATGATGGAGATTACGGGTGGAGATCGTGACCTGACCGAAAAGGAAGAAGCAAAGCTCGCCAAAGAGCGTGACGCGCTGACCGCACTTTGTGAAAAGGAGGCCGCAAAATGTTCATCCTGAGAATTCTCTTTGCGCCGCTGTCGCTTATCCTGTCCCTGTTCGTTTGGCTGTGCGCGGGGCTGCTGTCCTGTTCCGGCTTCGTGTTCAAGCTGGCAAGCGGACTGCTCTCCCTGCTGGCTTTCGCCGTGCTGATTACCTACTCCGTAAAGAACGGCATCATCCTCCTTGTGCTGGCGTTTCTGATCAGCCCGATGGGACTTCCGATGCTGGCTGTGCAGGGACTTGGCAAGCTGCAAGACGTGAACTCTGCCATGAAAAACTTCATTCATAGTTAAAGTGCAAGCCGGGGCGAACGCCTCGGCTTGCTTTTCTAAAATCCCTGTTTACTTTCTTGCTAATCTCGGATATAATATTAGCAAGAAGGAAGTGATAACATGACCGCCTATGAACGGCTTGACCTGCTTTTTCAGCAAAACAATGGGATCGTCAAAACCGCGCAGGTTTTGGAAATCGGTATTGCCAAGTCCACGTTTTACGCCTACGCCAAGCAGCGCGGCGTGGAGCAGGCAGCGCACGGCGTTTATGTTTCGCCCGACGCATGGACGGACGCCATGTACCTGCTGCACCTTCGCTGTGCGCAGGCCGTATTCTCCCATGAAAGTGCATTGTTTTTCCATGACCTGACCGACCGGGAGCCGAGTCCGTATTCCATCACCGTCAAGACCGGCTACAATCCCGCCAGCCTGCAAGCAGACGGCATCAAGGTCTACACCATCAAGAAAGAATTGCATGATGTGGGGATCGCCACCATGAACACGCCCTTTGGCAATCCGGTTCCCGTCTATGATATGGAGCGCACCATCTGCGACTTGATCCGCAGCCGCAGCGGGATCGAGATGCAGACCTTTCAGGACGCACTGAAGCAGTACGCAAAGCGCAAAGAAAAAGATTTACGGAAGTTGATGCGCTATGCGCAGATGTTCCGTGTTGAAAAACTGCTTCGGCAGTATTTGGAGGTACTTTTATGATAAAAACTGCACGGCAGCTCAAAGACCTGATCCGCAATCTCTCCAAGGACAAAGCCGCAGATGCACAGATTCTGATGCGCAATTACATGATGGAGCGGTTTCTGGAGCGCATTTCTCTCTCGGAATACCGGGACAAATTCATCCTCAAAGGCGGAATGCTGGTGGCTGCCATGGTCGGCCTTGACGCCCGCTCCACAATGGACATTGACGCAACCGTAAAAGGCGCAACGGTCGGCATCGAGGAAGTAGAGAATATGATCGCCTCCATCATCTCCGTTCCGGTGGACGATGGCGTGGAGTTCCGTGTGAAGCGCATTTCCGAGATCATGGACGAAGCCGAGTATCCGGGCATCCGCATCAGCATGGAAACGGAGTTTGACGGCGTAATAACGCCGCTCAAAACCGACATTTCCACCGGTGACGCTATCACGCCCCGCGAAGTGCGGTACAGCTTCAAGCTGATGCTGGAGGATCGCTCCATTGAGATTTGGGCGTACAATCTGGAAACCGTTCTGGCCGAAAAGCTGGAAACCGTCGTGTCCCGCGCCACCACCAACACCCGCATGAGAGATTTCTATGATCTGCACATTCTGAGCCAGCTCCACGGACAGAGTATAGTTCCTGCTGATCTCCGGGCGGCGCTCATTGCAACGGCCAAGAAACGCGGTACAGAGAAGTATCTTGCCGACGCGCCTGCGGCCTTTGATGAAGTCGAGGCCGACCCGAACATGGAAAAGCTGTGGCGGGCTTATCAGAAGAAGTTCTCCTATGCTGCCGACCTGTCGTGGCATACGGTCGTGGAATCCATCCGCAGTCTATATAGATTAGCGCGGGCTGAATAATATGGGAAACAGTAATAAGGTCTGCCCGAACTGCGGCAGAAAGATGAAGCAGCAGTTCATAGGCTTGCAGCATTGCAAATGCGGCATGAGCTGGAAAAAGGACGAAGGCTTTTTCGAACGCACCCCTGATATGATCTTTGCTCTGGAACGACGAACCATTGGAGGAAAGGTAAAACGGGTTCCGATTATCCGCTATCAATCCGATAAATGAAGAATAAAACGGTCTGCTTCGGCAGGCCGTTTTGCTTTTCAAGGAGGTGAACACCCATGGCAACCACGCGCCTGATGCCCCTGCACACCGGCAAAGGCCGCACGGTGGGACAGGCCATCAGCGCCATCATCGACTACACCGAAAATCCGCAAAAGACGGACGGCGGCAGGCTGATTACGAGCTGGCAATGCGACAGCCGGATCGCCGATGCCGAGTTTCTTTTCACCAAGAATCAGTACATCCAAAAGACCGGCAGAGTGCGCGGCGAGGATGATGTGATCGCCTACCATCTGCGGCAATCCTTTGTTCCCGGAGAGATCACACCGGAGGACGCGAACCGTTTGGGCTGTGAGCTGGCCAAGCGCTTCACCAAGGGCAATCACGCCTATATCGTCTGCACCCATATCGACAAAGCCCATATTCACAATCATGTGATCTGGAACTCCACCGCACTCAGCCAGACCCGGAAATTCAGAAACTTTTGGGGCAGCAGCCGCGCCGTGCGGCGGCTCAACGATACCATCTGCATCGAGAACGGCTACTCCATCGTGGAGAATCCGAAGCGCCACGGCAAGAGCTACAACAAGTGGCTGGGCGACAAAAAGAAGCCCTCCCACCGGGAGCGGATATGCGCGGCCATTGACGATGCGCTGGCGCAAAAGCCCGACAGCTTTGAAACGCTGCTGGAGCTGCTGCGGCAGGCCGGGTATGAGGTCAAGGGCAAGAAAGTCCCGTCCCTGTTAGGCGGCGAACAGAAAAAGTCCATTCGCATGGATACCCTCGGTGACGGTTATACTCCCGCAGATCTCCGCGCGGTGATTGCAGGTGAAAAGGCGCATACGCCGCGAAAGAGCGCCGCCACGCCGGTCAAACCGGAAAAGCGCAGCGGGAATCTTCTGGTGGACATTCAGGCCAAATTACGCGCGGGCAAGGGTGCGGGCTATGCGCGTTGGGCAACGTTGTTCAACCTGAAACAGATGGCACAGACGGTGGCCTATCTGCAAGACCATGAGCTGTTAGATTACGCCATTCTCTCGGAGAAAGCGGCGGCAGCGTCCGCTCACTTCAACGAGCTTTCCGCAAGGATTAAGGCTGCGGAAAAGCGCATGGCCGAGATTGCCGTGCTGCGGGAGCATATCGTGGGTTACGCCAAGACCCGCGACACCTACGTTTCCTATCGCAAGGCCGGGTACTCCAAGAAATTCCTTGCAGAGCATGAAAGCGAGATCACGATCCACAAGGCCGCAAAGAACTATTTTGATGGACTGGGCTTCAAGAAGCTGCCCACCATCAAGGCGCTGAATACCGAGTACGCCGAGCTGCTGGCGGAGAAGAAAGCGGCCTACGCCGACTACCGAAAAGCCCGTGAGGAAATGAAAGAGCTGCTGACGGCCAAGGCCAATATCGACCGTATTCTGGAGTTGGATAAGGAGCAGGAGGAAGCGAATGAACGACGGGAAAAAGAGGCGGAGCAGCGCTGAGCTTCCCGCCCACAAGCGATTTGCAAAATCGCGCAGCCGATGGATTTATCCATCGTTTCAGAACAGAAGTTTTTTGTTCTGCGGGGATTGGGGCAGCGCCCCAACAAGCATGAAACAGGCGGGTTCCGTGTGAACGGAATCCGCCTGTTTTCGCAAAGTGGGTACCGCTTTGCATTGCTTGCCAGTATTATCCCCGAATTCAAGATAATTTTGGAATAACCACCTTTCTCGCTATTCCGCATGATGGGGGCGGCAGGCGTCACCGAGGAACTGAAAGCCCGTGACCCCATGCGCTGGGTGGGGCTGATGAACACGCTGAAAG
>ERZ839741.1798-NODE-1798-length-21663-cov-28.580850_pt1 | contig 21663 bp, 22 predicted proteins | sample MGYA00519880_ERZ839741 | MGnify/ENA primary metagenome ERZ839741 (study PRJEB31850, sample SAMEA3708851) | human gut metagenome | biome: human gut; feature: human-associated habitat; material: faeces | place: China | collected 2014 ...
GGCATAGTGGCAGAAGCCGCCTAGCCGATATGTTAAATTTTTAACGGACTATTATTTTCATAATTGATGAAATTAATCGTGGAGAAATTTCAAAGATATTTGGTGAATTATTTTTTAGCATAGATCCCGGCTATCGTGGTATAAGAGGAAAGGTAAAAACTCAATATCAGAATATGATAACCGACAAATCTGATCCATTTTATGAAGGTTTCTATGTGCCTGAAAATGTCTATATCATAGGAACAATGAATGATATAGACCGTAGTGTTGAAAGTATGGATTTTGCCATGCGCCGACGTTTTGCCTGGCAAGAAATAAAAGCTGAAGAAAACACTGGAATGTTGGACAATCTTCAAGAAATGAAAGATGAAGTTATTGAAATAATGAAACGTCTGAATAATACTATATGGGATGAAACTACCAATACAGGTATTGAAGGGCTAAATGCTGCATATCATATTGGTGGTTCTTATTTTAGTAAACTACAGCTTTATCTGAACGAAGATCACACCAACAAGAAAGCTGCCTACATACATCTTTGGGAGAATCACTTAAAAGGGGTCCTTTCAGAATATTTAAGAGGTATGCCGAATGCTATGGAGAGTATGAAAAAATTGGAGAATATGTATTTTAAAGGAGATCTAGATGCTGATATTGAGGGATAATACAAAATATTCATCGACTTCTGATAACCTTGAAAAATATCTGTCATTACAGAATATTGCCAACAGAAACGTTTCAGAACTGTTAGATGATAAAGACAATGACCTGCTAATATATCCACATTCATTTTATCAATGTGAGGATGAGACAGGTAAACAGCCTCTATTGTTGCTACAGACTCATTGGAAGGAGAAAAAATGTACTAAAGTTATGCTTGAAACAGGGAATATGGCAGGTTTTATAGGGTTTAATGGATTATCTCTTTCCATACATTCCCGTTTCTCCCAAGATTCAAAAGAAGATTTCTTCTTACATTATATGCTTAGCAAGGTTTTTTGTATTAATGTGTTGAATCTATCGCATGGTACGAGTGATGAACAACTATTCAATTTCCTTTTATATATGTTTCCAAAGTTTCTAAATGAAGCATTATCACAAGGTTTATACAAGGAATACAAGCGGAATGAATATAATGATGCCAATGTACGAGGTACAATAGACATCAACAGACATTTAAGGTCAAACATGCCTTTCAACGGACGTGTTGCTTATCGAACACGTGAATTCAGCCATGATAATCATGTTACTGAATTGATACGACATACTATTGATTATATCAGTAAGAGTAGATTTGGTAGAACATTGCTGGAAAATGATAGCGAGACACGTACAAGTGTTACTCAGATTATATCTGCAACACCCAATTACTGCAGACAAGAAAGAGAAAGTATAGTTAAAAGTAATTTGAAGGTAATTAACCATCCATATTATTCTCACTATACACCTCTACAGAAACTTTGCCTACGGATATTACGACATGAAAAGATTAAATATGGAGAGATGAAAAATAAAATACACGGCATTTTATTCGATGTTTCATATTTATGGGAAGAATATCTTGCTACTATATTAACAAAACAGGGATTCCAACATCCAAATAACAGAAAAGGTCTGGGATGTATTTACCTGGCAGAATATAATCGCCTTCCCAGATATCCTGATTATTATAGGGAATATGATCGTCTCATTGTTGATGCAAAATATAAAAAAGATACAAATCGGGATGATATTCATCAAATGATAACTTATATGTATCAGATGAAAGGGAAACGGGGAATTTTTATACAACCTGGTGATAAGGAGTATCAAAAGGAAACTTTCCATTTATTGGGATATGGTTATGATGAAAGTGCAGAACTTCAAACATATATATATCCAATATCTAGGATAACAGACAACTATAAGTCTTTTGTTTCTGAAATGTTGAAATCAGAAGAATCATTAAAAACAAGATTCAAACAGAATCTTGAATCTTATGAATAAAGATAGCTATTGGATTTATTATCATAATAAAACTGATGTATTTGTAAAAGTTATAAAGACGAGTGTTTTTTATAATCTCAAAAGGTTGCAGCTAAGAAGGACTCTTTGCTGTAACCTTTTTTGTTGAAGTAACCATAATTCCTACATACTTACTATACGCTGTACTTTAGTTTATCCAACCAGATTCACAATTGTGTTGTACATTTCTTATCTGTTGACTTTGGTTTATACATTTATCTCAAAATAAATCAACACTTGAAATGATACAGACTCCGGTTATAGTGACATTTGCCAATCAGAAGGGAGGTGTAGGAAAAACTACCCTTTGTGTAACCTTTGCTAACTATCTAGTGACAAAGGGTGTGAGAGTTGTGGTCATAGACTGCGACTTCCAGCACTCCATTATGAAGTGCCGAAAGGCTGACATCAGAAAATACGGCGAGCAGGAAATGCCATACGAGGTATGGGCATATGAAGCCAACAACAAGGCTATGATGACTTCCCTTATGGAGAAACTGCACAACGATCCTGAAATAGACGTTGTTCTGATGGACACACCGAGCAGTCTGAAAGCGGAAGGACTGATACCCATGTTTGTCAACTCGGATATCATTATTGTCCCATTTCACTATGACCTGGTAACCGTACCGTCCACGGCCAGTTTCCTTATGTTTGTTGACCGGCTGAAAAAGGCTGTCGGTGAAAGGATGAAAGCCAGACTCTTCATCATTCCCAATCTGAATGACGGAAGAATCGGCAAGCGTTCCGAACTGCTTATCTGGGACAATGCAAGGGATACTTTCTCCAACTATGGATACGTCACTGCAAAGATTCCCAAACGTGCGGACATGGAACGGTTCAGCACCATGGCGGCACTGGATATGCAGGCTGCTATCGTTACACCGGTATTTGACAAGGTCTATCAGAGTATCTTCGATACACTTGAACCGATAAGGGAAAAAGAACTCAAAGGCATACAGCTGACGGAAAATCTGAATCCCAAGCCTAAGAAGAAAAAGAAGGCACAGCCGTCTGATGAAGCTTCACAAAACAATACCGGCCAGTCTGGTACAGGTAATCAGAACAAAGAACCAGAATAATCAGTAACACTTCAATAACCATAGCACTATGAGTAAGGATATACCGGAAATAGATGACCTGACAAGAGGCATCAATGATTCAGAACTTATATTGACGCAAGATACCGCAGGAACACAGGTTGAGCAAAAGGAAAATAATAATGAAGCACAGGAAAAGGATACTGCTGTTTCCCTTTCGGATACAGGATGCTGGGATGACTTCATGGAATTCCTGCAATCGGACAGTTCGGGAACGGACAAAACTGAGAGACTTGTCTGCAAGCTTGACCGTGACCTTGCGGATTCACTTGATGACTGCGATATACATGGCAGATGCCGCTCTGACCTGGTGAATGCCATCGTAAGGGCATTCTTCAAGTCATATCTGCCACGTCTGGCAGAATACAGAAGGGAAAAGAAATCATTGTTTAACAGTTATAATCTGTAGGATATGAAAAAGACAGACTGGACTGACAGGATGCTGGCCGCTCTTGTCGAGCTGTATCCGGTAGAGACCACAGCCTATACCGCTGCCGTTCTCAACCTTAGCGAATCGACCGTCAAGCTGAAAGCCCGTGAGCTTGGACTTGTAAAAATGGCCAAATCCAGATGGATGGAACGTGCCGACTATATCAGGAATCACTTTCAGGAGTGTTCCTTCTCTGAAATAGGGAAAGCTCTCGGCATTACACGGATGAGTGTCGGACGCATAGCCGCTGCACTCGGACTGAAACGTAGCAGTGAAGAGAAACACCAGATTTCCTCACGTATCCGTACCCAGATGGTAAAGAGGGAAAGACGGCGTATCGTCTTCGGACTGGAACCCATAACTGGTATCCGTGTCATTTCAAACAGGGCAAAGGTAAGGGTACGCTCAAACATGAAGTCAAACGGATACATCATCAGTGAGGAACACAACGTGATTTATTATACCGGCACTACGGAACGCAGGGAACGTCTGGAAAGCCGGGGTATCAGACTGGGACTGCATATCCTTCCGCTTCCGGAGGACAGCTCCGCTATTTCATCCAACATCATATTACTACAGCCATGCAGTACGGACAGATAGTATTCCTTATCTTCGTGGCAATGGTATTCTACTATGCGGCAATGATTTTCATGGACTTTCAGAGGGCAAAGGCCGCACAGAATGCCGAGCAGGACAGCCAAAAAGAAGAGGATATTGACATATCGGAAGAGGCACGAAGCTTCAGGCCGATAAGAATAAGCCGGGATGAACCTGAATCCAAAGAAGAAAGTTCAGAACAGAATAATAAGGAGAATCCCGAATCAAATAATGAAAGCAATAATTCTGACGGTACAGAGAAATCTGTATCCCAATCAGAATCTCCCAGACACGTTTACCGGGAGGCCATCATGACTGACGGCATTCTGGTTGAGAATATCATTCAGGAAATAAACCGGCTGGCAGAGACCGGTACCAGTGACCTCGGTGCCGTTATCTTCAGCTGTGAGAATGCCTGATATATATACCGTTCCTTTAGTGACATCTGTTTCTTTGGCGATGAAATCCTTTAACAATTTTCAGAAATGCAGATAATAAAGAAAAATGCCCGGAATCTTACGGAGCGTTTCATCGGTTCAAGTTTTGCACAGAAGAGTGTGATGGCGGCCATTGCACTTATTATTTCCACATCAAATGTAATGGCAGGAAGCAAGGGTGCAGCAGGTTTTACCAAGGCCACCCAGGAAGTCAGTTCCTACCAGACTCCGGTATCGAACCTGATGAAGGCCATTGCTGCCGTTATCGTTCTGGTCGGTGCCTTCAACGTCTATTTCAAGATGCAGAACGGAGACCAGGACGTGAAGAAGACCATCATGCTTACCATCGGAGGCTGTATCGCATTCATCGCACTTTCGGAAGCTCTTCCGCTGTTCTTCCAGTAATCCTTTTCCGGCATGACAATGAATCAGGAAGGATACCCTGTGTTCAAGGGATTGCAGAAACCGCTGGAGTTTATGGGCATACGCGGCCGTTTCCTCACTCTGGCAGCGGCAGCCATAGGCGTATCATTCGTAGGCTTCATCGGTTTCTCAATCGCCTTGGGGAAGGTTGCAGGTTTCATAGCCATGATGGTCATGGCACTGGTGGGACTGATAACCATCTACATCAAGCAGCGTGGAGGACTCCACAACAAGAAAAGGGCAAGAGGCATCTATATTTACAGAAGCCTGAGAAAAGAACAGTAAATCACTTTATACAGTATGGCACACAAAAGGAAAAGAATTTTTGACGGACTCTATGCGCAGCTGGAGGAGACGGACGGCAATGTCGTGCTGTTCTCGGCCAGAGGCGAGCCGTCCGTTATCTTCGAAATAACCAATCCGGTCCAGCAGCTCTGTACGGATGCGCAGCAGTACATGCTGTTTCATGACGTGCTATCCAATATCCTTCAGACCATCGGTGAGGGATATGCACTGCAGAAGCAGGATATTCTGTGCAGACAGGCATATCACCATGACGTGCCGGATGATGCGGAGTTCCTGACAAGAAGCTATTTCAGATACTTTGAGGGAAGGGAGTTCACAGAGATAAGGACTTTTCTTATCCTCACTCAGGAGGCTCAGAGAAGCCAGTTCATCCAGTATGACTCGAAGAGATGGCTCGATTTCCATTCCAAGGTATCAAAGACGGATGATATTCTGACGGAAAAGCATATTCGGCACAGGAAGCTCGGCAAGGAGGAAGTCAGCGAGTACTGCCACCGTTTCATGGCATTCCAGTTCCGGCACGGAGCGTTCTCGATGACCAACTTCAAGGCTTCGGACGAATATCTCAGAACAGGTGACCGTATCATCCGTTCCTATCCGCTGGTCGATATTGACGAGATAAACCTGCCTTCCATGGTAAAGCCGTACACACAGATGAACATCAACGGCTACGGTATCGCAACCGACCTGCTTTCTTTCCTCACCGGCGTCCCCCACTCGGACTGCGTGGTGTTCAACCAGGTCATTCAGATACCGGGACAAAGGAAGCTGCTGCGCAAGCTTCAGGCCAAAGCGAAGCGTCACGGTTCCATGCCGGACCCGAGCAACCGTATTGCCAAGGCTGATATTGAGGAAGTGCTGGACAGGCTGGCCGTTGACAGCACCATGCTTGTATATTGCAACTTTAACATTCTGGTGAGCTGTCCGCCTGACAAGGTTACTCCGGTAACTTCCTTTCTGGAGACCAAGCTGTACGAGTGCGGCATCATGCCGTCAAGAACGGCCTACAACCAGCTGGAGCTTTTCATGGACTGTTTTCCCGGTAACGGCTATACTTTCAACCCAGACTATGACCTGTTCCTGACACTTTCGGATGCTGCACTTTGCTTTTTCTTCAAGGAGCATCTGAAGGAGTCTGAGGATACACCGCTGACCACATACTACACCGACCGTCAGGGGTTACCTGTATGTATCGACATTACCGGCAAGGAAGGCAAGAAGAAAATGACGGACAATGCCAACTTCTTCTGTATCGGCCCTTCCGGTTCCGGCAAGTCGTTCCACATGAACAGTGTGGTACGTCAGCTGCTGGAACAGAATACGGATGTGGTCATGGTGGATACGGGTGATTCATACGAAGGCATATGCGGATATTACAAGGGTACATACATAGCCTACTCGAAGGAGAAGCCCATTTCCATGAATCCGTTCAAGGTCACGAAGGAGGAATATGAACTTAATTTCGGAGAGAAGAAGAACTTCCTCAAATCACTGATATTCCTGATATTCAAGGGTAACGCATTTCCTACAAAGATTGAGGACATGCTGATAAACCAGACCATCGTGGAATACTATGAGGCCTATTTCAATCCGTTTGAAAAGTTCAGCGACAGTGAGCGTGAGGCATTGAGGCAGAAACTGTTGGTCGCCGCCAAGATGGAGGATGACTATGAACAGTACACGCACAGCATGGAGGACATCGACAGGCAGATAAATACGGAAGAGGTTCAGGAGAAGGCTGAAAGCCGTGCCCTGCTGCTGCCTTCCGAAGTACGCCGCCTGAAGCTTATCCGACAGTGCCGTTCACTGACTGCCCTGATCAATGATGAAGCGGCCACAGAATCGGAAAAGGAACGTGCACTTGCCATCATAGAAAAATATAAAAGGGAACTTTATAACAATTCCATGCTGATTAAGATAGACAGGCAGATTGACCACATGGAGGAACAGAAGCGCAGGCTGAAGGTTCAGGAACTATCGTTCAATTCCTACTATGAGTTTGCCCTGGAGCGCATTCCGCAGATTACACAGCTGGAGAAGATAAGCTTCAATATACATGACTTTGCGGCCATATTGAAACAGTTCTACCGTGGCGGCGAGCTGGAGATGACGCTGAACTCCGACCTGGACATTAATCTGTTTGACGAGCGGTTCATTGTGTTCGAAATAGATAAAATAAAGGATGATCCGGTGCTTTTTCCTATTGTGGTGCTGATTATCATGGATGTGTTCCTGCAGAAGATGCGTATCAAGAAGGGACGGAAGGCTCTTATCATCGAAGAGGCATGGAAGGCAATCGCGTCACCTACCATGGCGGAATATATAAAGTATTTGTATAAGACCGTCCGGAAGTTCCACGGAATAGCCGGTGTGGTTACTCAGGAGCTTAATGACGTGATTGATTCCCCTATTGTGAAGGAGGCCATCATCAACAACTCGGATGTGAAGATTCTGCTTGACCAGACCAAGTTCAAGGACAGGTATGAGGATATTGCAGCCATTCTGGGACTCACTGACATACAGCGTCAGCAGATTTTCACCATCAATGCGCTGAACAACCATGAGGGAAGAAGCTACTTCAAGGAGGTGTGGATTTGCCGGGGACAGCACTCGGATGTGTATGGTGTGGAGGAAGCACCGGAATGTTACTGGGCATACACTACAGAACGTACCGAGAAGGAGGCACTGAAGATTTATCTTGCCCGGTACGGTACGCTGCAGGAGGCCATCACCCGTATCGAGGAAGACCGCAAGGCCGACGGAGGGCTTCTGTATCTGGAGTTTGCAAGAAAAGTCAACCAACATCAAAAAGTTATGTCACTATGGTAAGAACAGTATTAAGAATCATATCGGTTATAATGCTTTCTGCATTTGTCTGTATTAATGCACATGCTGCCTGGAGAATCGTATTCGACCGTAACTGCCTGAAGATTGTCATGGCCAATACCGCTTCACAGAAACTTATCGAGGAGCAGCACAACCAGCGTGTGGATACCATCGCCGCCAAGAAACAGAAGGTGGAACTCTATGCGGTAAGCATGGCTACCATGAAGGAACTATACAAGTTGAGCATGGAGAACATATCCGGTTTCGGGACTGAAAGCCTTTATTATAAGGAAATAGGTCTGTGCGCTCTGGATATTCTGCGAAATGTTCCGGTACTTGTCAGCACGGTAAACAAGGCCAAATTTTCAAACAGGCTGCTCTGTCTGAACGAACTCGGCAATCTTGTAGCGGAAACCCAGCAGCTGGTCAGCAACTTTGTCAATATCGTAAACAATGCCAGGATTCCCAATCCGCTGCAGGGACAGGCCACTGCCGAGAAAAAGGATGACGGCTACAACCTGCTGGACAGGTATGAAAGGCTGACACTGGCCAACAGCATCTATACTGGCCTGAACAGGATACGCTACAAGGTGGAAGGGATGGTTCTGATGGCACAGTATGCCACTGCAAACGACCTCTTCTTTGCCATAGATCCTGAAGGATGGGCAAATGTGGTGACCATGAAGAATCATGTGGGAAATCTTGTACAGGACTGGAACGGCTTGGTTGCTTCAAATTATTAACCTTTCATATATATCTGTCATGAAACTCAGGAATATAAGTATCATATCAACAGGTATTATAATGCTGTTACTGCCTGTAAAGGCTTCCGCTTTCATAATACCGAAAGACCTGCCGACCATCGAAGCACTCATTGCCCTGCACAAGGCCATAAAGAAGGACGAGGACAAGGCTCTTACAAGAGTGGCAACAAGCTATGGCGAGCAGTCGCTCATTGAGAAGGGTGCGGAAAAGTTCAATGATGTCAGGACCACTCTGGATACAAGGATGAACAATGCCTATTCGTATCTGGTACTGGCCGGTGCCATTTCTTCAACGGCCAACTCACTGTATCAGCTGGTAACGGAATACAAGGACTTTACCGGCAATACTTTCAGCCATGTATCGAAGAAGCCTTTCGTAGCCTGGTATTATGCCGATGCCAACGTGGCCATATCAAGGGAGATACAGCACTGCTACAGACTGTATGCATCCGTGGCCGCTTCGGGTATAAACCTGATGAAGGCTTCCATGGATGAGAAGCTGAATCTGGTAATGACACTGAAGGCTTCCATCGACAGGGCAAGGTACATCATAGACAATGCCAACCTGTACTGTTTCCTTATTACGGACTGCGGATGGAAGCCGGACTATATCTGGGAGATACTGAACTCCAATGTGAAGAATGAGATAGCTGAGCGTGTAATCAATAAATGGAATCAGGGTTATGCAGGTTAGAAGAATATTTACAATAATCATGTGTCTGGCTGTATCATGTATCATATTTACATCCAATGCCCAAAGCATAGTCAGTGACAGTGAAAAGCAGAAGCAGTGGAAGTCAATGGAGAACGGTCCATGGGATTTCGCTCCGGACTGGTATTACTTTTTCCTGCATAAGAAATACTCAGGTGCGGAAATGTACTGGAAATGGGACTGGTTCAACTCCGGATTCCGTGTCCGTTTCAAGGAACCAAAGTCTGATGTGAAACGTATCATGCCGGTGCGTGTGACTGCCGAAGAGACGCAGAGGCAGAAAATCAGGAAAGTGGAGAGTGAGCGCAAATATATCGAGGAACTGTATAAGGAAGAACTGGCAAGGGAGGCTGACAGAAATGTTGACCTGATGTATGCCACCTACAAGGACGAGTTCAACCGTATGCAGGACTGTATCACGGACGGACTGCTCTATTGTATGCAGAAGAGTGACGGCAAGCTCCGCTATCAGGTGGACGAGCTGAGCCGCCAGAATGAAATACTCTGTGCGGATATAGCCTATATACACAAAACCGGTGTCGGCTATGGACTGGAGAACGCCAAGCGGCAGAAGGCATACGAGGAAGCCAAATCCAGGATGGCAGAGCTGGTCAACAGGACTGCACACCTTTGTGCCGTTGCCGCTACACACTATTAGACATTCTCTATAATTGATAACAATTCAGGTAATAATATTAAACAAATAATATAGTCAATCATGAATTTACTGTTTATTCCGCTGACAATAGGACTTCCGGCCATTGACGAAAGTCTGGAAAAGCTGCTGACGGCCATGGAGACATTTCCCAATGTGGCCGTTCTCGGTGATGCCGTTTCAATGGCAAAGGCTCTCGGTCTGTGCCTGGCCCTGTGTGTCGGTTCATACGAATGCTGGATGATGATGCTCGGAAGGCGTGGTATGGATGTCATGAAGCTGTTGCGTATCATCGGCATTTCCCTGTGTATTTCATCCTCTTCATGGATATGCTCGGCTCTGCAGGTTCCGGGAAAGAGTCTGGAGTCCGCTACATGGGCTATGGCCAAGGCAAAGAACAAGGAAGTGGCGGCCTTCGAGCTGAAGGTGGCACAGAAACAGAGTGAATATCTCGACAGGCTGAGAACCGTGCAGGACTCCATAGCCACGGCAAAGCAGGTGGCCGAAATCGGTCAGGATGCAGCCTGGTGGGACAAGCTGATATATAATGTGGAGAATCTGGGCTCGACCATCAACAACTACGCACAGAGGGCTGCCGTGGCAGCTGAGACGAAGGTCAGTGAATGGATAAACGATGTAATACGCTTTGTCGGGGAACTGATTTTCCAGATGTCGTATTACGGGATGCTCGTGGCACAGAGGATTTTCATGGCCATCATGATGATATTCTGTCCGATCATGTTTGCCCTCTCGCTGGCACCGCCATGGAACTCGGCCTGGAGCCAGTGGATGTCAAAGTTCCTTTCCCTTTCGTTATGGGGATTCGTGACCTATATGTGCATCTATTATATAGACTTCATCCTTCTTTATAACCTGCAGCAGGATCTGGTGGCGTACGACCATCTGCTTCATGGCTCGGTAAACTCCTGGGAACAGATTGGCGCACTGGGACTGCAGGGAATAGGCTCCAACTGTATGTATGCCATGGGTATGCTCGTGGGTGCCTATATCATACGCTTCGTTCCTGAAGTGGCTTCATGGCTGATTCCGGGAGGTGTAAGCTCGGGTACGGGTTCTGTTGCCGGTTCGGCTGCAATGGGCATCACTTCGGCTGCAGGTGCTATGGCCGGAGGTGCGGCAGGTTCAACCATGAAGGGAGCCGGTTCGGCTGTCAAATCATTAGTCAAATAACTTCAAATCTTTTTACAATATGCTTATTGAATCCCTTGCACAGAAAACCAGACTGGCCATGATGACAGTCTTTGCGGTAATCGGAGGCTGCACCGTCATCTGTGCCTTTACGGTCTGGTGCTGCATTTCTTTGGTCAATGAGGAAAGGCAGCAGATTTATGTACTTGACGGAGACATTCCGTTTCTTGCCGAGCGTGCACGGCTGGAAGCCAACTTCACCATGGAGGCCAAGGCGCACATACAGCTGTTCCACCAGTATTTCTTCAACCTGCCGCCCGACAACGACTATATCAAATGGACGGTAGGGAAAGCGATGTATATGGCTGACGGGACTGCACTGAAACAGAAACAGGCCATGGACGAGAACGGTTTCTACTCGGACATCATTTCCTCTTCGGCTGTCTGCACCATCATGTGTGACTCCATTCAGTTTGACGAACATGAACGGAAGTTTACCTATTACGGTACGCAGCTTATCAAGCGCAGGACCAGGGACATCAGACGCTCGATGGTGACAACCGGTTACATCGAGTCCGTACCGAGGACAAGGAACAATCCGCACGGTCTGCTCATTACCGGCTGGAGGACTCTTGAAAACAGGGATTTGGACTATTGATATACTGATATTATGAAATCATTCAGAAAAAAGATACAGGAAAGCCGTCTGAAAACGCATCTGCTTGTCAGGTCGTGGTTGCAACCCAAACTGGGTATCATCGGAGCAAGATACCGTCTGGCTGCAAGGATAAGACTGGCCAACAGATGGGCGGCAAAGCATCCGAAAGCAACATTCGCAGGTGTGGCAGGGACACTGCTTCTGCTACTTGTCAGTACCGTTGCCATAGATTCCGGCAACGGAAAACAGAGTGAGCCGGATGTCAGTTCGATAGCCGCAATGGAACCGGTGTTTCAGGGATTCCGTACCATCCAGGCAAACAAGGACATTCACCGCAGTGTATTGACGAACATGACGGTGAAGGGACAGTTACTGCGTCATGAACTGGACTCCATGATTGCCATACCTGTAAAGAGCCGTGAGGATTCCTTGCGGATCATCCTCAAATACCGGCAGCTGGAAAATATAGTCAAATCCATTAAAAACAATGATAACCCATGATTAAGATTAAATTCAAACAGCCTAAGTATATCTTTCCGCTGGTCATATTCGTTCCGCTGTGCGCACTGGTATACTTTGTGATGCAGACTTTCTCCGGCGGTGAGGAGACTGCAGGAACGGTAGCTACAGACCGTATCAACATGGAACTTCCCCAGGCCAATGCCGAGGAAGCCGGAGACAAGATGTATGAGATGTCCAGACGTTTCGGTGACGAGGATGCCTTCACAGCCGTAAGCGGTATCGGAGTGGAAGAACAGAAGAAGGAGGAACTGGAACACGGGTACAGCGAGGAGGAACTGAACCGTCTGGATGCAGCTGAAGCTGAAAGACAGCGGCAGCAGAGGGAGCTTGAAGAACTGGAGCGTTCGCTTGCCGAATCCAGAAAGCATATCAATTCATATGCCTACGGGAACGGGCCTTCGGAAAACGGTGGAACGGCTTCAGGCAGTATGGGCTATTCCTCACGGGACGAGTTTGCACGTGACCTTGAAGAGATTCAGCGAAGGAGCTATGAACGGCAGAAGGCCATTGAAAGCGGACTGGGTATCAAAGACCCGGAAGCAGAGGAAGCGGAAAGAAAGCACAGGGCTGATTCCATAGCTAAAGTACGTCAGGAAGAAAGGGAACGCAACCGTCCGAGTCTGGTAATCAAGTCTGATGACACCAATGCTGACAGATTCAATACGGTTACTGCTCCGGATGAATTTGCCAAGAACAAGCTGATACGTGCCATGATTGACCAGACTACAAAGGCGCATGAAGGTACACGTCTACGGTTCAAGCTTCTGGACGATGTGACGGTAAGCGGCACAAGACTGAAAAAGGGAACTTATCTCTATGGAACAGTGACAGGTTTCGGACAGCAGCGTGTCAGGGCTTCCATAACCAGTATTCTTATCGGCGACAGGTTCATCAAGGTCAAGCTTTCTGTATTTGACAATGACGGTATGGAAGGCTTCTATGTTCCAGAATCGGCTTTCCGTGATTTCATGAAGGATGCAGGTTCCAATACGGTACAGCAGAATATCAGTTTTGAATCCAGTGACGGTTACGGTACAGGTATTTCTACGGAGGCCATTGCCCTCCAGTCACTGCAGAATATGTATAACTCTGCAACTTCTGCCATATCTTCCAATATCAGAAAGAACAAGGCGAAAATCAAGTACAATACCATCGTTTATCTGATAAACTCGGAGGATGCAAGATAAGTGCAGTTTTTCAATATAAATCTTAATGTCATCAACAAAATATAAAGTAGAATATGAAAACCAGAATTATTCTGATAATATGCCTTATCACAGGCATAGCCGTACATCTGTCGGCCAACGAGAAGATATACATCAACCGGGAAGTGACCACGCACATTGTCATGCCCGAAAACATCAAAATGGTGGATATTTCCACTACTAAAATTATAGGCAACCAATGTACAGACAATATTGTCCGTATCAAACCTTATCTGGAGAATGATTCCATATCATCTGAGGGTTACAGCGAAAACGAACTGCTGGGTACACTCACCATCATCGGTGAGCGTCATATCGCCCAATATGACATCCTCTATACCGAATCACCCAAATATGCTTCTACCATCTACAATGTATCCTACAATGAGACACAGTCCTATATCAATCCGGAGGTTTCCATGCCGATGGCCGAGATTGCACGATATGCTTGGGCTGTCTATGGAAGCAGGAGAAAGTTCAACCAGATTGTATCCAATAAAAACGGAATCAGGGCATACATCAACAATATCTATTCCATCGGTGACTATTTCTTTCTGGACTATACGCTGAAGAACAAGACCAAAATTGCATACGACATTGAGGAGATAAGGGTAAAACTTACTGACAAAAAGGAGACAAAGGCAACCAACTCACAGACCATAGAGCTTACTCCGGTATTCTCTATGAACAACACCCGTAAGTTCAGGAAGGACTACAGGAACGTGCTTGTGATTCCGAAGCTGACTTTCCCTGAAGAGAAGGTGCTCCGTCTGGAGATTTCCGAGAACCAGATAAGCGGACGTGTGGTGGTACTCACCATAGAGTATGAGGACATTCTCAATGCGGACGGTTTCGACTCGGATATTTTGGACGGTGCAGACTATTACCCCTACTATTATATTGATCATTCCATAAAAAGATAGGCCATGAAGAAGATTCTGTTCATTCTGTTTTGCTCGGTTGCATTCATCGGTGCATCGGCACAGACCGGAAAGGTTTCCGTCAATGCCGGATTCCTTTTTCCAAGTACGCTGAATGCCACTTTGGGTTATGAGTATCCGCTTTCATACGGGAATGCGGTCGAAGTATACGGTGAGGTCGGGAATCACTGGCAGAAGCCGGTATGTCACAATTTCTGGAAAGGATATTTCTGGGATGGCGGTATGGTTTACAAGCACCGTCTGGCACGGTACAAGAACGGCATGATGCGCCTTCGTCTGGGGACTCAGTTCGGTGCGGTACAGAAGAAGTTCTTCTTCGGACTGGAGGCCGGATTTGAATACAGCTATGTGTTCCGCAGCGGACTGGAGTTTTCAATAATCCAGAAGAACAATGTGAACTTCCTGCATGGGGATACCTTCCGCAACGGTCTGCTGTTGGGTATAAAGATTCCTTTCTGACAATGTAAATTTTACGGCGTATGGCATTTGAGGAGACAAGGGAACAGCAGCAGATGTACAATTACTTCAGGAGCTGCATCTATATCTTTCTTATTATTGAAATCATCATGAACTTGCCTGTTATGGCTGACAACAGGGTTACTCAGTTCGTACTCGACCTGCTGGCACGGTTCAGGGTATTCAATTCCGTATCGGGATGCAAGGTGGCCGAACTGATATGCATCTGTATTGTCTGTATCGGCACAAAAGCTGAAAAGTCCCTGAAGTTCAATATAAAGACAATGGTCATCTATCCGGTACTGGCCGGTCTGACACTTGTAGGGCTTTGTTTTGTATTCCATGGCATGAGTTTCGGATTCAGTTGGATGGGATTTCCTGCCAACCGTCTTCTGTATGCGGTATGTTCGGTGGTGGGTACCATGCTGGTGCATCAGGGACTGGACGGCATAGCCAAGTATTACAACTACAAGGTTGGTGAGGACCGTTTCAACTTTGAGAACGAATCGTTCCAGCAGTCGGAAACGCTGGTCAGCAATGATTACTCGGTGAACATTCCGATGATATACTACTGGAAAAAGAAGATGCACAAAGGCTGGATTAATATCATCAATCCGTTCCGTGGCACGATTGTACTGGGTACGCCGGGTTCGGGTAAGTCTTTCGGTATTATTGACCCGTTCATCAGGCAGCATTCAGCAAAGGGATTTGCCATGATGGTATATGATTTCAAGTATCCGACACTGGCCAAGACGCTTTTCTACCAGTACTGCAAGAACCGCAAGGCAGGCAAACTGCCTCAGAACTGCGGATTCCGTACCATCAACTTTACTGATGTGGAATACTCCAACCGTATCAATCCGATTCAGCGGAAATATATCCCGGATCTGGCTGCCGCTTCTGAAACGGCGGCTACTCTTTTGGCCTCACTCAATAAGGGAGGTGGAGAAAAGAAAGGCGGTTCGGAAGCTTTCTTTACCAACTCTGCGGAAAACTTTCTGGCTGCCATCATCTATTTCTTTGTAAACTTCCATCCGGTCGGGTTCAGGAACGGTAAGAAGCTCAGACGCTTCATATCACTGGAGGGAAAGAAGCTGGAGATTGTCATACGCAACTGGGATGACTTCAATGCCATAGACAAGGACGGTAACGTGGTCCTTGACTTCGTGGATGAGAACGGCAATGATGTATCGACTGACGAGGACCGTATGTTTGTGGACCTGAACGGATACAGCTATAAGGACCGGACCGGCAGGAAGATTCTGATTAAGAGGTGCTGGTATGAGGACGAGCATGGCAATGAGGTGGAACCGGATACCGTAACCGGCGAGTTTTCGGACATGCCGCATGTGCTTTCATTCCTCGGAAGGCCATACGACCAGGTATTCAATATCCTGATGCAGGATGACAGGATTGCTTCACTGATGGCTCCTTTCAAGAGCGCATACGAGAACAAGGCTAATGACCAGCTGGAAGGTATGGTTGGTACGCTTCGTGTAAATGCCGCACGTCTTGTGTCTCCGGAAGCATACTGGGTATTCACTGGGGATGATTTCGACCTGAAGATTTCTGACAGAGCAAATCCGAGCTATCTGGTGATAGCCAATGACCCTGAAAAGGAACAGGTCATCGGCTCGCTCAATGCCCTGGTTCTGAACCGACTGATTACAAGAGTGAACTCAAAGGGCAATATCCCGGTGAGCATCATCGTGGACGAGCTTCCTACATTATACTTTCACAAGATAGACCGTCTTATCGGGACGGCACGTTCCAACAAGGTTGCCGTAACTTTAGGTTTCCAGGAGCTTCCTCAACTGGAAGCTGACTACGGCAAGGTCGGTATGCAGAAGATTATCACCACCTGCGGTAATATCTTCATGGGTGCGGCACGCAACAAGGAGACGCTGGAGTGGGCACAGAATGATGTGTTCGGAAAGGCAAAGCAGACCTCACGTTCCATTTCCATCAACGACCACAAGGTATCAACCACAATCTCTGAGAAGATGGACTTTCTGGTTCCTGCAGCCAAGATTGCGGATATGGCAACAGGCTGGCTGGCCGGACAGGTGGCACGTGACTTTACGGCTACCGATGACAGTATGCTTGACCATTTTAACATCGAGCAGTCGGAAGAGTTCAAGACCACCAAGTATTTCTGCAAGACGCACTTTGACATGAAGAAGATTAAGGACGAAGAAAAGCACTATGTGGCTCTGCCTAAAATCTATGAATTCAAGAATGACAAAGAGAAGGAAATCCTGCTGAACCGTAATTTCAAGCGTGTGAATCAGGAAGTGGAGGATATGGTAAAGGAACTTCTCGGTATCAGTTAAATATGTAATTTATGAATATGACCTTAAAACCGGAATTTGGACTTAGCGGCAGTGCCCTGAAAATCATAGCCATGATTTCCATGGTGATAGACCATGTTGCTCTCTATCTGATGGATGATAGTACCGTATTATACGAAACGATGCGCTGTATAGGACGCATCGCTTTTCCGGTGTTTGCCTTCCTGATTGCTGAAGGATTTATTCATTCAAGAAGCATGTACAGGTATTTCTTTACCCTGTTGGGCTTTGCCGTAATCAGTGAAATACCCTGGTATCTGCTGAATGGTGCTGACGGGACACATAATGTGATGTTTACACTGGCTTTGGGTGTGGCCACGCTTATGGTTCTTGATAATCTTCAGCAACGTAGTTTGGTACTGGGATTTTTATGGACGGTTGGTATGGCCGGACTTGCTTCATGGCTTGGAGTGGATTATGAGTGGAGAGGGATTCTTCTTATTATTATCTCTTATATTTATAATACATATTCTCACTCCTTCCCATATAGTAGAGGTATGCAACTTTTTTGCACATTTGTTTTTACGATGCACTACGGGGCGATTGGTGCTGTAATAGGCTGCATGGTTTTATATCTGTATAATGGAACGAGAGGATTTGTACAAGGAAGCATAGCCAAATATGGTTTCTATGCTTTTTACCCTGTACATTTTATTTTAATATTACAACTACAATAGCACTAGTAGTTGTAATTATATAGAGGTCAGATTTTGTTATATATAATTCTCTATGCTACCATCTAAGAAGTTCACACCGTCTTTATCTGTTACATAATCTACCCATACGTTATGTAATGAGTCACTTATCGTATTTACTAGTTTGTCGGTAATTCTGGTTCTATTGTAATAACTTTTGATATCATCTTCATCAAGAACCACTTCTTCACCATTGTATAAAATAGCATTAGTAGTTGTATAACGAACATCATGTACATCAGAACGATGTTGATATACCATATTACCTATATACGATATATTTCTGGTTACGTATTTAACTTTACCTCTCATATGTTGATATTTTTTTGTTGTACATTTTGTTATTTGATTTTCTTTGGAAATTAATCTAATTTTTCACCCCAGTCCTGCTTTTTAATTCTTTTTAAAAGATAAGAGATACTTTTGGGAGAATCCTTGCGAGCTTTTTTTAATAGACTTGTAAAATCTTCTTGTGATATATCTGAGTTGAATGCTGACACCAAATCAGAAACCGTGTTTTGTGAATACTCTAATGTGTAGCCACGTCGTTTGCATAGCATACGTAGTGCAATGTATCCGCCGTCATATTTGGGGCGTATTTCAATAAGCTTACTCATATACTTCAACCCTGGTTCTTCCATGTGAAGCTCGTTCAACATAGATATTGTGTAAAGTACATTTGCACTTGGGGTTTCCATATCGAAAAGACCTGCCAATTGTACGTTCACGTTGTCTGCTTCTACATATCTTTCAAGCATGGTTAATGTACGGGATTTGACAAATAATGCATCTTGCCAAACGTGATGTTTGAGCGCCTTTTCAATATATTGGTAGGCATCATTATATTTCATCGCATATAAACTAAATGTTGCAGCGAGAAAATTTGATTGCCAGGAATCTTCTTGATACATTGATATATGGGAATTATCTATGATTCCCAATAGATGTTCGTCATTCACCATGATGTTAAAGCATCTGTTTAATTGTTGCATGGATTCGTCAATATTTCCTTTGATGAGATGCTTTTGCGCAAGCATAAGATATTGTTTGGCTGCTTCATCATAATCATGGTTGTTTTGTGCAGCATATACTGCTTTGCCACTTTCTATTTCGTTGGTTATAATGTCTGTATTGTTGAACTCAGAAGCATATTCCAATACCTCTAGGCTAGTATGTGCATATTGAGGAATAATCTCGTTAGAAAGATACAAGCCATCTAAAGAGCGGACACGGCTTAAGGCTACATACAACTGTCCTGGCGCGAATAATCCATGGCTTAAGTTTAGAGATAGCTTGTCAAAGGTCAAACCTTGGCTCTTGTGTATAGTTATAGCCCATGCTAGTTTTAAAGGGAACTGAGTAAATGTACCAGTTACCTGTTTTTTAAGTTTACGCGCTTCACGGTCGTATTCATAGGTTATGGAATCCCAGGAACAGCATGGTACAGCGTATGTTTCCCCATTATCAACAGTGACTTGAATCTCGTCTTTTGAAAGTTTTGAAACTGTACCGAGTGTTCCATTAGCCCATCGTTTTAAAGAATCGTTTCTGGTAAACATTACTTGTACTCCCTCTTTTAAACGTAATTCTTTGGCTACAGGCATCTCTTTTTCCTCGTATTTCCCAGTAATCGTGCCGTCATAGAGATATTCCTTCTCATTTATTTGGGCAAGACAATTCAGATTAATTTCGTTGGCTGTATCATTACGAGAAGTTAAAGTAATCACCATGCCATCATTTTTTTTTGGTTGACATAAGCGGCTATTCAGTTCTGCCAAGTTATAAGGAGTAACTTTATTCATTCTTACGTTTTCAAGGATCTGTAAGAAATCTTTGTCTTCTTGGCGGTATACCTTTTGAAATTCGATCTTTGCAAGGCGCATGCGTTTTATTACGTTCGCCTTGTAAAAGAAGAATGTATCCGTATTATAAATATCTTTCAAAAGATCGTGCTCTGGTCCTTGTTTCACGATGGGAGGTAACTGGAATACGTCGCCTACGAAGATAACTTGCTTTCCTCCAAATGGTAGTGTATTTCGCATAGTTTTGCGCAAGGTATAGTCGATGGCATCAATCAGGTCACAACGAAGCATAGATACCTCATCAATGATGATAGTATCCGTATGTATGATTGTTAGGATACGTGCTTCATTCAGTTTCCCATAGGTGCCAGGAGCGCATACTTCTAATGGAAAGCCAAAGAACGAGTGAATTGTATCTCCACCTGCCAGTATTGCAGCTACTCCAGTAGGTGCTAACGTGACGAATTGTTTATTGACCATCTTCTGAATATTATTCAAGAAGGTTGTCTTACCTGTTCCCGCTCTACCGGTAAGGAAGAAGCTGGAGTTGGTATTAGCAATTAACTCGTATGCGAGCATCTGTTCTTTGTTTGTAGTATCTAATGTCTGCATGTGATTAATGGTTTTCCATGGTTGGTAAGATTTGAGTTAAACGAAGATTGTAGTCTTCATCAAGAAGGCTTTTGTAGCTACTTTCTATTAAAGATTTGGCCTCTTCTTTGATTTGTTCTTTTGGTATAGTGCTTCCGCTTGTTTTTAAAGCAGAGTCAAAATATGCTTCTAGCATTTTTGTCGCTTCTTCTTTCACAAGTTCAGTACTATGATTAGTAGAACATTCAAAGTCCTTCTTTTGGATAAGTTCAAACTGATGTCCGTTGAATGCATATATCTCGATACCATTGATATACGTCCAGTTGTATGCCAAAGCTACTTTCTCTACAATAGCAAGCCGGTCACAGAACCTCAATGCCTTGTAGTAACGATGCCCTTTAGTGCTTTCGTATTGGTCACAAATGAAAGCTCTTTGTGAGTTGTCGTAGATAGGTGTGTCTTTACGTGGATTTCCATATGTTGGTAAGACGCTATCTAAAAACTGTTTATTGATTGCTTTTGTCAAACTTGCCATGATAGAATCATTTTAAGGTGATTAAAGATTTTATTGGTGGGAGACAGAAGGCTCACGCAAGCCTTTTACGTTGAGTTTCCTCAATCAAGTTGCGTGAGAAATCCAGCATTTGGCGTTCAGAAACTGTCGCTCCCATAAGTTTGGCTTGGCCTTCCAGATAACTCTTCAGCATCAACACGCTTTGAGTGGCTGCATCTTGTTCGCTGAAGAAATGGCAGTTGAATGCCTTTTGTCCGATAAGTTCCGGTTTTGTCCCATTGAAGGCAAAAAGAGTGATTCCATTAAGGAATGTACGGCAATATCCTATGCCTATATTATAATAGACGGCAAGTCTATTTGATAAGCGAATTGCTTTGAAGTAGGTGTTACCAGCCTGACTGGTATAACCGGTGGTTAGGTACACATTTCTCTCTGCGTTGTAAGTGACTGTTGCACCAGAAAGTGCAGGGAGTAAGTTTCCAATTTTAGGGTGTCACCTTTTAGACGGGTGCCAGCAGGCACCCG
>ERZ839741.1806-NODE-1806-length-21611-cov-5.512062_pt1 | contig 21611 bp, 20 predicted proteins | sample MGYA00519880_ERZ839741 | MGnify/ENA primary metagenome ERZ839741 (study PRJEB31850, sample SAMEA3708851) | human gut metagenome | biome: human gut; feature: human-associated habitat; material: faeces | place: China | collected 2014 ...
TACGACAACGAGAACTCCTACACCTCTCAGATGGTCCGCACCATCAAGTACTTCGCCGAGCTGTAATCGAAAACATTCTGCGAAGTATCGCACTAAAACAAGCATCAAACCAACAGTTGACCGTGCCGCTTGAACGCTGCACCGAGCAAAACTCAGTTTTGCTGCGACAATTGTTGGGAAAAATCGTAGTTGAACTGCGATAGATGTTATAGTACGATTCAAGCCCCCTTTGGCTGCTGTATGGCAGTTGAAGGGGGCTTTTTACTGTTACTCTCTGATGCCTGCACCAAATATAGGCCCGCCAGCCATCGGCAGCCTTGAAAAGATGCACGATGTGTGATATACTTTGTTTATATGTCAAAATCCAATGACGGGAGATACAAAACGCTATGAAATTAGGTATCGTGGGTCTGCCCAATGTGGGCAAATCGACTTTGTTCAATGCGCTGACCAGCACACAGAATGCGCAGGCAGCCAACTACCCCTTCTGCACCATTGAGCCGAACTCCGGCATTGTGCCGGTGCCTGATGCACGGCTGGACAAGCTGGCTGAGATTTGGCAGACCGACAAGAAAACCCCTGCCATTGTTGAATTTGTCGATATTGCAGGCCTTGTCAAGGGCGCCAGTCAGGGCGCGGGCCTCGGCAACAAGTTTCTGGGGCATATCCGCGAGTGCGATGCCATCGTCCATGTGGTGCGCTGCTTTGACGATGACAACATCATCCATGTTGTGGAGGATGTCAACAAGCCCGAGAGCGTTGACCCCATCCGCGATATTGATGCCATTGATCTGGAGCTGATTCTGGCCGATCTGGAGGTCGTCAGCAACCGCCTTGGCCGCCAGCAGAAGGCCGCCAAAACCGGCAACAAGGCTGCCGCGGCAGAGGCCGGCTGGCTGGCGGAGCTGGCCTCCTGGCTCGAGGGCGGCAAGCCGGCGCGTTCCTTCGACTTTGACGAGGGTGACGATGCACAGAAGGCTGTCCGCAAGGAGCTGGGCCTGCTCTCCGCCAAGCCGGTCATCTACGCCTGCAATGTGGGCGAGGACGATCTGCTCGGCGGGCTGGACGAAAATCCCTACTTCCCGCTGGTGGCCGCCCGCGCCAAGGAGGAAAACGCGCAGGCTATCCCCATCTGCGCCAAGACCGAGGAGGACATTGCCGGCTCCACGCAGGAGGAAAAAATCGCATTCCTGCAGGAAATGGGTATTGAATCCACCGGTCTGGACAAGCTCATCAAGGCCAGCTATGAGCTGCTGGGTCTTATCAGCTTTTTGACTGACGGCAAAAAAGAGTGCCGTGCATGGACCATCAAGCGCGGCACCAAGGCCCCGCAGGCCGCCGGCAAGATCCACAGCGATTTTGAGCGCGGCTTCATCCGCGCACAGGTCATTGCCTACAAGGATCTTGAGGACGCCGATTTCAACTATGCCGCCGTCAAGTCCAAGGGCCTGCAGCGCACCGAGGGCAAGGAATACGTTGTGAATGACGGCGATGTCATCGAGTTCCTGTTCAATGTATAATTGACCGAACAACGCCGTTTTTTAGGAGAATTCAAGATGATTATTGGCATTATGGGCGCTATGCCCGATGAAGTGGATCAGCTGTGTGCCCGGCTGGAAAATGTAACCAAGGAGCAGTACGCCGGGGTGGAATACCACTGCGGCACCCTGCACGGCAAGCAGGTCGTTGTCTGCTGTGCGGGCATGGGCAAGGCCAACGCCGCCTCCACCGTGCAGGTGCTTTGCACAAAATACTGCATTGACAGGCTGATTTTTAGTGGCATTGCCGGCAACATGACCAGCAAGATCGGCATCGGCGATGTCTGCATCGGCGAGACGGTCGTTTACCACGACGCTGAGCTGAGCATGATTGCCCAAAGCGCACCGTTCCAGACCGAATACCACGGGGACCCCGCTCTTGTGCAGACTGCACTGGACGCCTGTGCGGCCTGCGGCGTGAAGGCCATTGCGGGCAAGATCGCTACCGGCGACACCTTTGTAGGCGATGCCGCGACGAAAAAAGCCATTGAGGAAAAGTGCCATCCCGACTGTGTCGAGATGGAGGGCGCTGCGGTCAGCCAGATCGCCGGGCGCAACAATGTCCCCTGCGTCATCCTGCGCGCCATGAGCGACAACGCGGACGAGAGCGGCTATGAGGTTCTGGTCGTCAAGCAGTTCAGCATTGCGGAGTACATCAAGACCGCGACCGAGATCGTTGCACGGATGATCGAGAGTCTGTAAATTCTTATAAAAAAGCACCTGCCTGTGTGGAATAGGCAGGTGCTTTTTTGTTGTAGGGGGCAGCGTACTCGATGTCCCGCGGAAGGGCAAGGCCCCTCTCTACAGTGCCAAAGATAAAGGGGATATCCTCCTCACGTTGCGGGCCGGGCATGCCCGGCCCCTACGGCTTTTCTTTCTCAAAAATACGCCTTGATCTGGAACTTATCCTCCGCTGCTTTTTCCTCCACCTTCAGATGCTCGTGGTTGAAGTCAAACTTTACGCTCTTGCAGTCATCGGTGTTGCGGGTCAGGCGCAGCAGCTGCTCGACCCGCTTCTGCTCCTCCCTCGTATAGAAAAGGTAGCTTGCGCCCTGCTTGCGGGCACGGCCGGTGCGGCCGATGCGGTGGGTGTAATGCTCGTTTTCCTCAGGCACATCGTAGTTGATGACCGCGTCCACATCGGAGACATCAATACCGCGGGCTGCGACATCGGTGGCCACCAGCACATCAATCTCGCCGGCCTTGAACCGGGTCATGATCCGGTTGCGCTCCGCCTGCGACAGATCGCCGTGAAGGCAGTCCACATTAAAGTTCAGGCGTGCCAGCTGGTTGGCCAGCATACCGGTGTTATACTTGGTGTTGCAGAAGATCATGACCCGCTTGTAGCCCTCGGAGATAATGATCTGCGCGGCATCCGCCAGCTTGTCGCGGCCGGTGGTCAGCAGCTTGTACTGGGCGATCTTCGGGCTGGAATCCTCAACGGGCTGAACGCTGACCTCGGCGGCATTGTGCTGGTACAGCCAGCCGATGTCCAGCACCTCGCGGCTGATCGTGGCCGAGAACATCGACAGGCTCTCGCGGTGCTTCATCAGGTCGATAATGTACTTCACATCCTTGTAGAAGCCCATGTTCAGCATCTCATCGGCCTCGTCCAGCACCACGGTCCGGACCTGCGACACATCAATGGCATGGTGCCGGTAATGGTCCATCAGGCGGCCTGGCGTAGCCACAACGATCTGGCACCCCTGCTTGAGCTGGCGCTGCTGCTTATCCATGCCTGCGCCGCCGTAGACGCAGACGATCTTGATTTCCGGCAGGAACTGCGCCAGATTTTGCAGGTCCTGCGCGATCTGCTGGGCCAGCTCACGCGTGGGGCTCAGGACGACTGCCTGCGGCTTGAGGCTGGCAGGGTCCACCTTGGACAGGATGGGGATACCGAACGCCACCGTTTTGCCGGTGCCTGTGGGCGCCTTGGCGATCATATCATGCCCGCCCAGCATCAGCGGGATGGCCTTCTCCTGTATTTCGGTCATGTCGGTAAAGCCCATCGCCTGCGTAGCGCGGATGATCTCGGGCGAAACATTGGTAAGCTCGGTAAACTGCATGGTCATACTGCCTTTCGGTTTTTTACTATTATAACAACATTTTGCGCTGCCTGCAACCCACAAAAAAAGCTTCCCCCGCAGGGGAAGGCTTTTCTTACTTGTTCTTACTCGTCCGCCGGGCCGCCTTGCCGGAGGTTTTCTTCTCGGTCTGGGTGCGGGTCGTGCGCCGCGGCTCCTCCTTGGGCTTGGGGGCGGGCGTTTCCTTATTCAGCAGCCGCTCGGGCACAGGATCGAGCCTCCAAAGCTGGTTCTCACCGAATACATCCTGCCAGATCTGGGCCTGCGTGCCGTTGTCAACGCGCATACCCACAAGGTCGATGACCTTATCCGCGAGTACATTGCGCAGCTTGACCTTGCCGCCGCCCGCGTCAACGATCTGCCAGCGCTGACCGGCACCGGCCGTGCGGCTCCACTGGTGTACCCAGGTGCCGTTGCTGACGCCGGACATAGCCAGATCCATGACCTTTCCGGTAAAGCGGTTTTTGATGCGGTACTCGCCCTCGGCCGATTCCTCAAAGCTCCACTGCTGCCAGGGCTGGCCCTCATAGCTCCACAGACGGACCGAGGCACCGTTCTCAGTGTTGAAATCGGCCACTTCCAGCACGCGGCCGTTGGCTGCTGCAATCGTATAGTAGGCATCCGGGCGGATGACGGTCTGGGCAGATTTCCTCATGGTAGATCCTCCTTTTAGACAGAATCACATACAGTGTCTGTCCGTTTTTTCCATTATAGCACAACTGCCGCGCGCTGTTTCACCAAAATTTCACAGCCGAGTTTGGCCATTCTGCCAAGGTTTTTGGCATAGCGCCGTTTTTATGGACATTTTTGTCCGTCCGGCACTTGCATTTTTTGTACATATGTATTATTATATAGTATACGTTTGTGTGCAGTCGCAGTACGGCTGTACGGAGGGAGAGTTCAGCTATGAGAATCGCATTAATTGCCCACGATTCCCGCAAGGAGTTGATGGCGCAGTTCTGCACAGCCTATCTGCGCATTTTGTCGGAGAACGAACTGGTTGCCACCGGTGTGACCGGCAAGATCGTCCACGATGCCACCGGACTGCCGGTGCGCTGCCTGTATCCGGGCGGGCGCGGCGGTGCTGAGCAGATCGCTGCCATGATCGGCTGCGGCGAGATCGACATGCTGCTCTTTTTCCGCGATCCGGTCAGCGCCAAGCCCGGAGAGCCGAATGATGTGATGCTGCTGCGCCTGTGTGACATGCACACGATCCCCGTTGCCACCAACATTGCCACAGCCGAGGTGCTGATCCACGGCCTTGAACGCGGCGACCTTGCTTGGATCGAGCTGCAGCGCGGACGGAAATGACCCATAACAAAACCAACAGCCCCGACCTGCCGGCCGGGGCTGTTTTTATTGTCCGTCTTACTGGTATACGATGGCACTCTTGACCTTGTTGGCGGCGTCTGCACCGGCCAGCATACGGGCCAGCGCCAGCGCAAAGGGGATGGCTGCCCCCAGTGCCTCTCCGGTGACAATATTCTCGTCAATCGTGATGGGCAGGCCCGTGTAGCTGGCCCCGGCGGCGGTCAGGTCAGCGTCCATGCCGGGGTAGACCGTTGCCTTTTTGCCGTTCAGCACACCGAAGGCCGCCAGTGCCGTAGGCGCTGCGCAGATAGCCGCGACCAGCTTGCCGCCCGCAGCAAAATCCTGACAGACCTTTTTGACCGTGGCATCAGCCTTGAGATTCGGCACACCGGGTATACCGCCGGGCAGGATGCAGGCGTCAAACGCCGTGTAGTCCAGCTCCTCCGCCAGCGCATCGGCCACAATGTTGACCTGACGAGCGCTCTTGACGATTTTCTCCCCGCCGACAGCGGCAATCGTCACTTCCACACCGGCGCGGCGCAGAATATCCACGCAGAGCAGGCCCTCGCATTCCTCCAGCCCGGGGGCAAAAAAGATAACAGCTTTAGACATAGCAAACATCTCCTTATTCAGTCAAACGGATGGAATCCTTTAGTAATATTGCGCACGCCCGGCAGCGGGGCTTTGAGGCCGCGCAGGGTCTGCACCAGCCCTACCAGAGAGAGGGCGTCCACCAGCAGCGTCAGGGTCAGGCCCATCTCGCTGCCGTGTGGCAGAAAGCCAACACAGGCGCAGACCGTTGCCAGTGCCAGCAGCACAAGGCCCTGATTCAGATGAAATTTCACGAAATCATCGTGCCGCCATTTGCTGCAGGCAGGGATCAGAATCAGCACATTCAGGTAGCAGAGCGCTCCCATCAGCTTCGCAGTGCGGGGCGGCTGCACGGGGCAATCCGCCGGGACACGCCTTTCTGTGGGCTGCGCAGCGGGTGAGGGGTGTTTTTTCTTTTTCTTGTTGGCCACAACGAACCTCCGTCCCGGCAGTATGTAAGGCAGCGGGCCGCCGGACTCCCCTGCTGCATTTTATTTAATTGTACCGCATTCGGCTTGCTTTTTCAACAAATCTGTGCAATTCGGCACATTTGGGGGAAAGCGGTTGTATTCCCCCACACAAAATGCTAAAATTTCATTATTATCGGAAAGAGGAGAGTACAAATGGAAGAGCTTCGTTCGTTTTTCAAGCGCAAGGATGTCATCATCTCGGCGCATCGCTACGGCATTGACGCCATGGGCGCCATGGCACAGGGCCTGTTTGCCAGCCTGCTCATCGGCACGATCATCAAGACCTTGGGCCAGCAGACCGGGCTTGCTTTTCTTGTCACGGCGGGCGGCTATGCGGCTGCCGTGGCAGGCCCGGCCATGGCTGCTTCCATCGGCTATGCGCTCCATGCACCGCAGCTTGTGCTGTTCAGCCTGATTGCCGTGGGCGGTGCCGCCAATGAGCTGGGCGGTGCAGGCGGCCCGCTGGCCGTCTACTTGATTGCCATTGTGGCGGCCGAGGTCGGCAAGCTGGTAAGCAAGGAGACCAAGGTCGATATTCTGGTCACCCCGGCGGTCACGATTCTGGTTGGCGTAGGGCTCAGCGCGCTGTGTGCCCCGGCCATCGGCGCAGCGGCGTCCGCCGTGGGCAGCCTGATCATGTGGGCTACCGAGCTGCAGCCCCTGCTGATGGGCATTCTCGTTTCTGTCCTCGTCGGCATGGCACTGACGCTGCCCATCTCGAGCGCGGCCATCTGCGCAGCGCTGGGGCTGACCGGGCTGGCCGGCGGCGCCGCCGTGGCGGGCTGCTGCACCCAGATGGTCGGCTTTGCCGTTATGAGCTACAGGGAGAACGGCATCGGCGGGCTGGTCAGTCAGGGGCTTGGCACCAGCATGCTGCAGATGCCCAACATCCTGCGCAATCCCCGCACATGGATCCCGCCTACGCTGGCAGCCGCCATCACCGGGCCTGTTGCCACCTGCCTGTTCCATCTTGAGATGAACGGCCCCGCCGTGTCGAGCGGCATGGGCACCTGCGGTCTGGTCGGTCAGATCGGCGTCTATACCGGCTGGGCCGAGAGCGGCCGGGCCATCACGGCCTTTGACTGGGCCGGGCTGGCGCTCGTCTGCTTTATCCTGCCCGCCGTCCTGAGCGTCCTTTTCTGTGAGCTTCTGCGCAAAAAAGGGTGGATCAAGGAAGGGGATCTGAAGCTGTAAGTACAAAAAGGCTTCCCCCGCGGGGGAAGCTGTCACCAAAGGTGACTGATGAGGGGCGGCTTTTCCGCGATTGCCCGTGAACGGGCTGCAGCGGGAAGGCCGCCCCTCATCCGGCCTACGGCCACCTTCAGTCTCCGCGCCAAGAGCCGCCTTCGGCGGTTGCGCTCCGACACGCGCCTGCGGGCGCAGCCCCCAGGGGGAAGGCTTTTCACACGAAACCGCGCCAGGTCTGCTCGGCCTCGCTTTGGAAGCGGCCCAGCTCATGGCAGAGCTGCATGGCCCCGGGGCTGGCTGTGGGGTAGTCCTTCTCGGCGCGCTTGCAGTCCAGCACGCCCTGCCCGCTGCCCTCGGCCAGCATTGTGGCCAGATTGCGGGTGGATTTGTCCAGCATCGTCCGGGTGCGGATTCCCATGCTGACGCTCATCCTTGCGGCAGCGCTCTGGCCGTGCGCCTCGGCACCGATGGCGTCCAGCGCTGTGTGGGCAGCCTGATTGAGGCGGCGGTACTCCCGCTTCTGGCGCAGCATCTCGTCCTTCAGCTTCTGGTCATGGGTCAGGCCCATCAGCTCATCCAGTGTGTTTTTGCCCATCTCGGTGTTCTGCACGATTTCCTGCAGCATCTTTTCATTATCGCTCTGCATAACAAAATCCCCCTTGTGTACATTTAGCGGTCAATGCCAGTATGTACACAAGGGGGTTGTTTTATTCGGTCACAGGCGCTGCTGTGCGAGGGAGAGCATCATATCCCAAGAGGCGGTCTCGCCCCACTCGGCCGAGGCGATCGCCACGGTAAAGCTGCCGCGGCGGGAGAGCGAGATGTTGAACTCCCGGCGGGAGTCATTCATCGCCTCGCGCACGACCTTTGCCACCTTGGCGGCAGGCGTACCCAGCGTGACCACGGCAAAGAAACCATCGTTCAGGCGGGCCAGCGCGACCTTTTCATGGTCGGGGCCCACAGCCAGCTGCAGGATGCCAGCGGCCAGATTCAGGCAGCAATCGGCGGCCGTGCTGCTCTCATGCTCACGCAGCTGCCAATATTCATTGACGCGGAGCATCACAACGCCCACAGGCTGGCCGTCCATGGCGGCGCGCTCGGCACGGGGGCGGAACTCCTCATTCAGGTAGACCGCGTTGTAGACACCGGTCACATGGTCACGGCGCAGGTCCTCCTGCATCTGGCTCAGGGCGCGGGTAAAGGCGTCCTCGTCGCCGTCCGTCTTGAGGCCGCGGGCCAGCGGCATCTGCATCATCAGCACGCAGGGCGTGCCCTCCACGCGGATGCCCTGAGCCAGCACGGTTTCAAGCCCGGACGCCGCCTTGATGATCCGCATACCGCGGCCGTTGGCGTCCAGCGCAGGCACCGCTGCCACCTTGTCCAGCGGCTGCAGGGTTGCCGGGTCCAGCAGCCCTCTGCAGGGGTCTGCCAGTGTAACACAGTCAAATAGCTGCTGCAGCGCGGCGATCTCCGCCTGCAGCTCGGCAATGGTGTAGTCCTGTTTCATATCGTTTCCTTCTGCCGGTTGCCGGCACAGCGCATCTTAGCCTTTGCATAATACATAGACAATTTTACCACACTGCGGCCCTTTTTCCAAGGTTTGCGTTGCACAAAGATTGCAAGCTAAAACGGAAAAATATCCTACGAAGTCAACAAATTATTGCGCAGTACGGAAATACCGCTCCGACAGCTCGCGGATCTCACCGGCCAGCGCGGGGGTCAGTTTCTTCGCATCAGCGCGCCACTGCCAGTTGTCGCGGGCCTTGCCGGGTGTGTTCATCCGGCTGGCGGCAGGCTCCTCCAGCCAGTCTGCCAGCGGAATGATGGCGAGCGCCGCCGCGCTGGCCAGCACACCGCGCAGCAGGCCGCGCACGTTGCCCTCCCGCCCGGTCAGGGCAAAGTAATCGGTCGCCTGCTTGCGCTGGGCGGCGGTCAGCTCCCCGGCAAACCAGCCGGCCAGCGTGTTGTTGTCATGGGTGCCGGGGTAGGCCACACAGTTGCGCGGGTAGTTGTGGGGCAGATCCACGCTGTCCTCGCCGGTAAAGGCGAACTGCAGCACCTTCATGCCGGGGAAGCCGCTCTCCGCAAGCAGCTCACGGACCGAGTCAAACATCTCGCCCAGATCCTCGGCCACGATGGGCAGGCTGCCCAGAGCGTTGTGCAGCGCGCGGAACAGCTCCATGCGGGGGCCCTGCTCCCAGCGGCCGTTGCGGGCCGTGGTCTCCCCTGCCGGGATCGCCCAGTAGGTGTCAAAGCCGCGGAAGTGGTCAATGCGCAGGATGTCATAGATGGACAGTGCATGGCGCACGCGGCTGATCCACCACGCATAGCCGGTTCGGCGGTGATACTCCCAGTCGTAGAGCGGGTTGCCCCACAGCTGGCCGTCCTCGGCAAAATAGTCCGGCGGGCAGCCTGCTACACGGCGGGGGCGGCCCTCGGCATCGGTCTCAAACAGTTCGCGGCCCGCCCATGCATCGGCGGAGTCCGCCGAGACATAGATGGGGATATCCCCCATGATGGCGATGTCCTTCTCCTTGGCATAGGCGTGCAGGGCGCGCCACTGGCGGTCAAATTCATACTGAACAAACGCCCAGAATTCAAGCTCCTCGGCGTGCTCGGCGCGGAAAGCCGCCAGTGCCTCCGGCTCGCGGACGCGCAGGGCGCGGGGCCACTGCTGCCAGTCCACCATGCCGTTGGCCTCCTTGATGGCCATGTAGAGGCAGTAGTCGGGCAGCCAATCGCTGCTCAGGAACTGGAAGCGGTACCAGTCATCGGGGTACGGGGTCTCAAAGCCGGGCACGGGGCGCTTTTTCAGGAAGTTCGCGTATGCCTTGCGCAGCACGGCGAACCGTTTCTCGTAGAGGGTGCTGTAATCGACCTTGGCGGCATCGCTGCCCCAGTTGATGTTCGCGTAGTCCTTTTGGGTCAGCAGACCATCGGCAGCCAGCAGGTCCAGATCGATGAAATAGGGGTTGCCTGCAAAGGCGGAACAGCTCTGGTAGGGGCTGTCCGCAAAGCCGGTGGGACCTACGGGCAAAATCTGCCAGATCGTCTGACCGGCCCCGGCCAGAAAATCCACAAAATCGCGGGCAGGCTTGCCCAGGCTGCCGATGCCGTACCCGCCGGGCAGGCTGGAGATCGGCATCAAAATGCCACTGCAGCGTTTAAATTCCATGATGTTCCTCTTTTCTCTATGTAAAGGCTTCCCCCCTCTGGGGGAAGCTGTCACCGAAGGTGACTGATGAGGGGCGAGTTACCGTGGCCGCCCGTAAGCGGGATGTTGTGGGAAAGTTGCCCCTCATCCGGCCCTGCGGGGCCACCTGCTCCCCTTCTGGCGCTACGCGCCACCTCCCCCGTACCGGGGGAGTCTGTCCCTCGGGGGAAGGCTTGGGATCACTCCGCCCCCAGCGCAGCCAATGCACCATCCACAAACGCAGTGCGCTCGGCTTTGGTGTGCTTTTCGCTGCCCTGCAGGCTCAGCTCGTTGGCGGTCAGGGCCTCGGCGGTGGCCGTGTCAAGCACGGCACCGGGCAGGATGCCGGTTCCGACCTGCTCGATCTGCATAGCCAGCACTGCGGTCGAATCAGCCGCCGTGTTCCACGGTGTGACAACACCAAGCGTCTCGGTCAGGGCATCCTCGCCCGCACCGTTGGAGTAGAGCCACAGCGCGGCGCTCTTGGCCGCCTTCAGCCCGGCTGCATCGGTGTCGGCGTTCAGGGCAAGGCAGCCCACATCGGCCAGCACCGGGTAATCCAGCAGTCCATCCAGATTATACTCCTCGGTCGTCAGGTCGCTGTCCTCAAGGTTGCATTTGAAGGGTATCAGCACCAGTCCGTTGCAGGCCTCGCCGCCGCAGTCCGCCAGCAGGTCGGTCAGCTTGGCGCGGCGGAACACTGCATTTTCGGCGCTGTCGGCCATGTGGTCCCACTCCAGCGTAACGGCGCTGTAAACGCCGTTGAGCGGGCCTGTCAGCGCGTCTGCCGTGCGGCTGCCATCGGCAGCCAGCAGCGCGGCCGTGTAGCCGGACGCCCGGTCCGCCGGGGCTGCAAAGACGCCGGTAGCCGTCACGCCGTCGGGGCGTGCCTCGGGCAGGGTGTAATCGCTGCCGCTCAGCGTGACGGTTGCGGACTTCGGCTCGTCCAGCCATGCGGAGAGCGTCTCTACAAAGTCACTCCACTCCTCCCAGTCTGCGCCCTGCAGCGCTGTGAGAGCGCCGTCACCCAGCAGCGCGTTCAGCACCGCGCCGTTGGCCCAGTAGCCGTACAGGCTGCGCCCAAGCGGCAGGGTGCTGGCGTTCCCGGTAATGTCCGCCCGGGCGGCGGCCGCCGCCAGCAGCGTGTCGCTTGTGACATCCAGCAGGCTGCCGCCGGGAGCATGGTCAGTCAGCAGCAGATCCGCTGCGGCGGCATCCGCAGTCAGCGTCAGCGTCACGCCCTGCGCCTCGGCATAGGCACGGGCCGCCGGGGCCAGTGCGTCCGAGGCATACACCGTCAGCGTCTGGGGGGCGGCGGTGGGTGCCGTCTCGATCGTAGCGGTATTTTCAACCGGCAGCACGGCCGTTTTTACATCAGCCAGCGAGCAGCCCGCCAGCAGCAGCGCCGGAAGCACCAGCGCCGCAGATTTCATAATACGCATCGAATGGTTTTCCTCATAAGTGGTTGTAAAAATTCAGTCTATCCTTTATTATATAGGATAAGGCAGTTTTTTTCTACACCTTTTTTATGTTATAATAAGAAAAATCCCAAAAATTTGAAAGGAACTCCGGTTCGTGACACAAAAAATATACGAAACAGATTCTTATGTCCAAAGCTTTACCGCCCGGGTGCTGCAATGCAGCCCCGCCTCGGGCGGCTTTGCCGTTGTACTGGACCGCACGGCCTTTTTCCCCGAGGGCGGCGGCCAGCCCTGCGACACCGGCACGCTGAGCGGTGCCCGGGTACTGGCGGTATCCACAGACGGCGAGACCGTGACCCACACGACCGATGCCCCGCTGCCCGAGGGCACCGAGGTGACCGGCTGCCTGAACTGGGCGGCCCGGCTGGATGCAATGCAGCAGCACACCGGCGAGCATATCCTGAGCGGCACGCTGCACCGGCTTTTCGGGGCCGAGAATGTCGGCTTCCACATCGGCAGCCCCTATGTGCGGATGGACACCAGCATCCCGCTGACCGCTGCGCAGCTGGCCGAGGCGGAGGCCGAGGCCAACGCCGCCGTGCGGGCCGACACGCCGGTGCGCTGCTGGGTGCCCGACCCCGAGGCGCTGGCCCGCACCGACTACCGCAGCAAAAAGGCGCTGGAGGGTCCTGTGCGGCTGGTTGAGGCAGGCGGCGACCGCTGCGCCTGCTGCGGCACCCACCTTGCCCGCACCGGCGAGGTCGGGCTGATCAAGATCATCTCTTACGCCCACTACAAGACCGGTATGCGGCTGGCCGTGGCCTGCGGGCAGCGCGCTTACGATGCTGCAGCAGCCTGCTGGGCGGACGCCGAGGCTGCCGGCCGGCTGCTCTCCGCCCCGGTCGGCACGCTGGCCCCGGCGCTTGCGCGCCTGCAGGCGGGTGAGAGTGCGCTCAAGGCCCGGCTGGCCGCCCTGCAGAACACCTTGGCCGATGCCTACGCCGCCGCAGCCGTACCCGGCGCACCGGCGGTGCTGTGGGTGGACGGCGCAGACGGTGACGGGCTGCGCCGCGTGGCGATGAGCATCGCCGCCAAGACCGGCGCCCCCTGCTGCACACTGGCCCCCGGCGGGCAGGGCCTTGCCTACGCTTTGGCTGCCGCCCCGGGCGGTGATCTGCGCGAGACCTGCAAGGCGCTGAACACGGCATTTCAAGGCCGCGGCGGCGGCAAGCCCGCCTTCTGTCAGGGGAGTTTAGCGGAAGGCAGTTTTGAACAAGTCAAGGCATTTTTGTTGAAAGCCTTCCCCTGAGGGGGAAGGTGGCCGAGGCCCGACCGAGGCCGGATGAGGGCAGAGCTTCCGAGACTGCCCGGCGGCGGGCAATACGGCGGACTTTCCCCTCATCAGTCACCTTCGGTGACAGCTTCCCCCGGAGGGGGAAGCCTTTACTCTACTATCATATAAGGAGACACCTACCATGCGTATGCGTTTTAAACCCTATGCCCGGCCGGAGCTGCTGGCCTGCGATTTCCATGTTCACGAGCCGCTGGCCAATGGCGGCCACTGGCATGAGCTGTACGCCCGGCCCGACCAGCCGTGGCACCTTGAGCTGGGCTGCGGCAAAGGCGGCTTTCTCGCCCAGATCGCACCGGCCCACCCCGACATCAACTATCTGGGCATCGACATCACCGACAAGGTGCTGATCCTCGCCAAGCGCAAGGTCGAGGCCGCCTACGCTGAGCGCGGCCTGCCCGCCGACAATGTAAAGATCGCCAGTCTGGACATTGAGCGACTGGGCAACGCCTTCACGCCGGAGGACCGCGTTTCGCGCATCTACATCAACTTTTGCAACCCGTGGAGCAAGAATGCCGGCAGCAACAAGCACCGCCTGACCCACCCGCGCCAGCTTTTGCAGTATCGCCGCCTGATGGACGAGGGTGCCGAGATCTGGTTCAAGACCGATGACGATGATCTGTTCCGGGACAGTCTGGCCTACTTCCCCGCCGCCGGGTTTGAGATCACATGGCAGACCTTTGACCTGCACAAGGATGAGCCGGACTGGAACCTGCGCACCGAGCATGAGGGCATGTTCAGCGAGCAGGGCATCCCCATCAAGGCGCTGATTGCCCGCAAGGGCCCCGACAGCAGCGTGAGCTGGGTCGAGCCCAAGGCGCTGGCCAGACAGCAGGAGGCAGAAGATGAATCTGACTGAGCTCGCCGTCAAGACGGTGTACTGGTTCTTCCTGTACGGGTTCATCGGCTGGGGCGTTGAGGTCGTCTACGCCGCCGTCAAGACCCATGCACTCGTCAACCGCGGCTTTCTCTGCGGGCCGATCTGCCCGATCTACGGCTTCGGCATGGTGGGGCTGGTCTACAGTGTCAACCTGATCCCGCTGCCGGACAGCGGCAGCCTGAGCGCCGTGGCCGTCTTTTTCATCGGCATGGCGCTGACCACCGCCATTGAGCTGGTCGGCGGCTGGGCGCTGTTCAAGATCTACCACATCCGCTGGTGGGATTACTCCAACATGAAATTCAATCTGGGCGGCTATATCTGCCCGCAGTTCTCCCTGCTGTGGGGGCTGGGCAGTGTACTGATGATCAAGGTCTTTCATCCCCTGCTGGCCCGCGGCTCCAATCCGATGCCGTTCAAGGTCATGCTGATCCTTGACATTGTGCTGCTTCTTATCTTTGCGGTGGATGTCGGGGTCTCGACCGCCGCCGCCATCGGCCTGAACAAGTACCTGCGCGAAATTGACGAACTGCGCGCCCGTCTGCGCGTGACCAGCGACAAGCTGACCACCGTGCTGGGCACCGGTGCCATGACCGCCGATGCCGTGCTGGATGAGCAGAAGCTGCAGCTGGCGCTGGCAAAGCTGGAGGGCCGCGAGAACGCTGCCGAACTGCGCGCCGAGGTCACGGCCCGTGTCAGCGACCTGCGCGACAAGCTGGCCGCTGCCGAGCATGACCACATCGGTGCGCGCCGCCTGCTGCGTGCCTTCCCCGGCATGAAGAGCCTGAAATACGGCGAGACGCTGGCCACCACCCGCGCCGCCATGGTGCGCCTGCGCGAGCTGGCTGCCAATGCCAAGGAAAAAATCAAAAAGGCGTAATATTTTATCAACAAAGCCGCCCGGGTTTGTGGAAAACCCGGGCGGCTGTTTTGTATGTATGTAGGGGCCGGGCATGCCCGGCCCTGCCGTGTAAGGCTAACGGGCGCTTGCAGGAAGGCCGCGGGCCGCACATGTGCGGCCCCTACCCTCTGCCCCTCACACCTTCTTCTTATCAAACGCAATTTGCAGCACCAGCCACGCGGCCACAAGGCTGACCAGCGAGATCAGCCCCAGCATCTGCCAGGAGTGGGTCAGGTTCTCGACCGTGGCGTCATACATGGGGCCGTCCAGCCCGGCCTGCAGCCACGCCATGCGGCTGTTCAGATCGGTGGAGGCACCCAGTGCGCCCATACCCCAGCGGCAGACAATGATGGTGGAGATCGTTGCCGCTGCGCCGGTCAAGGTGAACATGACATTGCTGAATACGACCTGACCGATCATCAGCACCAGCACCGCCAGAATCGCGCTTTCGCCATTGCTGAAAAGCGCCGAGATCAGCAGCCCCACACAGCTTGAGGAGAACATCGTCAGCAGCAGCGTGACGAAGATCTCGATGTCTGTCTCCAGCAGCAGATGGTTCTGCGGCACATGGACAATGGCCACAAAGCCCATCGCCAGAATGACCGACTGCAGGATCTCGATCAGAAAAAGGACCACCGCCTTGCTCAGCACGACCGCCGGCAGGCTGACCCCGACCGAGGCCTCGCGCAGGATGATCTCGCGCTCCTTACAGATCTCACGGTAGGAGTTGAGCGTGCCCATAAAGGTCGCCATCGCCGCCAGAATAAAAAGCGCCGTGCGGCTGCCGATGTTGACAAGGTTGGAGGTAAAGCAGTTGGGGTCGGCTGTCAGCTTGATGACCAGCACCATAAACGGCGATTGCAGCGCCAGACTGGCGAGCAGCAGCTTGTCGTTCCAGATCAGCTGCAGGTTGCGCTGCACCAGCACGCCAAGCTGGCGCAGGAATTTCAAGATTTTTACTGGCTGCATCGCTTGTCCGCCTCCTGCGCCACCTCCGGGCAGGCCGCCAGCAGGCGGTTAAACTCGGGGGTCGTAAAGTATTTTCTGCGGTAAAGCTCGACCTGCTCGGCGTCCCGCAGCTTTTCAAAAATATCGCTGGTCATCTCCACATCAAAGTAATCGTTCAGCTGCTCGGGCGCACCGTAGTAGCACAGCACGCCGCCCACGCCCAGAAAAGCGATCTTATCACAGAGGTTGATGTTGGACATGTTGTGGGTGACCATCAGCACCGTGCAGTTCTGGTGGCTCAGGCGGCGGCAAAGCTCCATCATGCTGCGGTCCAAATCAGGGGAAAGTCCGCTTGTCGGCTCGTCCAGAATCAGCAGCCGCGGGTTGGCCAGCAGCTCCATCGCAATGGAAACGCGCTTCTTCTGCCCGCCGGACAGCTTGGATATGTAGGTTTTTTCCCGTCCCTGCAGGTCCACCGCCTCGATGGCGTGGGCCACGGCGGCGGCGATCTCGGCCCGGGTAGCATCGTGGGCGATGCGCAGCTTGGCCGTGTAGGTCAGGCTTTGCTCCACGGTCAGGCTGTCGTGCATGATGTCCTTCTGCGGCACATAGCCCAGCGCCGCCTCAAAGGCGTTGCGGTTGGAGCCTGTGTCCAGCCCGTCAAACCGGACGCTGCCCGCCGTGCAGGGGGCTGTGCCGGTGATGCAGGTCAAAAGGCTCGACTTGCCGGTGCCGGAGCCGCCGACCAGCACCACAAAGCTGTTCGGCTCAACCTGAAAGCTTGTGCCGTCCACAATGTTCAGCGGCTTGCCGGTGTTGGCGTTTTTTACCGTTTTGTACACATTTACAAGCTGGATACTGATGCCGCTCTGGTGGGCGTGGTAGTGCAGCATCCCGCCTGTAAAGGCAAAAACCTGCGCAGGCACGTTGATGACCGCCCCATTACGCAGCACGGCACGGCTGACCCGCACCCCGTCCAGATAGGTGCCGTTGGTGGAGCCGAGGTCGTGCAGCTCATAGTGGCCGTCCTTGTACAAGACCTCGCAGTGATGGCGGGAGACGCGGTCGCTGACGAGCTTGATGTCGCAGTCGTCCCCGCGGCCGATCAGCACCCGCTTTTTGCGGCGTATATCCACCTCGCGCAGGACGGCCTCGGTGGTCTGTTCTTTTATCGGGGCCGCGCCGTCACCCTGCACATTGGTGATCTCCTCCACGCGGAAGGTGATCTCCTGCGTGTCGGAGTTGTCATCGGTGTTCAGCCCGATGACATCCCCCGCCTGCAGCACGCTGGTCTCCCCCGGCTCAAGATAGCGGTTGTTGTACCATGTGCGGTAGTCGCTGGCGCCGTCCGTCACGACCCAGCCATCCTTTTCATAGGAGACGGTAAACTGGTGGTCACCGACACTGTTGCGGCGCAGCACATACTCACACTGCGCACTGCGGCCGAACCGGTAGGCGCCGGCGGGCAGCGTAATGCGCTGCTTGTTGCGCAGCTCGGTGATCAAAATGACGATCTCACTTGTCATGGCGTTGCCCCCTTACCAGTGGAATGCGCCGCCGCAGAGCGGCACAAAGGTAAGCGCCGCACCGCCGAGGCGGAGCGTTTCGCCGCCGGTCAGCGGGCTGGGTGCAAGGACCGCCTCCTCCCCGAGGTAGCAAAGCTCCTGCGAGGAGCCGGGCAGCAGCACAAAGCTGTTTTTCTCGGCATCGTAGACGACCACGGCCTGCCGGGCACTCAGGGGGGCATCAGCACTCAGGGTGATCGGCGCACCGGCGTCATCCAGCCCGAGAAAGCTGCGGCCGATGCCAAGGCGCAGGTCGCGGCCCCGTGCGGGCCCATCCAGCACCACAAGCCAGCCTGTTACCGGCCCCGCCGGGGCGGCCGCCTGCGCAGCGGCAGCCGGCGGCTCTGCCTCGCCCTCATGGACGATGGCGTGATCCTTCAGCAGATCCGTGTTGCAGTAGGGGCACTCGGGGTATTTGTCGCTGTCATAAAAGTGGCCGTTTGCACATTTGGATAGCTTCATACTATATAACTCCTTTGGGGCGGTGCGCAGCTGCGCGGAAGATCGCAGGGGTCGATGCGGGCAGCCGCCCCTACAAAACCAGCCGCAGCGTCGTCTTTCCGATGCGCAGCGTATCGTTATTCTGCAGCCGATGCTCGCCGTCTATGCGCTCACCGTTGACATAGACCCGGGCACGGTCCGTCAGGGGCTGCACCAGCAGTGAATCTCCCTGCACCGAGAGGGCGCAGTGCTGCGGGCAAAGCTTGCGGTCCGGCAGACAAAAATCACATTGGGCGGCATCGCTGCCGATGATGAGGCTGCTCTCGACCATGCCGGCCCAGCGGCTCTCGGCAATGGAGGAGCGCTGGCTCCAGAACAGCGTGACCCAGCGGCGCGGCAGGGCATCCGGTGCCCCGGCCCCGGCCAGCAGATGCTCGGCCTCCGCCTCCTGCTCGGCAGCACGGTCGCGGCGGCGCACCGCCCACCAGCTGCCGCAGAGCGTCAGCAGCAGCAGCGCACCAAGCACAAGCGGCACCCGGAACCGCGCAAAATAGAACTCCCTGTCCCGCGGCCAGACGACCACCCGGAAGGCGGTCGTATTGCGGCTGCTGCTGACATTGGCGGCGCTCATCCGGCTGGATACCCGGTTCAGCGCGACGGTATATTCGCCCTTGTACAGCGGGTCGATCTGCAGCACCGCCGTGCGGCCGTCCTCCCCGATCTTGACCGAATGGACGCCGACACGCCAGTTCCATATGTCCTTGGAGCGTATCTCATACAGCTGGGTCTTGTCGGCATTCTCGTTGATCGGCTGGTTGAAGGTCAGCCGCAGCTGGTCGCGGCGCAGCGTTTCCACCCCGGTGACCTGAGGCTTGGCCAGCTTGTGGCCCATGTAGACCGTCTGAGAGCTGCGGATAGCGCTGCCCAGCTGCGGCATGGCGAGCGTCAATGTTTCAAGCCGCTCACCGTACAGGCTTTCGGGGACCTCGGTGCGTATCTCAAGCGCCGTGGCAAAATAGGCATGCTTTGCCTTCAGCTCGTCCCCCAGCCCGGCCGCCTCACAGAGAATCAGCCTGCCGCCGGACGCCTGCTGCAGCGTCTCAAAAAGCTGCGGCTTTTCTGTCATTAAATAGACATAGGCGGCCATGCCGATCTGATCCCCGAAATCGCTGGCCAGCGTGCCGACCAGCGCCATATTCGTCAGCACCTGCCCGGCATCGGTCACGATCATCGCAGCCTTGCGCGGGGCCAGCGCCTGAAAATCACTTTGTATGTCGGTGTAGACCGCCGACACCAGCTGGGCACTATCCATACGGCCCTCGGCCTGCTGCACGGCACCCAGCGCCTTGTACATCAGCGCTTTGTCGGAGGTTGCGGGCAGCACACACTCGGCCGTACCGGCCGTTGTGTAGAGCATAAGCTGGTCGTCCGCGTCCATTGCGTTTACCAGCTTGCGCACGCCGCCCAGCATCGTGTAAAAGTCCGCAGCGGGCAGGTCGGCGCTGTTGTCCAGCGCAAGGATATAGCAGATCGGGTCGCTGGCCACTGCGACAGAGCGCACCTCCAGCCTGCGGTCCCCCAGTGTCAGCTCAGGGCCGGCCGCCTGCACCTTGATCGAGGAATAGGGGTTGCCGTCCCCGTCCAGTGCATAGAAATAGACATCCAGCTCCGGCACATTGACATAGACCTGCTCCATCCGGAAGGTCCCGGCACCGGTCATGCCAACGGTGGTGTCCGCCGATGCGCCGAACGCGCAGAGCAATACCAGCATCAGTGCCAGCGCTGCGCAGATGCCGAGCTTATGCGGTCTCATGGTTGCCTCCTGCTCCTCTTGCGGCCCCGCCGCAGCTCCCGGCGGGCATCGTACGGCAAGGTCTTATACACCGATCTTTCTGTTCAGCGCACGCAGGGCCATCACAGCCTTGCGGCGGCGCTTGGGCTGCGGCTTGCCCGGTGCCGCAGCGGGCGCGGGCAGCGCGTCGTCCTGCTCATCCTCATCCGCCAGCGTAATGCTGGGCATTACCGGCTTGTGGGGCACCGGCTGGGGCGGGGTTTCCTCGTCCAGAATCGGCTCCCCCTGCTGGCGCAGGATCGGGTAGGAGAAGATCGCACCGGGAATCTCGACCTCCTCATGCGGGTCGCCGGGCTGTTCTTTGGGGTCGGTATCAAAATAATCCGGCGACGGCGTGATGACAGTGTTCGTCCTCGGCTCGGCATCGTCAAAACCGGGGGCCACCACACGGTTCGTATCCGGGTCTGCGGGCGCGGGCTGCGGCTCCGGCTCGCTGCCGCGCAGCGCCGAGGCTGCCGCATCGACCTTGTTGGCCGACAGGTCGAGCTTCGGCTCGGCATCAGCCTCGGCCAGATCCTCCGTATGGGGGACGAGCGGCGCGCTCTGGCTGGCGTAGTCCTGCGTTTTCTGCAGCTCCTCGATCATTTTTGCAAGGTAGTCCATCATCTCGCCGCGGGTCTTTTCCATCTCGGTAATGCGGCTCTTGAGGTCCTGCAGCCGCAGCCGGTGGGCGTTCTGAATCTCCCGTGTTTCATCGGTGGCGGATTGGACCATCTTGCGCGCCTGCGCAATGGCCTGCTCGCGCGCAAGCTGGTCGATGGCCTCAGCCTTGAGGTTCGTATCCTTGAGGATCTTGTCGGCATCGTCCCGGGCCTGCTGGCGGATGCGCGCGGCATCGCCCTCGGCCTCGGCAATGACCTTATCGCGGTCGGCAATGACCTGCTGGCGGGCCTGATCATGGGCACGGCCCTTGACCCGCAGCGCAGAGTTTGCCTCCTCACACTGCTCGGTCAGCTCCTTGTTTTCCCGCACAAGGTCGCTGTTTTTCAGGCGCAGCACATCCAGCTGGTTTGTCAGCGAGTGGTTGCGCTCCTTCGCGGTGGAATACTGCGTTTCCAGATTGGTGCGGTAGCTCTGCAGCTTGTCCACCTGCCCGGCCAGCGTTGCATTCTGGGCCGAAAGGTTCTGGTTCTGCATCACAAGGGTCTGGGCATGACGGCGCAGGGCGTCATTCTCCTGCCGGACGGTGCGCAGCTCGGCGGCCGCCGCTGCAAGGTGCTGCTCATACTCGGCACAAAGCTCCCGCATTGCCTGACGCACATCGTCCGGCTCATACCCGCCGAAGCGCGCCTTGCGCATACCGCTCTGCTCTATGTAGTTGTCGATGTCAATTTTGGGCATTGGTGATTTCTCCCAAGTAAAAATTTACATATACTCGATTTTATTATATGCCATAGGGCGGCGTAAAGCAAGAGAAAAGCGCAAAAAAGGCTTCCCCTGCGGGGGAAGGTGCCCTGAAGGGGCGGTGCTGCGGCAGCAGCCCCCTCATGTGCAGCTGCCGGACCGTTGCCCCTCATCAGTCAGCGGGCGGAGCCGCTGACAGCTTCCCCCCAAGGGGGAAGCCTTTCAAACACAAAAACCGCCCGCTCCATTGCGGAGCGGGCGGCGAAAAGCCTAATGGTTCAGTTCAAATCAAGCGTTAGCCTGAGAAGCAGCAACAGCACAGGCGACAGTCATGCCGACCATCGGGTTGTTGCCGGCGCCGATCAGACCCATCATCTCGACGTGAGCCGGGACGGAGGAGGAGCCAGCGAACTGAGCATCACCGTGCATACGGCCCATGGAGTCGGTCAGACCATAGGAAGCGGGGCCTGCAGCGACGTTGTCGGGGTGCAGGGTACGGCCCGTGCCGCCGCCGGAAGCGACGGAGAAGTACTTCT